>Ga0310691_10001281_pt1 | contig 39057 bp, 21 predicted proteins | sample 176DNAGHGlowgp2_FD_203887 | JGI IMG/M metagenome (GOLD analysis project Ga0310691, IMG submission 203887) | Sheep rumen microbial communities from Palmerston North, Manawatu-Wanganui, New Zealand - 1766 DNA GHGlow gp2 (v2) (version 2) | ecosystem: Host-associated > Mammals > Digestive system >... | reverse complement strand
GTGGCCGTGGTGAGTATAATCCTCTTCAGCCTAACACTTCCGAACTGGGTAAGCAGCGTAATCGTCGCACCCAAATCATCATTACTCCGAAACTCGATGAGTTTATGGATCTGATTGGTCAGGCTCCCGACGAGGACTAAACACCTTTTATTTACGAAGCCCCGACCTTCGACCTTTGAAGGCGGCATCGTCACATTGAGGAAGCGGCTCCTTCACAGGCATGAGGTATGGGCTTCGGAACAAAACAAGTTGTTTTGTTAAGGGAGAAATCATGGGTATTTTATACCGAAAGCACCTCTCCTTGTCACCGTTGCCACCTCGTTGTTACTCGCAACTGCCTGATAACTAAATAGTTTTGCAAGGCGGCAACGGTGACAAGGATTTAAAAAATTATGGTGCGTGCGCGCACGCGCGAGGGAGAAACAAAATTTGTCGGTAACAAACCCTCCGTCAGTCGGTAACAAACGACCAGTTTGTCGGTAGGAAACTATCACAAACAAAACGACTGGCAGAGTCGTTGCCCTGCCAGCCGTCATAGTTTAATGTTAGAAATCAAGGAGATTCCCAAGATCTGAATCATCCAATAAACGCGACAGGGAATCTTCAGGATTACCAGTACCACTTCCAGTACCGCTACCACCACCTTCACCCTCACTGAAACCTAACAAAGGGGATTCCATTTTCATTTCCACAGTCTCCATGTCTGGAGTCAAATAATTCTTTTTCATACTATATATTTATAAGGATTAAAATTACTTCAAAATCACTTTCTTGCCATTGACGATATGGACACCCTTCTTGGGATTCTCCACTCGGCGACCGTTTAAATCATAGACAGACTTCAACTCTTCTGTCATTCCATTCTTCAACCTCTGTATTCCTGTCGTCCCCTCGTCATCAAAAACGAAGTTGAGCGTGTTCGCCTCTGCATCACGGATAGGAATTTGCAGGTATGCACGATTGGCTGCTAATGAACCGCCTGATGCAGATACCTTATAGAACAAGACACCGTCTGCACCGTTCATGAGAATGTAATTCGTATATCCGTCACTCGCCTGATCCAAATGGGTTGACGTAGTCACTCCTTTCAGCATACTCGCATACGTATAGTTTGTTTCCACATGAGGAATCTCGTATGTTCCTGCAGTACCCATGAGCATGATTCCTGTTCCTGCAGGAACCTTATAGATACGTGTCAACAGGATGTTCCCCGAATCGTAGTCGTAGCCCGTGGCGATATATGCTTTCAGTCCTTTTACTCCCGTAAAGTCCATAGCCTTCATACTACAATATGTAGCCATACCTGTAGAACCAATCTTGATTTGGTCATAGTTCGGCATTTCCACTATCTCTTTAAATTCTTTCCAATAATCAGCAGCCTCATATGTAGATTTACGACCATAGGGCACATAAAGTGTTGCATTCGCTCTGTTAGAGAATGTGGAAGAACTAATAGATAACGGTGTTTCTATATCTACTGTCACTGATGTAAGAGGACAAGCTAAGAACGCATAATCGCCAATACTTATCACGCTGTTGGGAATGGTGACTGAGGTCAAACCGTCGAACGCATAATCGCCGATGCTCGTCACACTATTGGGAATCTTGATGGAGGTCAGGCCACAATTATAGAATATATTAATTATTGATATTCAGCTAATTATGTTTTAAACGGTAGAAAAGTGGATTGACGGCTTTGGAATATGTAAAAACGGGAGCAGATTTAACATTTTTAACCTTCTATAATGGGACGCGATTATTTTTCAATTCCTTTGATTATCATATTAAGAGAATAGTTGTTGTCATTATTTCGAGGCTATAAACTATTGGTAGTCACTACTCTTAACAAAGTGCCACCATTTGAACTTATCCAGTCAAATGGTGGCACCCGATTTCGGTTTTACCTTCAAGGCAATTCCACATTGCTGATGACCTAGTCGACTATCTGCTGTATGCCTTTAATGGAAGGATGGACGGAGATTATGTCGATGTCTTTTAATTCGATAAGATAGTCTTTATATGTGGAGTACGAGTCGCTCAGAATGGACGCCGCCTTCATCCTTTTGTACTATTCAGTCAGGACGATGCCGCCGTTAGGTTGGATGGTGACCTTGGCGCGCCCCTGCTTATCGACCTTTAACGTGGTCTTGGTGGGCTGTCCCTGCTTGTCATCCACAAGGTAGTCCAGTGTCTTGCCCGCCAGCATGGACAGTTCGAGCGTTAACTTCAACGGCTCCTTCAGGGCGTTCAGTCCGCCAATGTACCACTGGTCACCATGTCGGCGTGCCAGCACCACATACTTGCCGGGGAAACCGTCGATGAAGCGGGTCTCGTCCCATGTGGAGGGCAGAGAGCGCAGGAAGTCGAGTTCAAACTGCGGCACCTCCGTGAGGTTGTTCGGACAGAGGGCGGAACACTGGATGTAACTCTGGTTGGTGATGCCTGATGCCAGTTCGAAGATGTCGGTGGTCTTGCGGGTATGACGGCTCTTGTTGTCGCGGCTCAGATGGCGGTTCAGGATGACACCGCCCCAGTCCATCGTTGCCACGGCATTGCGGCAGAAGGGGTGCATACAGAGGTCGAAAGCCTCACGCTCCGCGTCGGTCTCAGAGAAGTAGACATTCTCACTTGCCATCACTGCCTCGCTCGACACATAGTTGGGGTACATACGCTCCCAGCCACGCGGCAGGGTGCAGCCATGGAAGATGACCTGCAGACCGTAGCGGTTGGCATCGCTGAGGATGTCCTCATAGAGCCCGATCGTCTCCTGCTTGTCGCCACCAAAGAAATCGACCTTGATACCTTTCACACCGATAGACTTCAGCCACTTCATCTCCCGTTCACGGGCAATAGCGGTGTTCATGCAGTTACGCGGTGTCTGCGGTGCATCATTCCAGAAGCCATTGCTGCTATACCACAGCAGCAGGCTGACTCCCTTTGACTGGGCATAGCGTGAGAGTTCTGGCATACGGTCACGACCTATCTGTGTGTCCCACCAGTTATCCACAAGGCAGTATTCAAAGCCCAGTGTGGCGGCGAGGTCGATAAACTGGATCTGGTCGTCCCAGTTGACAGACTCATCCTGCCAGACCAGCCAACTCCACGTATAGCGCCCTGGTTGATAGTCGGTGCTCGCCTCGTAGCGTGGCTCCACAAGGTCATAGGCTGTTGTCGACTCCACGAGGGTCTTCAGCGGACCGACGGTGATGGTGCGCCACGGTATGGTGAACGGCAACTGACAACCGACGACGGCAGAGCCGAAACCACCGTTCTCCTGTTCGTCAGGGAAGGCGATGGTGTAGCCCTTGCCAGCCTCATAGTCAGAGAGGTGTGTGCCACAGTAGGCTCCCGTCGTACCCGTCTCGCTGACGAGTATCCATCTGTCGCCCTGACGGAACATGCAGGGGAATGAGTAGCCGTGGTCGAACTGCGACTTCACCGCCATGGGTGCATCGGGTGTGTAGACCTCCTCATAACTGGGACGAGCATGCGCCCAGAGGATGCCTGGTGCTGCCATCGGACAGAGGTAGGTCGTGGTATTGTCAGGGAAGTTGAAACTGCTTGCCTCACCGAGTATCAGTGTGCGTTGCAGGTCAGCCTCACGCTCCGGGTGCTCCACGGCGATATGATAGCGGAAGGCAATGTCATCGTCTGAGACACGGAACGTCACCTGTAACACCTGCTTCTTGTCGTTCTTGAAGATAGTAGTTAGTTCATTTGCCACATAGTCACTATGGGCAGTCTTTGTCTTCTGCATGTCATAGTGTTTCTCCACACGGCTCGTCTGAGTATCGGCCAGCGTCAGTCCCTGCGTCAGGTCACCGATGCTTGTCCACAGTCCCAATGCCGACTCACGGAGCACAGTCTGTCCATCCATCGTGACACCATACGTCACCCGTCCACCGTTGTTACTCACCGTCACCACCAGTGCCCCGTTCGGCGACTTCACGGTGACATCCTTGGCATGGCAGAAAATGACTGTTGTCAACATCAATAAAAGAAAACTCTTTCTCATATATATTATTGTACAGGTTGATAGTTAAAGGAATAGAAATCCGCCTGAGGCTTGGAGGTGTCAGAAGCCGACTGGCAGAAGAGGGCGAGGATGATGCCCGTGAAGCCGCCAGCGGTCTCACTGCTCAGGTAGCGGGTGTCGGCAACGCCCACCTCAGTGAAGGTCTTGCCGTCCTCGGAATAGGCAAAGCGATAGTGGTCGCGGCTACCAGTGACACGCAGGTAGGGCTTGCTGCTCTTCACAGGAATCTCCTTCGCCACGTGGTGGATGCTGTTCAGCCAATACTCCACGACGAGTGTGTTACCGCCATGATCCTCCCGGCGCAGGGAGATATCATAGTGGGCAAAGAGATCCATGAAGACGGTCAGTCCTGCCATGTCACCCGATTTACCCTCTGTGAGTCTCAACTGGGTTGTCGCCTCAAAATCGATGTGTTGCTGACGACGACCAATGAACGTAGGCAGGTCTTTGCTGTTCAGTGTTGCCGAGGTACCAGTCAGTCGCAGGGCGTTGGAGGTCAGTTGGTAGTTCTCCATGAGCGGATTACGCAGATAGACCCATTCGTAGCCGAGCGGTTGCTTGCTGCTGAAACGGACGTTGGTGGAAAAGTCCTTTTGTGGAGCAGGTTTCACAGGCAGGTCGGCAGTCATATCAAGGGCGATAGTGCCATTACCGTTGACCACAGGCCATGCGTTCTTGTCCCACCGCACAGGAGCCAGATAAGTCTCACGACCTGTCAGATGGTTCATAGCGGTCTGGGGACGGAAGGCGAGACAGACGATCCACCAGGAGCCGTCAGGAGCATCCACTAAGTCGGCATGTCCTGTTCCCTGGATGGGACTGCTCTCCCCCAACTGGTTGCAATGCGTCAGGATGGGGTTGGCAGGATTGCCAATATAAGGTCTATCGATGTTGGGTGAGCGGGCAATAGTAATCATGTGAGCATGTTCCGTGCCACCCTCAGAGATGAGCAGGTAGTACCAGCCATCCTTCTTGTAGATATGCGGTCCCTCGGGGTAACGTCCACCCGTACCATTCCAGATGCGGCGCGAGGGTGTCAGTGTCTTACCCGTCTTAGGATCTATCTCGCAGAGCCAGATGCCACCATCAGGATTACTCACCATGTAACAATGCCCATCCTCGAAATAGAGTGATGGGTCGATGCCACCCTGCTCCAGCCATACGGGGTCAGACCACTCGCCTCGGGGATTATCCGTATAGACGAGGAAGTTGCCACCGTTGGTGGTATTGGTGGTAATCATGTAGAACGTGCCGTCGTTATAGCGGATGGTGGGGGCGTAGATGCCGCCCCACGACAAGGTTCCTGTCAGGTTCACCTGACTCTTGCGACTAAGACAATGTCCTATCTGTTCCCAGTTTACCAGGTCACGGCTGTGCCACAAAGGAACACCCGGGAAATAGTCAAAGGTACTGTTCACCAAGTAGTAATCACTGTCCACTCTGCAGATACTCGGGTCGGGATAGAAACCCGGAATCACGGGATTGCGGTAGTGGTCAGTAGCATTAGCACTCCCCCATGAGAGTGCTAATGTAAAGGATAACAAAATCAATTTCTTCATATATTCAAAATTTCACTGCAAATATACAAAATTATTTCTAAATCTTTATACACTTAGACATGATTATTCTATGCGGTGACTTTTTCTGTCATATTAATAGTCTTTCGCCTTCAGCAGTGCCTGCATCACAAGGGGATAAGAAGGCTGGAAGGTGGTGCGGTCGATAATATTGTTCCAGTAGAACAAGGAGATGTTGGCATTCTGGCGGCAGTAGGTCACCATGAACTCAGCATACTTGGCACGCTCCTCCTCCGCCAACTTGTCGTTGGCGGCAAACTCACCGATGATGATAGGTACGTGATAAGTATCGTAATAGTCTATCAAGACATCCAACTCAGCAGCCAGTTCGTTCTGGTAGTCCTCCGTCCATACAGGCAGTTCCTCATCGTCCTTCAGTTCCTTTGTCATCCTACAGAAGTCAGCAGGGTCATAGTTGTGTATCTGTACCATCAAATGATCTGTAATCTGGTCGGTAGGGATTTCAAATGTTCCGAGCACATCACTTGAGCATTGGGCAGCGTAAGTATTGACAATGAGGTTGCGGTGCCCGTTATTACCCCCGAGACCACGGATGGTATTCACAAAGGTCTGAGCCAGTTGGTTAACAGCAATAAAGGCATCACCCTCAACATTAGCCCATGCATTGTTCTTGTCGAGAATCTCATTGTAACTCTCGAACATCAGGTGGTCACCGTATTGCTCGAAACGAGTGGCTATCTGTGTCCATAACGTAACATACCTCTCCGATATCTCGTCAATGTTGCTTAAGTCGGCGGCAAGCCATCCACCGTCGCCAGTGTCATGATGCACGTTGATGATCACATAGAGACCGGCATCCAGAGCGAAGTTCACCACTTCCTCCACACGGTTCATCCATTTCTCTGACACCTGGTCATTCTCGTCCATGTGGGGAAACCAGGTCACGGGAATACGCACAGCATTGAAGCCGTTTGCCTTCACGGCATTGAACCAGTCGGCAGTAACCAGCGGATTGCCCCAGCAGGTCTGAAAGGCATCGATATTGTCATTGCCATCAGCATCCTTCCAGTCAAACCAGTCACCAAAGGCTTCCAGCGAGTTGTAGAGGTTCAGACCGACCTTCATGGCATTACCTGCATCTGTGGCAGAAACCCATCCGAGAGAATCTACGTAATTAGAATTCTGTAAAATGGTGAGTTTTGCCGTCAGTCCACCACCCGTCAGGGTAAGGTTTGCCGTACGGTTTTGCTCCGTCGTATTCTCCTCCACAGTCACTTTCAGGTGTAGTGTCTTGTTTGTCATGCCTACACCAGAGTGGTTCGAGAGCGTCACCCAGTCGGCATCGCAACTCACTTGCCAATCGATGTTGCTCTGGATATCCACCATCTGGAAACTGTTCCATTTTGTAAACGTCAGTTGACTGACGGTAGTTGTCGGGTCATTCACAGCGCAGAACGTCACTGTCGGATCGCTAACGCCTCCATTGTTGTTGCTGTCGCTGCAGGCAGTTGCCGCCACCAGGGCGACAACTGCGATAAGCATATACTTAAATGTTTTCATGTTGTGTTACTTGATTTTATAAATACGGAAGTTATCATACGCAACGGTAAACCAGACACCATCTCTGCTTTCAAAGTCGTGGTAAATCTTAAAGTTACCGTCATCACCAGGAGCAGCGCCTACAAGGTCACCGTAGGTACCCTCACCAAACTTAGTCAACGGAATCGCCACGCTCATCCACTTGCCTGCTACGGTCTTTTCTGTGATGCGGTCAGCGATGTCAGTTCTGTCAACGGTACCACCCATGAAGGTAATCTGGGTATAGCAGGTAGCAGAAGGAATCTCTGGCAGATAGACCTCATAGCGCAGTTCGAGGTCAGACAGCGGTGTGCTGGCATCAATGCCTGCAGGAGCCTGCTTGCCATTGAACTGCACGTTGTGGTCCCACCATCCGGCATAGGCTTCGAAGCCAATCCATCCTCCAGATGCAGGCTCTACGGTGAATGAAGCAGCATCCCACCAAGCACCACGCACATCGGTACCCCAGTTCCAGTTCTGACTGGTACCGTTGCCGTCGAAGTCCTCCAGTATCCAGTCAAAGCGGTAGAACGGCAGTTCGGAAACGCCACCCAGCGTTCTTACCTTAATCGTACCATCGGCAGCAGACGAAGGTATTGTTTCAGGCATGACGAAGGTCAGTTTGTCCTGATTGTCACTGACTGTCACATCATCAACTTTGATGCTTATCTCGCCACCGATGTTGATAGCCATCAGATCTACAAGATATTTACCAGTGATGGTGACGGTCTGTCCTGGTATAGGCATGTCGGGGAATACTCCTGTCAGTTCTGGTGCCTTCGGTGATTTTGAGAATCCGCAGTAGGCAGTACCGGCATAGCACTCCATAACGATAATACCCTGGGCAGGGATCACGTTGGGCATCGTTACGGTCACCATAGTACAATCGTCATTGGTTTTCCATGAAGGACAGTCGGCAATCTTTATTGTATCCATATCTGCCACATAGATAGACTCAATCTCATGGAACAGTGACCCGTGCAGTTCTACTTCCTGTCCGGGCTGCATCTCAGGAATACCCTCGCTGTTCATCGGCATGTCAGCCTTGTAGAAGTCAATCGTCGGTGCGCCGGCAATGACATGGAAACCATAGACTGCCGTTCCGTGCGATGTCTCCACGCGAATCTCCATAGGCAGCGAGTTATCCTCTCCGTAGACGATGAGATCCGACGGAATGGTCATGATGATATGCGTATCCGTGTTGTAGTTGCTATTGAAGTAGCAGTCCTGGTTGTTGATGTAGATGTTCCTTGCACCTCCCAGGTTGCGACCCTCGATGAGAATCATCTGGCCTCGTCCTGACTCTGTAAAGGAGGAGTCAGCCTTCTCTGGGTCAGTGAGACGGACGCGCTCGATGACGGGCTGTCCGCCGTCGTCGTCTTTGCATGATGTCAGCGTCAGGCTGGAACCAAGCACCAGCAGCGACACCAGACACGTCAGGATATATTTCGATATATTCATAATACTAATCGTTTTATTATTCGTTAAAGTTATAATGCTCTGGCTCTTTTTTCAGATAAGGGTTCTGAATGACATCAGCCTCAGGATAGGGCAACATGACATTGTCCTTGTTGATGACTGGTGTCGCATCGGGTGCCACGATGTCACCGAATTCGGTAGATATGACTGTCTCCCAGTCGTTATCGGGATTATGGTAGAACGACAGTTCATCATCATCGCCCACACGCAGTTCGTTAAAGGTGCATCCGCGATACTGGTTGTTCATGTAGTTAACCATGTAGTTGGGCTTCCACTTAAACCACTCCACCATGCTGTACCAGTTCATGAACTCCACGCCGAACTCTACACGACGCTCACGCACGATATCCTCGAAGGTGATGGAATTAGCCTCTTCGATACCTGCACGACGGCGTACGGCATTAAAATACTTCAAGTTGTCGCCCGACAGTGTGGTATTGTTACCCAGACATGCCTCGGTATAGATCAGATAGACATCGGCAAGACGGATGATGTAAGTGTTCAGCGGTGAGCACATCATGTCCACATAGCCGTCATTGTCGTCATCAGGACCACCTACAACACCTTTCTTAATAGGTGCTGCATTTCCCTCATAGGTATAGCCGCCATCAGCCTTACAGATGTAGTCGTAGTGTACTCCGTTGGTACAGAAGGTAGCGTCACGGCGTATCTTCTCCCATTTATACGTGCCGTCATTAGCCTTGTAGCGATACTGCATCAGCATGTCGGGTGAGGCATTCAAGGCACTCCACGCTGCTAAGCCGCCTATCATCTTGGAGTCAGCGCAGAGATCGGAGAGCGTGGTGTTGCAGACATACCATGTCATGACGCTCGATTTATACCACTGACAGGCAAGCAGCGACTCCTCGCTGTTGTTGTAACGGTATTTGAACAGGTTATGATAGTCTTCCAGCAACTTACTGCCACTGTTTTCTATCACGTCCAGCGCATAACTCTTTGCCAAAGTCAGGTCAGAATTGTCACGTTGCGACTTGTCCCAACCCGAACGTGCCAGATAGACCTTGGCAAGCATCGCCTTGGCACTCCAGCAGGTAGCACGACCGGATGAGTAAGGAGTCTCTGGCAGGTTCTCAGCGGCATATTCCAAGTCGTTGATGATGAACTTGAACACGTCCTCCTCGTAGTTGCGTGGACGGACGGGGTTGTCCACCACCTCCTGGTTGTGCTCGAACAGCACCAGCGGTCCCCATACATGCATCGCATAGAACAGTGCCACACCACGCATCAGACGTGCCTCGCCAATGGCTATTTTCTTTGCTTTTTCTGTGACGTTAGCAGTCGCCTTGTCCTCAATATTATCAATAGTAGCATTTGCCATCGTTACCACTGAGAAGAAACCTGCCCAGATGTCACTCAGGTATTCATTCAGGGCTGTAACAGTGAACATGCTGTACTCCGGCCAGTTATAAGGCGAGTAGACATCATTGGCTCTGCCACTGCCAAGCAACAGCATGCCACGGGTGTTATAGTCGAACCAAGCACGGTTGTAGAGTGGTGCCGTGGAGGCATAGAGGGCATCATCGGAATCATAGAAGTTGTCCTCTACATATTCACCTTCCGGTGTCTTGTCCAGAAAATCCTTGCCGCACGAGGCTGTCATTGTCAATAGTAGTGCCGCAGTTATCGTGATATATAGATAATGTTTCATTTGTATATCTGTTTTAGGGTTATATGTTCAGGTTCAGTCCAAACGTATAGATGCGTTGAGAGGGATAACGGGCGTAGTCGACACCTCGCAACAGCACGTTCTGGTTATAGGATCCCACCTCGGGGTCGTAACCTTTATAGCCGGTAATCGTCCAGAGGTTCTGCACATTAAAGTAAACGCGCAAGTTCTCAATGCCGACCTTCCTCATCCATTTCTTCGGGAAAGTGTAACCAATCGACAGGTTCTTGACACGCATATAGGAACCATTCTCGACGAAGATGTTGCTCATACGGGCATTCTCGTTATTGTTACTCTGATCAATACGGTAGGTACTTGCCCCGGGGTTGGTCATCTGCATATTAGCCAGTGTGCGCTCACCATCGGGATTGATCAGGTCGTATCGGGCATAGTTGCATACTGATTTCAGTGTCACCCAATAACTCATCGGGCTCGACTGCTGCTGAGCCAGATAGTTAAACACCTTATTGCCCACCGAACCAGTGATGAAGAGGTTCAAGTCGAAGCCCTTCCAACGGAAGTTGTTGTTGATACCGAAGGTGAACTTCGGCTCAGGGTTGCCGATGAAGGTACGGTCCTGCTCGTCAATGACATCGTCACCGTTCAGGTCCTTGTAGATATAGTCACCATACCAGATACCCGTCGTCTCATTCACTTCCTTATTCTCTGGCAGTGCCACAATCTTCTTGTTGCCCTGTGCGTCGAGCAAGTAGTCACCGTTGATGTCCTTCTGGTAGAAATCGTCTTCCTTTTCGAACATACCGATGACCTGGTAACCGTAGAACTGTGCTACGGGCTCACCAACAGTGGTGTAGGTATAGGTCAGTCCGTTGATGTTTCCCTGTATACCAGTGCTCTCTGTGTAGAGTTTTGTCACCTCGTTGCGGTTCAGCGAGAAGGTGATGCCCGATGTCCACTCGAAGTTCTTGTTAGTGATGTTCACCGTGTTCAGCGTAAACTCAAAACCCTTGTTACGCATGGCACCTGTATTCACCCAGGGTGAGGCGATGACACCACTGATATACGTAGGCAAGGCTGCCTGCATCAGCAGGTTGTCAGTATTCTTCAGATAGGCATCGAAGATGAACTCAATGCGGTTGTTGAAGAAACTCAGGTCCAAACCGACGTTCCATGACTTGGTCTGCTCCCACTGAAGTTTACTGTTAGCGAAGTTCTTGGGGAAGAATCCTGTGCCGTAGGCTGTTGCCACGCTTGCCATCGTAGCACCGTAGGCATACGCACCGGCATTCTGATTACCCACCAGACCCCAGCCGAAGCGAAGTTTACCATTTGACAGCCAGCCGATATCCTTCAAGAACGACTCCTGTTTGAAGCGCCATGCAAGAGCCACGGAGGGGAACCAACCCCAGCGTTTGTCAGAACCGAAAGTTGACGAGCCGTCGGCACGCAGCGTAGCGGTTATCAAATAGCGCTCATCGAAGGCATAGTTCAGACGACCATAATATGACTCAATGCTCGATGTTCCCTGCGCACTGCTGTTTTTGGCGGTATCCTCGTCACCCACGCTCAGGTCGTGGACGGTGTTGAAGAGAAAACCTGCACGAGAGGCTCCAAGATTTTCCCATTTTGATTCCTGTGCCTCATGACCAATCATGATGTTCACACTGTGTTTCTTGGCAAAGGTATTCATATAGGTCATATACTGTTTGAACGACCAATAAGTGCTGTTCGATGATGTGCGGCTACCTTTACTGGTCTGCTTATATTGTCCCAAGGTCAGTTCAGGCTGGAAGTAGTAGTTATTGCCGTAACTATAGTTGCCGCCGTACTCCATGCGCAGTGACAGCCCCTTACAGATATTCACATTGGCAAAGCCGTTAATCATCAACTGCAAGCCTTTGTCGTAATTCTCGCGGGTCATTGCGTCGGCAAGCGGGTTGGAGTAGTAGGTACCCAACTGGTTCACTTCCTGATAGCCCCAAGAACCGTCTGGGTTCTTGGCGGGCATCTCAGGCAACTGTCTTAGTGCCAGTTCAATGACATTGGCATCATCAATAGTGTTGTTCTTTTCCGTACGTGAGAAAGAACTCTGCACACCAATCTGCAACCACTTGCCTATTTTCGTGTCAGCATTGACACGAGCAGAGAAACGCTTGAAGTTAGAGCCTACGGCAATACCGTCTTGCGACAGGTAACCGCCACTGATCAGATACTGACCAGCATCATTACCACCACTGACTGATAGTTGGTGGTTGTACATCGGCGCACTGCGGAAGAGTTCACCCTGCCAGTCCGTACCATTACCTAAGACCGTGGGATCGGCAAATTCCTGACGATCGCCCCAGCCGAGTGTCCTCGCGCGTTCATTATACATAACGGCATACTCACGCAGGTTCATCGTCTCCAACTTGTTAGGAATCTTCTGTACGGCATAATAGCCCTCGTAACTGATGGTCGGCTTGCCTGCCTCACCCTTCTTGGTGGTGATGAGTACCACACCATTAGAGGCGCGTGAACCATAGATAGCCGTTGCAGAAGCATCCTTCAACACCTCCATCGACACGATGTCCGAGGGGTTGATACTCGACAGTGCCGAACTGTTGCCGTTGGTCTGTCCGTCGATGGCTACACCGTCAACCACATAGAGCGGCTCGTTACCGTTCAGCGAGTTCACACCACGGATTGCCACAGAGATACCACCACCTGGCGAACCAGAGTTCTGCGTCACCTGTACACCAGCGGCACGTCCCTGCAGAGCCTGGTCTACCGATGTGATGACCGACTTCTTGATGTCCTTCTCACCCACGGATACCACCGAACCGGTGATGTCCGAGCGTTTCATCACACCGTAACCGACAACCACCACCTCGTCAAGCGTGGAGGCATCAGTTTCCAAAGCCACATTGACGGTGGCTTGACCTGTGTACTTGATATTCTTCGTCTCGTAGCCGATATACGAGATAACGAGTGTTTGTCCTTTGGCGGCCTTCGTCACAAAGTTACCGTCAAAGTCTGTCACCGTGCCAGACTTGGTCTCCTTGACCATGACCGTAGCACCAATCAAAGGCTCCCCGTCGGCGGCTGAGGTGACCACACCCTTCACCGTCTGGGTCTGTGCCGAGACTGTCATCATGCCAACCATCACCAATAATGTGGTCAGCACCAGTCTCCATCGCAGATAATCTTTCCGCTGTTTGCTTTTAGTTAGTGTCATATAAACAGTTTTTAAAATGATTAATAAATAATAATGTCGCAAAATTAGCCATTCTCCTACTTTTGTGCATATTCATCTGTAACGTATGGCTATTCATTTGTAACTATATGTCACTTCGTGCGTTCCTCTCCGTAATATCTGCTCCCCGCCAGGGGTATAGAAGCGAACCGTCATGTCCCTGGGGATGGTGACGTTGGCATGATAGGTAGTACCATCATCCTTAAAACTGTAGGATAAAGTGCCGTTCACTGTCGGAATGGTGATGGCGGCATCAGTGATGGGGCTGACCATGGGACGGATAATGACCTCCTTCCAGCCGGCGACAGCGGGACGGATACCGAGAATCTGTTCGCAGATATCGGTCAACATACCACCGCTCCAGGCATGGTTGGTGGAGCCGCCACCGTAACCACCCTCCTGCCAGCCTTCATAGAGCGTAGTATGCTGTGTGTCGGCAATCATCGGTCCGAAGCGTTTCTTGAAACGCTCTAAGGCATAGTCGGCATGCCCCATCCGCATCAGTGCCTCATAGACATATTTCTCCATATAGGGACTGGCATACTCCTGTGCTTTGAGCACCTCGAAGATACGGTCATATTTCTTGCTGTCGGCAAGTCCGCTGACCACGGCAAGTGCCTGCACACGGTCATCGGTAGCACCTTGATACGAGGGATGACGGTAGGCATAGCCGTTCCAACAATGGTTGAAGGCGGTATGGATAGACCGCATCTGCCGCTCATAATCTGCGATGTCGGCATCATGTCCCGTCAGCCCTGCCACGTTGATAGCCGACTGTAAGGCGAGGTAGTGCCACGCAGCCAGTATCAACCGCATATCGACATCCGTTCCCCAGTCGCCCCAAGGCCACCCTCCCTGCCGTTCGTTGGTCAGTCCGTCGTCATCGAGTGTCCATAAGGCGAGGTAACGGCGCATGGCGGGATAGACATACGCCATGGTCTCCTTGTCGCCTGTATTCATATAATAGTACCAGAAGCCGTAGGTGCTGATGGAGGTCAGCGACTGTGCTGGCAGTTCTTGATCCCAGTTCCCGGCAGGGATGGGTGAGAACAGGGCACCATCCTCCTTCTGCCAGTCCACCAGTTCATGGATTGCCTTGCGCACCAGCAGGTTGGCACGTGGTGAGAGTTGGTAGAAACTCTGTCCCATCAGGATGGTGGTGTCGCCCCACCACTGCGCCCGCTCACGGTCAGGACAATCGAAGTAGTTGTCACGCATATTGACATAGAGCGTGCGCATCGCTTTCTGCCAGAAGCGGTTGACGATGGTATCGTTACAGGTAAACGACCCCTCGAAGTCACAGTCGTAGCCTGTCTCCCGATAGCCGATGCTATGAACGGTCAGACGTGCCGTCTTAGGATAGATGACACGTAGCACGTCACCGTTCATCCATCCTAATGACTCATATTGCTGCCGCCCCTGTCGGGTGACGTACTCGGCACGCACACACTCAGCACTGCCTCCCCATACATGGTCGGTCTCTAATCGGATGCTGGTGCCGGCGGTCTCGTCGGTCACGTCAATCCAGGGTGTCATCTGCATATTATAGGGCAGTCGGACGGAGAGCATGACCTCCTCTTCACCCCCCGAGGGGGACACGATAGTGGTATCAACTTTTGTAGCCATCGTCATACCATAGTCACGCCACTGGGGAATAGGACGTTCCACCAACTTACCCCAAGGAGCATCTCCCCACGCACCAATTTCAAGCGAGGGCTTGTAACTATGAACTATGAACTTTGAACTATGAACTGCCTCATAGCGTATGTTCGACTCTGCCAACCTGAAGTTCGTGTATGGTGCATCACAGGTCTGATACGCTTGCTGCCGCCGGCTTTGCCATGAGGCATCCGTCACCAGTCCTATGGACGGCGCGTTGACGATGACACCAGCCTGTCCGCTGCTGACGTGCGAAAAGCCCGCCTTGCCGAAGTAGCACAGCAGCAGTCGTATATCATTCTTTCCTTTCCGCAGATAGGGTGCCAGGTCCACCACATCATAGTAGGTGTCCGTGCGGTTCGGACCGCGCTTCAGCCCTCCCTCAAACACGGCAAGGGCGCCGTTCACCCACAACCAGTACTTGGAGTCGGCGGCAATGCGTGCCTCCGCCTTCCGGGGTGACTTCTTCAACGTGAAGTCCTTGCGGAACTCCATCCATGTGTTCGGTTGGTTTCGTAGCGAGTCGTCCGCGGTTATCCAGTGGGCTGTCTGAGCCTGCGCCATCTGTGAGGCGACTACAAACAACAGGGTTAATAGGACTTTTCTCATATTGTAGGTTTTAAGAGTTATCACTTTTTTGGGAAAAAGGGCATTTGCTCACGCAAATGCCCCTCAATTACTAAATCACGACCTTTTTGCCATTCACTATATAAATACCCTTTTGGGGCTGTGTTACTCTGCGACCCTGCAGATCAAAGTAGACTCCTCTTCCATCATCCGTCTTACTTCTTACTTCATCAATGCCTGTCACATCTTCACCGAGGACGATAAATGTACGACTTGCAGAAGTAGAAGTGATTTTCAGATAAGCCTTGCATGCGGCAAGCACGTCGCCAGACTTCAACTTACCGAAACCAACTTTGCCATCATTTTGTCCAAGCACATAGATGGTGTTGCCGTCGCCCGTCACTGTGCCGTCGCTGACCAGCAGATCGTTGTCGCCAACCTCGTCAGTATCCTCAAAGGTCAAGGGGATAGTAATTTCCCCTGCACCTTTCAGGATAATACCCGTGTTAGCGGGAATCTTCTTGCCCATAATGGAGTTCAGCACCACCTTATCGCCATCACCACTGACGGTTGCTGTATAGGCATCAATACCTGTCAGATCGAGGGATTCAGGATATCCGAAGGTGGCATAGCCAGCAGCACTGACAGTGACTGTGGGGGCTTCACCGTAATAGCCCTTGACGATAGCCTTTACAAGGTCTTCCTGATTGAACTCAGGCACGCTGCGATGACTGCCGTCGGAGAGTCCCATCCAGTAGAAGGTGCCAAAGCCCTTCTCCTTTGCCTGCTCCACGAAATACTGGGCAAAGGCAAGCATGTCGGCGTTCTTATTGGTATAGTCGTTCTCCTTCTCATCGTCAGGAACGCCCCACTCACCGAAGATGACGGGTGCGCCCTTAGAGGCGAGATTGGTCTCTACAGCGGTCATCATCTGGTCGATGCTGCTCTTGGCACTGCTCAGTCCGCTTTTGAGACTGGGATAACTATGTACCTCGAAGATGATATGACCAGCGACATTATCCGTAGGCAGTGCCATCTGTGTCAGCGGATCCTGCAGGTGGGCATTCCATGTGCCCATGCCACAGCAGGCAGCATAGGTGTTGACGATAAGGTTGCGCACGGCATTGTTGCCACCCGTAGCACGCACGGTGCTGACGAAACTCTGTGCGTAGTTGTTGATGGCGTTATATGCTGAAGTGGCAGCGGTGGCATCGTAGCTGCCCGAGTTATTGGATGAGGCATACGACCAGGAGTTGTTGGCATCGAGCATCTCGTTATAGCCCTCGAAGAGCAGATGTTCGTCGTAGCCACGGAACTCGGTGGCTATCTGCTGCCACAGGTATTCGAACTTATCCTTGTTGGTGTTGTAGTTGTCCATGTCGGCAACCAGCCAAGCATCAGTACCCGTGTCGTGGTGTACGTTGAGGATGCAATACTGACCAGCGTTGATGACGTAATCGACCACCTCTTTGACACGTGCCATCCAGGCAGCGTCCACCTTGCCGTCGCTGTCAATATGATTGCTCCAGGTCACAGGTACACGGATCGCATTGAAGCCTGCGTCCTTGAACATCGGGAACAGTTCTGCCTTGGTCTTGGGCTGTCCCCAACAGGTCTCAGAGTTGAGGGAGTTCTTAGTGGCATTATCGATGGCATCAAGGGTGTTACCCAAATTCCAGCCGATTTTCATATTGCTGACTGCCTGCGTGGCGGACTCAAAGTCTTCCACATCACTGCCAGTAGCCTGCCAGGTATCAAACAGCACGCTTCCCGTCAGCACGAAGAACACTGTGTGTACGCCAGACACCGTACCGTCGTAGTTGGCGGTCTTTGTCTGCCAGTTATCACCAGTGCTGCTGACGGTGGCGATGTCCGTACCATCCTTGTCGTCAAGGCGCATCTTGACACTGCCGTTACCTTTTACCAGCATCTTCAGTGAGCCAAAACCATCAGCAAAGTCAACGTTGCGCACCTCGATGATGCCCTCGGTGGGTGTGTCGGCTGTCATATTAGGCGAGCCAACCTTTGCCACCATGTGATCGTTACCGTCTGCCTGCTCATGGACGATGCCGTAGGTGGCGGCACAAGTGGCGGCATACTGCTCTGTATAGGGGTCGAAGTTCTTGATGGCACTCACACCCGTAAAGGTCGGAGTACACTCCTTGATGATGACGTTCTCCTCGTCCACCTCTATCTCATCGACAAAGAGGCTACGGAATCCACCGTTGGTACCAAGAGATGGTTCGAGGTCGTTAGACTGGTAGAACAGGTACCACTTGCCCTGATACTTGTGCAGGTGAGTATGATTGTTACCGTAGTTCATACCATTCTCACCCGTATTCTTGAAGTAGTTGGCACCGTACACCCATGAGTCTTTATCGAGCGGAGTGGTCGTCGTGAAGTAGTTCATGCTGCAACCAGTCGGTTTCTCACCACCATAGGTCCACGGGGTGTGGTCGCTCCAGTCGTTGTTATAGGTATGCACGTACTTGCCGCCGATATAGTTGAGTTCATTCGCCTCGAAATAGTAAGGCGCATTCAGTTTGACAGGACCAGCGGCAATGGAATGCAGGTCATCACCTAATTTCACAATATACGACTCTCCTGTGCCGTAGGCAAGCCAACCGTCACCGTTGTCATCGATGACTGCACCCGGGTCGAAGCCACCAGTCAGGTTCTCACCAAGCGGTGATGTCCAAGGACCTAAGGGCGACGTTGCCTGAATAACACCAGAACCTGTGCCGCTGTTGGAGAAGTAGAGTGAGAAGAGGGTCGAACCGTCGCTTTGCGGTTTGCTGATGATAGTGGGAGCCCACGATGCCATGATCCACGGGGCTACGCTCTTGGTGTCTATCAGTCCGTGATAGGTCCAGTTCACCATGTCGTCGGTAGAGATGACAACGAGTGAGTTGATTGCCTCGTAGGTGTTGCTCGGCGTTCCTGCCTCATACTGCTGATGGTCGTTGGTGCCATAGACATAGAGGCGACCATTATACTCGATAGCGGTAGGATCAGCGATATAGTGGAAGTCGAGCAGAGGATTGGCACGGTTGGTACCTAACTTGAATGACGATGTCCACGTCTTAGGTGTGACTGCGGCTGCCGACTCCGCTGTGCGGATGATGATGTCGTTGAAATATACTTTCACCGTTGCACCTCCGTTAAGTTTCTTCTGGTCGAACTGCTTCATGGTGAGCTTCACGAGTTTCTTGCCGGCATCGAGTTTCACGCTGTGGCTCTCGGCACCGTAGGTAATCTCGGTGTCGGTCTCGCTATTGTCGCTATAGACAGCCTTCACGCGAACCTTATAATAATTAACAGGCTGAGCAAAAGTCATATCTATGCGGGTGTAGACATCCGTGCTGAGGTTGCCCACCGTCCAGTAGTTCTCGCTCCAGACATCGCCAAAGGTGCAACTCTTCTCTGTAGCATCCTTAGTGCCGTCCCAAGGCAGTTGCATGTCTGCGACCGACAGGGCGACATCCTCGTAGGTAGTCGGCTCGTCCGTTCCGCCAGAACCTCCGCTGCCAACGATGGTGATGCTCTCAAAGTATATCTTGGCCGACACATCCTCGCCGTTTACCTTATTCAATCCCTCCCAGTCGCCTTGCATCATGATAATCTTGGTGAGTTTCTTGCCTGACGCAAACTCTAAGCTGTGGCTTGTAGCACCGTAAGTAACCTCGGAACTGGTGATGTTGGGGTCGTCGTCGGCACCGGTATAGCCTTCATAAACAGCCTTAACCGAGATACGGTGGTAGTTGACGGGCTGTGCAAACTTGATGTCAATGCGGGTGTACTCGTCGGTACTTAGATTGTTGACTGCCCAGTAGTTGGTTGCCCAGTTGGGGAAGGTGATGCTGTTCTCCGTGGCATCAGCCGAGCCACCCCAGCCGCCCCAGTCGAATTGCATGTCACTGACCGACAGGCTGACATTGCCTGCCGCGAAGGTGCTTGAAGTCATTGCCATCAAAAGCACTAAAAGGTTCAGAATTCTTTTCATATTATATAGTTATTGATTTAAATAATCCGCTCTCGCTCGGTCATCTGCAAGCAACCTTTCATGGCATTCACTTCTTGCGGATTTCCGCTTGCAAAGGTAGGCTATTACCTACATACGGACATATTCATTTGTAACGCGAGGCTATTCATTTGTATCTTTCGCTTGAAAAGATGGAAAAAGGGCATTTGCTCACGCAAACGCCCCCTCAACTACTAAATAATAGCACCTAACTAAATCGGTTAAGAATTGTGTTTTCATGTATGGCTCCTATCCTACTTGCAGGAATATACGCTGCTTAGAAAGAAAAACCATCTAAATCGAAATTGGACATATCTAAACCAGACGCAAATGCATCTTTTCCTGAAATTTCAACATTACTATCGAATACATTAAGAGAAACAGAAGCAGATAGCAGATATTGACAGGCTTTCAGTTCTACTATTTCCATATTGGGTTTTAAATAATACTTTTTCATAGTGTTCGTTCTTTTATTTGATGATTATCTTTTTGCCGTTCACGATATACAGACCCTTAGTGGGTTGTGCCACTCTGCGACCCTGCAGGTCGTAATAACTCTCAACTTGTGACTTTGAGCCTTTAACTTGCTGAATGCCTGTCACATCATCACCAAGGGCGATAAAGTCACGACTTTCACTACCAGTAACTATCAGGTAAGCCTTGCCTGCGGGAAGCACATCATCAGTCTTCAACTTACCGAAACCAACCTTATCATCATTTTGTCCAAGCACATAGATGCTGCCGTCGCCCTTCACTGTGCCGTCGCTGACCTGCAACTCATTGCCGGTGATGTCGTCGGTAGTCTCCGTGGTCAGAGAAATAGTTACATCGCCAGATCCTTCCAAGATGATACCCGTATTGGCAGGAATCTTCTTGCCTTTGACGCTACTCAGCACCACCTTATCACCACTGACAGCAGCCGTGTAGGCTTCAATGCCAGTCAGGTCGAGGGCTACAGGATAGCCGAAGGTAGCGTAACCAGCACTGCTGATATTGACGGTGGGAGAAGTGAGATAAAGGTCAACGGCAGTAAAGGTGTATTCATAACCTCCGATGTACAGACTGCCAGCCTGGGCTTTCGCAATCAACTCGTCAGTCAACCGTATATCCAAAGTACCTGCTGTAAGACTGGTGTTTTCACAGGTGTATAACGTATTCCCTGCATCTGTACCGCCTTCGGCATCTTGCAAAATAAGTTTCCTCCAATATTCATTGCTACTAACATCACTTACAGTAACACGTAGCACATCACCTGTCTTGGCATACAAGAGGTTCGGCGAAGACAATTGCATAGAATAGTAGTTCATGGCATTTCCTTCTGCATTTGTGTACAGATTGACACCGACTGCTTTCTCGTAATCTACAGAAGTCACGGTGTAATTGCCTCCACCAAGCCACAGACCGTCTGCTGCGGCAGTAGCAATGGCATCATCAACAATACAAACTACTTTGCCCAACTTTGCGGGTATTGCCTTTAATTCAATACCTGGTGATGCATAGCCTGGACTGGTGTCGATGGTATTCAGAGTGATTCCGCCCCAACCTGGTTCCGCAGTAATAGTAAAGGTCAGGATATCACCTACTGACATGCTTTTAGCCTCTGTAAGCACAAATCCCCAACCACTCGGAGAGGCTTCGCCGCTCCACAGGTTCTCTGCCCACGCTCCCACTGAGAGCAGGGCAGTCATCATGAAAAGTAAAATTCTTCGTTTCATTGTTGTTTTGTTTTTATGTTATTATTGAATGTTATTGATGTCGTCACAAATTCGATGGCGAAGATACCGACTATGCCAGGATGCGGATGTCACCTGGCATAGTCTTTTTAATAAGATGTCCGTGAGACTATTTTTACCACTTACAGAATATCAGTAACATCAGTAACTTCTTCTTCGTAGTAATCAAATGAAGACTCTGTTAACAACTGAGTGTTTGACTTCAGCAGGATGACTTGCATTTCAGGCTTTATATATTCTTCTCTTTTCATAGTCGTGTTCCCTTTCTCTTTATTTGATGATTACCTTTTTACCGTTTACGATATACAGACCCTTAGTGGGCTGAGCCACGCGGCGACCCTGCAGGTCGTAGTAGTCACTTCTTACTTCTTCCCTCTTACTACCTACTTCATCAATGCCTGTGGCGTCATCACCGATGCCGATGAAAGCATGTGCTAAAGACTCGCCAATCTGCAAGTAAGCCTTGCCTGCAGGAACTGTGACATCGCTTTCCAACTTATAGAAGCCCACACCATGAGAGGTTTTATTAGCCAGCACATAGATATTACTTGTGCTACCCTTCACCGTGCCGTCGCTGATATGCAACTGATTGGTATGTGTAGTAGTGCTAACGCTCTCATTGGTTGTATTTACCGTATATGAGGTAGCCGTTTCGACATCGGCATAGAGGATGACAGCAGTATTGGCTGTAGCCTTGCTGACTTCTTCCAGTTTCACCTTGCTATCTTCTACATAGGCGATATAGGCTTTAAGACCAGAGGGATCGGCTGAACCATAGTTGATGACATCAGGACTGCCGAGGTCACCGAAGGTGGCATACTTGGCTGCAGATACCGTGACCTGGTATTTTGCGGGTTTAGCCGTGCAAGTTCCCATCTTGTAGGTGCCGGCACCTGCGAACCTGATGCGTGTGACGTTTCCAGTCCGGTCGAAATTGACATTGAAGTTTGTTTCTGACGAAACTGCCTCCGCAATACTTACCTGCTGCGGATTGTCACCGTCTCCATCATAGATGATTTCAATTTTGCTGCCTGCAGGGGCTTGTGTCAGATTGAAGTTGATGCCGTTATACAAACTGGTGGGAAGGGGCAGGATGAAGTCCCAGAAAGCCCAATGGGCATCATCACCTCCAGCGATGGTGAATGTCTTGTTTTCTGTGTCGTAGGTCACGCTACTGTTACCTGTATCCTCCAGCGTCTCGTAGGTCAGCGTCATGCTGGATCTCGGTGTTGGGTATGTTGCCTCGCCGGCAATCTGCATCTTCACACTGGTCTCATTATTAAATACTATCTTGGAGTCGCCTGGTACCTTGCGTGCGAACATGATAGATTTCAGGACTCCCGTTATTCCTGCTTCCGAGAAGGTGATAGCAACTGGAGATGTCTCGGACGAAAGGTCCTTTGTGTAGGTCTTGTCACTGCCATCGTTATAGGCAATCTCCAACTGGATGTTCTGCTTGTCAGAGAAACTAATCGTAACACCTGTGAATTCTTCAGTCGTTGCCGTTCTGCCGATGGTTAAGTCCCAACCGTTGTGCTCGCCGTCGCCAACCCAGAGGGTATGCGAATCGGTATAGTACCGCTGTTCTGTAACCCTTCCTCCGGTAGAATTGAAGCAGAGGATTTTGTCTGTGCTGAGTGTCAGGTTATCATCGTGTGTAAAGGTAGCACTCACCGTCACTGCCGTTGCAGGCATGGTGAAGGAATAGGTGCCGCCGCCATTGTCCATTACAGTTATTTCGTTGCTACTCTCGTCAGTTACGGTCAGCGTACCTAACGCATAGTTTCCGTCGGGTACGGGAGTCAGGATGACGGTCTTGCCCTCCCAAGCCTCTGTCACACTGGCAGTCACAGTGCCGTGAGTCATCGAACCAATTGTTATACTCTGCGTAGGCTTCTTGATGAGCTTGGCAGAGGCAATCTTCAGCGTGGCGCTGGCGGCATTCCAGTCGAGGTGGAAGCCTACGCGAGTGATGCTGGCACCGGGCAGGGCACTGAAGTAGGCCGTGGCCTTGGTGCCGTCCTTGGCGATGCTGCCGATGGCGGTGCCGTTCCAACTGGCATCCTCTGTCACTTCGGCATTGATGGTCAGACCGCTGACGGGAACAGCCTCGGCGAAGGTGATGACAATCTTCTCGTAGTCGTCGCTGTTGATGGCGGGATTAAACGACCAGTAGGAAACCCATTTGTACTGGTTGATAGTGATGGACTGCGTGGCGGCATCCTTGGTGTAGTCCTCGGAGCCTTCACCTGGCTCGCTCAGGTCAGCAAACGACAGTTCAACAACCTCGCCCGTGCTGTTGGCTTTCACCACGGCACTGGTGATGGTGATGCTGGCGCCATTCTCGTTGGCAGTAGCCTCATGGTCGCTATACTTGAAGCCAATCTTGGTGATGCTACCGGTGAAGGCGAAGCCTGCCTTGATGCCGGTGCTGCCCTTTGGCACGTCGATGCTTTGCTCGGCACCGCCCTCGTAGTCGATGAAGAAAGTGACGTGCGTCTCGGTGGTGGCATTGAAAGCGATCTCCACACCACAATAGTCGTCCTGGCTCAATGGCGTGGCGAACTGCCAGCCGCCACCAGCCGCCCAGTTGCTGAAGTTAAGGGTGGGTGCTGCTGAGTTGTTGAAGCCCCATTCACCAAAGGATACTGTCTCGGAAGGGTTGAGCGTCAAGTCATCTGCTGCCCACGCTCCCACCGAGAGCAGGGCGGTCATCATTAAAAGTAAAAATCTTTGTTTCATTGTTATTCGTTTTATATTAATAATGTGAATTATTGTCTGTTTCTAGTCAAATCGCGACGGCAAAGATACGGCATATCCTCTATATAGGCATATTCATTTGTAACGCAATACTATTCATTTGTAACAAGGAGGGAAAAGAGACAAAAATCCTGCCTGGTGTTTTCTCTTTCTCCATATCACAAAAACATAAAAATCCCCCTATCGTGCTACCAATGTGGCTCAAATGCCGATGTACAAAGGGCGCAGACTGGTAGTGGGATTTTAAAAATCGTGCTACCATCCCACTACCATCCTACACCCAGACAGCGACTGTTTTTTGAGCGGTTTGCTTTCGGCTATAGCCGTTCAGTCGTTTGGCTGGAGCCGTTCAGTTGTTTGGCTATAGGCGAACGGTTGAAAGGATGCTTCTAACTCCCTCGAAGGACGGCACTAATACCCCAACAACGGTAATCGGCTTCCCCTACGCAAGGCACTTCTAACTGCAATCGGAGGCATCAAAACAAAGGAGACACGCCTCACCGGCGTATCTCCCACAAGTTCAAAAAAAACTACTAACTACTCTAAAAACAACTAATCTAATAATATATATGTAAAACTATTTATAAACTTTCTTCGTCATGCTGCCATCGGTCGAGCGCACGATGTTGACACCTTTCATTGGCTTGTTGACACGCTGACCGCTGAGGTTGTAAACAACATGATGATTATTCTCCTTCGAGGAGTTTACCTGAATAGTGCTGATGCCTGTCAGGGAACCTTCTCCAATCACCCATTTGTCGAGGCGTACGTCACCAGACAGTATCAGGTAAACGGTATGATTGCCGTTCGGAGCACTAAGGCAGTTGCCTGTCAGTTCCTGCCAACTGTCGCCGGTGCTGCTGATAGTGGCGATGTCCGTACCGTCCTTGTCATCAAGGCGCAGGGTGACACTACCAGTACCCTTCACTAAGCACTTCAGCGTGTTTGCCGTACCATTGAACTCAACGTTACGAACCTCAATGATGCCCTCTGTGGGAACAGGAGCCGTCAGGTTGGGTGTACCAACCTTTGCCACCATGTGTCCCTCCCCGTCTGCCTGCTCATGGACAATACCAAGGGTAGCGGCGGCAGTAGAGGCATACTGGGCGGTATTGGGGTCGAGGGTCTTGATGGCACTCACACCCTTGAAGGTCGGCGTACACTCCTTGATGACCACGTTCGTCTCGTCCACCTCTATCTCGTCGACATAGATGCTGCGGAAACCACCGTTGGTACCGATAGATGCCTCCAGGTTGTTTGCCTGATAGAACAGGTACCATTTGCCCTGATACTTATGCAGGTGGGTGTGGTTGTTACCGTAGTTCATACCGTTCTCGCCGGTGTTCTTGAAGTAGTTGGCACCGTAGGTCCAGGAAGTAGCATCGAGCGGGGTCTTGCTGGTGAAGTAAAGCATGCAACACGCAGTCGGCTTCGTGCCGCCGTAGGTCCAAGTCACCGTCTTTGGATCTGTCCAGTCATTATTATAGGTATATACGTACGTACCATTAATGTAATTCAGTTCATTCGCCTCGAAATGGTAAGGTGTAGGTGGTAGCACAGGACCGGCAGCGATGGAGTGAAGGTCGGCTCCCAGTTTGACAATCTTGCCTGTACCGTTGCCGTAGGCGAGCCATGCGTCGCCATTGTCATCAACGACAGCACCCGGGTCGAAGCCATCGGTCAGGTTGGCAGTGAGCGGTGATGTCCAAGGACCTAAGGGCGACTTTGCCTGGATAACGCCGGAACCGGTGCCGCTGTTGGAGAAATAGAGTGAGAAGAGCGTCGAGCCGTCGCTTTGCTTCTTACTGATGATGGTGGGAGCCCACGATGCCATGATCCACGGGGCTACGCTCTCTACGTCAATCAGTCCGTGGTAGGTCCAGTTCACCATGTCATCGGTAGAGATGACAACGAGTGACTTGATTGCCTCGTAACTATTGGTTGGCGTACCAGCCTCATACTGCTGATGGTCGTTAGTGCCATAGACATAGAGGCGACCATTATACTCGATAGCGGTGGGGTCGGCGATATAGTGGAAGTCGAGCAGCGGATTTGCCATACCCTTTCCTAACTTAGGTGAGCCAACAGGCATTGTACCTACAATACCTGTAGAGTCCTTGGCACGGATGATGATGCTGGTGAAGTAGAGGGTAGTTCCCCCACTCGGTCCGTCCCAGCCAATGGTGATGGCTATCTTGACGAGTGTCTTGCCTGCATCGAAGTTCACAGTGTGGCTCGTGGCACCGTTAGTAATCTTCGTCTCTGTGGTAGAGCCGTCACTGTAGGTGGCAATAATATTGATATTATCGTAGTTCACTGCCTGGGCAAAGGTAAACTCCACCTTGTCATATACATTGGTACTCAAGTCGTGGATGTCCCAGTAATTGGTGGCATACTGGTTAGTCGTGAAACTATTTTTATCAACATCCTTTGAGCCACCGCCACCACCCCAATCCAGAATGATGTCCTTCACATACAGACCAATGTCGTCAGTGGCTGCGAAAGTGCTTGATGTCATTGCCATCAACAACACTAATACATGTAGAATTCTTTTCATATTCGTTACGTTTTTAATTATTGTTATTGCTCCGTTTGTTGTATCTTGGTTGCAAAGATAGTGAATTTTCCGCAAACGAACATCTTCATTTGTAACGCAAGGCTATTCATTTGTAACAACCTCTATTATTGTGCTGTTATAGTCAGTGAACCCGCTTTCAAGCCATTGGCTGTCGTCGTCAGTTGGAGCAAGCCTGCCGACTTGCTGCTCTGGACGATGACCTGTGCCAGACCGTTGAAGGCAGGGATGCTGAACTCCTTGCCGTCCTTATCCTTCGGGTGGTCGGCACCCAAGTAGGAGGGGTCACCATTACCTGCGCCGAGGATACGTCCCTCACCCTCCAGACGGAAGGTCAGCATGGGACAAGCATCAGGGACGACACGTCCTTTCTGATCCTGCACCTCCACGGTAACCACTGCCACATCACGTCCGTCAGCGGTAATCGTCTGGCGCTCGCTCTTCATCACGAGCATCGAGGCAGGCTTAGTAGTCTCTATCGTCTCTGTGAGGACACGCTTGCCGTTCTTATAGCCTATGGCAACCACCTTGCCCGGCTGGTAGACCGCCTTCCATTTCAGGTGTCCGTTCTTCGGCATCTGCTGGCGTCCCAGTTTCTTACCATTGACGGTCAGTTCCACCTCGTCGCAGTTGCTGTATGCCCACATCTCTATCTCCTCGCCCTCATGACCTTGCAGGTTCCAGTGGGGAAAGACATGCAGGGTAGGCTCGTCCGTCCACCATGCTTTCAGATACCACGCCTCATCCTTCCAGAAGCCACAGTAGTCGAGGATGCCAAACTCAGAGTCGTGGGCAGGATATTCCAACGGGTAAGGCTCGCCACGATAGTCGAAACCTGTCCAGTAGAACAGACCTGCTGCCCATGGACGGTTCGCATAGAACTGCCAGCCACGCTCTATGACATTCTCCACTCCAGGCTTCGTGCCACGGTTGATGCTTGGCATGTGACAGGAATCGGGATCATTGAAATAGATGCCACGTGTACCACAGCCTGTCGTCTCCTCCGTACCTACTATCTTCCAAGTGGGATTGTTTTTCTTACGATTGTCCACATCATTCTGTACAATATAGTTGAAGCCCACCACATCGAGTCCTTTAATCATCTCACCGCCGCCAGCATTTGCCATCGTCGAGGGACGGGTGGGGTCGAGCAGACGGGTGTACTCACGCATTGCCTCAGCAACACGACGACCCTCCACGGCATTCTCCATACCCCACTCCTCGTTGCCGTCACTCCAGAGGATGACGCTGGGGTGGTTGCGGTCACGGTGTATCATATTCTCCAACAGGCGCAGGTGCTCGCTGTTGATGCCCGACAGGCGGTTCTCGTCAATCACCAGGATGCCCTCACGGTCGCAGATGTCGAGCAGCACAGGTGTCATGGGGTTGTGTGACGAGCGGTAAGCGTTGCAACCCAACTTCTTCAGTTCCTTGATACGCCACTCCAACAATGCCTCAGGGATTGCCGAGCCTACACCTGCATGATCCTGGTGCATATTCACACCCTTGAGTTTCAGTGACTTGCCATTCAACAGAAAACCACGGTCGGCAGTAAAAGCGATATCACGGATGCCCGTAGTGGTCTCGTAGATATCGGTCACCTTACCATTCACCTTCACAGTGGTCTCCACCTTATATAAATAAGGATCGGTGGTGCTCCAGAGATGAGGATTGTTTAAGTGAAGAGTGAAAAGTGAAGAGTGAAGAGTTTGCTTCGCTTTCAGCGTCAAGGTTTTGGTGGTGCTGTGGGCAACCTCCTTACAGTCAGCATCGAGCAGGCGGTGGCTGACCTCACATTGCTGGGTGGTCAGCGAGTGGTTGTTTACCTCTGTCTCCACATGGATGGCAGCCTGGTCGTAAGGTGCTTTCAGGTCGGCATAGACAAACGTGCCGAAGGGTGCCACACTGACGGCAGCGGTCTTCACGAGCCATGCGTCACGGTAGATGCCGGCTCCCTCGTAGAACCAGCCCTCCTCCAAGATGGCATCGGCACGGACACAGATGAGGTTGTCACCTCCATAGTTCACATACTCTGTCACGTCATAGACCTGCGTGGCGTAGCCGCTCGGCTCCGTACCCATATAGTAACCGTTGAACCACACACGGGCATTGCGGAAGATATCGTCGAACTGCAACAGCAGATGCTTGCCGAAGTCGGACTCGGGGATCCTAATCGTCTTCCTGTACCATCCCACACTGGTCTCAGGGTATTTATACCCCACTGTCTTATAGCCGTGGGAATGACTGGCTTCCTGTGCATAGGGTAAGGTCGTCACCCAGTCGTGGGGCACCCGTACCTCCTCCCATTTTGAGTCGTCAAACTTAGAGGAATAAGGACCCTCATTGTGAATCGAGTTCGCCTTCGTCAGGTAGTTAAAATACTCTGTGCCGCAACCAAAGTCTTTGGCAGGATCAGAAGCATTACCAAAGGAGAACTTCCACCCCTCGTCCAACCGGATAGTCTCTCGCACGCTCTGTGCATAGGTCGTGCCTGCCATCAAGCAGAACACCGCCAATATAATCAATCGACTCAGTTTCATCTTCAATTATCAATTAATGTTATATCCTGTTCCAGCGTATCCTCAAACTCGCAGAAGTGCCCCAGCAGGCTCCAGCCCCAGAAGGGATCAAGACCGCAGCCCTCGCCCGTCTCGGAGTTGTAGTATTCACGGTTGCCGTTCTCACGGACCAGTTTGGTGGTGTAGTGGGCAAGCAGTGAGGCATACTCCTTCATGCCGTAGTAGCGCAGACCATGATAGATGATATAGTTGGTGGGAATCCAAGCATTGGCACGCCAGCCGCAACCGATGTCCGACGAATACTTGGTGGTGGTGTACCACGGGCACGACCGTGACAGGGCAGCGACGGGGGCTCCCGTCCAGAACTCCTTGGGATTGAACAGATAGTCGCGTACCATACGGGCTGCCTGCTCAGGTGTGGCGACTTCCGACCACAGCACGGCAAAGGCACCTACTGAGCGCACAGGAATCAGGTCCTTCTTCTTCCATTTCTGGATATTCACGTCGGCAACGACGGCGGCACTCTTGGCAAACCAGTGTGCTGGGGTATGACGACGGTCATAGTAAAAACCGTCCTCCTCGTCCCATAGCATCGTGCGGATGCGCTCAGCCAGTTCGGCACTCTTCTTACGGTAGTCAGCCGCCATTTTCTTCTTCCCTGCCATCTCGGCGAGTCGGGCGAACGCCTTCATCTCGCGCACTAAGTAGCAGTTCAGGTCAACACCCTCCGAACAGCGGTCGAGCCACCATCCAGCACGCTCGTGCTGGTTGTCCATGCCCGTATGCGGCGCCGACATCCACTCGCTCAGTCCGTTGCCGTCCTCGTCCATGTTCACGAGCCAGTAGTCCAGGTATTTCTTCAGTCGCTCGAAGGTGCTCTTCTCCAGAATCCAGTCCTTCTCGCCGTACTCCTGCACGGCAAGGAGTGCTATCTGCGAGAGGAAGGGTTTTACGTGCTCGTTGTCGTGTGACGCATTGGAGGGCACCGAACGGGCGATGAAACCGTCCTCGTGCTGGTTCTGCAGGAACAGCAGCACACCGTTCTTGATATACTCCGACGACCAACCCATGTAAATCTGCACGATAGCCTCGAAATACTGATCCCAGTCGTACAGCACGTTGTAACTGTAGCCCGTGAAGTAAGGCAGTCCCGTGGCCTCGTCCTTCAGGATGCCCAAGCGCATCAGCGAGTCCTCCGTCTGCAAATCCTTACGCATCTCCTTCAGTCCCTCAATGTCGCGGAACGACTGTCCCTGTGCTACTGATGCCACTGCCAGCAGCACGAACAAACAAATCTTGAATTTCATTTTCTGCATAGTCTTTTATCGTTTTAGTTATTATTCATTCTCGGGTGCAAAAGTAAGGTATTACCCGCACGTCCGCATCTTCATCTGTAACGCATGGCTATTCATTTGTAACATTTACGTGAGAAAGACTGAAACAATGTCAGTTATATTAAAATAATGTAGTATATTTGCAGCATTAAAAAACCAAAACAATGAGAAAAGTATTACTGATGATGGCAGGATGGCTGCTCACGATGACGGCTTCTGCTAAGGGAGAGAACAAGGTGTACCAGTTTGACAAGCCACTGTACGGTGCTGCGTACTATGCGGAATACACGCCGACGGACCGGCTCGACGAGGACATCCGGCTGATGAAGGAGGCGGGACTGACGGTGGTGCGCGTGGGCGAATCGACATGGTCGCTCTTCGAGCCGCAGGACGGACAGTTTGAGTTCGCATGGATGGACCGCATCATCGACGCACTGCACAAGGCGGGCATCAAGGTCATCCTCGGCACACCGACCTATAGTATCCCGTCGTGGCTGGCGGCTGAGCACCCTGAGGTGCTGTCACAGACCTATGACGGCGGACAGAGCCACTACGGCATCCGCCAGAACATGGACCTGCTGAACGCCACCTACCGGCGCTACTCAGAGCGTATCATCCGCAAGATGATGGAGCACTACGCCCAGCACCCTGCTATCATCGGCTATCAGGTGGACAACGAGGTGGAGGCGCGCAAGATAGACAACCCAGACTATTTCGAGGGCTTCCGTGAGTATATCAGGCAGGAGTTCCACGGCGACCTGAAGGAACTGAACCGCCGCTGGGGACTGAACTACTGGGGAATGAACATCAACCGCTGGGAGGACTTCTACGACCGCAAAGGCGTGACGAACCCCTCATATAAGGTGTGGTGGGAGCGCTGGAACCGCAAAGTGACTGCTGACTTCCTGAACTGGCAGGCGGACATCGTGAGCGAATACAAGCGCCCAGACCAATTCATCATGCACTGCTTCATGCCCAGTTTCTACGACATCGACCAGGTGGAGGCGTTCCGACAGATGGAGTACCCCGCCATCAACGTCTATTACACCATGCAGAACGGACAGGACGGCGAGTGGATCAGTTACTCGTGCGACTTCATGCGCACCGTCAGCCGCAGTCACAACTTCCTCATCACCGAGACCAACGCCCAGGGCACGGGCTGGTCGAGTCAGAACCAGTGGCCACCTTACGACGGACAGTTGCGCCAGAGCATGTACGCCTTCCTCTCGGGCGGAGCGAACATGGTGGAATACTGGCACTGGAGCACACTGCACTACGGACAGGAAACCTACTGGCGCGGTATCCTCGGACACGACGGCAAACCCAACCGTGTCTATCGGGAATTCCAAAAGGGTGCCAAGGAGTTGGAGAAGATTGGCGACCGTCTGGTAAATATGAAGAAGCGTAACCGTGTCGCCCTACTGTTCAGCCACGACTCGAAGCATGCCCTCGACTTCATGCCCTATACCGACAACGACCAATATAAAGTGAACTTGATGTACGACGCACTCTATCGCCAGAACATCGAGTGCGACATCCTGTCCGTCGATAAGCCGCAGATGCAGGACTTCTCGCAGTACGACCTGCTCGTGGTGCCCTCGCTCTATGTGGCAACCGATGAACTACTGCGGAAAATCAGCGACTTCGTGCGCGAGGGCGGCGAGGTGGTGATGCTCTACAAGAGTGGCTACACCGACTACGACAATGCCGTGCGCGCCGTACTGGCTCCCGGTCCACTGACCGAAGCCTGTGGGTTCACCTATCAGGAGTATTCGAGCATCAACAAACTTCCGCTGAAGCCCAACGGCATCGGAGCCGCAGACAATACCGTCAATACCTGGATGGAGTTCCTGCAACTGACTACAGCACAACCCTTGGCAACCGTCGATCACCAGTTTTTCGGTCAGTGGCCCTGCATCACGGAGAACCAGTACGGCAAGGGTCACCTCATCTACATCGGTACCATACCTTCCGCTGACCTTCTCTATAAACTCATCGCCCGTGCTGCCGACCGCAAAGGCATCGCCACGGTGGAGCGCCAGTACCAGTTCCCTATCGTCCTCCGCTCCGGCACCAACTCCAAAGGTCGTCAGATACACTACCTCTTCAATTACACCTACGAGTCCAAGACCGTCACCTGGCCCTATCCCGCCAGTCAGTCGCTGCTCGACCAACAGACCCTCGTCAAGGGTCAGGACATCACCATCGAGCCCTGGGGCGTAGTCATAGGAGAAGAGAAATGATGAGACGGCTGTTGATTTGCGTGACGATGCTCCTCGCCTTTGCTGCACAGACAGCATGGGCGCAGGCGGGTAAGTTCTTCGATATAGACCATTTGCGGTCGGGGTTGTTCATCAACCAGTTGTATATCGACAGGGATGGTTTCCTATGGGCGGTGACCAGCAACGGTATCATAAAATATGATGGTTACCAGTTCCAGACATTCAAGCGAGGACAGAAGAATGCCACAGGACTGGGCAATAACCATGTGCTCTGTATGGCACAAACCACTGGCAGAATGCTCTACTTCGGTTCCTATGCCAGTTTGCAGGCATACGACGGTGTACAGTTCCGTGATGTGACGAAACTGAGCAGGAAAGGCGAGGTCATTTTCTGCAACGTGAACTGCCTGTTGGAGTGTAAGAACGGCGAATTGGTGGCTGGTACCTCAACGGACGGACTGCTGTTGGTGAAGGACCTGACCGCCCGTCAGATGAATGTCAATTTACAGGGTGCTGGCGAGATACGCGACATGGCAGAGGACAATGCCAATGGACTGTGGATAGTCGCAGAGAACGGTGTCTATTGCTACGACGGCCAACACGTCAAGCAATATATGAACAACGCGGACGGCACAAAGTACTACAGCGTCTGCACCGACATGACGGGCTGTGTCTATGTGGGCACTGCCAACCGAGGGCTCTTCCGCAAGCAGGGCGAGCAGTTCGTACATATAGAGCAGGCAGGCAATACGCCTGTCCCAGCCCTCTGTCCCGACCATACGGGCAACATCCTCGTAGGCTTCGACGGCAAGGGCATCGGTGTGTATAACCCACTGACGGGTGAACTGACCACCAATCCCTACTATAGCCACGAGGTGGAACTGTCGAAGAGCAAGGTATATGCCATTGTCGAGGACGGCAACGATAACGTCTGGTTAGGTCTGACGGAGAAAGGCGTGTTCCAACAGCCACCCTCCTCGTCGGGATTCCACTATATGGGACACAAGGCAGGAGTCAAGAACTTGATAGGCTCCTCCAACATCTGCTGCGTCTTCGTGGATAGCAAGGACAACACATGGCTCGGCACCGACAAGGACGGTGTCTATTGTCTGGACAAGGAAGGTCGTCTCGTCAGGCACTTTGCCGACGATATTCCATCTACCGTGCTGACCATCGGTGAGGGTGACGACGGGCGCATCTGGTTGGGTTCCTACGGCGAGGGTGGCGGATGGATTGACCCGAAGACCGCTCAGTATCACCCGATGAAAATCCCACAATTAGATTTCCTCAGCATCACCGACTATGCCAAAGACCGCGACGGACGAGGATGGGCAGGAACACTGGGACAGGGACTGCTGATGTTCGCCAAGGACGGATCCGTCAGGCAGTTCCGTTCAAAGGATACCGCCACAGGGAAAGGGCTCTCGCATGATTATATCTCACAACTGTCGCTGTCACCTGATGACCATCGTCTCTATGTGGCTACTGACAACGGACTGAACTGCCTGAACCTTGACAACCTAACGTGGAACGACATCTTCGGTGGCAAGTGCCTGATGCTTGGTGCCAACATATATCTGGCACGCGAATATAATAATGCGCTATGGATAGGTACTACCGAGGGACTGTTCCGCTACGACCTGCGCAAGCGCGACCTGAGCCATTATACCATGGAGCAGGGCTTGCCCAGCAACAATATCACATCAATAGAGAAAGACCAGTTGGGACAACTATGGATAGGCACCGACATGGGACTCTCCTGTCTGAACCTCAAGGACAGCCGGTTTCAGAACTATTATGTGGAGGATGGTCTGCAGTCTAACTACTTCACCACGGGCGGTTCGTGGATCATGAAAGACGGACAACTACTGTTCTGCGGCACAGGCGGCATCACGTGGTTCAACCCTGCCGACATCGACCACCGCGAATGGAACGCCACCGTCAGCCTGACGGCATTCACCATCAATGGTGTGCCTGTCGATCAGACCACACTGTCAGGCAGTTACCAAGTGACCGACACACTGGTCACCCAAAGCCAACACTTCGAACTGGACTACAACGACAACTCGTTTGCCGTCCGTTTCTCCACACTGACCTTTGACGACCCAGAGCGCATCACCTATCTGTACAGTATCAACGGCGACCCGTTTGTGGCACTGCAACAGGGAACGAACGAGATTACTTTCTCGCGTCTGGCTCCCGGCACCTACCGCTTCCGCGTCAAGGCTGCCTACAAAGGCACAGAGACTGCCGAGCGCATATTTACGGTTGTGGTGCATGCCCCATGGTACCGTTCGTGGTGGGCATATCTGCTTTATGCCACACTGCTGGCGCTAATCGTATGGCGCTACATCACCTACCGCAGAGGCAGAGTGCGCGAACAAATGCAGTTGCAGGAGCATATCCATGCCGAGGAACTGAGTGAGGCGAAGTTGCGTTTCTTTATGAACTTCAGCCACGACATCCGCACACCTATGACACTCATCGTCACACCGCTGCTGTCGCTCATCAAGCGCGAAAAAGACCCACAGAAGAGGGGCATCTACGAGATTATGCGCCGCAATGCCGAGCGCATCCTGGGACTCATCAACCAAATGATGGACCTGCGCAAGATAGACAAGGGACAGATGCAGATGCGGATGCGCGAAACTGATCTCATCAATTTTATCCAAGAACTATACTCACTCTTTGAGCATCAGGCACGCAACAGGCAAATACGTTTCCTTTACCATCATGACTGTGATACGCTACCCGTCTGGATAGACCGTCGCTACTTCGACAAAGTTATCCTAAACGTGATGTCGAATGCTTTCAAGTTTACACCGACAGGTGGCGAGATTGCCATCCGCGTAGACCACGACCAGCAAAACGCTACCATCGCCATCAGCGACAACGGCGAGAAGATACCCGAAGACAAACTGGAGCAGATTTTCGAACGGTTCTATCAGTCGGACAGCAAGCAGAGCGGTCAGCAGACGGGTACGGGCATCGGTCTCGACCTCGCCCGCTCATTGGTAGAATTGCACTATGGCACCATCTCCGCCCATAATCTGGAGCAAGGCTGCGAGTTCGTCATCTCCCTGCCCTTAGGCTCAGAACACCTGAAGGCTGACGAGATGGCGGTCGAACCCGACGTGGAAACAGCAGAACAACTGACGTTGGCGGAAGTAGAGGACAGCGACGAGGCGACAGAAGAACCCATCGAGTCGCCCACCCGTCAGCGCCCCCTTTTGGTAATTGCCGAGGATGATGAGGAAATACGCGACTATCTGGTGCAGGAACTCAGCAGTGACTACGATATCAAAGCCTTCACCGACGGACGACAGGCTTTCGCGGAAATCATGCGCAGCGTGCCCGACTTGGTGCTCAGCGATGTGATGATGCCAGACATGGACGGCAACACGCTCTGCATGAGTATGCGCTCGAATCTCGCCACCAGCCACGTGCCCGTCGTCATGCTGACGGCAATGAGCATGGACGAAGACCGTCTGCGAGGACTCACCACGGGTGCCGACGCCTACATCGTCAAGCCGTTCAACATGGACATCCTCCGCCAGACCATCGTTAACCTGATTCAGCGGACGCGCACCTTGCGTCTGAAATATGAACATACCGACCAGTTGGAGGGAAAGACCGCGCCCAAATCTGTCAAGTCGCCCGACGAGAAACTCCTTGCCAACATCATGAAGGCCATCAACGACCATCTGGACGACGAGAACCTGACGATGGACATGATAGCCAGTGAGGTGGGTCTCAGTCGCGTCCACCTAAACCGCAAAATGAAAGACCTAACGGGCCAGACACCGCACGACTTCATCCGCAAGGTGCGTCTGAAGAAAGCCGCAGAACTGCTGGCCTGCGGCAAGATGAACGTATCAGAGGTCACCTACACCTGCGGTTTCTCCAGCCCCACCTCCTTTTCGGCCCTCTTCAAGAAGTTCTACGGTGTATCCCCAAGCCAGTATTACAAGTCGAAAACAGAATAGGTTAAAGTATTGCTTTTGAAATAAATTTTGTATCTTTGCGGTCGGAAATATTTGTAATCATTCCGACCAAAATTAAAAAAATATCTAAATGCAAGAAGCTGTAGTTAACATGATTAAGAGCAAAATTGCCCATGGCAAGTTTGGAGAGGTTTACTTCGTGTCTGGATTACGAAAAGGAACTACCTGCCAACATTCAGATTGTACCCAATGAAGAACTGATATCGGCTTATGAAACGGACTACAACGAGACTTATTTGTATACCAAATATGCGGGGGTAAACATCAGTTCGTAACGGATTGTCTTGAGAAAGTTCTTTTTGTCGGAGTTAATCAATGCGTGGCGGAACAGTGACATTGTTAGCCAGACAAATAGAATTGAGATTTTCTAATGGCGTCATTAGAAAATCGGGGGGACAGAATCTCTAATGACCGATTGGGGTTTAAGGGCAAAAAAGGAGCACCTTTGCCTTCGTCTGACACTCCCCGCAGCAAAACTTCTGCATTCCGCTCCTTGCCACGAACTCCTTACCACAATACTTGCACTTTCTAATTGCTTTCATTTTCAACACTCTTTTGATGGTTATATGTTCATTTTCTTTTTCCCTACCGTTGAGTCAACCATACTTCACATTCGTCACCCTATGTCAACTCCGTCCGTTTCGTGACTCTCTCCGAATCCGTCTGTCCCGTTTTGTCACCCTTTGCACCTCGTCGTAACCCTTTGTCAACTGAGTCCGCAGAATGACGATTTTCAGGCCCCGTAAATTCTTCGCGGTAGAAATACGTTGCAAAAATATACTGAAATTCGGTTACTACCAAATTCCAGCCGTCAAGTGTTAAAAATTAAAAGTTATTGAAAATGAGTGTTTTACAAATAGATAGTATTAGATATTCATGGTTATTTATACCCGTTTAGATACACATACAGAACGCATAATCGTCTATGCTTGTCACACTATTGGGAATGGTGACGGAGGTCAGACCACTGCAACCGTCGAACGCACCATCGCCAATACTCGTCACGCTGTTGGGAATCTTGATGGAGGTCAGACCATAGCAACCATAGAATGCATGATCGCCAATACTCGTCACGCTATAGGTTTTACCATTGTAGATAACAGATTCTGAGATAATAACAGGACCTGTATACTCATTCTTGTAAGAATAATAGTAATTTCCCTGATAAGTAACAGCAACAGTTTTGTTTATTGTTGAGGTGATTTCATAATAAATGCCATTCACTTCAAAATCGTGGGCTGATACGTTAACCGTTACCATACCTATGAGCAAAGTAATCAAAAATGTTTTTAAGGTAAAGTGTTTCATTTATTATCAATTTTGTCCCCTCAGAAGCCCAAACAGGGACGGTTTAGTCATTAGATTTTCAGTATGGCATAGATATGAAAAAAGCGGGGCAACTGTTACTGTTACTCGTCCCGCAGACCTTGGCTCTCGCATTGCCCATCATCGTAGAACGAGCAACGCAGAAGCCCACGCCGAATGTAATATAATTACCCTCTGCCCACAATTCGGACATGGGCTAATATACACCCTAATAGGCATCTATCGTTGCTTTGCTCTTTGACGATGATTGGATTTGCTAGATTCGGACAGCCAAAGACAAAGCGTCAGATAAACGCTTTTCCAATAAATATGCATCCCTCCCTTTGTGTCAGCCGTTAGGCATCAACATCAGTAAGGACATTGCAAAGATACGAATAAGCGAGCAAAATACAAAATAAAAGAGAAACTTTTTTATTGTGTATTTCGAGCGGGAGTATCTTCAAGGCTTCGAAGAGTCGGGAGCCCCTCTCCTAACTCACCCTGCCAGAGGGGGAGGGAGTAATGCCAGAACGGCGCCCCTTATATATAATATAATAAGGTGTACCCCTGTCTTTGGGTTGACCTAAATCAACGTGATGAACTTTTTTCGCTGTTTTCTGAAAAAATATGGGAAAAATATTTGTTTATTCGGAAAAAGTTCGTACCTTTGCATCCGCTTTCGGGGAGACCCGTCAGTTTAGAAGGAGTTCTTTGAGAAGATTACATAAAACAGAGAAGTAGTAGTACAAGAAGCGGATGCCCTTCTCGGAGGGTATTCGGGTAAAACTTTAACGAACCGTCAATGAGACAAAGGTGCTTAGATGAAGATCCATACTTGTTCTACCGG
>Ga0310691_10001280_pt1 | contig 39071 bp, 35 predicted proteins | sample 176DNAGHGlowgp2_FD_203887 | JGI IMG/M metagenome (GOLD analysis project Ga0310691, IMG submission 203887) | Sheep rumen microbial communities from Palmerston North, Manawatu-Wanganui, New Zealand - 1766 DNA GHGlow gp2 (v2) (version 2) | ecosystem: Host-associated > Mammals > Digestive system >... | reverse complement strand
AGAAAAGGAAAAATCACGCATTTTCTTTCATTTTGCTTATAATGGGATTCCAAAGGGACAATGTCCCTTTGGCGGGTTTGGGCGGAGCCCAATATCAATCATCGCGAAGCGATACCTTTTTCTACAATCTGAAGCGGACAGGCTGAAAAATGCCTGTCCGCTTTTTTGTTGATTATGATGCCGGCGGGCGAAAATGCAGTTGTGCAGTCTGAACAAAACAGTGTGAGCGCGAATCAGGCTTTCCGTCAATACAGAGAAATGCACTGAAAACTGCAAAGCAGTTGCACACAAACGTGCAACTTTTCGCCGCATCTGATCCCGTGTGCGGAGAGAGAAAAAGACGGTCTCCGGCGGAGAGAGCGCGTGCCGGAGACTGCAAGCCCTTTGGTTTCCTGAAAGGAGGGATGCTATGCCGGATCTATATCTTACGGTCAGGCAGCGGATTGCCCGTGCCGAGGGTATGCCGGTTATCGTCTGCGGCAATTCGGATTATACGGTTCACTGCTCCTTTGACAGCGAATGGGATGCATACCCGAAAAAGCGGATGCGGGTCTGCTTTCGCACGCGCAAGGGCAAGGCTGTGTTCTATGACCTCGGCATGACAGGCAATACGGAGCCTATGCCGGTCGTGCGTGATATTGCCGGGGTTGAGATCGGCTTTTATGCGGGCGATATCTGCACAACCGCACCGGCGCGGATTCCCTGTGCGCTCTGCATTACCGATCTGCCCGCAGAGGCTCAGACGCCGCAGCAGGACACCTTCAATCTGCTGATGCAGCGCCTGAACAAAATCCTGTATCCGGTGCCGGAGCAGGAGGATTTCATTCTGCTGGATGCAGACGGCTTTGTTGTGCTGGACTGCACCGGCGCCGTGATTCAAGTAAAGGGGTGATACAATGGCATCATATAAGAGCTCATCGCACAGGCTGGAGGAAATTGACGCTGCCGTGGACGGCATTGCGCAGCATACCGCAAATACCGGCATTCATATGACGGCACAGGAAAAACAGAAGCTCAGCGACCTTGAAAATTACGATGACACTGAGCTGCGCGGCATGATCGCGCAAAAGCAGGATACCCTGACAATTGATAACGAGCCTACCTCTGGCAGCGACAATCCGGTGCGCTCCGGCGGCGTGTATTCGGCGCTTGCCGGAAAGCAGGACAAAACCGGTCAAAACTTTGAAGACGGGGCAAATCTCGACGATTTCACAGAATCGGGTATGTTCAAGTCCATTGACTCGACAAAAACAGCTACCCTTTATAACTGCCCTGTCAGCGGCTTCGGATTCATCATGATTGTGCATAAACTGTCGAGCGCTGCCAGCACACAAATCATATACTGTGCAGGCGCATCAAGCGCAAAGATTTTTGTACGGCAAAAAAAATCAACCGGCTGGAATCCGTGGTATGTATTTGAATCATCAACAGCCGCGCCGCCGGTCAATGTGCCGGCAGGTGCTCTGAATCTCAGCCCGAAAACTGATGATGTGTAAAGGAGGGATCAGATGCCTGAAATCACAATCACGGTCGCAGACAAGACTGCGGCGGCGCAGGGCAGTCCGGTGATCGTCTGCGGCAATTCGGATTATGCAGTCAATTTCATTTTTGACGCGGAGTGGGACGCATATCCGGTCAAGACGCTGCGTGCGGTCTGGTACAGCGGCGGGCTTCCGGTTTACGCGGATGTGATTTTCGAGGGCACCGCCGCAGAGCTTCCCGCGTTTTACGAAACCGCCGAGGTTGCAGTCGGCGTTTATGCGGGCAATATCTGCACAACAACACCGGCGCGGATTCCCTGCGCACGCTGCATTACAGACAGCAGCCCGCGGCATCCGGACCCTTTGCCGGATGTATACGATCAGCTTCTTGTCTGTCTGAAACAGCTTGAAACCGCTGCGCCGGCTCCTTCTTCGGATGTGCAGGCGATTTCGGCGGGCGGGGTTTCCGAGGATATTTTTGCAATTGCAGAGGAGGTTTCATGATGTTTATTCCGAATACCATGCCGAGCACGCTCGCGGAGATGCTCGAATTTCTGACGCCGTGCGTTGAGGACGGGCTGTTTGATTCCGTCGCGTATGACGATGAAAGCAGCCCGACGAAAATTGTCTGCACGCAGGGCGGCAATACGATTCTGGAAATTGCGGATTCTCCCTCGTCCCCGCCGCAGTTTTCCGTGACGCCGTTTGTCGCGCCGAATACGCCCGCGACCGGCAACCGCATCACCTGCATCGTGAAAGAGGATCTAAGAGAGGATCATTATTTTTGTATGCGGTGCAAACACGGAATTGTCATCGTTTCGGTTTATCTCTCGTTTGCTTATGTGATTGCCGTCGGAAAAACAACATCGGGGAAAACAGCGTGCATATCCGGTATCGAAAACATCCCCGCATCCGTGTCAGTCACGGAAGCGGACCGTCATTACTATACCACTTGCATCGGCGATAACACGGCATTGTCATTTTATACAAAAGGTGTTTTTACCCATTGCTGCGACATGACATCTGACAGAACGATTCTGCGGAAAATTCCGGTTGTCGGGGAGCGAGGCAGCACGGACAGCTTTGACGGCGTATATTTCCGCGAAGCGGTGCAGTCAGCGCAGAACGGAGCACAGACAATCGGCGGGAAAAATTACGGATGCGCGGGCGATTTCGCCGTGCTCGACGAGTGAGGTGCCGGCATGAAATACATCATCATGCTGACCATTGTGATCGGGCTTGCGGGCGCCGACTTTCTGACCGGTATCATCAAGGCGTACATCAAGCGCGATTTGTCCAGCGCGAAAATGCGCAAGGGCGGGCTTAACAAGATCTGCGAGATTGTGGTCATGGCGACCGCCTGCGGCCTCGAAATCGGCATCGACCTGCTCGGACGGTATCATCACACCGCAGAGCTTGCCGGAATCTCCGGCGCAGTTGCAGCGGGACTGGTTTTCGCATATATTGTAATGATGGAGCTGATCTCCATTTTTGAAAACTACGGCGAAATATCGCCGGATGCATCATGGGTGCGGAGCCTGATCCGGAAGCTGCGGGCATATCACGGCAGGGAGGAGGATGAGCATGATTCAAACCTTCCGTCACGGTGATCCGACACGCCTTTCGGCGCATTTTTCCGCCGCAGAGTTTCAGTGCAAATGCGGGCAGCCGCACGATTTTCTTGTGTCCGATGCGCTCATTTCGCATCTTGAACTGCTGCACGAAGCGCTGAACTGCAAGAGCATCCATGTATCCAGCGGGTTCCGCTGCGCAAAGCATGACAGGGCAGTCGGCGGAACGGGCAGCGGGAAGCACACGCAGGGGCTTGCCGCAGACGTTATCTGTTACGGGCAGGACGGCAAGCCGGTCAGCAGCAAAATTGTGAGCTGCAAGGCACAGGACCTCGGCTTTACCGGCATCGCCAACATCACCGCGTCATACACCTCGACGCATCTTGATATGCGTCAGGGTAAAAAATGGTACGGGGATGAGACAAAGGGAACAGCATGGGGCTGCGCCGACCTGCATCAGTATTACAAAATCCCGAAGGAGGAGAACCAGATGAGCGAAAAGGCGAAAAAGGGCATTGATCTCTCATACTGCCAGAAAAAGGTGGACTGGGAGAAGGTGACCGCAGAGTTTGCGATCATCCGTGCGGGCTACGGCAGATATGCGCATCAGAAGGATTCCATGTTCGAGAGCCACTATGCCGGTGCGCAGTCCCGCGGGATTCCCGTCGGCGCATACTGGTACAGCTATGCGATGACGCCGGAGGATGCAAGGCTCGAAGCGGACGCCTGCATTGCGGTGCTCAAAGGCAAGCAGTTTGCGTATCCGATTTACTACGATGTCGAGGAGAAAAAGCAGTTTGAGCTCGGAAAAGAGCAGGTTTCTGCAATCATCCGCGCATTTCTGGAGCGGCTGGAGGCGGCAGGATACTGGGTCGGGCTGTATAGCTCATACAGTGCGCTGACCGCGTATGTTGCAGAGGATATCCGCAAGCGCTATTCGATCTGGCTCGCGCACTGGGATGTGCAGAAATCGCCGTATCAGGGCGCATACGGGCTGTGGCAGTATGCCGTCGGGCAGGCGGAGGGCGTCAGCGGCGACTGTGACCTCGATTACGGTTATGTGGATTATCCGGCGCAGATTCGTGCAAAGGGGCTGAACGGCTTTGCAAAGCCGGATGCCCCCGATGTGCCCGATGTGCCTGATAAACCGGACAGCATTGCGGTGCAGATGACCCTCAACGGAAAGCAGTATTCCGGAACGCTGACTGCCAAATAACAACAGAGCCCCGAAGCAGTAAAGTCTGCTTCGGGGCTTATTTTTAAGCCTTTATATCTCGCAGATTGTGAGATCGCCGCAGTCATCGAGCAGATTTTCTGCCGCTACGACGCAGACCGCGCCCTTCTCCGCGAGCGCATCCCAGACCGCGCAGGATTGCAGCAGCGTCTCCCTTGTTGTGCGGAGCATCTGCCGGCGCTCTGCTGCGAGTTCCTCTTTCGTCCTGCGCGTGAACCACAGCCCGTCTGCCACATAGCCTTCCTCACGCGGCGAACGCAGCGGGTCTTCGTCATTGACCGTCGAGATGATATAGCCGCCGAGCGGTTCATCGCCTGCGCAGAAATCGCGGATGAAGCCGGACATTCCGCGGTTCACTGCAAGCGATTTTGCCGGGGTGGGATCACGGAACGAGTATGTGAACAGGGTGCTGTCGCGGCGAATTTGCAGACCGGTACCGTAAGCGCCGCCCTGCACACGCACCACATTCCAGAGATAACTCAGCGAAAGGATCTTTGCCGCAACGCGGAAGCCCGCGTCAAATGCCGGATCTTCACTGCCGAGGCAGTAAGACTGCACCGAGAAACCGATCTGTGCCGGAATACGGCAGCCGGTGCGTTCCGGCAGCGAAATCTCATAATGCGCATTTGCCGGAACCGGCGTTCCCTGCGGGAATACGGCAAGAATCGGCGCAATGTCCCGTTCCTCTGCGGCTGTTACGCCGGCAGTCAGGCGTGCCTTGCAGCAGGTTTCCTTCTGTATGCGCTGAAGCAAGCCGGAGAATGCATCAAATTCTTCATCGAAATTCTTTGCAAGCTGATGGGTGCGCTGAATTGCACGGTAACCGGAGACGGCATCGCGCACTGCATATGCGGCGCCGCAGCGCGAGAGCCCGATGCTCATGCCGAGCGCGTGTCCCGCCGTAATGCCGACCTGCTTGAACCGCTCGTCTGTCTGAAGAATCCGCTCGCGAATGCTCTCCTTCTGCGTGAAATCGGTTGTCAGCAATACTTCTTCGATCAGTGCAGCGGCATCCGCCATACGCTCTGCAAGGAAGCTGCACCGTACTGTCAGCATCGGGATGCAGGTTTCTTTCTGATTCTTCTCTGCGGCGATATCGACAAAGGTGTCCAGTCTGCCAACTTTGTTTTTCAGCTCGCGCTGCAATTCCAGCGCGGTATAATGTGCGGTCGGGAGCTTGCCGTAGAGGCTGCCGATGTGCGTCAGCAGTGAGAGCTCTTCAAGGGTGCATTCCGTCAGGCGGAAATACAGCCCGACATGGACAATCCCGCCGCAGGGCAGGTTGTGAGACAGCACGGTGACGCCGCCGTTTTCGCTGACCCCGGTCTCTGTCCATGTCGGCTGCTCGCTGACCTCGGAGACATCGAGCACCGGCAGCGTTGCGAGCTGTTCCGGGGAATCCGGCGTCTGCTGCCATGCCTGAAGCCGTTCGTTCAGGCGCACATTTTCCGCCTCCTGCTCTTCGCTCCATTTGCCGCAAACAGCATTGAGGCGTGCTTCCTCCTCCTGACGGAGCTCCTCGCCGCGGGTGTATGAAGGAACCGCATGAAGAATGGCAAGCCCGGTTTCATCAAGGAACAGCTCTTTCAGCAGCTCGGCAATACTGCCGTCCGCGATCATCCCGCGCACCGCTGCAAAGTCCTCTTTCGTGACCAGATACAGCATCGGGTCGCCGCCGTGCAGCCAGCTGTTCATGCAGCGGATGCAGCGGTCGAGCCCCTGCGGTTCGTCCGGCTCATCGGCGATGAATTCCATCCGGTTGACCGATGCTTCCAGTGCTGCGGTATCGAGCCCCTCTGCGAGCAGCCCGGTTACGGTCTCGCGCAGAAGCGGCAGAATCTCTGCCTCTCTGCCGTCCGTGACATTGTTGAAACAGAGCTCTGCATAGCACTGCGCGACCGACGGTTCAATCGCGAGCACCATATCCTGTGCGAGCCCCGCCGAAAGAATCGCACGCTTCAACGGCGCATCATTCGTGCCGGCGAGCGCATCTGCAAGAACGGAGTATGCGAGCTGCTTGACCCGATCCTTCCATGTCCCGACGATTTTTCCGAGGACAAGTCTGCCTTTGTCGTCGGATTCTTCATCTTTCGAGAGCTCATATACAATGGTTTCCTCTGCGGAAACCGGCTGCTGCTGCGTAAGCTGCGGCAGATCCGCCGAGCGCTCATACTGCGAGAGATATTCTTCTAACAGCGCAAAGGTTTCCTCAAGCGGAATATCGCCGTCGAGAAAAATCCGCGCATTGGAGGGGTGATAGAAGCGGTGATAGGTTTCGATGAATTTTTCATAGGTCAGCGTCGGGATCACTGCGGGGTCGCCGCCGCTGTTGAAGCCGTAGCAGTTATCGGGGAAGAGCATCTCCATCAGCTTGTATTCCGCGAGATCGTCTACGCTGCTCATTGCGCCTTTCATCTCATTGAACACAACGCCCTTATAGCTGCGCCTGCCGGTTTCATCGGTTTCGATGTGCCAGCCCTCCTGATAAAAAATGTTCGGGTTTTCGAGGATTGCCGGCGCAAAAACCGCGTCGAGATAGACCTCTGTCAGATTGAGGAAGTCCCGCGCATTGCGGCTGGAGACCGGGTACATGGTTTTATCCGGGAAGGTCATCGCATTGAGAAAGGTGTTCATTGAGCTTTTGAGCAGCTCGACAAACGGCTCGCGCACCGGATATTTCTTTGAGCCGCAGAGGACGGAATGCTCCAGAATGTGGAAGACGCCCGTGCTTGCTTCGGGGAGGGTTTTGAATGTGATTGAGAACAGCTTGTTGTTCAGTTTGTTGTCTACCCAGCACAGTTCCGTGCCGGTTTTGTCATAGACCATTTCCACGAGTCTGCCGTTGAGTTCTGCGTTTTCGCGGATACGCGTGACGGTAAAGCCATGAAAGCGGTCGCCGGTTTTTTCTAACATTTCGATCAGCTCCTTTTTTGGATATGCGGGGCCTGCCGTATTTATTATACCATAATTGTAAGAAAAATTCAAGGCGGGCGGCGGGCAGTGCCCGGCAGGCAGTGCCTGCATCCAATTCGCTTCGCACCATAATAAGCGAAGCCGTACCGCTTTTCTCAGCCGAATATTATGGCACGCTTTCGCGTGCAGCCTGCGCAGAGCCCGGCGGGCAGTGCCCGCTGCCGATTTTGCTTCGCGCCGTCTGAGCGAATTGTTCTATCTCGGCTTTTTTCTCGCCTATTAGTTTCTCGGAATAAAAGGCGAGCGAATTAGAGGGATAGGGGAATCAGGAAAGCGGGGGCGCATGTTTTGTGAAACAAAACTGCGCAGTTTCGCAAAGCGAAACATGTGCGGGCGGCGAAAACCTAAAGGGGGAAAGGGGGATAAGCAAACGAAGTTAGCGCTTTCCCCTTTCCCTCTTTGGGTTGTCACCCCCGTACCGAGGATGAAAAGCGCATATCGGAATAAAAGTTAAGCGGGCAATGCATACCTCACTCAAATAAAACAATCTTGCCGCAATATCATGCAAACCACGCACACACATTGAGGGAGAAGAAGGGCAGGCAGTGCCTGCATCCGATTCGCTTCGCACCATAATAAGCGAAGCCGTACCGCTTTTCTCAGCCGAATATTATGGCACGCTTTCGCGTGCAGCCTGCTCGGAGCCCGCCTCCGTTCCCCCCATGCAGCGCTCTCTGCACCTTTTTCCTCGTTCTCCCATTGCGTTTTTCGGGATAATATGCTATAATAGTATTGTATTATGCCGCAGTGTGCGGTAAAGGAGGTCATTCCCCTGTGAATCAGAAGGTCTATTCTCTCGGTATTGATGTCGGTTCGACAACCGTCAAAACCGTCGTCATCGACGAAAACAATACGATTCTGTCTCATTGCTATCAGCGCCATTTTTCCCGCGTGCGCGAGACGGTCGCAGAGCAGCTCGGCAATTTGCAGACGCAGTTCCCGGATGCGCAGTTCCGTGTGTGCATCACCGGCTCGGCGGGGCTCGGGCTTGCGCAGAGCGCAGGCGTCGCGTTCGTTCAGGAGGTTCATGCTGCGTTTCTGGCAGTAAAGGCGGATTATCCGCAGGCTGATGTGGTCATCGAGCTGGGCGGCGAGGATGCGAAAATGATTTTCCTCACAGGCGGCGTCGAGCAGCGCATGAACGGCTCCTGTGCAGGCGGCACCGGCGCGTTTATCGACCAGATGGCAACCCTGCTCGGCATCACCTCCGATGCAATGGACGAACTCTCACTGAAAGCGGAAAAGCGCTATCCGATCGCGTCGCGCTGCGGCGTGTTTGCGAAATCCGACGTGCAGCCGCTGCTGAATCAGGGCGCAAAGCGCGAGGATATCGCCGCCAGCATCTTTCAGGCAGTGGTCGATCAGACCGTATCGGGTCTGGCACAGGGCAGAACAATCGAAGGCACAGTGCTGTTTCTCGGCGGCCCGCTCTCCTTCCTGAAAGGACTGCGGCAGGCGTTCGTCCGGACACTGAAGCTCGATGACGCGCACGCGATTTTCCCGGAGCACGCGCCGGTTTTCGTCGCATACGGCTGCGCAATGTATGCCGCACAGACCGTGAAGCCTGAGTCGCTTGCGGAAACCTGCGAGAAAATTGCGAAGGCGAAAACCGGCGGCAATACCGTTACCGGCGACCCGCTCTTCCGCGACCGCGCAGAATATGAAGCGTTCATCGCCCGCCATAAGGCAAGCGACCTGCCCTTTGCGGATATCCACACCGCGACCGGCGATGCCTACCTCGGCATTGACGCGGGCTCTACCACAACCAAACTCGTGCTGATTACCGAAAAAGGCGAGCTGCTGTATCAGTATTATGCGGCAAACCGCGGGCAGCCGCTCGACCGCATCGTACATCAGCTCAAAAATATCTATGCGGAAAAGAATCCCGATCTGCATATTCGTGCATCGGCGGTCACCGGCTACGGCGAGGACTTCATCCGCGCCGGTCTCGGCATTGATTTCGGCATTGTCGAAACCGTTGCACATTTCAAGGCAGCGTCTTATTTCTGCCCCGACGTCGATTTTATCATGGATATCGGCGGGCAGGATATCAAGTGCTTCAAAATCCGCAATCACAGCATCGACAGCATCATGCTGAATGAGGCTTGCTCCTCCGGCTGCGGCTCGTTTATCCAGAGCTTTGCGCAGGCGATGGGCTACGATATCGCGGAATTCTCGCAGCTCGGTCTGTTTGCGAAGCATCCGGTCGATCTCGGCTCGCGCTGCACCGTGTTCATGAACAGCTCGGTCAAGCAGGCGCAGAAGGACGGCGCAACCGTCGAGGATATCTCTGCCGGCCTTTCCGCCTCGATCATCAAAAATGCGGTATACAAGGTCATCCGCGCAAAATCTGTGGATGAGCTCGGAAAAAATATTGTGGTGCAGGGCGGTACCTTCCTGAATGACGCCGTGCTGCGCTCCTTTGAGACAGAGCTCGGCAGACCTGTCATCCGTCCGGCGATTTCCGGTCTGATGGGTGCATTCGGTGCGGCGCTCTATGCAAAGGAGCACGCTCCGGAACAGACCGCGACAATCACCGAAGAACAACTCGCGAATTTCTCCTATACGACCCGCAGCGCAAAATGCGGCGGCTGCACGGCACACTGCGCGCTGAATATCGTCATCTTCCCCGGCGGCGGCAGATATATCTCCGGAAACCGCTGCGAAAAGGGCGCGGGCAAAAAGAAAACCGAGGAAATTCCGGCACTGTACGATTATAAATATCAGAAGATTCTGGAATGTGCAGAGAAAAAGCCTGCCGGAAAGCCGGTCGCAACGGTCGGTCTGCCGCTGGCACTCTCCTTCTATGAGCAGATGCCCTTCTGGACAACATTCTTCACAAAGCTCGGTTTTGCGGTGAAGATCTCGCACGAAAGCAGCCGTGATATGTATTACAAGGGGCAGCATACAATTCCGTCCGATACGGTCTGCTATCCCGCGAAAATCGCACACGGTCATATCGAGGATCTGCTCGAACAGCGCGTGGATTTCATCTTCTGGCCGTGCATGAGCTACAATTTCGACGAAGGTGAAAACGACAATCACTATAACTGCCCGGTCGTCGCTTATTATCCGGAGCTGCTGCGTGCAAACAACAGCCGGCTCAATGCGAAAAACTTTATCGCGCCGTATCTCGACCTGAACCGGAAAACCGGTATGCGCAAGACGCTGAAGCAGGCGCTGAGCCGATTCCGCTATCCGGGCGACCTGAAGGCGGCGCTGGAGGCAGCCTATACCGCGCAGGAGGAATACCGCCTGCTGGTTGCGCGGGAGGCGCGGCGCACCGTCGCGAAGGCGCGTGCCGAGGGAAAGAAGATCATCGTGCTCGCCGGCAGACCGTACCATATCGACAAGGAAATCAACCACGGCATCCACAAGCTGATTACCAGCCTCGGCATGGCGGTCATCAGCGAGGATTCGATCGCGGCACTGGGACACGCCGGAAAGCTTGGCGTCCTGAACCAGTGGACCTATCACGCAAGACTGTACCGTGCGGCGCGGTTTGTCACAACGCAGCCGGATATGCAGCTTGTGCAGCTCGTTTCCTTCGGCTGCGGCATTGACGCCGTGACGACTGACGAGGTGCGGACGATTCTCGAACACGGCGGCAAGCTCTATACGCAGCTCAAAATCGACGAAATTACGAATCTCGGCGCAGCAAGAATCCGCCTGCGCAGTCTGGTCGCGGCAATGGACGAGAATCCCGCAAAGCCGAATGTGAAGAAGCCGGCGGCGAAAAAAGTGCCGGTTACGGTATGAACCGGAAGCTGATCTGTACGGCGGCGGCGGGGACTGCCGCGCTCGGCGCCTGGGCGGCATACGAAAATACGGCAATGCTCTGCGTCAGCGAATACAAGCTGTCATTCAGCGGGCTGCCGCGGCTTGTGCAGATTGCCGACCTGCATAAACGCCGGTTCGGTGCGCATCAGTGCCGCCTGCTCGATGCCGTAAAGGCACAGGAGCCCGATCTGATCGTCATGACCGGCGACCTGATTTCCCGCACCGAAACCGATTTCACCGAAACAGAACGCTTTTTGCGGGCGCTGTGTGAGATTGCACCGGTGCTGACCGTCTGCGGAAACCACGAGGTTGATCTGCCGCCGGAGTATTATGCGGCATATAAAAAAGCGGTAAAAAACAGCGGCGCGGTTCCGACTGACGGCAGAATCCTGCGCATCGGCGGCGTAAATTTTGCAGGACTGCACCTGTCTCCGGACTATTACCGCGGCGGCGGAATGCTCGGATTTACGGGGAAAACAGCCTGTACTGCCGAGACGCTCCGCGCACAGCTCGGCGACTGCCCGCCCGGTACGGTTTTGCTCGCGCACAATCCGCTGTGGTTTCCGGTGTATGCGGAGTGGGGCGCGGCGCTGACGCTTTCGGGGCACGTCCACGGGGGCGCGGTGCGGCTGCCGGGAATCGGCGGGCTGCTCTCGCCGGAGCGTGCATTTTTTCCGCGCTATGATAAAGGCGTATTCCGGATCGGCAGCTCGGCAATGATTGTCAGCGGCGGACTCGGCAAGCTGCGCCTGTTTAATCCGCCCGAGATCTGCACCGTCCGGTCAGATCGGTAAACGGGAAAGGAACGCACAATGATACAAAATACGCAGTTTTCGCCGGCTTGCCCTGTCTGCGGGGCGCCGGTTCCGTCCTTGCAGGGGGAATGCCCTGCCTGCGGCTGCAATATGCAGGATTTCCTGCCGCCAGCCCCCGAACTGCCGCCTGAATCGCAGCAGAAAAAGCCCTCCCGTGCGGCAGTGCCCGTCGGGATCGTGCTCTGTCTGATTGCAGTGGTGTGCTGCGTCCTCGGCGCTGTCAGAATTCACAGCGACCGGCTTCAAAAATCCGTTGAAAGAATCCGGATCTGCAAGGAATCAAAGGAAGAACTGGAAACGCTCCGGAGCATCGGCTACCCGCTTTCCTCGCTGACGCGGGAATACGATCAGCAGCAGGAGCGTGCTGAGAAAGAACTGCGCGGCATTCGCACCGAAGCGATGGCGCTCTGGGGCATCGGCGCATTTGCCGCGTGCTCCGGCTCGGTACTGCTGTATTCCGGCAGGAGGAGGGACCGCAAATGAAAATGGTGACGTGTCAGCACTGCGGAATGCAGTATCCGGAGGATCAGCCGTTTTGCCCGTATTGCCGGGTGATCGGGAAAAATCCGCTCACTGCGGAGCCGGAGCAGCGCGGATTCCCTCTCCTCCGCGTCATCTGCGGCACAACACTGGCTGCGGCGGCAGTCTGCCTGTTTCTGATTGTGTCCGCATGGAACGGCTCGCCGGAATACCGGTTTCTCGATCCGGATTCGGAGAGAAACCCTTACAGCACAGAGCGTGCTGTGCCGGAAAGCGGATATGTGCAGCCCGATCCTGACAGCGGATCGCGATACGTTGACCGGAGAACTGCGGCGGAAAAAGCGCAGTCTTATCTGCAATACACCTCGTATTCCCGTGCGGGTCTGATCGCACAGCTCGAATATGAGGGGTTCGGCACGGAGGAGGCAACCCGTGCGGTTGACGGCTGCGATGCAGACTGGAATGCACAGGCGCTGAAAAAGGCGCAGTCTTATCTGAGTATGTCAAGCGGCTTTTCAAAGTCCGGGCTCGACCGGCAGCTTCAGTTTGAGCAATTCACCGCCGAGCAGGTTGCCTATGCAATGGAGCACTGCGGCGCAGACTGGAATGAGCAGGCTGCAAAATCTGCAAAGTCATATATGCGCACATTCCCGGAATGGACGCAGGAGCAGCTTCGCAAGCAGCTCAGCTTTGAAGGGTATACCGAAGCGCAGACAGCTTACGGAATTGCGCAATTGGAATAAATACGCGAAAACCTATGACAGGAAAAGAAAAAAGGGGACTGACTATGCAGCAGGATGAACAAAAGGATAAACTCTCGCAGAGTTTGGAGGAGGTTCATGCCCGAAAAGAGAGCTTTTCGGAGCTTCCGCCTTATCAGAAGCCGAAGCTGATGCAGCGCATCGGCAAAAAGCGCACATACTGGTATGTGCAGCCCTTCGGCGAGGCACAGAATGCGTATAATGCCGCCGCTGCCGAGGCGCTCACCGCCCTGACAAAGCAGGTGCAGCGCTTGCAGTCGCGGCTCAATGCCCTGACGGAGCAGAATGCACAGGAGCTCTCCGCAATCCGGCAGGAGCAGCGGCAGGCAATGAACCGCGCACAGGAAGAGCGTGCCGAAGCAATGCGGCAGCTCTCGGCAGAGCTGGACGGCAGCATGGCGGATGCTGCGCCGGAAAGCCGGAACGGTGTCGGCAGAGCCCCGCTGACCGCACTTTCGCCGATCGGCACAGAAGCACTGTTCCGTGAATATCACGCCGTTCAGCAGGCGGAGGGACAGGCGCAGACCGATTCTGCCCTGCAAGCGCTTGCCGACCGCTATGCACAGCAGCTTCATGAGCAGCTTGAGAAAACCCGAACCGCCAATCGCCGGATTGCCGTGATCTGCCGCAGAAACGGCGATGCGGAGTCCCGCCGGGAAGCAGAGGCGCTGTTTTTGCTGTTGCAGCGTGCAAGTCGGTATCCGGTCTGCCTGCTGTATGTGGATCCCGCAGGCGGGAAAACCGCGCAGGCAGGCGATGCCGCCTGTGTGCCGGAGAACCGGCTGCATGACTGGGTGAATGCATGGGAGCCGGCGCTTCTGGTGATCTGCGAACCGACGCCGGAGCTGCTGACAGCGGGCAATCAATGCCTGCTGCTGCGGAATGCGGTCATCCGGCTGAGCGGACAGAATCCGGTTCAGGGGCTCGGCGGCAGCAAAATGCAGGAGCTTCTGCATCTGAATGACTGCGGGCTGCATCAATACTGCACCGCATCCCGCCGCGCTGCGGATGTGCTGGAGGCACACGGCTTCCGGCGCCCGCGTGTGATGTACCCCCTCGCCGATTTGTCGCGCCCGGCGCTCTGCCGCAGCCCGCGTATTTTCGACCCGGCGCGGTTTACGGTCGGCGCGGATGCCGAACCGATACCGGATGCCGACGGGCTCCGGATGCTCTGCGAGACCGTCCGGCAGAATCCCGATATGCGGTTTGTTGTGCTTTGGCAGAATGCGGATGCGGTTCCGGCAGAATTGCAGGCAGCGGAAAACTGTGAGTTCCGCACGGGCGAATATGACCGGAACGCATTTTACGGCGAAATCGACTGTATGCTGATTTTGTCATCGGATCATGCATCTGCCTGTCCGCGTACCGCGCTCGAAGCCATGCTGCTCGGCATTCCTGCGGCAGCCGTACCGGAATCCGGTATCGCCGAGCTGATTGCAGAGTGCGGGCTTGGCATAGCCGCGAAAAACAGCGATTCAGCAGAAATGTGCCGTGTACTGCGCGAGATCCGGGCACAGTATGCCGCATTCGGTGCGGTCTGGCGGCAGGAAAAGCTCCGCGCCCTGACCGACGGGCGGCATTTTGTCCGCGATACGGAAAAGCAGCTTGCGGATGCTCTGCCGCAGCCTGTGCATACGCTGTTTGAATGGGACCGGCAGCTCAAGCTGAAATCGCAGCATCTCCTGAGAGGTCAGGCGGCGCTGCGGGCATATTATCAGCGGCGCAGTGAACCGGACGAGGCTGCGGTCTATCCGCAGAACTGCTTTGATCTGATGGAATGCGGCAGTGTCGGCGGGCTGCTGCGGCATCTCTGCGGCAGCCGGAATGACCTGCGCATGCTCGATCTGATGAGCGGCACCGGCAGAATTCTGCGCGAGCTGCTGCCCTTCGGAAGCTGCACGGCATATGATCCCTCGTCTGTCATGATGAACCGGCTGCGGGAGCAGTTCCCCTCCGGCGTGACGCTGCATGAAGCGGATCCGTTTTCCGGCGGCATCACCGGGCAGTATGACGTTATCACAGTATTCCGGTATCTGCGGCACTGCGAATATGCCGTCCGGAAAAAACTCTGGGCGCAGCTTCGCGATGCGCTGACAAAAGACGGGATGCTGCTGTTCGATGTGCCGAACCGGCGCTTCGAGCTGCCGCACCGTGCAAAAAACGGCTGGGATCAGACAACAGTCTACGATATTTTCTGGACAAAGGATTCGATTGCCGAGGAGCTTGCCGCAAACGGGCTGCATCTGAAGGCGCTGATTCCGGTCGGGCAGGGGCTTTATCCGCTTCCCGCCGAGTATCGCGGCGAACCGATGACATGGACAGCCTGTGCGGTCAAATAGCAGAAACAACGCATATTATATATGAAAAGAGGTCATGATGCATGAGTACACCGGAGCAGCAGCATATCACAGAGCTCGGCAATCCGCGCAAGCCTGAGGGCGATTACGGGCGGCAGATGCTCACGCGGATGAACGATTCCCATGCAGCGGTCACGGAATGGGGGCTGTCCTTTCTCGGGCTGCGCGCCGATCACCGGGTTCTGGACATCGGCTGCGGCGGCGGCGCTGCGCTGCACCGCATGGCAGAGACCGTCACGGCGGGGCACCTGACCGGCGCGGACTATTCGCCGGTATCCGTTGAGACGGCAAGGGCGTTCAATGCGGCGGCAATCGCGGAAAACCGCATGGAGATCATCGAGGCATCGGTCGAGGCGCTGCCCTTTGCAGATTGCAGCTTTGACCGGATTATCACGGTCGAGAGCTTTTACTTCTGGCCGTCGCCCGCAGAAAATCTTGCGGAGGTAAAGCGTGTGCTGAAGCCGGAGGGGCGCTTTCTGCTGATCGCCGATATCTATGACAACGGCGCACTGCCGGAATCGGATCGCGAAAATATCCGCAAATATGAGCTTTTCAATCCAACGCCGGAGCAGTTCCGCAAATTGTTCGAGGCGGCGGGCTTTTCTGAGATCCGGATGCATTTTTCTCAGAACGGAAAGCCGTGGATCTGCGTCGAAGCGAGGAATGAAAAATGAAAGGAGCTGTCATCATGAAACCCGGACTTCTTTTTATGGCGAAAATGGAAACCGGTACTGTAATCCTGCTGGTCGGCGGCTTTATTGCGCTGATTGTCGTGCTGGCAATCATCGGGAAGCGGGCGACGGACAAGAGCATCGCACAGGGCAAAATGCTCAAGCGCTCCAGCGATTTCATGGAATATGCGGAGATCTTCACTACAAGGCCGCTGCCATTTCAGGAGCTTGCCAATCAGGTGAAGCAGATTCAGGTTGAACGCCTGAAGATCGAAATGAAATTCAGTCAGTACGGCGCATCATTCGTGTGCTCGCCGGGTTTTATCTCCGGCTGGACCGCGAGCCTGAATGAGCTTGAGGTGCCGGACGGACGAACCGATATCAGCAGATTCCGGTTTGAGTTTACGCACTGGACCGAGAAAAACGGCTCGGCGGAGGGCAGCACACTGATGAACCGCTTTCTGACCGAGATTGAGAAAGCAATCCTGACCTGCGACTGGAATGCGACGGTTCACTCGCGGCCGCTGAAGCTCCAGTCTAAGAGAAGCTTCTTCTGAAGGGGGTGCAGAGATGAATCCGATTGTTTTTTCTGCTGCGGCAATCGACACTAATTTCATCATTCTGATTGCTGCGGTCGTCATTGTGTTTATCGGTCTGCTGATCCGGTATGTCATAAACGGCGTGCTCGACAAGACCTTCCATTCCATCGAAAAGGCCGTGACGTCGCGGAACAGCGTGCCGAATTCGCCGGAGGAGCAGCGCCTTGCCGACCGTTACGCAGGCATCTGGGCGCCGCCCGGTATACAGCCGGCCGTATCTGCACCGCAGCCCGCCGCATATGCGCAGCAGCCGCAGGCTGTACCGCAGCCCGCCCCCGCAAACCGTACTGCTGCTCCCCAGCCCGCGCCGTATGCGCAGCAGCCCGCCGCATATGCGCAGCAGCCCGCGGCAGTACCGCAGCCCGCGCCGTATGCGCAGCCGGCACCGCAGTACAACCCGCAGGCATCTGCCGCACAGCCTGCACCGCGCCCGCGCTTTTGCAGCGGATGCGGCTCGCCGTTTCATGAGGGCTCCAGATTCTGCGCCCGCTGCGGCAAACCGCTCTGATCCCGGCATACGGACTGTCCGACACATCTGCAATAAGGAGGCTGAAACATGGAACATTACAACAAGCACAATATGCCCTCTGTTCACAGAGGAATCGTGAGAGCCGCGGCAATTCTGCTGGAGCTCGAACAGCATCCGGCGGCAAAGCGCTATTCTGCCGGCGATATCGAAACAATGGTGGAGGAGGCCGCGGCGCCCGATCAGGTCGGCGACCGCCAGAGGGGAAAGGGGCTGCACTATTACTGTGCCGTGACGCCGGAGGGCAAGCCGCTGCCGTATCATAAGATGCTCGGCGGATACTGCAATGCCAAGCACGAGCCGGCACCCTCTCCGCTGACGATGCTTGATGCGGAATACCGCGCTGCGCTGATGCTGTACCGTGCCGGAAAGTATCAGGCTTCGATGAAAAGCCTCTCCCGCGCAATGCACATGCTCGCGGATGTCTGCTGCCCGCCGCATAGCTGCACGATGACCTATTTTTCAAAATATGCTTATGTCCACAAGCGCTACGAGGCACAGGCACAGCAGATTTTCTGGAACGGTGAGGATGAGCAGACCGCTTCCGCCGCATGGGCTGAGAAGGCAATCGGAACCGTGCCGTATGACGCATACCGCGACATTCTGCGCGGGACAAGACCGCAGGAGGACGGCACATGGCTCTGCGGGCAGCTGACGGTCGTCATGAACCGGCTGGCACTCTCCGGCGCTGAGGAGATCGGCGCGGCTGTTGAGGATGACGCGGATGCGCGTGCGGAGTCGATCTCCCGGCGCGTGCTGCTGTCGATTGCGAACTGTGCAGCGCTGCTTGCTGCATTCGACCGTGACGCCGATGACCCGCATATCCGGCTCTATGAGGAGCGGCGGCCGTACTGGCTGAAGGGCGTCGGAAAGCCCTATGCGGTCTCGGAGGAGCCGCTGTATCTGCAATTCGACGAGGACGGTGCCGTGACGCTCTCGACACAGGAGGGGCAGTTCCTTGCGGTGACGAAGCTGGGGTTTGTCCGCCTGACCGACCGGACGTCCGGTCTGATTACGCGGTTCCGGTTCGGAAGGGAGCCGCTGCTTGCGCTCTATCCGAACGGCGACCAGAACCGTCCGCTGATGATTGCGGGCGGCAAACTGCTCTGCGCATACCGGAAGCTGCAAAAGCAGGACGAGACCTTTGCACGCCGGACTGCCTTCGTTCTGGTACACGAGAAGCCGGAGCACGTGACATTTCTGCTGAAATAAACGCGCATAACAAAGACCGGAGAAGCGGAATCAACCGCCTCTCCGGTCTTTACATTTCATTCAGCCCTCTCAAAGCCGAATCACAGTGTCGGAATCCGATCTGCGAGATACATGAGGATCTGACGGAGATCGCTCATTGAGACGCCTTCCTGTTCGTCAACATTTGCATTGACAAGTCCCTGATCACTAATACCGGTCTCAGTATCCTCCGCCGCGATTCTTGCGATCATAACCGCGTCTCTGACATCAACCGTATCGTTGCAGTCGGCATCGCCTCGCAGAGTCTGCTGAATCAGAATGACGGAAGTCGTAGTCTCCGTTGTCTCCGTCACGGTTGTGGTGGTAATTGTCGTGGTCGTAGTAGTGGTGGTGGTCGTAGTTGTAGTGGTGGTAGTGGTTGTGGTAATCTCGGGCTCGATTTTGCCGCTGAAAACGGAGCAAACCTGTGCGGTTTCCTTCCAGCCGTTCGCGCCGTTGATGACAACCTCGCCCCAGTTCGAGGACAGCGTGCCGCCTGCGTTCGCATTGCTCATATCGAGATACTCAACCGGACTGCCGTTTCCGTACCAGCTCCATGCCATCCAGCCGATGCCCTTTTCCTGCGCATAGGACATAATATATTCTTCCTTGACGTCGCCGTCGGAGTGGGTGTAGCCGAATTCGCCGATGACGAGGCAGAGCTCGCGGGTCATCATGCTGTCCATTGTGGTCTTGATCTTATCCTCGGAGCCGCCGGCAGTGCCGTACATATGCACAGAGAACATGGTGTTGTGCTCCGGATCCGCTGCGAGAACCGCTGCGCCGCCGTTGATGACAGTCGAAGCGGACTGTCCCCAGCCGCCTGCGTCGCACATGATGCAGTGCGTCAGGCCGGCGTCGCGGATGATCTTTACCGCGTCGATGTAGGCGCTCTGCCAAGCAGAATCGTTTGTGCTGCCCTGCCATTCATTTGCGATGTTGATGATGACGGTGTCCTCGTGACCCTTGAGCGCTGCGGAAATATCGTTTGCAAAGTATCTTGCCGCTGTCAGCAGCGAATTGGCATCGTCCTTGCCGGTTGCGTCATGAACCTCAAACACGGCGACGAGCTTGTTCTTTTCGCAGAGCTCAATCAGATTTGCAATTTCGCCGTTGCTGTTCTTCGTGTACTGCTGACCGTCGCTGAGCACGATGCGGATGCAGTTTGCGCCGTAGTCTGCGATTTCCTTGAATGCAGCCTCGGTCTTGCCGTCCCAACTGAACCATGTGTATGCGTAGTTTGTGCCGCGCATGACAAACGGCTGACGGTTTGCGTCGCGGAGCACCGCGCCGTCTACATAGAAGCCGTCTTTTGCTGTCACCTCAGAGGAGGCGCTGCCGCCGAGCTTCAGATCGGAGACCGTGACCGAACCGCTGACCGTTGTCCCCTCTGCGACCGGCATCACCATCATATTGATGCGGTGAACCTGATAGAGATCGGCGAGCTTCGTGGTATTGCCGTCGAATGACCATTCCTCAGATTTCAGATAGTATGTGAGATCAACGGAATTTCCCGCAGCGACCTGTGCGCCGTTTGTCGTCTGATACCAGTCCCAGTTCGCACCGGTGCCGAGCGCCAGCGCAAAGCTGACATCGGAGCTGCCGTTATTGGTCAGCGTAAAGGAAAGCGTCGTGTAATCGGACCAGTCCCAGCCGTCGCCGTTCTGCGTGCAGAAGCCCGCGACGTTATCGCCCTGATCGGCATTGGTAAACGCAACGGTGGTCTTTCCGCCGCTGTCCGAGACGGAATCCGTGCCCATATGATAACCGGATGTCTTTTCCCACGAGAACCCGCCTGCACCGTCCGCGGCGGCAACGGTCATGCCGCCCGTGCAGTTCAGAGCTCCGGCTGCAAGCGCGAGTGCCGTCAGCGACGCACCGAGCTTATGACGTAATAATTTCATAAGAAACTCCCCCTTTTTGAATCGTCACAACGAAAGCGGTTCCTCTGCATCCCGGTACAGATACAGCCGCTCTGCTCTTCTATTATACCGAGATTATTGCAGTATGTCAAACAGTTTTTGGAAAATTCGACGAAAAAACGGGAGTGGTTCTGTTTGCTAAAGTTACGCTCGGCACTCTGCATAAACCAAAAGAACGATCTTGCGATTCAAGTGACGGAATTGCGCCGGTTTTTCGGGGATTCCGGGGCGAATCGGTGTTTTTGTTCGTCAATTCATACAAATTCGCCGGATTTCCGATGCCGCAGCGGTTCGATTCACAGAGCCGAACGGACAGTTTTTGTATAGCGCACAAAAAGAATGCCTAGTAAATCACTCGGATTGTCAATTCCTACAAAACCGACGGGATTACAAAAAACCGCTTGACAAACGGCTTTGTCTGTGCTATAATAGCATCAATCCACAAATCCTACTAAAACGATAAGAGAAAGAGGAGAAGCCGCCATGAGCAGATTGTTCCCCCGGCTTGACCGGATCAACTACCGGTTCGGACGAATGCACCGTCACAGCCCCCTGCGGTATTTCTGTTGACCGCAAATCATCTGCATTCCGTCTTTCGGCTGAGCGTGATCTTCAGCCGCCAACATAATTGAAATGAGGTAACGAAAAATGAGTAACTATAAATTTGAGACCCTTCAGCTTCACGTCGGGCAGGAGCAGCCCGATCCCGCATCGGACGCAAGAGCCGTCCCGATTTACGCCACAACTTCGTATGTTTTCCATAATTCCGCACACGCCGCGGCGCGCTTCGGACTCGCCGATCCCGGCAATATCTACGGCAGACTGACCAACTCGACACAGGATGTGCTCGAAAAGCGCATTGCCGCGCTCGAAGGCGGCGTCGCAGCGCTTGCGCTCGCCTCCGGTGCAGCCGCGATCACCTACACAATTGAGGCACTGGCACAGGCGGGCGACCATATCGTTGCACAGAAGACCATTTACGGCGGCAGCTACAATCTGCTCGCGCATACGCTTCCGCAGTTCGGTATTGAGACTTCCTTCGTCGATGCGCACAATCTCGCAGAAGTGGAAGCAGCAATCCGCCCGAACACGAAAGCGATTTATCTCGAAACGCTCGGCAATCCGAATTCCGATATTCCGGATATTGATGCGATCGCGGAAATTGCGCACAAGCACGGTCTGCCGCTCGTCATCGACAACACCTTCGGCACCCCGTTCCTGATCCGCCCGATTGAGCACGGCGCAGACATTGTCGTGCATTCCGCAACAAAATTTATCGGCGGCCACGGCACAACCCTCGGCGGCATCATCGTCGATTCCGGCAAGTTTGACTGGAAAGCAAGCGGCAAATATGCGCCGATTGCCGAGGCAAACCCGAGCTATCACGGCATTTCCTTCGCGGATGCCGTCGGCCCTGCTGCATTTGTCACTTACATCCGTGCCATTCTGCTGCGCGATCAGGGCGCTGCAATCTCCCCGTTTGCCGCATTCCTGCTGCTTCAGGGCACCGAGACGCTCTCGCTGCGTCTGGAGCGCCATGCCGAAAACACCAAGAAAGTCGTGGAATTCCTGAAAAACCACCCGAAGGTCGCAAAGGTCAATCACCCCTCGCTGCCTGAGCATCCCGACCATGCGCTCTACGAAAAATATTTCCCGAACGGCGGCGCCAGCATCTTCACATTCGAGATCAAGGGCGGACAGAAGGAAGCCCATGCATTCATAGATCACCTCGAAATCTTCTCGCTGCTCGCGAATGTTGCCGATGTCAAATCGCTCGTGATTCATCCCGCGACGACAACACACTCCCAGCTCACCGAGGAAGAACTGCTCGATCAGGGCATCACACAGGCGACGATCCGCCTGTCCATCGGCACCGAGCATATCGACGATATCATTGCAGACCTCGAAAAAGGGTTTGCTGCGGTATAATTTCCCCTTTTGCTGTAACCTCCTATTTTGAGAATCGTGTGAACAGAGCCTCCGGTGTACTTGCCTGCACCGGAGGTTTTGTCATTGACAAATGCATTCAGAAATGTTATAATAATTGCAGCACGAAGCCGCTTTATCAACAAAAGGAGGCGCTGTTATGACAAAGAAAACCATCTGGAAATTCCAGTACAATTCGCCGGTGATTCTGACATTCACGCTGCTGGCGCTCTGCGCGGTGCTGCTGAATTTCATCACAAACGGCTGGACAAACCGGTATATCTTCTGTGTCTACCGGACGCACTTTTACAGTCCGATGCAGTATATCCGGATGTTTACCCATGTCATCGGTCATGCGAACTACGAGCATTTCATCAACAATTTTACGATCATTCTGCTGATCGGCCCGATGCTCGAGGAAAAATACGGTTCCAGAGATCTGATAGAAATGATTGCGATAACGGCATTCGTGACCGGTCTGATTCAGGTGATATTCTTCCCGCAGTATGCGCTGCTCGGCGCCAGCGGTGTTGCGTTTATGCTGATTCTGCTGAGCTCCTTTGCAAATTATCAGAAAGGGAAAATTCCGGTCACGCTGATTCTGGTCGCAATTATTTATCTGAGCGGCGAGATTATCAACGGCATCCGGAATCCGCATGACAATATTTCGCAGATGGCGCATATCGTCGGCGGCATCTGCGGCACGCTGTTCGGCTGGCTGATTTCCGAGCCCGCCAAGCCCGAAAGCAGCGACAGCATCCTCTGAATATATAAAACCCCGCGCACCGGAATTTGATCCGGTGCGCGGGGTTGTTCTTATGACAGCTTTTCAATCTTCAGATTCTTGATTGAGACCTTTGCAGTCGTATTGCCGAGTCCGCCTGCATTGAGCGCGAAAAAGACATTGTCATCCGTCGGTTCGGTCATGATAAATGTGAAATCGACATTTGAATAATGCTCCTGCTGCGCGGTCAGGGCAAGTGTCTGCTCATAATAGGTCTGGTAATCGTCGCCGTTATGCTGAACAGCGCAGGAAGCCTTATGCTTCTCGTGATCATAGCCGGTATGGTAATAATCATCCGTCTGGATATAGTATTCAAACGTGACCCGGTATTTTGATCCCTTCTCCAGCGTCAGCCCCTCATATTTCGGCTGTACCGACCACGGATCCGGGCCGGTGTTCTGCACATCAACATACAGGTTATAGTCATCATCGCCGAGATAGGCCACGGCAGAAGCGCCGGATTCCTCGTCTACCCAGACAAACCAGCCTTCGCCCTGCTGTGCGTATGTATCCGCCAGCACAACCGATTCGCCATTTTCCGGGTTTTCTGTCCACGGTTTACCGGGAGCGTACACATTTCCCTTGTCGTCGATCAGAATGTCGCCGTCTATGGTGAGGGTAAAGCCGGCGTGCGGTCCTGCGACGATATAATAGCTGTATCCGTAGGGGATGCCGCCCTTCGGCGTCATTTCGATCCGGTTTCCGCTGCGGGTGTACGTCCCTTCTTCATAGAATTCGATAAGTCCCTGATCTTTGTAGGTGAGAACCGATCCGAAGGTCGAGTACGCCTTTGCGCGGTACTGTCCGTTTCCGAACGAATAGAGCCAGTAGTATTCGCCCTTGCTGCCCTGATCGCTGCGGTAATAGTTCTCCTGAAGTACGCCGGATGAAGTCGCCTCGCTGTCATCGCTGTCATCGCTGTCAAAGTTGTCATCCGGAAGCTCGACGGAGGAAGTTCCCTCGCTGTCATCGCTGCGGGAGCTTTCCGTCTGCTCAGAAAAACCGGAACTTGAATTGTCCTTTTTGTCGGACTTTCTATTGGAGCTGTGTGTGCTTTTTCCGCAGGCGGTCAGGGAAAGCAGCATCCCTGCGGCACAAAGGAAGGAAATCAGTCGCCTTTGCATGATGTCATCTCCCCGGTTCAGCTTTCCTCGCGAATCTGAATATTTGCCTCGCGAAGCTGCTGTTCCGTTACGGCAGAAGGTGCGCCGAGCAGGAGATCCTGTGCGTTGCCGTTCAGCGGGAAGGCAATGACATTGCGGATTGTCTCAGTATCGGCAAGCAGCATAATCATGCGGTCAATGCCGGGTGCCATACCTGCATGAGGCGGTGCGCCGTACTGAAACGCCGTATACAGCGCGGAGAACCGGGCTGCAAGCTCCTCCTCGGTATATCCCGCGAGGGCAAATGCCTTCTTCATGATGTCAACGCTGTGGTTTCTGACAGCGCCGGATGCCAGCTCAATGCCGTTGCAGACAAGGTCATACTGATATGCGAGAATCTCCAGCGGATCCTGATTTTCCAGCGCGTCCAGTCCGCCCTGCGGCATAGAAAACGGGTTGTGGGTGAAATCGAGCTTATGGGTCTCCTCGTTGATCTCATACATCGGGAAATCGACGACAAAGCAGAAGCGGAACGCATTTTTCTCAATCAGCTCAAGCCGCTCGCCCAGCCATGTGCGGATCTGACCGGCGTAGCTGTCCACGGTGCCCTTCTTGTCCGAAATAAAGAATACGGTCTCGCCGTCCTTGATGCCGGAAATCTGCCGGATCTCCGCACGCTGTTCGTCGCTGAGGAACTTGTCGATCGGGCCTTTGAAATTCGCCTGCCCCTCGACTGCGGTCAGATAGCCCAGACCCTTCATGCCGATCGAGGTTGCGAATTTGAGCGAATCCTCAAAGAATTTCTTAGAGCAGCCTGCGCAGTCTGCGACAATGCCGCGCACCGGCTTGCCCTTGAAGATCGGGAAATCAACATTCGCGAAGAAATCCGTCAGGTCGATAATCTGAAGCGGGTTGCGCAGATCGGGCTTATCGGTACCGTACTTCATCATCGAATCGCGGTAAGTAATCTGCTCAAACGGCGCGTCGGAGATAACGGAATCCGGCTTAAACTTCTTGAATGTCTCAGAGATGACCTCCTGACAAACCGCCAGAACCTCATCCTGTGTTGCAAATGCCATTTCAAAATCGAGCTGATAGAACTCGCCCGGTGAGCGATCCTGCCGCGCATCCTCATCACGGAAACAGGGTGCGATCTGATAATACTTGTTGAAGCCGGAGACCATGAGAAGCTGCTTGAACTGCTGCGGAGCCTGCGGCAGCGCATAGAACTTGCCCTTATGCTTTCTGCTCGGGACAAGGAAATCGCGGGCGCCCTCCGGCGAAGAAGCCGTCAGGATCGGCGTCTGGATGTCGAGGAATCCGAGATCCTCCATTTTCCGGCGCAGGAAGGTGATGACCTTCGAGCGAAGAATAATATTTTCGTGAATCTTCGGATTTCTGAGGTCGAGGTAGCGGTACTTCAGGCGCACCTCCTCACGGGTATCGAGTGATTCTGCCGGAATAAACGGCAGCATCGACTTCGACGGGCCGAGCAGCTCCATCTCCTTGACGAGCACCTCGACCAGACCGGTTTCGAGCTTCGGGTCAACGGTCTCGGCGTCGCGCTCGACAACCTCGCCGGTGACGGAGATCACGCTCTCTCTGCCGATGCCCTTGAGCATTTCGTCGTCGTGGAACACGACCTGTGTGATGCCGGTTTCATCGCGCAGCGCAAGGAACAGCACGCCGCCGTGGTCGCGGATGGTATCCACCCAGCCCGCGAGGGAGACGGTCTGCCCGATGTGCTCCGGACGCAGCGCATTGCACATGACTGTACGGTACATAAATTCATCCTCCTGTAAAAATAAAAACGCCCCAAAGCATCTGATGCATTCATCAGTCTGCTTCGGGACGAGCGTTTCATAATATGAAAACCCGCGGTGCCACCCGATTTAACCCGTGCCGGATTCCCGCACAGGGTTCACTTTTTTGGGGCATTTGGTATTGTGCGTGCGGAATGCTCTGCACGCGGGAGTGTTGCCGCTGCTGCTACTCTCCGTGACGCGCTTTCAGCCATACGGCGCTGTCTCTCTGACCGGATTTCCAAGGAGCGCGGGTCTCCGTACATTTATTTTATTCGATTTTCCGTCATTTGTCAAGTGCGGCGGCGTCCGATTCACAAAACCGCCGTAATTTTTCCGCTTTTCACAAAATCCCCCTTGACAAGGAAGAAATTTCTATGGTATAATGTGAAGAAGATATGCCGGACAGGCTGTCTGAATCCCGCAAAAAAGCGCAATTCAAGGAGGAACGAACATGGAACTGAAAGGCTCAAGAACAGAAGCAAATCTGATGGCTGCATTTGCCGGAGAATCGCAGGCGCGCAATAAATACACCTATTTCGCATCAAAGGCGCGTAAGGAAGGCTATGTGCAGATCGCCGAGATTTTTGAGGAGACCGCAAACAATGAGAAAGAGCACGCAAAGCTCTGGTTCAAGGAACTGAACGGCGGGGAAATCCCGGACACAATCGCGAACCTGACTGCTGCTGCGGAAGGTGAAAACTACGAGTGGACCGATATGTATGTCGAATTCGCAAAGGTTGCCCGCGAGGAGGGCTTCACCAGAATTGCTGCACTGTTTGAGATGGTCGGCAAGATTGAGAAGGTGCATGAGGAGCGCTACCGCAAGCTGCTGAAGAATGTGCAGGAGGGTCTGGTCTTCTCCAGAGACGGCGATATGATCTGGGAATGCTCGAACTGCGGTCACATTGTCATCGGCAAAAAGGCGCCGGCAGTATGTCCGGTCTGCAAGCATCCGCAGGCATATTTCAAGCTCCGCGCGGAGAACTACTGATTCCAAACAAAAAACCCGTTCCGATTTCGGAACGGGTTTTTCAGTTTGTAGAAAAAAGGTATCGCTTCGCGATGATTGATATTGGGCTCCGCCCAAACCCGCCAAAGGGACATTGTCCCTTTGGAATCCCATTATAAGCAAAATAAAAGAAAATGCGTGATTTTTCCTTTTCTTCTATAAAATGGGATTCTTAAGGGATAGTATCCCTTAAGCGGGGGTATGGGGGCAGCGCCCCCATGTTGAATCCGTCGGAGACACTTTATCGACAGTCTGAAAAACCCGTTCCGATTTCGGAACGGGTTTTTTGTAAGCAAATACGGAGAATCAGCGCTTGCTGAACTGCGGCGCACGACGTGCAGCCTTGAGACCGTACTTCTTTCTTTCCTTCATTCTCGGGTCACGGGTCAGGTAGCCTGCCTTCTTCAGTGCCGGACGGAGCTCTGCATTGAACTGCAGCAGCGCACGGGCAACACCGTGACGGATTGCACCTGCCTGACCGGTCACACCGCCGCCTGCGACAGTGCAGACAACATCAAACTGTGCGGTTGTCTCGGTCAGCTCAAGCGGCTGACGGACGATCAGCTTCAGGGTCTCAAGACCGAAGTACTCGTCGATATTTCTGCCGTTGATGGTGACGTTGCCGGAGCCCGGATACAGGCGAACTCTCGCAACGGAATGCTTTCTTCTGCCGGTGCCGTAGAACGACTTCAGCTTTGCTTCGTAGGATACTGCTTCACTCATTGTTCAGGACTCCTTTCTTACAGTGTGTAGAGCTCAGGCTTCTGTGCCTGATTCTTGTGCTCTGCGCCGGCATAAACGCGCAGGCGCTTCATCGAGGTTCTGCCGATATGGTTATTCGGGAGCATACCCTCGACCGCGATGAACATTGCGTGCTCCGGTCTCTTTTCCATGAGCTCACGGTAAGAAACCTTCTTGAGGTGGCCGATCCAGCCGGTGTGCCAGATCTCGAACTTCTGATCGAGCTTCTTGCCGGTCAGAACTGCCTTGCCGCAGTTAATGATGATCACATGATCGCCGCAATCTGCATTCGGCGTAAAATCGACCTTATGCTTACCGCGCAGGATCGAAGCAGCCTTTGCAGCGACTCTGCCGAGCGGCTGACCTGCGGCGTCAAGGATATACCATTTCCGGTTGATTTCGTCAACCTTGACCATGGTTGTTGTCGTTGACATAGTAACTTCCTCCATCATAAAATTTGGGATTGCCGGAAAGGGAGAATTCACGGGGAGAACCCGTCCTTTTTCGGCGCGCTTCATTATTATACATGATTTCGCGTCCGGTGTCAATCGGCAAAATGACGAATTTTTAAAATATATCGCTCATTCTCTGGATTTCTCTCTCTTTCTCTCTGTTTTGCTCGTTTTCTCGCATTTCATTTCATTTTTTTGCGGGCAGGTTTCCCGGAGCTGCTTTTCCCGGGGTGCAACTGCGGAAAGCCGACGGGGCGAACAAAATTTATACAATCAGCGCGCAGCGTCCGCAGATACTCCTTTGTCTCATCGGGAATCCGGCGGCTTTCAATTGCCTTCTGAATTGCCTTTTTATGCACCCAATCCGGCAGGCGGCGCTCCGTGAAATACGGCATGATCGCGCCGGGCTGCTTTGCAAGCGCCGTTGCAAAATACCACGCCTGCTCCATGCGGATATAGTATTCCTCCGCATGAACCGCGCAGACCCACTCCGGATATTCCGGCGAAAACCGCGCATCCAGAAAATACTGCATCAGCATCCCGATCGCAAAGCGCACTGTGTATTCCGCATCGGCGTGCAGCCAGTTCCGGATATCCGGCAGCAGCTTTTCCGCTTCCCGCCGGAACACCGCCGGGCTGAGCTGATCGCAGGTCGCCCAGTTGTCCACATAGGGCAAAAACCGCCGTACCTCTGCCGCACAGGCATCAAAATCGCGGATGCGCGAGATCAGAAAGGCATGGAGCTGGTTCTCGTCAAAGAGTGTGTGCGGCAGCGCATCCAGAAAGGCTCTGACCTCGGAGCGCTCCGGATCGAGCGACTTTGCAAGCGCCCGCAGCGCCGGTGTCCGGCAGCCGAGAATGCGATCCGCCGGAATATTCGGCATCAGCCGCGCAACAAATGCGGCATTTTTCTCATCAGCCAGCGCCGAAAGCCGCGTCCGGATTGTCCCGCCCGTCATGCCGACACCTCCGCCTTTTCCTTTGTGCCGATTGCCTTGCCGGTCCATGCGCCGCCGTGATAGCGGATCAGCCCGACCGACCCGGTGACCAGCCATGTCAGTCCGGTCGTGTACCAGATTGCGCGGCAGTCCATACCGAGCAGCTTCGTCATGCAGAGCGCCCCGCCGACCCGGCAGACAACCTCCGCAATGCCGTTCATCATCGCATAGGCGGTATCGCCCGCACCGTTCAGGAAGCCGCGGGTCACATAGATCATGCCGAGGAAGAAATAGAACAGGGAGGTCGTTTTCAGGGCGAAATAGCCCAGCGAAATCGACTCCTCACCCGAGATAATGCAGCGGATGATGACATCGCCGAAGAGCCAGAATGCCGCCGCAATAGTCAATGCAAGAATCGCGGACATTTTCATTCCGGCATTCAGTCCGCGGCGCGCACGGTCGGTTTTTGCAGCGCCGATATTCTGCCCGGCAAAGGTCGAAATCGCCGCGCTGAGCGATGCAAACGGCTGCTGAATGAACTGCTCAACGCGCATGGACGCGGTGTATGCGGTCATGACCGTTTCGCCGAAGCCGTTTGTGACCCATTGCAGCGCCACCATCGAAACAGAGATCAGGCTGCTCTGTGCGGCAATCGGCAGACCGGTGCGGATGCACAGGCGCATCATGGCGCTGTCACGGCGGCGGTCTTCACGGCTCAGGCGCAGCTCCGGCATCCGCCGGAAAGCGTACAGAATACAGCCGGCCGCAGAAAGAAGCTGCGCGATGACCGTCGCAGCGGCGGCACCGGCAACACCCGTATGCAGCACGAGGATAAACAGCAGATCGAGCCCGACATTCAGCACGCTTGCAATGCCGAGAAACAGCAGCGGCGTTTTGGAATCGCCGAGCGCACGCATCACCGCATTGATCCAGTTATACGCCGCAACCGCAACCGTCCCGCCGCAGGCAATCCGCATATATGCGACCGACATCGGGAACAGATTTTTCGGCGTATTCAGAAGATGCTGCACCGGTGCCGCAAACGCCGCGCCCGCGAATGAAATGATGATGCCGATGAACAGCGTCACCAGCGCAGAATTCCAGATTGCAGACCGCATCCGCTTGTGCAGCCCCGCACCGAAATACTGCGAGACCATAATGCCCGCGCCGGTCGCAAGCCCGAGGCACAGCGTCGAAAACAGAAAGGTGACAGAGCCCGTCGCGCCGACTGCCGCAAGCGCATCGTCACTGATCGCCTTGCCGACAATGATGGTATCCGCAATATTATAGAGCTGCTGAAGCAGATTGCCCGCCAGCAGCGGCAGCGTAAACCGGAGAATGAGCTGGGCCTCATTCCCCTGTGTCATATCTTTTGCGTGTAAATGCGGCATTTTTACCACACACTCCTTTTGCGTTTCACCAGTACCGGTCATCATGACCGCTTCGGTTCGGTCTTCCCGGAAAATCTCCACATATTATAGCGCAGCAAATCCGAAAAGTCAAGGCTCCCGGACAAAACTGCTGCAATTCGTGATTTGCCCCTTATTTTTCCTTGACAGGCAATAGTTTTTGTGTTATACTAATAATATGGGGAATTAGATCTCAGAGAAAAAAGGTTGAAATACTGATTACAAGGAGAGGGGATTCCAATGAAAAAAATGAAAACAATGCGGCGGATTGCCGCAGCAGGGCTCTCCGCCCTGTTTCCCGCCGGCTGTCTGACCGCCCTGCCGCCCCTGACGGCAGCCGCAGCCGGTACCGTTGTCATCAACGAGGTCTGTACCAAAAACACCACGCTTGCGGCACCGGACGGGCAGTTCTACGATTATATCGAGCTGTATAATACCGGCAGCGCTGCGGTCACGCTCACCGGTTACGGTCTGACAGACGATGCCGCAAAGCCCTATGCCTACACCTTCCCTGCCGTGACAATTCCGGCAAAGGGTTACACCGTCGTATGGTGCGGCGTCAGCGCCGGAACCGAGGGCGCATCCTTCGGTCTCTCGAAGAACGGCGAGACCGTCACGCTGACCGATGCGAACGGCACACAGGCGGCGCAGCTTGCCGTGCCCGGTCTTGCGGATGATACCGCATATGCCAGAGTGCCCGACGGCAGCGAGACCTTCGCCGTTCTGAGCAAGCTCTCGCCCGGCAGCGCAAATCCGACCGATGCAACAGAGAAAATTGCGGTGGATGCGCCGGCATTCTCCAAGGAGAGCGGCTTCTATGCCGATGCCTTCTCGCTGACGCTGACCGCAAAACAGGGCTGCACGGTCTATTACACCACGGACGGCAGCGACCCCGATACAAGCTCGGAACGCTATGCGTCGCCGATTCAGATTACGGATCGCTCGAATGAACCGAATGTCTATGCCGCGGAAAGGGATATCGCAAACGGATACACCCCGCCGACCGATCCGGTCGATAAGGCGATGATCGTCCGTGCAATTGCGGTCGATGCAGACGGCAATCTCAGCGATATCATCACAAAAACCTATTTCATCGGCTATACCGATCAGGATTTTGCGAAGAATATGCGCGTCATTTCGCTGGTTACCGATCCCGATAACCTGTTCGACTACGAAAAGGGCATTTACATCTACGGCAAAACCTATGACGACTGGCGCCAGAGCAGCGACTACAATCCCGCAGCAAGAGCCTGGGAAATCCCCGCGAACTTCACACAGAAGGGCAAGGATTGGGAGCGTCCGGCGCATATTACGGTGTTTGAATCCGGAACCGCTGCTTATTCCGCAGAGGTCGGCATCCGGATGCACGGCGGCGCGACGCGCTCTGCAGCACAAAAGAGCTTCAATCTCTACGCCAGAGCCGATTACGGCGATACCAAGATCCGCTATGATTTCTTCAACGGCAAGCTGACCAGCATCAAGGGCAAGGTCATCGACACCTTCGACAAGCTGACGCTCCGCAACGGCGGTAACGACAGCCAGAGCAAAATCCGCGACCGCATCAATCATGAGGCAGTCGGAGACCGGGATTTCGGCACGCAGGCGCAGACCGAGTGCATCGTCTTCTTAGACGGCGAATTCTGGGGCACCTACAATATCGTCGAAAAAATCGACAAAACGTATATCTCCGATCATTTCAAGGTCAAGGAAGACACCGTCTGCATGATTAAAACGGATGAGCTCGAAGACGGCAGCGAAAACGGATGGAAGTCTTACGAGGCGCTCAAGGAATTTGCACAGAGCGCAGATTTCAGCAATCCGGAGATCTATGCGCAGTTCTGTGAGACCGTCGATGCGCAGAGCTTTGCCGATTACATGGCGACTGAGCTGATCCTCGGCAATTCCGATTTCGGCGACAACAACTACGCCCTCTGGAAGACCGAGACCGTTGACAGCACAAAGCAGTATGCAGACGGCAAATGGCGCTTCCTCCTGTTCGATACCGAATACGGGCAGGGGCTCTATAACCAGAGCAACGCAAACAGCAGCATATTCCAGACCCTTAAGCAGAAGAATTGCTGGATCTCCAAGCTGTTCTTCGGGCTGCTCGACAATAACGCAGAATTCCGGGAGATGTTCGTCACAACCTATTTCGATCTCTGCAACCAGAACTTCAAAGCCTCGAAGATGACCGCAGCCGTCAGCGCTTACGAGAAGATCTATACCGAATCGGATGTCGCGACACTGGATCGCTTTGAAGCGTCTGCCGGAGGCGGCGCCTGGGGCGGCTGGGGCATGGGCCCGACCGACCACAACCAGACCGTCCGCAATGAATTCTCCACAATCCGCAATTTCTGGAATTCCCGCGATACCAATGCAAAGCAGCATTTGCTGAATTATCTCGGAAACAAGATCAAAAACCAGACGGTAACCGTCACGGTGGAGGATCCGCAGGGCAAGGGCAGCGTGCAGTTGAACTCGATTCCGTCGCTGGAATTCACCGACGGCAAATGGAGCGGCACCTATCCGATTGAGAGCGTGCTCTCGCTTAATGCAGTGCCCGCTGCCGGATACAATTTTGTGAAATGGACTGTCGGCGGTGCGGATTTCCGGTCCGGCAGCGCAGCGGCAGCAGCGGCAGAGCTTCTGCCGAACGGGAATCAGGTCACGATTCAGGCTGTATTTGAGGCAGGCGAAGCACCGGCATTTACCGCAGCCGATGTGAAAAAGCTGCAAGCCTATCTGCTGACGACCGGCAAGCTGACCGCTGCCGAGGCGGAACAATATGATACCGACCGCTCCGGCACCCTGACCGCAGCCGATCTCACGCGCATGAAGGCCGCGCTGATTCGCAAATAATTCGCAGACAGCAAAAAACACCCCGGCAGATTTTTGCCGGGGTGTTACAGCTTGTCGAGAAACTTCGTTAGTAGTTCAATTGAAGTTTCGCTCAAGCCTTTTCAAAGGCTTGCGGGGTCAAGGGGCGGCGCCCCTTGCCGCTCGTCGCAACGAGCGGAATTCTCTTATTTACGTTAAAAAGCGCTAAAGATGGGGGCTTGGGGGAAGGAAAACAAGAGTTTTCCTTCCCCCATTATGCAATCTTTCATTCCGCTTTGACAGGCACTTCATTTCGCTGAAATGACTTTATCGACAGACTGAGCGGGCAGTCTGTGCAGACTGTCCGCTTCAGCTTGTAGAAAAAGGTATCGCTTCGCGATGATTGATATTGGGCTCTGCCCAAACCCGCCAAAGGGACATTGTCCCTTTGGAATCCCATTATAAGCAAAATGGAAGAAAATGCGTGATGATTCCTTATCCTCCATACCCGTTTCACCTCCTCCTTATCTGTAATGACAGTTTTTTCGCATTTGATAACGCAAAAAAAGCGCCCCGATCTGCAACCAGACCGGGGCGCTTTTTTCAGAATTCATAAATATTCCGCAGAACGCCGAAAACCAGCAGTGCTGCCAGTAAAATGTAGGATGAAACGCGGTAAAACCGGCTTTTCGGGGTCAGAAACCGCGGCATCCAGATCAGCTTGACGATCACGCCGATTACCAGAACCGGCACGACGAAAAACAGCAGTTGATTGCAGTGAAATCCCGCACAGATCTCCCCTTTTGCACAGTGCATCAGCATTCTGCTGATGCCGCAGCCGGGGCAGCGGTATCCAGTCACCAGCCGGAACGGACATGGAATTGCCAGACCGATCAGCCGCACTTCCAGATAATACAGGAGCAAAATTCCGCTGACAATCAGACAGCGCCTCAGATAGGCTTTCCGGAGCTGCGCATTATGCTCCTTCTGCGATCTTGTTAAGTTCACTCTGCATCAGGCAATATGCAACAATACCCAAACCAAAGAGCTGGAGCACCAGATACAGAACCGCATTGCTGCTCTTCGGCAGACCTCTCGAAACATTGTAGTTATCGAGAATTTCGCCTCTCTTGTATGCCCAGTAGTAGCCGTAAATGCCGCAGGTAATCAGCGTCAGCAGGAATGCCATACCGCCGCTTGTTGCATTCGGATCACCGGAGACGACATTTGTGTCATCAGTGAGCTTCACAAACCAGATAATGCCGTAAATACCGCAGGTAACGATCGAGAGGATCAGTGCTGTGACAATCTCACGCTTCTGAATCGGGACATTGCCGCCTGCACGGTAAACCGGCTGACCCGGATAAACCGGCTGCTGACCCGGATAACCGCCCTGGGGGTAGCCGCCCTGAGGATAGCCGCCCTGAGGATAGCCGCCCTGTGGTGCGCCGTTTGCCGCCTGAAGCGGCGAACCGCACGAAGCACAGGTTGTTGCGCCGTCGGGATTGTTGGTACCGCAAACTCCACAAATCATGAAAAACACTCCTTTTCCTTATCCTATTGTCTGAATTATCCATTCAGCCACATTTATTATACTATATCACATAAAGAAAGTCAAGCAGTTTTCCATAGATTTGCAAGTTCATCACAAATTTGTGCGTCCTGTTCAGTTCATTTCATGCAACAGCTTATAGAGAAGCTGATAGAGCATGACAGCTTCCTCGGGCTGAAGCGGAAGGCAGCCGCCGATCTGCGCGGGGATTTTTGCGGCAGCCTCCTGCAAAGCAGCGCCCTCGTCGGTCAGCGCGGCGATGAGCACGCGCTCATCCTCCGGGCTCCGGCGGCGTGTCACATAGCCCTTCGCCTCAAGGCTTTTCAGCACGGGCGTCAGCGTTCCGGAATCGAGATAGAGCTTTTGTCCGAGCTCCTTGACGGAGATTGCACCCTGCTCCCAGAACACCATCATCGCGACGTACTGTGTATAGGTCAGCCCGAGTTCATCGAGAAACGGGCGATAGCGCTTGATGACCTCGCGGGAGCAGGCATACAGCGGAAAACAAAGCTGATTCTCAAGTTTCAGTTCATCACGAATCGGTTTCTGCATGTCATATCCTTTCTGACAAAGCGCGTGCTGCGGGCTCAGGCATGAACCTGCTCATAGGCTGCACGAACCGCCTTTGCGAGCTGGTCTGCGCAGGAGGTCGGGCGGCGCCCGCAGGTATTGCCGCTGAGCTTTTCTTCGATCTGGCTGACCGTCCAGCCGTCCACGAGCTTGGAGATTGCCTTTAAGTTGCCGTTGCAGCCGCCGATAAACTGAATATCGGTAATCACATCGTCCTCAATGTGAAAATGAATCTCCTGTGCGCACACATAATCCGTCTCATATACAAAGTCCATTCAGAGCAGCTCCTTTACCTTTTCATCAATCGCTTCGGGCTTTTCGGTCGGGGCAAAGCGGCCGACGACCTCTCCATCGCGGTTTACGAGAAATTTCGTGAAATTCCATTTGATATCGCCGGGCTTGACCGCCGTCTTGCTGATCTTCGAGATTGCCTTCATCGCCATTTTGTTCTTCATGCCGGTGACGTTCTCCTCCGGAATCGCAGCCTTCAGGATCGTATAGAGCGGCGCCTCATTTTCGCCGTTGACCTCGATCTTCGAGAACTGTTTGAAGGTCACGCCGAATCTGCCCTTGCAGAATGTGACGATCTCCTCATCGGTTCCCGGCGCCTGATTGCCGAACTGATTGCACGGGAAATCGAGGATCTCGAACCCTTCGCCCTGATATTTTTCATATAAGTCCTGCAAGCCGTCATACTGCGGAGTAAAGCCGCAGCCGGTCGCGGTATTCACGATCAGCAGCACCTTGCCGCTGTAATCGCTGAGTGCAATGTCATTTCCCTGTGCATCCTTCATCGTGAGATCATAAATCCGCATAACAATACCCTCCTTATCAATAGTTTGCGCTCATTTGATTGAGTCCAATTGAATTGTATCACATTTATTCGGATTTGTCAACCCCTATTTCAAAAAAATGTTTCCCGTCTCCGGGCTGACATTTCAGCGGAAAGCCGGACAATCTGAGGCGCATAGAATCAGGTAAAGGTGGTGTATCAGTATGTTTGCATTGTTATCCGGTCTGTTCGGGCAGATGACCCTGTTTCTGCTGCACGTCGATCACACAGCAGCATTTCCTCCCCCGCTGAGCCGCGCCGAGGAGGACGAATGCCTGCGGCTGCTCGCCGAGGGCAATGAAGAGGCGCGGCAAAAGCTGATCGCGCACAATCTCCGGCTGGTCGCGCACATGACCAAAAAATTCTATACGCCGGAGCGCGAGCAGGATGAGCTGATCTCGATCGGCACGCTCGGGCTCATCAAAGCAGTATCCTCCTTCAAACAGGAAAAGGGTGCGCGCTTCGCGACCTATGCCGGGCGCTGCATCGAAAATGAGATTCTGATGCATTACCGTGCAAAGAAAAAAACCGCCGGCGAGGTCTTTTTCGACGATCCGCTGGAATATGACAAGGACGGCAATGCCCTGACGCTGCTCGATATCATGCCGGACGAGTGCAATCTGGAGGAGCAGGTCATCCGGACGGTGCAGGAAAAGCAGCTTTACCGCTTTCTGCAAACGCGCCTGACCAAGCGGGAATGGGAGGTCATCGTCCATCGCTACGGCTTATTCGGGTATCCCGCGCAGACGCAGCGCGAGGTCGCGGATGCCCTGCATATCAGCCGCTCCTATGTCTCCCGCATCGAAAAGCACGCCTTGCAGGTGCTCCGCGAGGCATATGAATCCGCCGGAAGCCATATCTGATTTAGCCAAATATTCCCGCCCTACTTGACGTTTTCTGTGTTTTATGATACAATAGATCTGTAAAACATCCAACTGAAAACAAAAGGGAGGGATATCAGCATGAAACGTATCGTATCATTTCTGACGGCTTTGTCGGCACTCTGCATGGGCGCGCCGCAGCTTCCGGCGCCGGCATATGCGGAAACTGTATCCGTTCAGGCGGAAACGGATGCCGATACGCCCGATTTCTCCTGCATCGGTGCCGTCGGCACCCTCAGCGCCGCAGAAGCACAGAATGTCGCAAAGACCGTTTACCAAAGCATTCAGGCGCATCTGCCGGAGGTCTCCTTCAAAGAGGCAGGTTTTGATCTGACCGGTCAGAATATCAACGACGTCATCGGTATCTACCGCACAGTCATAAGCTGCTGGGATGCCGGCATTCTTGCGATTAACAATGACATCAGCTACAACACCTACTATGATATCATCACGCTGAACTATCGGTTCGGCGATGACGAATACGATGCACAATTAGCCGCATATTCCGGTATGCTGGATGAGATTCTCTCCGGCGTGCGCGATACATGGACCGATGTCGAAAAAGCGCTGTATCTGCATGATTATCTCGCGGTAAACTACGATTACGATTACGACGCCTATTACGGGCGCGTCACGCGGGAGAACCGTGCGGATCATTCCGCATACGGAATGCTCACCAATCATCTCGGCGTCTGCGAGGGATATTCCGACCTCTACGCCATGCTGCTGAACCGGCTGGGCATCGACGCGCTGAAAATCATCAGCGAGGAACTCCATCACGCATGGAACATGATCCGCATTGACGGAAACTGGTATTATGTCGATGTCACATGGGACGATAACTATACGCAGTATGCCGGAATTGTCCCGCACAACAATTTCCTCCGGACCGGCGCACAGATGGCGGAGAGTAACCATAATGCGGCTGACTGGCTCAGTTTTTACACAGAAAATGTCTGTGATCTGGCAGTGCCGGAGACCTTCAGCAATGCATTCTGGCTTGAAACGGATTCTGCAATTCTTCCGTGGCAGGGCGGCTGGGTCTCCGTCGGCAGAGCGGCACCCTGCACGCTGTTCCTGCACCGGAATATTCAGCCGGACGGCACCTCGGAAGCCGAGCCGGTCGCAGAACTGGAATACGCGCAGTACAAATGGCCGGTCTGGGACAAGCCCGGATACAATTACACCCGGAATTATGTTGCGCCGGCTGTGATTGGGAACACGCTGTTTTTCACAACGCCGACCGGCATTTACGCGCTGCTTTCGCCGGAAAATGCAGTTCCGGTTCCGGTTTATGAGCTGACGGAAGCCGAGCGTGCAGCAGGCTTCCTTTACGGGCTTTATGCCAATGGCAGCACGCTCCGGTACGGGATCGACACCAGCATCCGCTCGCACGCCGAAACCTTCAATACGCCGGTGCAATACTATTCGCTGACAGAAGCCGAATGGAGCAAAAATCTGCCGGAAGATGACCTGCGCTATGATCTAAACAATGACAACAACGTGACGGTTCACGACGCAGTTGCGCTTGCACGCTATGTCAACGAGAATGCACCGGAGGGCACATTTCTGGCGGATCGTGCCGATCTCGATCAGGATGCTGTTATTTCGATCGGTGACCTGACCGTATTACTGCAAGTTCTGCAATAACCGGTCGGCAGTGCCGACAGCCGTTACAGCGAAGCACCGTCGCAGCGCGCTGTTCTATCCGGGTTTCTCTTTCGCCTATTGGGTTCTCGGAATCAAAAGGAGAGCGGGCGTATTATGGGCGGTACTCAGAAAGAAATTTTGCCCCTGAGCGTTTCAAAGCGTTTAGGGGCATTGTAATTTATACGATTGCTAAGAGAAATCG
>Ga0310691_10001279_pt1 | contig 39081 bp, 50 predicted proteins | sample 176DNAGHGlowgp2_FD_203887 | JGI IMG/M metagenome (GOLD analysis project Ga0310691, IMG submission 203887) | Sheep rumen microbial communities from Palmerston North, Manawatu-Wanganui, New Zealand - 1766 DNA GHGlow gp2 (v2) (version 2) | ecosystem: Host-associated > Mammals > Digestive system >... | reverse complement strand
AGTAGTCATAGTTCTGCGCGGCCTGCCTGTCCCGCACCATGTCCTCGACTTCCCGGATCAGCAGGAGCACTAAATCGCGCCCCGGGTCATGCTCATGCACGCCTTTCCATGTGTTGATATCCATCAGCAGATCTCCAGATTTACCAGGAAGACCGCGGCCTCTTCGATCTGCTCGTCCATCTTCCGGGCCAGCGCCAGATCCTTCCGGTCGTCTTCCTTCTCATCCTCGCCGCCCAGGACCGCCGGCGCGTTGGCCACGACCATGTGCGCCCCCGTCGCGATCCCCTTCACGGCTTCCTCCGCCATCTTTCCCCGGCCCTTGCAGATAAATCCATAGCTAAAAGCCAGATAGCTGATCAGCTCCTTGTACATCGTTACCCCTCCTTTTCCTTCCGCTCCTTCCAGATCACCCTGGGCGGCTCTCTATATCCGTCCTTCACGACGACTTCGCCGTTGCTCACCTGCAGCCACATCCATGTCTTGAAGGGGAAGTTCATGCCGCTGATCCCCGCCACCTTCGCGGCAAAGAACAGGAGACCCTCTGGGCCGTAGTCGCTCCCGATGCTGAAGCTGTCCCAGTCCTTGCTCTCATTCATCAGTACGCGGGTCAGCTCATTCTCGAAAACATCCAGCCTTTCTTTGTCCGTGGGTGTGTTCAGACAGTCCGCCATCAGGCAGGCCAACCTGCTGGCCGCGCCGTCATCTCCGTTGTCATGTCTGGCCCCTCCGTCGATCCTGTCCCGCCACCAGCGCGCGGCCGCCCGGGCCATTTCCTCCGTCATGATTTTCCTGTCCATTCTGTCCCTCCTGTCCGTTCTCCGATCCCTTTTGCCAGGGGCTTTTATGTCCCCGGCAAAAGCGTCCACGTTGTCGCTTTTCTCAAAGTTCCGTCACGATCATAATCACCGGCCCGGCCACGGTCTCCAGTTCCCGGGCCTGGAACCCCAGCACCCGCCGCTTGTGCGCGTCCGTGACAAGCCTCGCGGCTTCATCCTTCCACCAGTCCAGCACCATCCCGTCGAACAGGGCATCCTCTTCCCGGAACCCGTTCGCGCCAGCCAGGTCATCGAAGATGATCACAAACTCGTCGTCCGGGATCAGCTTCATCAGTTCCTCCAGCCGGATCTCCCGTGCCAGGCTGGCCCACCTCGTCCTGATTCCCTTCTTCATTCTTCCGTCTCCTCTCTTTCCCCAGATTCTCTCAGGCGCTTCTCCCGCCGCTCGATGGCCCCGATCTTCGCGCAGAGCTGCCGGACCCGCTCCCCACAGACCCCGTACCGCTCGCCGATCTCCCGGTACGTCAGCTGGCTGCTCATCCGCAGCTGGTAGATCTCCCGGTTCCGCTCCGCCTTTCTTCCCTCACTGATCACTCGGCCGTCCCGCCCCCTTCCTCGGTCTCCCCGTCTTCGTAGAACCGTGTCCACGGGAACCCCAGAACCGCGGCGATTTTTTTCGCAGTCTCCGGCCGCGGCGTCCGCTCTCCGCTTTCGATCCAGTGATACGCGACCTGCGTTATGCCGGCCGCAGCGGCCACAGCCGCCTCTGTCAAACCCCTGGCTTTTCGGATGTCTCTCAACCATTCTCTCAACAGCACCACCTCCTGGTCGCTTAAGCAGTGGTTATCTTATCATTAACTCGGGGTTATTGTCAATAACTTACAGTTATTTTTTAACGCTTTTCTTGCGTATAACCTTCGGTTATACTATATTTATTAGGAGGTGCCCGCTGCATGAACCGTTATAAAGAATGCCGTCTGGCCAGCGGTATGAGCCAGAAGTTCGTGGCCCTTTCTGTCGGCGTTTCGCCGCCCATGGTCAGCCAGTGGGAATCCGGCGTCAAAGAGCCGTCAAAGGAAACGCTCCTCAAGCTCGCCGACCTGTTTAATGTAACTACTGATTATCTTCTCGGGCGCGATGAGGCCAAAAAGAAAAAAGAGACCGCCGCACAGGGCGACGATCTCGATTCACAGCTGGTTAATCTTCTTGTGTCTCTTCCTGAGACGGACGTTCAGAGGGTGAAGGACTTCGCTGCAGGCCTAAAAGCAGCCCGAGAAGAATAATCTTCTCCTCGTCGGTTAACTGTTCGACCAGTTCCCTGGCTTCTTTCTCGTTCATCCTGTTTTCCTTTCCGTCGAAACGTTCCGGCCATTATTCGCGCGTGCCGGAATTATATCACAGGAGGCTGCCATGAAAAAGCTTGTATCATTCTTCCTGGCTGCGCTGCTGGTCTGCTCCGCAGCCGCTGCATACGCTCAGACCTTCGTCACACTTAACCAGCTCCAGCGTTATCTGGAGAAAGTCTCGCCGGCCCGGAGCATGGACGCCGGCACCCACTATCTGGAGATCGACGGGACCGTTGACAGCATCACATGGTCCGGAGCAAATAACCATTATGATATGATCCTGCTGGTGGATGAAAAGAACGCTTACAAACCCATCGGCGCCGATTCTCCGCGGCTGTGCGTCCACTTCCGCCTTCATAAAGACGAACCGCCGTTCCAGCCCGGCGACGAGATCACCGTCTTCGGCTCGCTGAACGAGCTGTACTCCTCCGTCATGGTTCCGTGTATCCTGGCGAAAACAATCAACGGATCCGAAGATTTTTGACCTCCTAACAGAAAATCAAGCCCTTCCTAACACTTTACTAACAGGATTTTATCACGTTTCTGTGCGGTCCGAACCCGTTGATTTTATTGACTTTTCCCATGGTAAAAACACGGTTCTAACACTTTAGCAGTAAAAAATGAGGTATACCCCCCTACACTTTTATATACATGCACGAAGAAAGTGAGGTGCGGCCTTTTGGGCACGGTTGAACATAGAGGAAAAAACTCCTGGAGAATCGGCACACAGATCAAGGTCGGCGACGAATGGCAGTGGGTGCGCTTCCCGCTGCGGATGGATCCGAATCTTTCGGAAGACGCCCAGGCCCGCGAAGCGGAACGCGAGCTCAAGAAGCTGGAGGCCAGGCTGGCCGGCAAGCCCTCAGACGTCCCCACCCTGCGCGAATGGTCGGAGACCTGGCTCGCGAAGCACCTGAGCATGGACGCCAGCCCGGTGACCGTTGCAAACTACAGGTATCTGCTCTCCTCCCGGATCCTCCCGCAGCTGGGAGATCTCCCGCTCACGGATCTGACGCCCGCCCGTCTGACGGACTGGCTGTACAATCTCCGGAAAGAGACCAGGAAAAGCACCCGCCTCAAGGATGAACAGCTGAAGCGTCCACGCCGGAAGGGCGAGCAGCTGATCACCGACGCCCAGGCTTCGAAGACGCTCTCCGCGAAAACAGCGCAGAACTATCTCGGCTGCGTGAAGACGATGCTGGCGGCAGCCGTGCGCGTCGGTCTCCTGGAGTACAATCCGGCGGACCGGGTTCAGGGGCCAAAAAGGCGTAAAAAAAAGAGGGCGACCCTCCCGGAGCCGGAAGTGATCGCCCTCCTGAATCTGATTATTAACGAGGCGGAAACCCCGCTGAAGCTGGCCGTCCTGCTGGCCATGCTGTGCAGCCTTCGCCTGGGTGAGGTCGGGGCCCTGCGCTATCCCAGCGTGGACTGGGACGCCGGCACCATCACCGTCGACCGCGCCCTGAAGTACACGCCCGCCGAGGGCGCCTTTATCGCGGAGCCAAAGACGGAAGCCGGCGACCGGGTGGTCACGCTGCCGCCCTCCATGATCCGGATCCTGCACGACGCCATGTGGGACGACGTCATGGAGGCCCAGGACGAGCCGGAAAAATGGCGGGGCGACTACTGGATCGTCCACAGCCGACACGGGGCCCGCGTCAATAAGGACACCCCCTCGAAGTGGTTCCGCAAGTTCGCCGACGAGCATGGATATCAGGGCCTGACCTTCCACGGCCTGCGCCACGTCCACGCCAGCATGCTGCTGAAGCACCACGTGGACATCCAGTCCGTCTCCGCCCGGATGGGGCACTCTGACCCCTCCGTCACGCTGCGCGCCTATGCGGACGCCATGCCCGCCCTGGATCAGGATGCCGCGGCGACCATGGACCAGCTCCTGCTGGCCACCGGTTCCGTCGTCCCGGCCCCCGGCACCGCCATCCCGGTCTCCGGCACCGTCCTCCCAGCCGCCGGCACCGTCCTCCCAGCTGCGGACCCCGCAGCTGATCCATCAGCTGATCCGGATCCGGACGACCCCGCAGCCATCAGCTGATCCCTCAGCTGATCCGGATCCCCGCCGGCGGTCCTCAGCTGAGCCGGATCTGGATCCTCATTGGCAGCAGCTGCTCAGCTGCTCGAGGCTTAACAGCATAAAAAAACGCGCCCAGGAGCCTTTATTTTCAAGGCCTCCAGGGCGCGCTTCTTTTTCCCAGGGAAGAATCACTTGCTAATATTATTAAAACTTGGACGCAATCAGAGCGGAAACGCTCATGCCCTTCTCCTGGGCTTCCTTCCGGATCCGATCCGCGGTGGCGGAGTCGATGCTGATGGACAGCGTCGTGCGCTCATCGCTCTCGCCCTCGCTGACCGCCCCGAAGATCTCCTGGTAATCATCGGCATCCAGATGTTCCTCCGCCCAGGCCCGCGCGGCCTCATAGGTCAGCGGGATGATCTTCTCCCCGCCGCTCCACTGGTTCTGTCCGCAGCTCTCAGCATACTTGCTCGCGGGCCCGCCGATCCCGTGCAGGAAATACTCGCCGGTCCGCTTTTTGTACAGCGTCTCCACCCAGTGGCCGAAATCCCGGGGATACAGGTAGCTGTCCTGCCCCATCTCTTTGGCGGTCTCCGTGTCGTACAGTTTGCCGCTGATGATCTTCTTCATGGTGCGCTCCTTTCTGTGCCCTCGTTCCTCCGGGGCGGGATTATTACCGATTACCAAACCAGATCAAACTCATCCTCGACGGGGTTGCTTGTCTCGACAAGGTACCAATCGCCGTCCATGTATCTGGCGTCGAGGAGCTCCTCGCCTCGGAGCCCTTCCGGATCGTCCGTGATGTCAAACCGGATTTCGAGGCCCAGCTCCCTGGCCGCTGCCAGCGTGTGGTGCCCATCGCTCACCACTGCATACTCCTCGCCATCGATCTCCCCGGCGTCCCAGCAAACGATCACGACATGATCGGCGCCCTGCGCTTTAAGCTCGGCCATCTTGGCCGCGACGATGTCCTCACTCAGGAAGTGCTGGCTGCTGATGATCCTCATGCTTCGGGCCTCCTTCATTTTGTCCCCCTTTCGAGGGCACCTCTATTTTACATCTGAGTTTATATAAAGTCAATTGTTTTTTTGCGTTTATATAAACTTTCCTTAAAAGAGACAGAAAAACACGTTTTCCCCCACTTTCCCCCAGCCCGCAGCTGTTGCCGCGCAACGGTTTCAGACGTGCACGCGCCGATTTTTCCCCCACTTTTTGCACCTTTTCCCCTGTTTTTTCCACAGTTTCGGACAAAAAGAAAAAGCCCTGGAAGCCTTACAGATTAACGCTTCCAGGGCTCTGTCGAAGTGGCGGGATTCGAACCCGCGGCCTTTTGGTCCCGAACTGTCCGCCACCAGCCACATCAAAAAATAACGGCTCCCTATGATTATTTTACTGTTAGAAGTGTTAGGCTGTCAATTATGCGTTTTTCCTTCTATAATATGCACCGCCTAACAGTAAAATAAATTTTCTGTTAGAATCTGTTAGAAAATACTGTTTACTGTTAGGTGAGACGAAGGCCCCCTCCTTTTGTTTTGTGGCCCACGCTGTAAACGGCTGGACCCTTCCCGGTGTTCGTCCCCCTTCCTCTTTACTTTTTGAGGGGCGGGGGATAGGTCTGCCTTCGGTGCCGGCTGGCGTTATCAATTCAGCAGCGGAAAAAAAATAAAAAATTCGACCGCTTCCACATATCCGCGTCACCCGCTCCCCTTGGAAAAAGCGGTTTTTTATTTATAAAAAAAGAAGGAAAGAGCCCGGCTTCTCCGGGCTCTTGAAAATACTTTGACCTATTATTTTTTTAGCTTCGCAAAGGTTAGCTCATAGGATCCCATGGCTGCCAATGCAACAATGACCGCGTTGACGGCTGCCAGGATCGCGTTCTGTGGTGTCAGTCCGGCGGTAAAATGTGTAGCCAGGATCATGACCACCAGCGCGATCGCGTAGGCGACCAGCCTTGTCGGGATCTTCCAGATCTTGTCAATCGGTAGCTTCAGCAGCTGGACCACCAGCAGCGTGGCCAGTGTCGCGCCGGCAATGGTGGCCAGCTGCTCCCATGTGAACGGCTCTGTGGGCAGCTCGCCTTCAGCCAGGGCGACCGAACAGGTCAGCAGCAGGGCCATGAACAGCACCAGGCATAGCAATAACTTTTTCATTCCGGATCCTCCATTTCTCTTGATGCCCTGGCTGCCATGTATGCAGTCAGGCTCTCGTTCGTTTCTCTAAGTTTCTCATGGTCGTTCCCTGTGATGAAGTGCATCAGCATGCTCTGGTTCACGATCAGCAGCTGGCCGATGTCGTCCGATTGTGCTTTGAACTTCCGGGTCCCTTTGTCCAGGCGCTTGTTCACGGTCTCCATCTGGTCCTCCAGGTTCTTCACCCGGCCACGCACGCTCATCCCGCGGATCGCATCGATCCCGCTGCGGATGGTGGACGCCAGGACAAAAAAGAGGATGATCGCCGCCGCCACCAGCAGCACAGTCTCAAAGTTCAGGGCAATGGTCGGCCCTTCAATCTTTGGCAATGGTATCACCTCCTTCCTGCCCCAGGCGCTTCATGATCGCGCGCTCGCGCTCGCTGATTCCCCAGGCAATCCGCGATTCTCCGCTCGCGCTCACTAACGTTCCACACTGCGTCATACCCCCCCCCAGCTGCTGCGGCAGCTATAGCAGCTCGTTCAGCTTCTGCCCGCTCCTGGGCGGCTTTCTCGGATAGCAGGTACCCGCCGCCATAGATCGCTTTCCCGACTTCTTTCATGCTGTCCAGGGCGCTGATCCGCGTGCAGTCTTCCTTCTCCAGTCTGTAGGGTATCCCGTGTTTGCTCCATCTCTGCAGAATCGCCGCGGTGATGACGCAATCCGGGAAGGCGTACTTCGGCGGATGAACTCTGGATCCTTTGACGTTCTTATCGTTTTCCACCTCGATCAGCTTGTACAGATCCGGCGCTGTCCGCGCCCGGCAGGTGTCCAGGTTGGTCACGAAACTGGTGCACACCTGGGCGCCGTTCTCGTAGGTGATGTCCGCGCCGACGCAGATGTATGTCACATCCACCTGGCGCGCGCTGAAGATGGTCAGCCCTGGGCCGAACAGAAAGAACCTGATGCCCTTCTGGTCATACCATTTAATGATTTCGGCCAGGATGGAAAAAGGCGGATTATCCACCACGACGCAGCCGTCCGGATATTCTCTGTCCTGGTAACTTTCCCCGGGATAGAATGGCCGCACAAAGTTGGCCCTGTCCAGGCCGTACTCTCTGGCCACCCAGCCGGCGATCGCGTCGAAGACGTTCTCCGGCGTGTAGCAGTCGTCCGTGGTCTTCTTAGGCTTGAACTTGTCCAGGAACTCGTTCCACTGCTTCTCGTCGCCCTGCTCGTGGATCCGCAGCGCCTCATCCATGCCGATCTGCAGCACCTGCATCAGCCCAGCCCTCCGGTGATCTGAACCAGCTGCCAGCTGATGCTGTCCAGCAGCCGCAGCAGCATCTGCGCATCTGCCCGGCTCACGGTCAGCCGGATCTCGATCGGATCATCCGTACCGGGCTCCGCGGGTTCTCCCGGATCCTCTCCGGGCTCCACGGCGGCGCCGTCAAAAAGCAGGAACTCCGTCATGATGTACCAGCCCTTCCGCCGGCCGCAGTTGACCCTGCACCACTTATCCCCGTGCTCCAGCACCTCCGCGCTGGTTCCCACCGGGATGTCGTCGTACAACCGGTACCCGGCCGTGCCCGGCGTATTGCTGGCCCTCATGTGCACGGGCATGCCTTTTGCGGACCATACCACCGCTGTCTCCACCGTGTCGCCTCCTTCGTCCTCCGGATCCGTGCCCTTCTGGCCTTCTCCGGATCCTCCGGCCAGCAGCTTGTCGATCTTCTCCCCGTATGTCAGCTCGGGCCACAGCCCGACGCAGTTCCACCCGCCGTTCGGGATGGTCTTGTCCTTGAACTTGCTCTCAAATACCCCGCCGCGGGATTCGCTGCTGTGGATGGCGCCTTCCCCGGTCCCGGTCTTGATGCCGATGTGCTTGGCGTTCCCCAGGCCGTCGTGGTAGCCCTTTTTTTCCTCCCCGCCGTCATAGACGTGGATAAAAAGGACCGCGCCTTTCGGCACGCTCCCGAACCGGGCCTTGCACTCCTCCGGGGTGCCGACCCATCCTTCCTTTCGGATCTTCCGGTACCAGGCGTTGCTGCCCTTCAGATCCTCAGTGATTCCAGCGTCCTGCAGGCACTTCTCGAAGAATGCCTGGCAGTCCATCTCCTGGTAGCTTCTCCCGATGTACTTAAACCCGGCCGCGGCCAGTTTTTCCGCGCTTGCTTTGCTCATGCTCTGTCCTCCATCTTGCCCAGGCCTCGCGCAGGCCATGCCGCCCGAGCTGCCCAGCTGCGCCCCTGCCGGCGTCCTCGCTGCACGCCGGGCATACTTGCCGTCCTTCCGGGATGATCTCCCCGCAGCAGACACAGCGGTCGCCGCCGGTCCCTGTTCTTGCGTCTCCCATCGGTGTGTCCTCCCGTCAGATTTCGATCTCTTCCGCGCTTTTCAGCCAGGCGGCGTAGTGCATCCGGATGTGCTCCTCCAGGCTTCCGCCCCACTGCGGATCGTTCGGATCGATCCCGCGCACGGCCAGCAGCCGGATCCCATAATCCTTCCGCCCGGTCAGGTCGTCCATGATCGGCACAACCTCCCCGGGCGTCAGCCATACGTCCACCAGGCCATCCGGCCGCTCCGTGATCCGATAGAAGTCACAGATCGCCCGCGCCCGGCTCATCCTTCTCCGTCTTCTTCCTTCGGCCGCGGTCCGCAGATGCTCATGGCCTGGGCAGCCGTGATTTTCCCGGCGTCGGCATACTCCCACACCTGGGCGGCCGTGATCTCGTGCCGCCGGTATTTCCCCCTGATAATCTGGTAAATCATCAGATTTCACCTCCGGAGATGATATAGTCCTCCAGCATGGCCACCCGCTCCTCCAGGGTCGGCAGGGGCTCCTCTTCCTGGGTACCGTATTCCCACCAGCCCTCGAAGTCCGCCTCGATGTCTTCAGCAGTCTCCTCGCGCTCGGGCTCCAGTTCAAACAGGGCCTCGTCGTAGACGTACAGCGTCTGCCCGTTCTCCTGTTCCTCCCGGACGTTCCCGGCCATCCGGACGATCTTGGTCCCGTCTTCCTTCTCATCCATCAGCACTGCAGAGGGCTGCGCGCTGCTTCTCGTATCTTTCAACAGCATGCCTGATACTCTCCCTTCTTTTCCTCGCGGCCACCCGGCTCCAGTATGCCTGCACCCGTCTGGCCACCCGCATGACTTCATAAACGTGGTATTTTTCCTCAAATCTCCGGCTGTTGGCGTTCCTGATCATGCCGTTTCGGCTGATGATCTGGCAGGCCCGCTGCCGTTTGATCGTTCCGGTCTCCTGGTATTCCTTCCAGGCGCGGCGGAAGTTCCGCACGATCCTGGGCACGTTCCGCTTCCGGATGGTGATGTGCGTCCGGCTGATGCGAAACCCGCCCGCATCAATGGCCACGACGCCCCGCCGCGCTCCCCGGTGTCTTTTCCGGCGTTTCTCATCCTCCACTGTCCCGATCCGCTGGATTCCGGTGGTTGCCCGGCTCATCATGCCGTACTGATCAGCGAGCCATTCGCTCAGCTTCTTCACGGCCTGCTTCAGCCCGCTCTCGCTCCTGGCCATCAGGATGCTGTCATCCATGAACGTCACCGCCCGGATCACCAGCGGGTATTTGTTGCCTCTCCGGCTTTTGCTCAGCCCCAGCACGTACCGCAGCCCGTAGCTCATCACGTAGTTAAAAAAGCCAGGCGTCCAGGTATCCGCCGATGATCAGGTGCCCGCCCGGCGCGGCCTTGCCCAGCGCCTCCATGCAGGCATGGATCCATCTGGCCCTGGGGATTTCACTGCGGATCAGCTCCGCCACCTTCCGGTACTGGATGCTGGCGTAGGCGTGCACCCCGTCCATTTTCTGAAAGTATCGGATCCCCAGCTTCCGGTTCAGCATCCTTTTCACCTGCCGGGCCAGTCCTGTCTGTCCGTGCCCGGGGATGCTGGCGTGCTGCGTCGGCAGGATCCGCGCCTGCAGCAGCCCTTCGATTCCGATCTTGACCGTGTGCCCCAGCAGCTGGTGCCGGTAACATAGCGTCGCTATGTCCCGGATCTTCCCGGTTCCTCCGTCTTTCCGCGGCTTCACGGTGACCGGCTCCAGCTGCGGATCCTCGCCGCGCTGGATGCCGTCCACCATGTCCTCGACGACCATGGCCACCTCTTCCAGGATGGCGAACTTCAGCCCGCCGCTGATCTGTCCGTTTTCGTGTTCGTCCGCGATCAGCTCGTATCGGCTGTGGCCCGTCCACTCCTCCAGGAAGGTGCGCGTGTCGCCGCGCCGCCATTTATCCCGCAGGCACTTCTCCGCCGCCAGCCAGGCCACATCGTGATCGAACCCGCGCCACAGCTTCGGCATTTTCAGCACCTCCGGTTGGAAAGTCTTTCTGTTGAACTCAGCGGCTTTCGGTTAGGCGTGCCTTGTCTGACGTTCAGGCGCATGCCCTTCGCAGGCCCGTCTCTCTGCTACTTGCCGCACGCGGTCGCCCCTCGCGCCGCGCCTGAGGCTATCCGCTGCCGTCTCCGGTGTTGGAATCATCGCCCCGTGCTGGGAATAGCTGATTTTCATTTCGCGGACGTCGTGACATATTGGATCCCTGTGGGATCTTCGCTGCGGGCGGATTGCTCCGCCCTCGCGTGCAGAAAGCCGGGGCCGCTCGTTCCAGTTCGCGTTGCCGGGCGTATTGTTGCCATTCGCCCCCGCCAGGCCGCCATTGCCGCCGTTGTTCAGATTGCAGAACCGCCACGGGGCGCGGACGCCGGAGGACGCGTTGAAATAGAAGGCCGACCATGTCACGAAACCCTTGGACCGGGTTGCCCCGGTCTATTGTGCTGCCTTTCAGGCGCACGGTCTTTCACAGGAATCCTTCAGGGGCCTGCCGCCCCTCTGGGCGGCATTACGCCGCCCATTCACCCCGCTTTTTCCCAGATCCGGAAAGCCGGGGCCGCTCGCTCCAGTGCGCGCTGCCGGGCGCAGAGTAGCCATTCGCCCCCGCCAGGCCGCCATAGCCGCCGCCGCCCAGACCGCAGAACCGCCACGGGGCGCGGACGCCGGAGGACGCGTCGAAAGAGAAGGCCGACTTCATGAAGGTTGTGGTGCTGGCCCCCAGGGCATCCGGATAGATCATGCCCTTGTCATTGATCGCCAGATGCTTCTCATACTGCCAGCTGCTGTTCGGGCCGGTGAAGGTCGCCACCTCTTCGTAGTTGGCCGTCACGCTGCCCGCCTGGTGCTCGCTGTCTCGGCACTGGTAGACCGTGTAGATGCTCTTCGGATCCCTGTCGGCGTTCCAGTCGCTGTTCCACAGCGGATCCAGCCCCACCGCGTAGGCTCCGTCGATAATCTCCACCCCCGCGATCCGCGCGGGCGCCTTGCCTGCCGTGCAGCTGTCCAGGCTCCCGTCCTTGTGGCCGGGCAGGTGCTCCGTGCTGCCAGGCGTCCAGGGCATGGTGCTGACGTAGGCCGTCGCGGGGATGTCAACCGCCTGCGGGATGTCCAGATGCACCCGCACCAGGGCCGTCCCCTCGATCGTGACGTCCTCCATCCGCAGGATGTTGGCGCTGCCGATCAGGTCATAATTCGCCGCCGTGTTCCGGTCATTGTTCGTGCCTTCAGGATGGCTGCCCACCTCGACGCACCCGCCCACCAGCAGGTTCGCCGCCTGTCCGGCGGTCAGCAGCACGCTCGTGACCCCCTCTTCCGCGGCGGAAACCGTGTACTGGTAGCTGTAATTCAGACACCCTTCGATGATCCCGCTGTTCTCCAGGTTGAAGTGCCGCAGCTGGAAAAGGTCGATAATCGGCTCCAGATCCGTGTCGCTGTAGGTTCCCTCGTAGGCGTCCCACTTCCGGGCGTCCGCGATGCCGGTGCTGGCAGCCCGCCGCCACGCGGGCGTGTTCGCGTTCCGCTCCCAGGTCTTCCCGTGGAATCCGCTGCCGCTGGTCAGCTTCTGGCCGTACATGCTTCCGCCGAAGGTGGCCTGCCAGTTCATGTGCCGGTGGGCGTTCGTCGTGGGATCCACGTCCGCCGCCCAGGGCACGAAGGCCCCCTCCTGCTGGGTGGTGAAGGTTTTGTATTCGTGGCTGCCATCCGTGAAGTGCATCTTCCACAGCGCCAGCCGCCCGGTGTACACCGGGGCCAGGTTCCCGCTGATGTCGAACCCGTCGTCCACGCCCTCCACGGCCAGCACATTCATCGTCCCGTCCGCCAGGCTCAGCCCGTTGAACCGCAGGTACCAGGTCATGGGATCCTCGTCCGCCCAGTCGTGGTCGTCCGGCGTCACCTCCGTGGCGCAAACCGCCGCCACCCGCCCGGCCAGGTCAGCCATGGGCGTCAGGGTCGTGTCGCCGGTGGTATTGACGCGCCAGTCCGGCCCCCGCAGCGTGTAGTATTTCCCCGCCCAGGCTTCGCCCAGCAGCTTGAACCACCGATCCAGCGTGTGGTACCGGTTCGCCGTGGCCTCGTCCTCGCTGGCCCCGTCCTGCGCCCGCGCCAGGTTCCACCAGTGGTGGAACAGCTTCGTCGTGTTCTCCCCATCGATCATCGCCGCGAACATCTCGTCCAGCGCCTCCGCGCTGGCCCCCGCCGCCCCGCTCATCAGGATCGCGTCCCGGATCCCGTCCAGCTGCGGCAGAAAAATGTTTTTCCTCTGTTCTCCAGCCATTGGTTTTTCCTCCGTTTTTATTGTTTCCGCTCCCTGGCATTTCCGCCAGCCCTTGCGGTGCAAGCCTTCCGCGCCTTGCTTCCATTTTCCCAGGCGTTTCCGTCAGCCCTTGCGCCCCGGCCCTTCCGCGCCGTTACTCCAGCACGAAGGGGATCCCCTCGCTGTCCACGTAGCAAAGCCCAGGCCCCTGTGCAGCCACGACGGTCTCCGCCGCTTCCTGGGCGGCTTCCCGTGCCTCGTCCGCCGCAGTCTCCGCCGCCTGGGCGTGTCCCTGAGCCTGCCCGACCGCTTCCTGCGCCGTGTTCACGCCCGCCGCCACAGCCTGCTCCGCCTGGCTGGTAGCCGCCCGGTCTTCTGCCGTCTTCCCGGCGTAGTATTTCGCGTTGTTGTGGTAGGTCTGGTCGCTCTCGTTTACGGGCACGCCCTTGCGCTCGCCCACGGCCCAGGCTTCCGCGTTGCTCTCGCTGGACGCGCTGCCCATGTCGACCTCCATCTCCATCTCGATCGTCGGGTTAACCTCCACGTCGATTCCATCAGCCATGCCTTTCTCCTCCTTCCCGTCAGATCAGCGCCGTGGTCGACTTGATCCTGATCACGTGATCGTCCTCCGGCGTGCTCACGCCGCTGCCGTTGACGATCTTCTGCTCGCTGTCATAGACCGGATCCGTCGCCGCCGTGATGGCGTAGGGATAGTCTCCCGCCGGCAGGTAGTCCGTGTCCGTATTGACGAAGGGGACCTCGATGCACCCGTCCACCACCTGGCAGATGGCCTCCTTCACCGGCGTGCCGTTCGGGTAGGCCATGCAGAAGTACACCCGGTCGTTATTCCCGAAGCTGTAGCCCGTCAGCCGGATCCGGACGGTCCCGGTGTTCCCCTTGTGCATCAGGATGGTCCGCCCGTCGTCCGCAAGTTTGAACATTTTCCCATCACCTCCCGTTTACTCTTCCCGGGTGTAAACGTCCACCACGGTCTCTTCCGTGTTGGTGTTGTAGTTGACCATGTACAGCTTGTCGCCGTACCACACCAGGGCCCGCCGGATCTCCAGGATACTCGCGGCCCACAGCACGTTGCTCCGGTTCACGTCGGGCGCCTTTTTGCTGCCCTGCTTCAGGTGCTCCTTCACCTTCAGGGCCGCCAGGTCGATCCATTCAGAATAGCTCATTCTTCGCTCTCTCCTTCCTCTTCCACCGCGAACAGGTAGTTGATGTTCTCGATGTCCTTCGGCTTGATGCTCGCGTGCTCCAGCAGCTCGTCCGCGTTCACGATCACCGGGTGGATCTCCACGTCGATCTGGTGCAGCTCCGTCATCCGCCGGCAGAACTCCGCGTTCTTCTCCGGATCGTCCTTCACGTGCAGCCGCCCGCTTTCGGCAAACTCTGCCCCGTATTCCGTCACCAGCTTCCGCTCTTCCGCCTCCAGGAACTCCACCTGGGGCTGCAGCTCCTTCCGGTTGTCAAAGATGACCTTGGCCATCCGTCCCGGCAGGATCTGCTCCCCCAGCACCCCCAGCGTCCCGGCGGCCTTCGCCGCCTGCAGCAGTGTCATGTTCATCCGTCCTGTCCTCCTTATGCTTTGGTGTAGTAGGTGTCCGTCACGGTTTCGCCCTTTTTGTAGTAGTCCTGGGCGGTCTTCGCGTTGTAGTAGGTGCTGATCCCGCTGCCCCCGGCGTTGACCTTCTCGTATCTCGTCACAGCCGTTCCGGCGGCGTAAAGATCCCCGCTGCTGTTATTGTTGTGGGTGTAGAAGGTTCTGGGGCTGCCCGCCTGGTAGTAGTCCTGGGCGGTCTTCGCGTTGTAGTAGGTGCTGATCCCGCTGCCGCCGGCGCTCACCTTCTCGTATCTCGTCACCGCTGTCCCGGCTTCATACAGGGTTTTTCCACTCGCGCCGCTGCCCACGTCGTAGTCCGTCGCGCTGCCTCCGCTTTCGTACAGCGTTTCTGTGGATCCTCCGTATCGCCATACGTGATACCCTGCGCTGCTGTAGGTCACATCGCCGTAGCTGTTGGTGCTCCGCCTGTACAGCGTGATGCTGCTGCCGCTGTTGTAGTTGGAGTAGCCGGTCAGCGCCGTTTTGCTCGTTCCCCGCAGGTATCTGGTCCGCGCCGTCACGGCGTAGCCCGTGCTGATCGGCGTGATGCTAACGGGCTTGAAGTATACCGCGCTCCCGATCGCCTGGATGCTAACGCCCGTTCCCTGGACTGTCACGGTGTTGGCCACGGCTGAATATTTCGTCCCCACCGGCGTGATGCTCTCGCTCTTGAAGTAGACTGCAGACCCGATCTCCTGGATGCTCACGCCTGTTCCCTGTGTGGTCACTGTTGCTGGCGTAAAGGTACCAAGCGTATACCCGTTTCTGGCGTCAGCATATGCGCTGGCCAAATTGACTTCCAGCAGCTGCGTGGAGTCGTCGGCCTTTGTTATGTTGACGTACCATTTTTGTCCCTGGACTTTAGCGCCGAGAACTGCGTCTTTCAGTGAAGCCGCTTTGCCCCTGGCTAATGCCGCCGCCACGCCGTCCTGGTAGTATTGCGTGTCGGCGATATTAAAAGAAAATGTACCGTTCTGCCCGGCGAAGTGGGAATAGGTAAAGGTGACCCTTCCCCCGTCTGCCACGCCGTCGAAGATCTGCTGCACCGCGTTGCTCAGTGCGCCGCCCCCCGTCAGGTTGAAGTCCGGTGCCTGCACGCCGCTGGTGCTTTTGATGGTACCGCTGGCGTTCAGGCCGATGACGCTGAGAGCCGCGATCTGAGCAATGGCGCTCTGTACGGAATTGGCCGTCACCATCCCGTCCACCGTCAGGTTCCCGCCCGTCACGCTCACGTTCCCGCACTCCACGCTCAGCTGCGTGGCCACGTCTCCATTGCTCACCTTCAGGCTGATGGCTTCCGCGTTCTGGTCGATCTGGCTCTGCAGCCCTTCGGCCGTGTTTGTGATTGTGCTCCGCAGGCTCTGGCTGGTGATCTGCAGCTCGCTGCGGGTGCTGTTGATCTCGTTCGTGAACTCCGTCCGCAGGCTCTGGCTGGTGATCTGCAGCTCGCTGCGCGTGCTGTTGATCTCGTTCGTGAACTCCGTCCGCAGGCTCTGGCTGGTGATCTGCAGCTCGCTGCGCGTGCTGTTGATCTCGTTCGTGAACTCCGTCCGCAGGCTCTGGCTGGTGATCTGCAGCTCGCTCCGGGTGCTGTTGATCTCGTTGGTGAACTCCGTCCGCAGGCTTTCGCTGGTGATCTGCAGCTCGCTTCTTGTGCTGTTGTTCAGGTTCTCAAACTCGACCCGCAGGCTGGCCGCGCTCATTTCCAGCTCGCTGCGCAGGCTGGCCGTCACGTCCGTGAACTCGGCCCGCAGCTTTTCCTCTGTCAGGTCGATCTTCGCTTCCATCACGACCAGGTAGCCTTCCGCCCGGGTGACCCGGTTGTGGATCCCGTTCCCGTCCACGATCACCTCAGCGACCCGGCTCCAGTCCACGCCGTCCGGCCCGTGCCCGATGATGGCTTCCGCCACCATCCCCACGTGCTCGTCCGTGTCCACGAACCAGGCATGGTCCTCTCCGGCTTGCTTCATGCCGCCCCGGCCGCCGCCGCCTCTTCCGCTGGCCTGTTCCTTCTCCACGTCGCCGACGATGGACGCCAGGTCCGGCAGCTCGTTCCCCAGCGTAACAGTGACCTCTTCCTTTTTCCGGATCTTGTCCGTCACCCGGATCCGGGTGATCCGCTCTGTGATCGTCGTCCCGAACTCCGGCAGCGGCACCCGGCATTTCCGGCCGATGGTCAGCCGGTCCAGGCTCTCCCCGGTGCTTTCGCTCAGGTCCAGCCCGCTGATCGTCACAGTCACCTTTGGCTCGCAGTGCCGGTTCAGCCGCTCCCAGGCCCAGGACCGCAGCGAGCTCTCCGTCTCAGCTCCGCTGAAGGTCTCGACCTTCGCCACCATGCCGTAGACGCTTTCGTTCTTGCTGATGTAGTCCCCGCTGATGTGCAGGTCGTCCTTGCCGATCGGGTAGAACCGGGTATACATCCCGCTGCGGTCGATCACCCGCTTCAGTGTCCGGATGTTCCGCCCGGCCCGCATCTCACAGGTGGTCTCGCTGGATATGCGCCGGATGTGGACCCGGAAGGGGATCCGGCTCAGGTCGTATTCCCAGCAGGCGTCCGGGCAGCTGTTTGTCACGGTCTGCAGCGCGGAGAAAAGGGTGTCCCCGTTGAACTTGTAGGGCCAGGCGATGTCGTCAAAGTCAAAGTCGCCCAGCGTCCACAGGCTCTGCCGCGCCAGGATGTACTGGGCCGCGGCTCTCGCACTGCAGGCGCTTGCGCCGGCTCCGGCGATGTCCTCGTAGGTGTGCTCTCCAAAAAGCACCGCGTCCTGCAGCGTGCTGATGATGTGCTCCAGCGTGAGCTGCCGGGTGTCCGTGTTGAAGGTCATGTCCACGGATCTCGTCCGCCACACGATCCCCTCCCCGGTCCCCGGTTCGTCGTCCAGCAGCCAGCTGCCCACCGGGATCTCCGGATCCTCCGGCCCCAGCTGCAGGGTGGCTGTGCTTTTTCGCTCTTCAAGGCTCAGCCCCAGCGCCTCCGGCATCAGCTTCCGCGCCGGCGTCAGGCTCTGCCCGCTCAGTAGGATCATCCGCAGCCCCTCCGTACTTCTTCTTCATTTTGGCCATCCAGCGCCACACGTTCACGCGCTCCCGGAATCCGTACATCCGTTCCGCCCCTTCCATGCTGATGGCCAGGATCTTCGCCCGTTCTTCCGGATCCATCCTCCGGATGGGCTCCTCCCAGGGGCGGATCAGCTCCCGGGTGTAGTATTCCGCCAGCGCCTCCCGTTTTTCGTCCGGGATCTTCCCGGCGCGGAACTCCACGCACGCGTCACAGATCCCCCGCCAGGCCTTCGCGGCGGCTTCCTCCGGCTTCCGCTCCAGGGCGATCCGCGGCAGCACGGCCCGGTGCCTGGCGATGTGCTCCCGGTTCCGGGCGTCGTTCTTCCGGTCGCTGGTGCAGCTGCCGGCCCGCAGGCACCACATGTAGATCGGCTCCGGAATCTCCTTCACCCGCTCCGGCCGCAGCTCCATCCCGGCCACGGCGTTGAACAGGCTGTCCTCGCTGTAGGCCAGCCCGTCCAGGAACCGGATCTTTTTCTCCTTCAGCCAGCTTTTCCGCCAGATCTTCCCGTGGATGAAGGTCAGGTTCCATCCTTCGATCGTCCTGGCATACCGGCCGGCCCTGTCCCGGTTTTCGATGACGATGGGCCCCCAGATCAGGTCCGCCCGCCCCTCGTTGTCCCGGATGGCGTCCAGGATCAGCCGCAGGCTGTCCGCGCTGTACAGCATGTCGTCACAGTCGCAGAACATGATCCACTCCCCGAAGGCCTCGTCCATCCCGGCGTTCCGGGCTGCGCTCACGCCCCCCTCCGGCACCTGGATCACCCGCTGCACAAAGGGGTATCTCCGCATCAGCATGGCGGCGTTCATCTTGCTGATCTGGCCGTCCTGCACCAGGGTCACGGCGCACTCCTCCCGCGTCATGGCGCGCTGCACGTCCAGCATCTGGAACATCTTTTCGCATACGACCCACGGCTCCCGCCAGTGGGTGATCACGATCTCCAGCTTCGGCTTCATCCTGTCCGTCCTTTCCTGCCGTTTATCCAAAGCGCCCGGCGCAGCTCAGCTCCATGATCCCGGTCCCTCCGGCGGTGTAGCTCACGGCCTGCACGCCGGGGTCCACAAAAAGGTCGTCGCTGCTGCCGGCTGTCCGCTTGCTCAGCACGCTCCGGCTGCCGATCCGGCAGCGCAGCAGGCTCCGCTTTCCGTCGTCCGTATGGTCCAGCCGGAAGGTTTCCCCGCTGGCCAGCCCCAGCCCGGTGAAGCTGATGCTGCTCCCGCCGGCATGGATCTCCAGGGTGTTGATTGTGCCGCTCCCGGTGTTCTTGAAGCTGGCCTCCATCACGGTCTGCTGGTTCCCGTTCACGCCGAAGTTCAGCCCGCCGCTGGCCCCGTTGATCCGGGTCTTCACCGGGCTTTCCTCCTGCCAGAAGGGCACGCCGTAGGCGCGGAAGGTGATGCTGTACTGGTTCCGCTGCATCATGTCGCCCTCGCCGGGCAGCTGCGCGGCGATCACCCGGATCCTGCGCCCGGGCTTATAGTTCACGGTCAGCCAGCCGCCGGCTGCGGCCCAGGTGTTCACCTTTTCCAGCACCTCGGCCCGGGCCTGCGGCCGGTAGCTCTTTTCGTTGATGGTAAAGCTCACCACCACGTCCAGGCTGTCCCGGTGGATCCCCGTCACCCGGCTCCCGCTGCCGCCCCACAGGCTGGCTGCGTCGATGCTTTCCTTTCCGGCGGCCGGTTCGATCTTCTGGATCAGGATCCGGCTGTCGATGCTGTCCAGCTGCACGCCGTCCAGCGCCGCCCGTCTTTTCAGTATCATCAGGCTAACCTCCGTCTTATGCGTTTCTCGCGGCCACGATCTGGCTGCCGATGATCTCGCTCACATAGGGCGCCACCAGGCGGCCCACCGTCGCCCCGTCCAGCGTCACCTTGATCCCGCTCACCCCGCTGCTCGCGCCGCTGGCCACGGCGGTCTGGATGGCCGCCGGCAGCCCGTTGAAGTTCCGCAGGTCCGCGCCGGTGATTCCGTTCTCGTTTTTGGTTTCCGTCGCGTTGCCGCCGGTTGTCGTCATCCACCAGTCGTAGGGCAGGTCCTCCAGCTCGTTCTGGTTCTCCGTTTCATCCAGCCGCTGCAGGATCCGGTCCCACACCGCGTCGAAGTCGTCCCCCAGCACTTCCGCCATCCAGTCGAAGGCGCTGGCCTCTTCCTCCCAGGTGTCCACGCCGTTGCTGGCGTTCCGCCAGGCGTCCCACCAGTCCTGCACGGCGTTTTCCTTCTCCTCATCGCTGTGGGCGTCCAGGTCCACCCATTCCTCGATCTCGTCCCCGTGCTTCGGCCGGCGGTCCTTGTAGATCAGCTCGCCGCTGCTGGGCACGTATACGGTCGGCTTGTCCGCCAGCGGATCCTCCGTCTCTTCCTCCTGGTCCCGCCGCACGTATCCCATGCTCTCCAGGTCCGCGATCAGGTTCTCCAGGCTGTATCCGTTCCATCCGGCCCGGTACCGGGCGATCGCCGTGATCGCGCCCTCGTCGCCGGTGATCCGGCTCAGGTCGCCGAAGATCTTGCCCACCAGCTCCAGGTCGTCCTTCCAGTTCGTCGCGGCGTTGGTGCGGTAGTCCTCCCATCCGGCGCTGGTCAGCGTGCCGGTCTCCTCGTTGAACATGGTATCCCAGTCGTTGTCCGCCGTATCCCCGGGCTTCAGCAGCGTATACAGCCCGGCCAGCACCGGCACGGCCTTCACCGCGGCCGCCCAGAAGGCTGTCGCCCAGCTGCCGCCCACAGCGGCCCCGGCTGCGGCCGCTTCCGCGGCCCCCGTCGCTGCGCTCACGCCCTTGAAGGTTTTGATGGCTTCGATCTGCAGCAGGATGCTGCTCAGCTTCCCGGCAACGGCCCCCAGCTTGGCCAGCAGCCAGATCCCGAAGATGGTCTCGAAGGCGGTCTTCACCCTGTCCGCGTTGTCCACCATCCACTGCAGCGAATCGGCCAGACTCACCAGGATGTCTCCGATCGCGCTGGTCAGCGGATCGTCGCTGCCCTGCAGGTCGCCTCCCACGTCCCGCAGGATCCCGATGCACTCCTGGATGATCTCCCCCAGCTTCGTGAAGAACTCCTCCACGTTCGTCCGGATCTTGTCCAGGGCGGCCTGCTTCCCGGCGTCGTCCGTCGCGTTCAGGTAGTCCGCGATCCCGTCCAGCGTGCCCTCGACGTTCACCATCAGGTCCAGGCTCGCCACGCCGAAACCCGCCGCGAAGTTTTCCTTCAGGGCGGTCCATTTCTCCTCGATGGCGTTGATCTGGGTCCACAGGTCGTTCATGGTGCCCAGCTCGCTGTCGCTCATCCCGTAGCCGCTCTCGTTCCCGTTGAACTGGGGCAGGTATTCCTGGATGGTTTTCCAGTCGTTCACCAGGTCCATCACTTTGGTGCTCTTCTTCTCGCCGAAGATCTGCTCGTAGATCGGGGTCATGCTCTGGCCGCTCGTGCTCATTCGGTACAGCTGGTTCATCACGGCCATGGCGTAGTCCCACTCGTTGACGTAGTTCACGTCGCTGATGCCCACCAGCTCCGCGATGGTCTTTCCCTTGCCGCCCAGCACAATCTTGCTGACCGCGCTCTGCAGGTCGTCGAAGCTGTCCGCGCTGGCGCCCACGGCCCGGGCATACATCTGGATGGTCTGGGCATCCGTCCCCCAGTATCCGGCGATGTCCGTCCAGTTGTTCGCCTTCGCCGCGGTCGCGCTGATCAGGTCCCACAGCTGTTCCACAGCCCCGGTCACGGTGTCGATCATCCCGGTGAAGATGTCCTCGATCGCGCTGCTGACGCTCTCGCCGGCGCTGCCAATATTCCCCAGGGCGTCCGCTACGCTCTTGGTGGCCACCGTCGCCGCAGCCGCGTCCGTGCTCACGGTCTGGAACCCGCTGCCGACGCCCTCCAGGTCGTTCTTCATGTTGGCCAGCGTGGTCCTGGCGTTGTTCAGCTTCTGCTCCCACCGGGCCACCTCAGCCCCGTTGTCGCCGTATTCCTCCTTGGCTGCCGCCAGGGCTTCCCGCAGGGTCTGGACGATCTTTTCCTGTTCCTTGATCTGCTCCTTCAGGCTCTTGACCTTCGCCGCGTTCTTCTCCTGGGCCGTGGCGTTCTTGCCCATCTCCGCGGTCTCTGCCTTCAGGGCGGTCTGCAGGGTCTTCAGGTTCCGCTGCGCTTCCTTGATCGCCGCGTTGTACTGCTTTTCGCCGCTCAGGACGATCTCCTGTTTGATCTGCTTTCCTGCCATCCGTCCATCCCCTCATTCTTTGCCCGTTTTTGGCCCCTCTGGGCCCTTCCGCCTTCCGGTCGGGCGTTCGGCCGTTCCGCGCGCCGGAGGCGTCCTGCCGGCCGCCCTGCGCTGCCGGCGGTCTATCCCAGGACGTTCCGCTCCAGCTTCGCCCCGGCCAGCTTCGCGTCATATCTCAGCCGCATCATGTACATGTCCAGCACGTACCCGATCAGCATATCTTCCGCGTCCTCGTGCTTAATCCCGGCGATCAGCGCGAACCCGTAATACTCCCGGACCCGCCGCCCCCGCCGGTTCACCCGTTTTTTTCTTCATACTCCGCCGCCAGGGCGTCCTGCGGCTCGTCGTCCGCCTCATTGCCCCCGACGGTCTCCGCGTGCATGGTCTCGTCCATGGCTTCCCGCAGCGCCTGCGCCACCTGGTCCAGGTCCGCCAGCGTGCAGTCGTCCAGCACGTCCTCCGGCACGTCTGTCGGCTTCTTCTCGCTCTTCCGCCCGGCGTTGGCCATGATCCGGAACATCTTTTTCACCATGCTGATCTTCCGCTCTTTCCGGAACTTCTTCAGCGCGTCCTTCAGGTCCCCGAACTCGTTCTCGATCTGCTCGCTGGCCCACAGGGTCATCCGCAGGTTGTACTCCACGCCCTTGATCGTGATCTTTGCCATTTTCCTGTCCTCGCTTTCTGTCTGATAAAGGAAAAAGGCCGGAAGGCCTCAGCCCTCCGGCCCTTCTTTTAGGTGGTGATGCCGGCGTGGCCTTTCAGCCAGGCGATGGCTGCGGTCTCGGTCATGCCGTCCTTGTGCGCGTAGAAGCAGACCTCCTCGTCCGCTCCCAGCTGCACGCCCACGCCGTCGCCGTTGATGTTGTCATGCCCGAAGGCGGTCCGGTCGCGCCGCGTCTCCGCGCTGATGCCCTGGTGCGCGAACTGGATCTTGTAGATCCAGTAGCCCTCCCAGGTGATCACGCCCTTGAACCGGTTCGCCATCAGGCAGCCGGCCCCGACGAAGGGCGGGTCGCTTTCGGTCAGCTGCATCTCGCCGTCGGTGCCTTCCTTCAGCCCCAGCACGTCCTTCTTGATCTGGGCGTTGTTGTTGACCAGCTCCAGCACCATGTGCACCGCGGTGGGGATCTTCTCGCTGTCGATCAGATGGCCGTCAGCGTACTCCTTCTCGTCGGTGCGGTCCTCGTTGATGTCCACCTTTGCCAGGTAGTCGTCCATCATGGTTCCGCCGGTGTACGCGATGGCGTTTCCTTCGCCGCCGCTCGCGTACTTCGCGTAGGTGAATTTCTTGCAGGTTGTCTTGGCCATGTCGTGGTCCTCCTCTATTTGTTGATTTCGTCTACCAGGCGGTCGCTCTCGGCTTGCATGGCCTGGGTGATGATCTCCTCAGCCTGGTCGTCTCCGGTGATGAACTTGTCCCCCCGCAGCCGCCGGCCCCGGCCGTAGTTCAGCACGTAGGCTTTGGTCGCGTTCCGGGTGCCCTTGCTGTCTTCGCCCAGGGGGTAAACGTCCTGCGCGCCGCCGCCCAGGAACTCCCGGTATTCGTTTCGGCCGATGCTGGCCAGCATCTCGCCCGTGGCTCTCCGGCTCCTTCCGGGGCTCCCGTGGCCCGCGTTTTCCGTCCGTTCGGCCATCCGCTTCTCCGCGGCGCTGGATCCCGCCTCGACGATCTGTTTGATCATCGGCCGGCCCATGCGCTCAAGCTGCCCTTCCAGCAGCTCGAAGCCGTTGACGCGTACCGTCGCCATGGTCAGCCACCTTCCTCCGGCGTCTCTTCCGGATCCGGATCCGGTTCCGGCCAGTCCATCTCGCCCTCGTCGTCGTCCAGCGGGGCCCACACGGTTACGCGCCACCGCCAGATCACCTTGTCCAGGTCGTAGATGTAGTTCCGGCTCATCAGCTTCCACCCGGCGTCGTTTTCCGTTCCGAAGGCCCGCAGCACAGCCTGCACCTTCCGCTTGATCCGGCTTCCGCGGCCGGTGACGCAGACCCACACGTCCACGGCCAGCACCTGGTCGATCATTGTTCCGTCGGCCCACTCGCTGTCGTCTTCGCCCGTCAGCTCCACCGCGCCCCAGTCGTCCGGCCGGTCGGTTTCCAGTACGTCCCTTTCGAAGGTGACGTCCGGCACCCCGTCATTCAGCTGGTCGATCAGCTGGTCGATCAGATCGTGCTCGTTCATTTACACACCCCCGCCCGTGACGGCCCTGCACTTCAGCCGCATGTAGTCCCGCATGTAGCCCAGGTGGTTCACTTCCAGCACGCCATATACCGTTTCCCCGTGGCGGATCCGCCAGGTGGTGTCGATGCCTTCCCGCCACCGGATCGTGAAGGTCACCACGTCCTCCGCGTGCACCGCGTGGGCCGCGTAAAACTCCCGGCCGCTCACGTCGGCTTTCGCCGCCGGCACGGTGGCCACGTCCACCCATTCGGTGGCGCGCCGCCGGTGTTCCCCTTCGGTCGTGTCCGGCCGGATCAGGGTCACCATCTGGCGCAGGTCTCCCGCTTTGATCCTGCTCATCGGTCACCGCCCTTCCGCAGCGCGTGCACGCTGGTCACGACGTAGATCGGCACGGCGGCGTTCGGGTCCGCGTTCCCGCGGTTGTCGTACATCCACGCCGCCAGATTGCAGACCCAGAACTGCCACAGATCGCTGTTTTCCTGATTTTGCACCCCGGCTGCTCTGTACCACTCCACGGCCGCGCGGTAACACATCTCCAGGACGGAATCCGGCGTGTCCGGATCCGCTCCGGCAAACCGGCGTACCTTCTCTATCATGCTATCGGCCATGGTCTCACTCCTTAAATCTGAGGGGGCTGTCCCGCCCCGCTCCGGGAACAAGGGGACTGTCCCATACCGTTCCAAAGGAACGGGAGGGTCTGTCCCCGACGTTCCCGAAGTCGGAGCAGGTCTTTCCCCTGTCTCTTACTCGTTGGCCAGGGTGACCTGCCGGCGCACCATGGCTTCCGTGTCGAACTTGCTGACGCCCAGGCGGGTGATGCCGCGCAGCTCGGTGCTGTCGGTCCGCCAGGCGTTGCCGCCGATGTCGGTGCTGGAGAGCTCATATCCGCCGCAGCGGAACAGGGTGGCGAACTCCTTGCCGTCGCCGATGAACAGGTCGCTGGTGGTGACGGCGCTGGCGCCGCTGCCGGTAGTCACGTTCGCCAGGGTCCTGCGGCTCACGCTGTGGATGGGCCGGCCCTTGATCCGCATGATGGTGGCGTTCACAGGGTCAGGCTGCAGCAGCGGCCGCTCGTTACCGTCCATCAGCTGGTCCAGCACGTCGAACGCGTCCACGTTCATGATCACGTTCGCGCCGGCGCTGATGGCGGGATCCAGGCCTTTGTTCAGGGCCTGCTTGATGCCCTTCAGGGGATCCGTGGCGATGCTCGTGGCGGTCAGGGTCCGCAGCGCGGTGATCAGCATGATGTTTTCCGTGATCACCAGCTTCTTGGCAAACCAGCGGCCCAGGTAGGCGAACAGGTTGGCCACGTTGTCGCTGGCCAGCTCGTTGGAAACGGGCAGGATCAGCGCCTTCTTGCTGCAGCTGTAGGGCACCTTCGCGAAGGCGGGCTGGTCGTCGTCATCGTCGATCTGGGCCATCTCGTCCACGTCCACCAGGCCCTTCTCAGGCGCGGAGTCCATCACGCGCCAGCCGGTGGGAGCCGTCACGGTCTCCTCGTTGAACAGGGCGCTCAGGGGATCCAGGCTCCGCTTCACTTCCAGGATGGTGTGGTCAATGTCCTCCGGCACCAGGAAGCCGCCGTCGGTGCCGACGGGATCCCCGCCGCCCTCGGTCAGGGCGTCGAACAGGATCTTCACCTTCTCGTTGCCGCGGCCGTTCTTCCGGCCGATGCCGTTCCGGATCGCATACGCGAAGGCGCGGGCGTACTCGTTGCTCTTCAGCATGTCGCGCAGCTCGCGGGGCTGCTCGGGCGTGCCGGGCACCGGGGTCAGGCCGGGCACCTGGCTGTCCTTCATGGCGTTGTAGCTCGCCTGCAGGGCGGCCATGCGCTTGTTCATGTCCGCGATGGCGGCCTGCTGCTTCTCCAGCTCGCTGGTGGGTACGCTGTCATTCGCCGCGTCCTGGGCCAGCTTCGCGTTCGCCTGGCGGATCTGGGTGCCCAGGGTGGTGATCTGGTTCATGATTTCCTGCAGATTCATTTGTTTGTTCCTCCTCTTTCGGGTCGTTTTTTGGGTAAATTAAAAGCGACCCTCCCGCGCGCGGTGCGCGTGCGCTTCCTTGGCGGTCGCTTTTCCTCAGGGTTTACCAGGTATGTCTGGCCATGATCCCGGCCCGCCGCGCGATCTCCGCTCGCTTGGCCTTGTCCTCTTCCTTGTCCGGGTCTTCCTGGGGCTTTTCCTTTTCGGGATCGTCCGGATCCTCTTCCGGATCTTCCGGTTCTTCCGGGTTTTCCTCCGGATCCTCTTCCGGATCCTCGTTCTTCCGGCCCCGGCTCGCTTCCCACCGCTGGCACATCTCCCGGATGCTCTCCGGGGTCGCCTTGGTCAGCATGCCGCCGCCGGCGCAGGCCGCGGCCCGGATCTCGCCGCCGTAGATGCTGTCGGCGAATCCTTCGTCGACGCAGGTCTGGGCGCTCATCCAGGTTTCGTTTTCCAGCATCTTCTTCAGCTGGTCCCGGGTTTTCCCGGTCCGCTGCTGGTAGGCGGTGATCAGCCCTTCGCTGATCTCGTCCAGGGTCTTCGCGGTTTTCCGCATTTCCTTCGCGTCGCCCATGGCGATGGTCCACGGGTTGTGGATCATCATGTAGGCCACCGGGCTGATCTGGATCTCGTCCCCGGCCATGGCCACCACGCTGGCCGCGCTGGCCGCCAGGGCGGTGATGATCACCTTCACCCGGCCTTTGCCGTTCAGGCTGTGCTCCCGCAGCGCGCTGTAGATCTCGGCGCCGGCCATCACGTCCCCGCCGGGGCTGTTGATGTGCACCGTCACGTTCCCGATGCCCGCCAGGGCTTTCCGGAACTCTTTGGAGCTGCACTCGTCGCCCCACCACGCCTCTTCGGCGATGGGTCCTTCGATGTCCAGCACGCCGTCCTCCGGCGCCTCCGCGTCCGGAATCAGGTTCCAAAACCTCACCATCAGGTTTTTTCCTCCTTTCCGTCAGTATTGCCTGCTGCCTGGCCGCCCAGCAGCAGCTCCGGATTTTCCACCGCGATCCGCAGGGGGATCAGGTCGCGGCTGCTCATCAGCTCGTCCCCGTTCGGATCCGGCGGCAGGTTCAGCTCCGCCCGCACCTCGTTGGGCTTTCTCCACCCGCCCCGGATGGCCATCTGGTTCCGCTCCGCCGTCGTCTTGACGTCCGTCCGGGTCAGGCTCGCCGTATCAAAGCGGAAATGATAGCCCTCCGCGATCTGCTCCGGCGTCAGCAGCTTCCGGTTCAGTTCCTCTTCCCACTGCTGAACCTTCGGCCCGATGGTCAGCTGCAGGAACTCCATCATCTGCTGCTCAGACGTCGCAAAGCTGGTGTCTGTGTAATCTCCCAAAAGATGCGGCGGCAGGTTGTACACCGTGGCCACCCTGTTCCGGGTAATCCGTTCCACGTCCAGCAGCTGGGCGTCCACCGGGCTCGAGGAAAAGTTCGTCGCGGTCATCCCGCCTTCCAGGATCACCACGCTGCGGCCGCTGGCCTCGTAGGCGTCCAGGAACTGCTGGATCGCCTCTTCCTTCTGCTTCGGGCCCAGGCCCGTGCTGGGGATCGTCAGCGCCACCCCGTGGTTCACCCCGTCCAGCTGGTCCAGGCTCAGGGCCTTCACCTGGGCGTCATAGTCCAGGCTTTTCCGCAGCACATCGATCGGCCGGATGCCCCGGATGCCGTTGGCGCTCATGTGCTTCACGCATACCACCAAAAACCCGGGGCAGAGCAGCTCCCGCCCGTCTTCCAGGGCGATGGCGTACCAGATTTCTCCGGCTTCGTCCCGCTTCGGCGTTACTTTCGTGGGGTTCAGGATATCCAGGCGCACCAGCTGCCCGGTCTTGTCCAGCACCCGCAGCGCGTAGGCCGTGCCCTCCGTGTTCAGGATGACCTCCATCGTCTGCATCCAGCTGAAGGCACTGAAGTTCGGATGGGGCTGCAGGCTGATCAGCCGCTCCAGCGGATGGTTCCGCTGGAGCTCATATCCCTTGTAAAAATGGATCGGCATGGAGGCCATGGTATTGCTGATCCGGCTCACCGCGGCGTAGATCGCCTCGTTTCCCTCGATCGTCCGGTCTGCCCGCGGCCGCAGAATGAATTTCAGCTCCCGCCGCCGCACCGGCTGCTGGGGCTTGTCCCGCGCCTGCGCCTTGTGCCGTCTTCCGAATGGCCAGTTCAATCCTCTCACCTCTCTCATATTCTGCGCCTCCCGGCGCCGATCTCCACCACCCGGACGCCGGGCGGCGTATAGTCGGTTCCGGCCGGCTGCTTCTGCATCCTCACGCAGTGGGCGTCCAGCCAGGCCATATACCCGTCGATTTTCCGGAACTTGTTCCGCTTCATGGGCATCCAGTTCTCCTTGTCCAGGTGCCGCCTCTCCCCGCTGATCCGCACGTTGTCCGTGTACCACTGCAGCATCGGATCCTGATTGCTGACCACCTTCCCGGCCAGCAGCAGCTCCTTGATGTCCTTCATGGGATCGTTCAGGGTGATCGGCCCCTGCCGGACCACCTGGCAGTCGAAGGCCTGCACGCTCTTCCCATCGATCTTTCCGCCCACCTCCAGCATCTGCCGGAGCCGGGTGGCGTTGGCCGGGTCGTATCCGATCGTCACGATCTCATACAGCCAGCTCTTCTCCGCGAACCACTTGTAGACGTCCTCCTGCTGGATGTATTCCCCGTCCACGATCGTCAGGTACCCCTGCAGGGCCAGACCGAAGTAGTCGATCTTTTCCTGGTCCATCTCGACCTTCCGCTTCGGCACCCAGCTGTGCAGCAGCACAAAGCTCCGCCCGTCGTCAAGCGGGAACTCGAGCGCGGCGGCCGTGAAGTCCTCCCGGTTGGAGAGGTCGAAACCGCCATAGCAGCGCCGCCCCAGCAGGCTCTCCGGGTCAATTCTGTCCCGGTTCCTCCGGATCACCTCCGGCTGCACGAAGGCCATGTCGTCGGCGTTGACCATGATGTTCAGCTGCTTGCAGATGTAGTCCGCCCGCTCGCTGGGGATCAGCTTGGCCCGCTCCCACTTTTCCTTCAGCTCCTCCAGCTTCAGCGTGTAGCCCAGGCCGGGGTTCGCCTTGATCCAGTTCCGGGTGTCCTCGATGTCGTCCGTGGCGTCCAGCTCCGCGATGTACGCGAACATTCTGTCGGCCACATCCGCCTTCAGGCTCCCGTTCATGGCGTCCGTGAATTGATCGTAGTAGTAAGCCAGCGGCCCGTCGATCACGTTGCCCATCGTCGTGATGTACAGGATCATCGGCTGGGTTCTTTTGATCGTCTTCCGGCTGATGATGTTGATCAGCTTGAAGTCCCTGTACTCATGGATCTCGTCGAAGATCGCCAGGTGCGGGTTCAGGCCGTCCAGCTTTTTGCTGTCGCTGCTCCTGTGCCGGATCCTGGCGTTCATTTTGTCGTAGTAGACGCCGTCCCGCAGCGTCCGGAACCGGCTGGCCAGCGCCGGGCTGTTGTCGATCTGGCCCTTACACTCGTCGAAAACGATGCCCGCCTGATCCTTGCTGTTGGCCAGAAGATAGACGTCCGCGCCCCGCTCCCCGTCCTTGCAGGCGGCGAAGGTGGCGTTTCCGGCCACCATGGTCGACTTTCCGTTTCCGGATCCGACGACGATCAGGCCCTCCCGGAATCGCCTCAGCCCGGTCTCCCGGTGGATCCAGCCGTACAAGTTGCACTCGATGAAGCACTGCCAGCCCATCAGCTCCATCCGGTCATAGTCGCCCTTGGTCGGCTTCAGAAAGCGCTCGATGAAATCCACCGGCCGGCCGGCCTTGTGCTCGTCGAAGATGTAGGGCCAGCTTTCATCCCGCAGCTCCGGCCGCGCCGGATCCTGTCCTGCCCGCGCCAGATCATCCAGGAAGCGCTGACACGCCCGCGTGACCTTTTCGCCCATCCGGATCCGGCCCTCGGTCACGTCCCTGGCGTATCCGATGGCCCGCGCCACCGCGGTGCTCTCCGTCTCCGGCGCCCGTTTTTCCGCGCGCCCGTTTCCGCGCTCCGGGGTCCCTCTCTTCTGCGGCCTTTTGGGGCCCATCTCGTGCGCGGTGCGCGAGGCCGTCGTCGGCCCGCGGTGCGCGCGCGATTCCTCTTGAGCGCTTCCGCCTGTTCGCCTGGTATTTCCCCGTCCGGAAGGCGTCAGGCCCCCGGACGCCCCGGCTCTGTCAGCCGGCGGGGCATTGCCGGCCGTTCCCGTTTCGCTGCCGGTCCACAGGGTCACCTGCTCGCCGACTGCCCGCGGCTCAGTCGGGGAAGCTGTCAAAGTCGTCGTCTATCTCGACGGAGGCCGCCTTCCGTCCGTTCGGCGTCAGGCGCAGCTCCGCCAGCAGCTTCCGCTGGCTCTCCGTGAAGCCCCGGATCTGCGCCATGCTCTTGTTCTCCTGCCAGTAGGTCTGCCGGCCGTTCCGGACCTCTCTCCCGATCCCGCGCTCCTCGATGTCCTTCCGCAGCAGCGCCTTGATCTGCTCCGCGTAGCACACATCCGCGATGATCATCTGGTCCGCGTCCGTGATCCCGCCGGCCCGCCTTTCGCAGGCGTCCGCCAGCCGGCCGTACATCCGCCGGGCGTCCGGATCCGTGATCTGCTGCCAGTGCTCCTTCTTCAGTCCTGAGTTCATCCTGTCCCGTCCTCCCTGTCCGTCCGGAAGCCGGCCCCGTCAGACCTTAATGACCCGCATCCTGTGCTGGATCTTTCCGGCTTCCGTCTTCCTTTTCGCCTTGGTCCGTTTCTCCGGATGGTTCATCTCGTGGCATTTGCTGCACAGGCTTCTGAGGTTATCCATCCGGAGCTCCAGATCCGGCCGCTCGCTCCGCGGGATGATGTGGTGCACCATCGTGGCCCGCCTGGGCTTCCGGATGATTCCCGCCCGGAATTTGTCCATGCAGTCCTGGCACATCCCCCCGTCCCGCTGCAGCGCGTCCGCCCGGATCCTTTTCCACTCCTTCGAGTGGTAGAAGGGGTCGCTTTCCTTGTACACTGTCCCGTCCTCCTCGGTCATTCTCCGGCAGGCGCCGCCGTAAAAGCGCCCGCCGAAGGGCCGGGCCTGCCTCCCGGATCCCGGCAAAGGTCTTTCCCGGCGCGATGAGGAAGTCAGTCCCCCGCGCCGCGGAATCATGCGGCCGTCAGGATGTCACCCCTGTGCTGATTTCGTCGTCGCCTTCGCTCCCCGGGTAAAAAGAACCGGCGCGCCGGGACAGGACGGCGTGCCGGGGCAAAGAAAAAGGGCGTCCGCGGCGTCCGCTCGGTCGTGCTGGCTCTCGATCCAGCCCGCCGGCGATCCGTCCTCCGTTCGCCCTCACTTTGACAGCCTGCACTTTATCACGGGTTCCGCGTTCCTTCAAGGGTTATACATGTACCCTACATGTAGGGAACACGTAGGGAACATGTAGGGAACATGTGGGGAACATGTAGGGAACACGTGGGAACGTGTTCCATCCGCGCTCCTCGGTGTATACTCCTTCCATTATATGTCCCCAAAAAACCGACCCCCACCGGCCCCCGCCGGACCACCCGCCCATCATCCCCAAAACGCAAAAAAAGCGGAGCCTGTCCGCGGCTCCGCCTCTCCTCTTCCCCGGTCTTCCCGTTCCTAAAAATCCACCGGGTCTCCCCTTCTCCAGGCCTCATTCGGGTCAATCCCCTGCTTATCCGGATCATTGCTGTGCCACCGGGTGCAGAAGCTGCTCTCCTTGTAGGCCTCGCACTCCTTCCGCTCCGCGCAGGTGCTGCAGTCCGGCCCCTGGGCCCTTTCCTTCTCGATATTCCTCACGGACTTCGGCTTGTTAATCATTTTCCGCTCCTCCTTTCTCTCTCAGGTACCACGCCGGCAGCGTGCCGTCCACCCGCTCCGGATCCAGCATCTCCAGCAGCTGCTCCGCGGCCCGCTTCGTCTTCCGGACGTACCCGGCCGTGTACTTTTCCGCCCTGGCGATCCTGGGCGTGTCCCATCCCCTGGCGTAGTAGTCAAACAGGATCTTGCCCTCCAGATCCGGCACCATGTCCATCAGCGCCCGGGTGGCCACCCGCTCCGCCTCCGCGGCTTCCTGCCGGGTGGTCTTCCGCCGCTCCAGCGCGTCGATCTCCGCGTAGATCCTGCCCGTCTTGTCCTTGTCCCCGCTTCCGCGGCTTCCTCCGTTCGGGTCGGCCTGCGGCGCGCTCAGGCTGGTCAGCACGTCGTGCCACTGATCGATCCGCTGCTGCAGCCTGTCAATGTCACTTTTGGCCGCCCGGCACCGCCTCAAAATCGTTATTGCTCTCATCCTCAGGCCTCCCCATATCGCGCCCCGTGCGCGTCATCCTCTCCCTTTTACTTGTCCGCCTCGGCGTCATCTTCCCCGTCATCCACCAGCTGATCTCCGGACCAGAACCGGATCGAGGTCGCCGTGATTTCGATCCCGCTGCTCGGCTCCCGCGGCCGCCGGGTCCCGCAGTATGGACAGGCCCCGCGCCCATCCAGCGGCGCGCCGCAGTTCGGACAGTTCGTCGCCCGATCAGAACGGCAGATCATCTGGATCCTCCACCTGGGTCATCCCGCTCTCCGGATCTACCGCGGCCTCCGGTGCTCCGCCCCGCTCTGGCGGCGCGTCCGCGTCCGTGGGCGCAGCCTGCCCGCCGCCGGCGCTGAGGAACTCGACCTCGTCCGCCTTCATCTCGATCTGTCCCTTCGCGTTCCCGTCCTGTCCGATCCAGGCGTGGACCGTCGGCTCGCCGATGACGCACACCTTCCGCCCCTTCCGCAGGTACTTCGCGCAGGTGTCCCCCAGCCCCCGCCAGGCGGTCACCCGCACAAACTCCGCGTCCGGCTGCCCTTCCTTCGGCCGCTTCTTCCGCGCGGCCACGGTGAAGCGGCACCAGTTGATCCCGCTCTCCGTCGCGCCTGTCTCCGGATCCCGCACCAGGTTCCCGATGATTGTGTAGTGGTTCATCCTTCCGTCCTCCTTTCATTCCAGCGCCATGATCTCGTCATACAGCTCCCGGGTCCGGTCCCCGCCCTCATATCGTCACCTCCTCGTCCCGGATCAGATTCCTCGCGGCGTCCCGGTATTCGCACCGGATCCATTTTCCGTCCATGACCTCCGTGGGCGGCGCGACCTCCAGCAGCGCCTGCCGCAGCAAGCACCCGGAGATCTCGCTCCCCTCCCGCATGCACATGCAGCACTCGGTCTTCATGGCCGCCTCACACAGCGCCCCCAGGTACCGGTCGCTGATCAGCACCATCCTTTTGTTCCGGATCGGCCCGTTGATCATCAGCTCATAGTGCCCGTGCTTGGCGTAGCTGCTGTAGTAATCGTCCCGGCGGGCCGGCATGGTGAGGATCAGCTGCTCCTGGATCTTCTCCACCAGCCTGGTCATCAGCCGGATGTCCCGCCAGGTGGTCTTCCCGGCCCGCCTGGCCCGCTCCCGGATCGCCGGCCCCATGGCCACCAGGGCGTTCCGCAGGATCATCAAATTCAGCATAAACTCATTCTCGAGCCGGTTCGGCTTCGTCCGCGCCTCTTCCCGGTCTCCACGATCCTCCGGGGCCACGGGGGCGGGCACCGCCCACCGGACCCCGAAGCGCTTCCGCATCTCCTCGTCGAATCGCTTCAGCCGCTCCAGGTTCTGCTGCTCCGTCATGTGCCCGCCCTCCTTTCCATGACCAGCCGGATATTCGTCCATCCGTCCACCAGGCTCTGCGCGCCGCTCAGCTGGGCCGCCGGGATGTCGTGCAGATCCCGGACCCCGTAGCGCTTCAGCAGATCCTTTTTGATCGCCGCTCTGAAGATCCGGAGGCTGTCCCGGTCCGTCAGCTCGTACTTCCCGCAGATCTGATCCGCCCGCATCCGGATCTGTGCCTGCAGCCGCTTCACCTCCGCGTGCCGGATCGTGACCGCGGCCTGCTGCCGTTCCATCTCATCCATCCGCCGCTGCAGGGCGCCGATGATCGTCCCCAGCTGCCCGATATACCGCCCCATCATTCGGCTGTTTTCGGCCATCGCCTCCACCATCTCCCGGCTGAACGTAATCAGCTCCGCAGGGCCGTCAGCCGGTTCCTCCGTGCCTTTTCCTCTGGCCGGCAGGTTCTCCGGGCTTGTGATCAGCTCCGCAGCATCCAGCCCAGCCGCCTCCAGGATCCTGTCAGTGGGGCATCCCGCATGGCAGCGCAGCCTGATCCGCCCGCCAAGTTCTACGATATCCAGGCTCCTGGTCTTGTCTGAATGGCAGGGGCATGCGGCCATGTAATGCCCGTTTTCCATGTGTGCATCCTTGAACCGGGCCGCCACGTCTCTCACTGTCATAAGACCGCCCCCTCGCTCTGGATTGCCCCGGCCAGGGCGTTCCGCATCACATTCAGCCAGGTTTCCAGTCGGTCCAGGCAGGGCGCGATCTGCTGCTCGCCCCGCAGGACCCCGGGCGCGTCCCAGATCGGCAGCATCTCGCAGTCCGTCAGGAACCGGTCCGTCGCCGTCTTGATCGTTTTCCAGGCCGGTTCCTTCCCGTCCGGCCCGGCGGCCTTCAGCTGCTCCAGCTCCGCCTCCGCGTCGGCCGCCCGCTTCTCCGCTTCCTCCGCGGCCGCCAGCAGGTCGTTCTGGTTCCGCTTCAGCTCTTCCGCGTACTTGCGCTGCTTGTCTGCCTCCTCCCGGGCTTCATCGGCCTGCGCCTTCCCGGCCTGGTATCCCTTGTCCCACTGGCTGCTCCCGTCCTTCCGGGTCGCCTCCAGCTCCGCCTGCAGGTCCCGGATCCGGTCCTCGGCCTGCCTCTTCTGCCCGCTCAGAAAATCAATCTTTCCCTGGAACTCCTTCCGGATGTCCCGCTCCATCCCGGCAGCCTTGTCCTGCAGGCCCCGCCGGTAGGCGGTCCCCGCTTCCTCGTCCATCCGCTTCTGATAGGCCCTGATCGTCGCATCCAGCTGCTGCTTCAGGCTCTCGCGATCGCTCTCCGCCTGCTTCAGCGCTGCCCGGATCTCCGTGGCCGCGCCGGTTTCCTGCACCAGCTTCATCTTCAGCGCCCGGATGCTCTCAGCGTTCTCCGCGTCGGCCGCCTCCTGGGCCTCCTTCGCCTTCCGGATCTCCTCCCGGAGGGCCTTCACGGTGGCCCCTTCCTCTGCGGCCTGCTTCGCGATCTCCTCCCGGGCCTCTTCCTCCAGTCCGCTGCCCAGCAGCATCAGCGCCTTGCTCATCTCCAGCCGCGCCAGGGCGCTCCCGTCCCGGATCTCCGTGGCCGCCTGCATGCACCGCTGGGCCTGCCTGGGCGTCAGCCCCGTCGTCCGCGTCACCCAGGTCTCCCACTGTCCGTGGGGCACGACCCCGGCCTCCTTCGCCTCGTTCAGCGTCCGCCCGATCCCGATGTACCCGGTCCCGATCTGCTCCTTGTACAGATGGATCCGCGCCTCGTAGTCCGCCAGGGCCAAAACCCGGCCCTCCGCCTCTTTTGCCAGCATCGTCATGGTCATTTTCCTCCTGTCCTTTTGTCGTTTATTCCTTCGGGGTCCGCTCCTGGCTTTCGCTTCCCCCGCGGGTTACTTCCATTCGTCCGGCAGCTCCTGGCCGCTCACCTCTGTCATCGTCGTCTGCACCGCGCCGGGCTTCGGCCCGCCCCGCATCTCGCCCGCGGGGATCCACAGCAGCCGGATGTTCTTCCCGTCGATCCATTTCTGCCGCGTCGGGATCTCCTCTTTCGACAGCCCCGTCAGGATCCCGTCCGTCCGCAGGTGCTTGTATAGCGCCTTCAGGGAGACCGGGAACTCCTGCCCCTGCTCCCTGCATAGCTTGCTCACCTCGCCGAAGCTCACATTCGGCAGCAGGTAGTAATACTCGCCGTCCATGTATCCGATCATCTTCTCCTGGGGCCCGAAGGTCTGCTTCTGATCCGGCCCCAGGGTCAGATCCTTCAGCCCGACCCGCTTGCTGCTCAGCAGCTCGCTCAGCGCGTCCAGGAAGATCCTCGTCGGCTTCTCGCTCTCCATGTCCCGCGCCTGCCGTCTGCTGCTCTCCATCAGCTTGTGCCTGGCTTCCTGCAACAGCGCCGCCGCGGTGTCCGTGTCGAAAAGCCCCAGGTCTCTCATGTAGTTCAGCATCAGGCTGTATCCGATCAGGATGCAGGCCACCGTCTCCGGCGCCCGGTCATGCTGCCCGCTGCTGGCCTTCCGGATGTCCTCCCGGAAGCGGATGAACATGCCGTGCAGCCGCTCCGGCATGCCGTCCGCCTGCTTCAGCAGCCACAGGATGTATCCGCGCATCGCCTTCTGCAGATACCCGCCCCGGGCCAGCTCCTGCATCTCCGTCAGCTCGTCTCCCACCGGGATGTCCTCCTTGTCAATGTCCAGGATAAAATACCTCGCCAGTCCGCTGGCGCCGATCGCCGGCAGGTCCTCGCCGGTGATGATGGCCACGCTCCGCGGCGGCGTGTTCGCCTTGATCGTGCTGTCCGCGTTCAGCCGGCCCCGGTCGACGCCGTCGCCGAAGGCCCGGCTCAGGGTCTGCGCCGTCGCGGCCATCTGCCGCTTCTCCTGCACGCTGGTCACCGGATGAAAGTCATCGACCAAAATCGGCGCGTCCTTAATCAAAAACGCCTTTTTTCTAATCTGGTTCCCGGTGTCGTTGAAGCTGGCCGGCGGGTTCTTGGCATGGAAGTTCCCGAAGTGGCTCATCGCCAGCGCCGCCGCCGTCGTCTTGTGCGTCCCGCTTTCCCCGTAGAGGAAAAGCGCGAAGGCCGGCGTAATGTCCGTGGCTCCCAGGAACTCCCGCAGCGGGGCCAGGTAGACCGTCCCCAGCAGCGCGATCCCGATCTCTTCCTTCATCACGTCCTTGATCCGCAGGCTGGTTCTGGCCGCCGCCTGGAAGGAGATCGCATCGAACCCGGGCACCCCGCCGCCGTCCAGCCGGTAGGTCTTCAGCGCGTCCCCCATGTCCACCGTGATCCCGTCCATCCCGACGGCCCCGCCGTGATAGAGATAGCACCATTTCCCGCCGATCTTTCTCCATCCGGTATGGTTGTATTCCGTCACCCGCTTCGCGGTCATCTGCCCGACCTTCTTGATGGCCCAGGCGACTTTCCCTTTGGTCGTGCTCCCCGGCGCCAGCGAGGCATCGAAGCCCCACTTCTCCGTGACCCAGTTCATCCCGTCCAGCTCGTTGGCCCGGATCGTGACCCGCCCCAGCTTGTGCCCATTCTGGTTCCATCCGTCCAGGACAAAGTTCAGGCTGGTGTTCACCCCGTCGTCCCTGGTCAGCTCCATCCGCGGGATGACGACAAAGTCGCAAAGGGCCTTGCTCTCGTTTCCGGTCTCCTGGGCGATGCACCCGCCGGAGACGCCGTACCCCTTCACCGCGGCGTACAGCCTTTCCGCCTGCTCCATCGGGGTCAGCCAGAAGGGCACCGCCTCCGGATCGAAGTCCCGCGTCGCGGCCACCTGCCGGGCCAGCGCGTCCATGGCCTCCGTGTCTCCCATGATCGCCACCATGTCGCTGATGTCGCCCTTTTCCGGCAGCTCCGCGCATGCTTCCTTCAGATCCACCAGGCGGATCCGCTTCGCGATGCCCTGCAGCTTCAGGGCGACGTCGTAGGCGTGGTTCTGCCCGGTGTAGCCGTTGCCCTTTCCGTCGCTGTCCGGCAGGATGATCACATCCGCCCCGGCCAGCCGCCGGCTGTATCCGCTCCGCCATTTTCCGGCCCCGCCCGGGTTGCAGGTGGCCGTGTGCCCCAGCCGCTCCAGGGTCTCCACGTCCTTCTCCCCCTCGACGACATAAACCGGCTTGCCGTCCTGGATCGCCTTGGCCACCTGCGGCATCCGGTACAGCGTGCTGTCCCGGATCTCCGCCGGCACGCTGTTCACATACCCGGCCCGGTTCGCCTTCGGATCTCCCGGATCATACCGCCGCTGCCGGAAGGTCTTCCCGGGCTTTCCGTCCAGGTAGTGCAGCCGCACCACCTGGAACAGCTCCTTCCCATCCTCGTCCGTGTAGCTGTACACCGCGTCCGGGTGATCCCAGTCCGGCTTCAGCTGATCCTTCTCCGCATCCTTCCCCGCGGATCCGGCGGGCCGTCCCGCACCATTCCCGGATCCGGGGCCCCGTCCGGCTCCGGCCCCGGAACCAGGGGACTGTCCCGCGCCGTTCCCTCTGGGAACGGAAGGGTCTGTCCCCGCCGTTCCGGATAGCCCCCCTGCCGTCCCGTTCCCGGGCCCCGCGTTATAAACCCGGATCCCCTGGATGATCTCCCCGGTCTCCGGATCCACGACTTCCTCATGTTCCTCCGGCGCGTCTTCATCCGTGGGCTCATCCTTCCGCTGCGGTTTCGCAGCAGATCGGCCCCCGCGCTGCGTCTTCGCAGCAGGCCGGTCCGGGTCCGGGTTCACGATCAGATCCTTTGCCGTGATCCTCAGCGCGTCCATGATCGCCGGGTTCTCGCATCCAGCATGACAGCACAGATAAATCCGTTCCCGCCCGTCCTTCCGGCTCTGCTTCGACGTCACAGTCAGGCTGGCCGTCCGGTCCGTGTGGGCCGGGCACCGCGCCGTATATTCGCCGCTGCTATTCGGGCCGCTCACGTGATCCAGCATCCCCAGGATCTGCTTCAGATCCATCCGGCAGCCCTCCTTTCCCGTCCTTCTCTATCTTCCCATGTCCCCGGATCGCCTGTCCCGGCAGCGCCTTAATCCGGTCTGATCTGCAGCCCTCTGGGCCCTCTTATTCTTCCCGCTCGCGGTCCTGTTCCCCGATGATCTCCCCGAGCACTTCCTGGATCGATCGGATCATCATGTCCTTCCTCCTGTCCGCGTCTTTCATTTCCGCCCTGATCTTCATCGCGGTTCTCTTGGCCTCCCCGATCACCGCGGCCTGCCTCATCAGGGAGATGACCATGTCGTCCTTCATGAAAAAATCGACAAGGTCCGAAACACTGAGCCCGCTCAAAGCCGCAAAGTCCGGCTCTCCGCCTTCGCTTGCCAGCAGAAGGAAACCGTCCGCCTTCCTGCCGTCCTTCAGGGTTTCCGATCCGAACTCGGGATTGTCGCACGTCACCTTGATCGTGTAAGTCTGCTTCATTTTCCTGTCCTTCCTTTCTCTGGTCATTCGGCATCAGCTGCTCCCTCACGGTGCTCCAGCATCCCGACCAGCTTCCTCTCCAGCCAGGCCACCCGGTCCGCGTGGCTCTTTTCCTGGTCCTCCCAAAATTCGGC
>Ga0310691_10001278_pt1 | contig 39084 bp, 27 predicted proteins | sample 176DNAGHGlowgp2_FD_203887 | JGI IMG/M metagenome (GOLD analysis project Ga0310691, IMG submission 203887) | Sheep rumen microbial communities from Palmerston North, Manawatu-Wanganui, New Zealand - 1766 DNA GHGlow gp2 (v2) (version 2) | ecosystem: Host-associated > Mammals > Digestive system >... | reverse complement strand
TGTCATGGCCGACAAGGCACGACATGCACAGCAGCCCGTCGACGAGCGGCTGTGGCAACGCATCGAGCCACAACTGCCGGCAACACGCCCTCGCCGCCCTGCATGGCTGTGGTGGAGCGCTGCCGCCGCCATCCTGTTGCTGGTCATCACCACTCGCCCCGCCAAGACCGATAAGGTGCGCGATGAGGTGACAGCCCAAGCCACACCAACAGCAACAACGCCATCACCCACGCAGGCAACGGGCATAGAGTCTCCCCTCCCCTCGCAGGGAACGGGCAGAGATGGGATAAAGTCACCCTCAACCGCTCCCCACACGGAGAGGAATATAGCCCCCGTAGCAACAACGAACTCATCACCGCAGCATCAGAGCAATTCTCAATTCTCAATTCTCAATTCTCAATTAAAGAATAACAATTCTCAATTCAAAGACACCCTTGTTTTTGCCGAAAATAAGCCCCAACTCCCCCCCAACCCTGAGAGGAGTGAAGGCAGCATGACAACAGCCACCACATCACCGCAGCACCAGAGCAATTCTCAATTCTCAATTCTCAATTCTCAATTAAAGAATAGCAATTCTCAATTCTCCATAAGCCTCTATGGCAGCGGCAACTTGCTGGCGCAGAACAGCACTCACGCCATGCAACACCCAGTGCTCATGGCCATGGGCAACGGACGCTTTATGGAGACACAGGCCTCGACGCGCTATCACTACAAGCACCGCATACCGCTCAATGTGGGCATCATGGCGAGCAAGTCACTGCCCCACAACCTCACCGTGGGCATCGGGGTGAACTATGCCCGATATATCAGCGAGGTCAGTGCCGATCTCGAGCGCTTCGACCAGACGGTGCAGTTCATCGGCATACCTGTGGCTCTGCAGTGGCACTTTTGGCACTATCGCCGGCTATCGGCCTATGTCGGCGCCGAGGCCATGGCCGAGCGGTGCATTGCCGTCGACCGTGGCGACGAGCAGGTCGATGTGCCGCGCCGCATCCAGTGGTCGGTGCACGGCATGGCTGGGTTGCAACTTGCCATTACCGACCATTTGGGCCTGTTTGTCGAGCCCAAGGTGTCGCACTACGCCACCCAGTTCGCACTGCCCACTGCCCGCAACGAACGTCACCTCACCTTCAACCTCAAGATGGGAGCAAACATTAATTTTTAATTATCACGATATGAAGAATTTAGTTACATTTTGTTTTGCGCTGATACTGATCATGTCCGGTCTCACATCATGTCAAGAGAATTCCCTCGAGGGTGATTGGGAACCCATGAAGTGGACCGAGCCCACCCCTGAGGGCCTGGTGAAAATCAGCAACCACGTCTATCAGATGCCTAGTTGTGGCGGCACCTACACCATCACATGCCTCAACTACAGCATGCCCTGGATGTCGAGCGCCCAGTCGGGCGATACAATCTATTGGCCAGCCGGCAAAGCCTACGTTATACATCTGGCTGATGAGCACCGTGATTCAATTGTCCAGACATGGGAGAATGACAATCGGGACTGGGATCGCCTGAGGGGCTACTGGTTTGACGCACACTTTGACGAGGCCGACCTAATCATCACTGTCGCGCCACTGCCCGACAGCATCGACAAGCGGGAGTTCGAGCTTACGGTCACTGCAGGTGACATCTTCGACTATTTCACTTTTAAACAATCTAAAACACGATAATTATGAACAGATTACTCCTTACGCTGTGTGTCATGGCGCTCATGGCGCTATCATGCAGTGTCAACGATTCGCCCGAAATGAATGACAGCATGACCAACCCAATGGGCAGACTCCTGCCTGGCCTACACGAGGCCTATGTCATGGTGGGCAAATACAATGAAATGGGTTGTGAACTTACCGATGACCTCGACCGCAAGTGGTTGCTGGACACCCACATCATCAATGGCCAACTGCCCGAGGGACGAGGCCTGCTTACTTACCAACTCTATGACGGCCACATCAACGGATATGATGTGCTGGCCTTCATGGAAGGTATTGTCGGCTTCAGCATCAGCGATGCCATTGTGGCACCCACGGTGGCCGAACAAGAGGCTCTGGGCTCTGACCCGATAATTGTCCAGAACATTCATCTGTCCGAGAACGGCAAGTGGGTAGATGTCACATTCGCTATCTACACGACCAGTTCCAGTGGAACACACCAGTTCTCGCTGGCAGCAATCCCCGAGGGCGATGAATACCGTTGCGTCCTGTACCACAAAGGCCAGAATGTGCTCTACGGCAGCACCTATTTGCAAGCCAGAGTGTCGTTCAGGCTGCCCGACGAGGTCAACCCCGTCAAGAACAACAAGTCAGGCATCAACATCCAGTTTGTCAACACCCGCGGCAACCTCCAGGACATATTCCTGTCAACATCTTTTCCGACCTCAATCACCCCTCCCGAGTTCGGCATCGAATGATTGTAGGGATGCCTTCCATACGCCACTTTGTAGGGACGGCACTCCCGTGCCGTCCGCCGCGACAAATGGTATTTTCGACCTGACAAAATGAATCCATATTCCAACAAAAAATCTCCTCGGGCTAATTGGCATCGTTATGGCAATGGTGTTTAATATCTTACTGTGGTCACCAACAACCGTTAGCATTATCTCGGAGAAATTCACAACCAGGTTATTAATTACAGTATCATTGGGCAAAAATTGATTGACATCATCATGGCGCTCGAATCATATTATCCATCTGTCCATGTAATAGAATATATTGTGATGCCCAATCATTTTCATCTTTTGATTGGAATAAATCTGCCCAGCAGCAATACTACAAACCGTGCAATCGCAAAATTGAATCAAATTGATTCACACGCTACTTCAGAAGATTTCTTTGCACAGATTTCTGCAGCTAATGGTGACGTCAGCAAACTGATTCGTAATATAAAATCTCTCACTACTCATTTTGCTCACTCTCTCAAGTTGGAATTTGCTTGGCAGGAGCGATATCATGACCGAATTGTACGTGACTGGAAGGAGCAGGCTAAGATTGCAGCATACATCCAGAACAATGTTGCAAATTGGCAAGACGATTGTTTCCACCCCGAACACCTGTAGACGTCGCTGCAACCCGAAGGCGGACGGCATGGGAATGCCGTCCCTACAACCCAGGCGACACACTCTAGCTGCGTGGATTTTGGGCCGGGTAAAAAATAAGGGATAACTTGCAGGTTGACTGCTTGTTATCCCTTTATCGGGTCGGGGTGAGAGGACTCGAACTTCCGACCTCCACGTCCCGAACGTGGCGCGCTAACCAACTGTGCTACACCCCGATTCCATGCTTTCGCGCTGCAAAGGTACAACATTTTCTGCAATTGACAATAAAAAAACTGAAAAAACTTCAATTTTAGCCCCAGAAACGGGAAAAAGACGATTTTCTAACCCATATGAGTGGAAAAAATGCACAAAACATGATGCACATTTGAAAACTTATCCCTATCTTTGTCGGTTGAATAGTAGGCGACAAACAAACCATTATATATTAACCAAATAAATTGCTACGACAATGAAGAAATTTTTCACATTCATCACGATGAGTCTGCTCATGGCCACAATGGCGATGGCAGAGACAACCATCACCTTCGATGCCAGTGTCGACCAGTCGGGCAACACTACGGCAGGCGAGCAGACGCTTACCAAGGACGGCATCACACTGCATGTGACCAACGGCATTCTTGGCGCTTTTGACCAGAACAACAGCACCTATGCCTATCGCATCTACAAAGATGCGACACTGACAGTGTCGTCGACAGTGGGTGCCATCACCAACATTGAGTTCACTTGCGCAGCAAGCGGCACTACAAAGTATGGCCCCGGTTGCATGACAGCCGACTGTGGCACATATACCTACGCCGACAAGGTAGGTACTTGGACAGGCAGCAGCAGTACTATCAAGTTCACTGCTTCGACTGCTCAAGTGCGTGCCCACAAGATTGTGGTCACCGTGGGTGGCGGTGGCGAGGAGACCGTGGCCAACCCCACTTTCACTCCGGCTGCAGGTACCTACTACAACCCCATCAATGTCGAGATCAAGAGCGGCACCACCGGTGCCAGCATCTACTACACCACCGACGGCACCACTCCCAGCGCCAGTTCGACGGCTTACACCGAGGCCATCGCTATCAGCCAGAACACCACGCTCAAGGCTATTGCTATCAAGGGTGACAAACAGAGCGAAGTCAGCGAGGCTGCTTATGTGTTTGAACAGGCAACACAAGTGACCAATATCGCAGCCTTCAACCAAGTTGAGGACAGCACGGTGGTGACCTTCACCAACCCCGTGGTTGTCACAGCACAACACGGCAATTACACCTACGTCAAGGACGAGTCGGGCTTTGGCCTGATCTTCAAAGTAGGCAAAACCTACAAGGACGGACAGAGTATTCCCGCTGGTTTCACTGGCATGAAGGTTACTTATAGTGACGAGCCCGAGATGGTCGCTCCCCTCAGCGGATTTGAGACAGGCATCGACGGTCCCGCTCCCGAGGCCGAAGAGATTCAGTGCGAGGATGTCAGTGCTGACCTCTGGGCACACTATGTTGTGATTAAGGGTGCCAAAATCGACAAGACCGCCAACACCATCACCGATGCCAGTGGCTCGGCTCCCATCCACACCGGTATGGGCGGCTATGGCAGTTCGACCGACACCACCAAGGTCTATGACGTGTATGCCGTCATCGGTTCTTACCGTCCTGCCAGCGCAACTGAGACCATCTATCAGGTGCTCCCCTACAAACTGGTTCCCGCTGGCACCACTCCCACCGAGGGCCTGACCATCGCCGAGTTCCAGCAGCTTGCCGATGGCACCGACACCGAGGCATTCAACGCCGTGACCACCCTGGCACAGAGCGGCAGCCGCCTGTTTGTCAAGGACGAGACGGGCTACATGCTCATCTACGGCAGCGTGGGCAAGACCTACAACACAGGTGACATTATCCCCGCCGGCTTCAGTGGCCAGAAGACCTCTTGGGACGGTGAGCCCGAGCTGAAGAACCCCAAGGACTTCGCCGAGTCGACCGAGAGCACCACTGTGAAACCTGTCGAGGCCAATGCAGCCTATCTCAAGCACGAGAACTTTGCACACTATGTGGTGTTCAAGAACGCCACTATCAGCGGAGGCAAGATCTATGATGCCGCCGGTGCCGAGGTAGCCTTCTACTGCAACATGGGTGCCAACCTGCCCGCCGACGAGACCAAGACCTACGACATCTATGGCATCGTAGGTTCGCACGGAGCAACCAACACCGTCTATCAACTGCTGCCTACCGAGTTCAAGGCAACCGATGGTAGTGAAGAGCAGGTTCCTGAGGTGGCCGACGTTGAGGCTCTCTATGACCTGAACAAGGGCATCAACGCTCGCATCAAGAGTGACCTGGTAGCCATCTACCAGCATGGCAACCGCCTGTTTGTCAAGAACAACGACACCTACACGCTGGTCTACGGCACGCTGACCGAGACATTTGAGAACGGTGACATCATCCGTGACGCTATTGCAAGTTGGAGCGAGTACCAGGGTGCTAAGCAACTCGTACCGGTCGACTCGACCTTTGTCGTGGCCGAGAAGGGTGCCGCCATCGAGCCCATCGAGATGCCACTCGAGGAGATGGGTCAGGACATGGTACACACCTACTTCCTGGTCAAGAATGCCACCCTCACCACAACTGAGACTGAAAACACCTACATGGTCAACGATGGCACCATCGACATGAAGGCATTCAACCAGTTTGGCATCGAGATGCCCGAGGACCTCGAGGCTCAGTACGACATCAAGTGCTTCCTCACCGTCTACAAGCAGGAACTTGAACTCTATCCCGTCGAGATCACCAAGGTTGGCGGCGATATCGTTATTGGTGACACCAACAATGACGGCAAGGTCGACATCACCGATGTCAACAATGTCATCAACATGATGCTCGGCAAGGCCGAGATGATTCCTGCAGCCGACACCAATAATGACGGCAAGGTCGACATCACCGATGTCAACAATGTCATCAACCTCATGCTGGGCAAGTAAAGCATTGAATCTCAGTATCAGAAGCAATTCTTGCCACAGCAATTGTTTCTAGTAGATCGACAAGGCCACTCTGCAACACTCAGAGTGGTCTTGTTAATTTTTGTAATTTTTTTCAATATTCAGTTTCCTTTCTTGATTTATTGTAGTACTTTTGCGGCGTTTTCCAGAACCTCTAATTGATACTGAATACCGACAACGATAACTGATAACTTTGTTCTAAACTCATGTCCGTTTTAACCTTGGCGATAATCATCGCATTTATTGCTGGCTATTTGTGCATAGCCCTCGAGAGCGTCACTCACATCAACAAGGCCGCCATCGCACTGCTCATGATGGTGGCTTGCTGGACGCTATTTATGGTCAACCCGGGTGAGTTCTTGCCCGACTACAGCGGCGAGGCACTCTACGCTCAGGTCAACCATCTGCTGCAACTGCACTTGGGCGACACCGCCACCACCCTATTCTTCCTGATGGGTGCCATGACCATCGTTGAGGTAGTTGACCAGAACGGTGGATTTAACTTTGTGCGCAATGCGCTCAAGACCACACACAAGCGGCGCCTGCTGTGGAGCATCGCCTTCATGACCTTCTTCTTGAGTGCCATCCTCGACAACCTCACCACCACCATTGTCATGATCATGGTGCTGCACAAGTTGGTCAACGACCGTGCCGACCGTCTCATCTATGCCTCGGCAGTGGTGCTTGCAGCCAACTCGGGAGGTGCCTTCTCGCCCATCGGCGACGTGACCACCATCATGCTCTGGAACGCATCGGTCATCACAGCCGCAGGTGTGATTATGGAGATTTTCATCCCATCACTGGTGTCAATGGTGTTGCCTGTGTTTATTCTCCAGTACATGCTGCACGGATCGCTGCAACAGCCCACCCTGGCTGCCTCTGACGATGACGAGAACGAACTCACTGGCCGTGAGCGCAAGTTCATCTTCTTCCTGGGAGTGGGCGGACTCATGTTTGTACCCATCTTCAAGCATCTGACCCACCTGCCCCCATATGTGGGCATCCTGATGGTGCTGGGCTTGCTGTGGCTCACCAGCGAGATGTTCTATGCCCACCTGCCCCGACAGAAGCGTGGCGACCACATGCAGAAACGTGTGAGCAACCTGCTCTCGCGCATCGACATGGGCACCATCCTCTTCTTCCTGGGCATACTCATGGCTGTAGCGTGCCTCGAGGAGGTGGGCGTACTCACTGTCATGGGCCAGTGGCTCAACGATGTCTCGGGCGGCAACCACTATCTGGTCACCGGTGCCATCGGTGTGATTTCAAGCATCGTCGACAACGTGCCCCTGGTGGCAGGTTGCATGGGCATGTATCCCTTGGCTCCCACGGGCGACATGGCTGTGGATGGCATCTTCTGGCAGTTGTTGGCTTACTGCGCCGGCGTGGGTGGCTCGATGCTCATCATCGGCAGTGCGGCCGGTGTTGTGGTCATGGGGTTGGAAAAGGTCACCTTCGGGTGGTATATGCGACGCATCACTCCCATCGCATTCGTCGGCTACATCGCCGGCATAGTGTGCTACTGGGCTCTGCGCACATTCATCTTCTAGAAAAATATTATTTCATTAATTCTGAACGCACGCCTCGGTCGATGACTGGGGCGTGTTGTGTTTGATGCGCCAGCCCAGAGCCGCCACCAGCAGCGTCATCAGTGGGCACAGCATGTTGAAGAAACAATAGGGCAAATAGGTCAATGTGGGCACACCCAGCACCGTGGCCTGCGTCATGCCACAAGTGTTCCACGGCACCAGTACCGAGGTCACAGTCACTGCATCCTCGGTGGTGCGACTCAGCAGTCGCCGCTCATAACCTTCCTGGTCATAGACCTCGCGAAACATGTCGGCTCCCAGCACGATACTGATAAACTGGTCGCCCGTGGTTAGATTGAGCAGCAAACCTGTCGCCACGGTCGATCCCACGAGTGTGAAGCGGGTGCGTATAAAGCGGATGATGACCCGCGTGATGCTCTCTATCATGCCGCTGGCCACCATGGCGGCACCGAAGCACATGGCGCAGATAATGAGCCAGATGGTGTTGAGCATACCCGCCATGCCACCTGTCGACACCAGGTCGTTGAGCGCAGCAAAGCCCGTGTCGATCCCCGTTGCACCACAGTAGGTGATAGCCAGCCCCTTGGTCAGAGCGGCTGCAGTGCCCAGCGTGGCATCGCCCGCCACCTGCGTGAGGATGTGTGGCTGCAAGATGAGTGCCACGATGCCTGCCATAATCGATGAGGCAAACAGCACGATGAGCGAGGGCACCTTGCGGGCAATGAGCACACCTGTGGCAATGGGCACCAGCAGGGTCCACAGCGAGATGTTGAAGGTCGACTCCAGCCCATGCGTGTATTGCTCGATGTGCAGCGTGCCATCGGCACCAAAGCCCAGTCCTGCTATCAGGAAGATTATCAACGACAGCGTCAATGCCGGCACGGTGGTGTGCATCATGTATCGGATGTGCACAAAGATGTCGACACCCGTCGACGACGAGGCCAGGATAGTGGTGTCGCTCAGTGGCGACATCTTGTCGCCGAAGTAGGCCCCCGAGATAATGGCGCCGGCAGTCCACGCCTCGCTGATGCCCAGTGCCTGTCCGATGGCAAGCAGTGCCACACCGATGGTGGCAATTGTGGTCCACGAACTGCCCGACAGCAGTGACACCAGCGAGCAGATGAGACATGCACTGACCAGGAAGAAACGAGGCGACAAAATCTGCACACCATAGTAGATGAGCGTGGGCACGACACCGCTGATCATCCACGAGCCCGACAACATGCCCACAGCCAGCAAAATCATCAACGTGACGAAGATGCCGCTCATCGTCCTGGCCATCTGCCGCTCAAAGGCCTTCCAGGGCACATGGTAGCATGCCATCGAGATGGTCACACACACTGCCACGCCCATGAGCAGGGCCGTCTGGCTGCCGCCGGCCAGCGAGTCGCTGCCAAACAGCACGATAACAATTGCCAGTAGCCCTATCAGCACCATAATGGGGATGATCGCCACCAGCGGATGCGGAAGTTGTCTAGGTCTATCGTCCATGATTAAAATCATTATCACGAATTAGAGAATTATCGAAAATTTAGCATCTGCCGACTAAATAATTCTTTAATTCTCTAATTCGTGATAAAAAAGGATTCAGTTGTCTCTTGTAGGTTATCGCAACTGGGCACCCAGTTGGGCCTCAAGGGCCTTGATGACCTTCTGCATGACGGCATCGATCTGCTTGTCTTGCAGGGTCTTCTGGTCGTCTTGCAGCGTCATGCTGATGGCATAGGACTTCTTGCCGGCAGCCAGTTTGTTGCTCTCGTAGACATCAAACAGGCCCACCTCACGCAGCAACTTCTTGTCGCAGCCCATGACCACACGACGGATGTCGTCGTAGGTCACCTCGCGGTCGACCAGCAGTGCCAGGTCGCGGCGCACGGGCAGTGTCTTGGGCAGGTCACGGTACTTGATATCCTTCTTGGCAGCCATCTTGCAGGCCAACTTCCAGTCGACCTGAGCATAGAACACTTCCTGGTCCACATCGGTGATCTTGAGCACCTTGCCGGTGACCACGCCCAGTGTCGCCACCAGTTTGCCGCCACGATTCTTGTAGGCCAGGGCGGGATCGACGGTGTCGTCGGCGGTCTGCTCCAGCACCAGGTCGCTCAAGTCGATGCCCATGTTAACGAGCACATTCTCCAGGTCGCTCTTGAGGTCATAGACAGTGACGCGGCGAGCCTTGTCGGCCCACGAGTCGCCATGATTGTTGCCGGTCATCCACAGGCCCAGCATCGCGCTCTCGGTGTAGGGGGCCAGCGCCTTCTCCTCCTGGCTCACCGTGCCATCGTAGTGATAGACGTTGCCGAACTCATAGAGGCGCAGGTTCTGGTTCTTGTGGTTGATGTTGCGGGCCACACTCTCCATGCCACCGAAGAGCAACGTCTGTCGCATGACGTTGAGGTCGCTGCTCAGGGGGTTCATGATGTGCACGCAGTGGGCCTCGGGATAGGTCTGGCACTCGGCATAGTAGGCTGCTGGGGTGAGCGAGTTGTTCATCATCTCGTGATAGCCCAGCGAGGTCAACTGGTTGCTGATGTGCTCCTGCATGTTGTCGGCAAAGTCGACTTGGTCTTGCTGGCTCAGGCTCACGTGCATGCTGTGGTCAAACTCGATGTTGTTGTAGCCATAGACGCGCAAGATGTCCTCGACCACATCGCAGGGGCGCTGCACGTCCACGCGATAGGTGGGCACCTCGAGTTGCAGATGCTCATCGTCCTCGGCCACAATCTTCATCTCCAGGCTGGTGACGATGCTGCGGATGGTGTCGTGATCCAGTTCCTTGCCGATGAGTCCGGTCACATAGTCATAGCGCAGGTCGACAGGGAAGCCGGGGAAGTCGTGGGCCTTGACGTCGACGATGTCGCCGCAGATCTCGCCACCCGCCAACTGCTTGACCAGCATCGCGGCCAGCTTGAGGTTATAGACAGTCTCGTTGGGGTCGATGCCACGCTCAAAGCGGAACGACGCATCGGTGTTCAGCCCGAAGCGGCGGGCCGTCTTGCGTATCCACGTGGGGTGGAAATAGGCACTCTCGAGGAAGACGTCGGTCGTCTGCTCGGTCACACCCGAGTCCAGGCCACCGAACACACCGCCGATGCACATCTCGTCCTCGGCGTTGCAGATCATCAGGTCGCGGTCGGTGAGCGTGCGCTCCACGCCGTCCAGCGTCACAAACCGGGTGCCGGCAGGTGCCGTGCGCACCACCACGCGGTCGCCCTTGACCCTTGAGAGGTCAAAGCAGTGCATCGGTTGCCCCATGCCCAGCAGCATGTAGTTGGTGATGTCGACGATGACGTTGATGGGACGCTGACCCACAGCCAGCAGCCAGTCGCGCAGCCACTTGGGGCTCTCGCCCACCTTCACGCCACGCACGGTGATGCCGCTGTAGCGCGGGCAGGCCTCGGCGTTGAGCACCTCGACGGGGATGCCGCCATCGGCACGATCAATCTTGAAGTCCTCCACGCTGGGCTTGGTCAGGATGCCCTTGCGCCCGTTCTGCTTGCACCATGCCACCAGGTCGCGAGCCACACCATAGTGCGACGCACCGTCGATGCGGTTGGGCGTGAGGTCCACCTCGATGAGCCAGTCATCCTCGATGCCATAGTACTCGGCTGCAGCCATGCCCACCGGGGTGTCCTCGGGCAGGACGATGATGCCGTCGTGACTCGTGCCCACACCGATCTCATCCTCGGCACAGATCATGCCCAGCGACTCCTCGCCGCGCATCTTGGAGCGCTTGATGGTGAACTCCTGGTCGCCATCATAGAGCGTGGTGCCCAGCGTAGCGACGATCACCTTCTGCCCGGCGGCGACATTGGGCGCGCCGCACACAATCTGCACCGGTGCCTCACCATTGCCCAGATCCACGGTAGTGATGTGCAGGTGGTCGCTGTTGGGGTGATCAATGCAGGTGAGCACGTGGCCCACCACCAGTCCGCGCAATCCGCCACGGATGGTCTCGACACGCTGCAGCGCGCCCACCTCCAGCCCCAGGCTGGTCAGTGCCACGCTCACCTCATCGGGCGTGAGGTCGGTGTCGATGTAGTGCTTTAGCCATTTATACGAAATGTTCATATCTTTGTTGAGTTACGAGTTACGAGTTACAAGTTACGAGTTGCGAGTTACGAGTTGCAAGTTACGAGTTGCGAGTTACAAGTTGCGAGTTGCAAGACACGAGTTGCGAGTTGCAAGACACGAGTTGCAAGACTCGGGTTATTGAAACTGCAAAGATACAACATTTTTGGCAATCGGCGAACAATTGTGCCACAACTTCGGCAAAAAAAGCATTTCCTCTCCCGCCACAACAAGAACTTAGAAAACAAGCAGCAATCAGCGGAAACCGCTGCCACCACCGCCACTGTAGCCGCCACCGCCGCCGTAGGACGACGAGCCGCCGCCACCACTGCTGCGGCGCTCCTCGGCCTCGCGGGCCAGTCGCTCCTGCCGCTCCTGGGGAGTCTCGTAACTGCGGACGTAGGACATGCCCATCAGCGTGTAGCTAGCCACAGTGGTCGAGATGTCGGTATCCATGAGCAGGGCCTGGTCGGGGGCCAGAGTGGTGTAGTCGGGCCAGATCTGCTTCAGGTCCTTGAACACTTGCTTGGCGATGCCGTAGAGCGTGGCAAAGACCATATACTCCTTCCACAACCCCACCTCCAGCACACGACGCTCGTTGATGAGGGTGAACTCTTGCAGATACTTCTTCAAGCCATAGACTTGCCGCACCTCGTCGGCAGTAAGACTGCCGCGCGAGCGCCCGGTGGCATCAAGCAGTTCGGTGATGCGTCGCACCGTGCCACGGTGCTCGACAGGATACTGCCTCATGTAGGTGTTCATCTCCTTGGGCTGCAGCACATGATCCTCGCCGGCGGCATTCCACATCTGCCTGTGCACCAGGGCAATCAAGTCGCTCTGAACGTTACCGCTATGGCCCTTGGCCATGGGCGGGGTGACGAGAAACTCACCCACCTGCTCGCCCTTGTCATTGATGTGCGGGCGCAGGCTGATGAGCCCCATGTGGGTCATGCGCATCACCACGGCGGCAATCTGGTCTTTGTCCTTGACATCGCGGCTGTTGTTGGCATACAGCACCTGGCTCGTCTTGCACAGGTCGCCGCCCAAGGGAATGTCGCGGCTCCACTGCGTCATCTCGCCCTGCTTGTTGCCAAACAGGCGAACGTTCTGGCGTGTCTTCTTGATTGTGCTGCCCACACTGAAGAGTTGATAGATAAAGTAGGTGGGGATGAAGATCCACAAGCCGATTTCGAGCAGCAGACCGATGATTTCCCACAACAGTTGCCAGATGGAACTGTCGCCGGCATCATAGCCGTTGCCCCTCAGCGACGAAACGCCACGACCATTCTGCTCCTGTTCGCTCAACTGATAATCGCTGCCCTTGAAGGCTGGTTTCTTGACCTTGTCGAGAAAGGTGCCCTTGCGTGTGGTGACGGGGTGGAACACACCCTTGTCGAACTGCGCCATGATGACCATTCCCTCGTCGGCCGAGTGGAACGGCTCGCGGGTCTCGGCCACAATCTTGCCGTCGACCAGGTTGACTGTGCCATGATAGCGAAAAGCCCAGATGCGCGTGTTGTCGCTCGTGAACTCACCACTGTCGCGCTCGATGACGATGCGGGCGTGCTGGGACATGGCTCCCTCATCAGGCTCATAGAACTTGAAGATGAAGCCATCGCTGTCGTCAAAGCTGTTAACCAGCCGGGTGAGCGTGTAGTGGATATTGTAGGTGCGCTGCCCGCTGGCCCCGATGCCCCAGCACAGTTCATAGCCCTCCGACACCTGGACGATGCCGCAACGGTTGGTCTTTGCGGTGCGTGAGCGTTCAACGTTCCAGGGCGTGTCGACTTCATATTGTGTGCCCGTCTCGTCGCTCACGGCCAGCTCGCCCACGCCCATGCCATGCAGGTTGTACTGCTTGATGAACCCCTCGGTGCCACCCGAACCTATGGTGCATTGCCTGAGTTCGACCACACGGGCATTGCCCAGGTCGTTGATGACTACACGCATCTCCAGGTCATTGACAACATGAGCCTGCGCCATGCCAGCCGTCACGACAGCCATCACCGTCAGGAGTGCGCGCAGCCGATGTGTTGTAGTGTGTCTCATAGCAATGCGATAGCGATTTTCTTGACCAAATAAAACAAGCCTATCAGTGCGGCCAGGATGCCCAGCAGCGTGGCGATGGGCCACTCATCATAGATGTTCCAGAACTTGTCCAGCCACGACTGCTCATAGGCATTGGGACGGCTGTCAAGCATCATCGGGCTGGACAACTCGGCGGCACTGACATCGGTATTCACTTCGGCCCCTTCCTGCTGGCCGAAGGCAGTGTCTGGCGACTGAATCGGCACAGCCATATAGTCGCCAGTGGTCATGGTATCGACCGGCACCCCACCGCCTTGGGCGGATAAGACATTGGAGGAGGGGGTGGCCCATGCCCAGGAGGCGGTCACCATCAGCAGGACTGCCACCAACAGTTGCCTGATGTCATGCAACATCATCACATCAAGTGTTGGGAAAGAGGTCGGGCATCGACTTCTTCTGCTGGTTATCGACTGTCAGATACTCACGTTCGCCAAAGTGCAGCATGCTGGCGACAAACGAACTGGGCCACTGGCGCACAGCGCGGTTCATCTTGGTGGCCGAGTCGTTATAAACCATACGACTCAGACGCACATTCTCCTCATAGCCACGTATCGAGTCCATCGTCTTGAGGAACATGCCATCGGCCTTGAGGTTGGGATAAGCCTCGCTGATGGCCATCAGGCGCGAGAACACGCTGCTCAACTCGCCCTCCTGGGCATTGACATCGGCAGCGGTGGTGATGTTGGTCTGACGACGCTGTGCAATGACATTGATCAGTGTCTCGCTCTCGTGCTTGGCGTAGGCACTTGCCGTCTTGGCCATCGCCAGCAAGGCGTCCCAACGGCTGTTGAGTTGCACCTCGATTTGGCCAAGGGCGTTCTTGCAATTCTCGTCAAGGGTGACCAGCGAACGCTGGGTACTGAACACATACAGGGCAATGGCAATCACAATAAAGATGACCAGCCCCAACAGGATAACTAATGCTGCAATCATAGTAATTTAGTATTTGTAATTAATGAGTTATTTAATTATCTAGAGTAGTTCAGTAAGGAATGTGTAGGGACGCGGCGTGCCGCGTTGTCACCATCCGAGTGTAACGGCCACAAATTCCCTGTTGTGACAGATTTGCAATCCTGCCGAACAAGGGGCCACTACGCTTCAATGTACAAATGTAGCAAAACATTCTGAATTGACCAAATCTTGACGCAAATTTTTCTGCTCGGCAACAACGGCATGCCCTATCGCTCACGCTCATTTCACACCACAAAAGACAAGCCCTATGCTTGCACCATCAGCGTGCAAACACAGGGCTTTGTTTTAATCTGCAAGATAGGACAATCTGAGAAAATCAGCCCAATCTGCATGCCCTTGAGATTAACTCATGCAGATATTGCAGATTTTACAGATAGGCTTATCACGCGGATTGGTTGTTTTTTGATTAAAACAACTCGAACAACTGACACAACATAAATGATAGTCCAGTGTCATCTTCAATTCTTGATAGCGGGTGTTCAAGCAGTAGATGTAGCGGTTGTAGATGGGTGTTGTCGGGAGCCTGAACCAGCGGGGCGGGATGCTGCATGGCATTAAACGATTGCGCTGGTCACGCATCGGGACGAGCGGTGACTGCAGCTCACTGAAGGCATACGGCTTCGCAGTGCCGTAACCGTACTGTCCCGCGTCTGTCTGCGACAGTATGTTACCCTTGCCATCGTAGCAGTGGTGGAACTGGTGCTAATTATGATATATACAATAAGTTTGTTAGTCAAGAATTGTGTATATATATAGGTAGAAAGAATTAAGGATCTTTTCCATATCAACGGTGCTACAATCTAATGACTTTAAATACTCATACCACAAAGCGCATGCATTATCACGGCTAATTGCGTTATATTGAGCAATGTCACCATTATTGGTTTCATCTAATAAACTTATGATGTCGTTACCTGCAAAACCAGCAATTCTATAAGGTCTACCACTCAGCTTGTCAACAATGAATAGATAATGATGGGTAGAATTGGTGTCTGTTGCGAGAAATGCTTGAGGCTTGATTCCATATCTGCGCATTGTCAACGAACTATGAGATTTTTCCTTTATCTCAGTAATACTATAAGTGCCATCAGTGCCATCAGTGCAGGAATTGCCCATATCATATACGTTCATGTCTCGACACAGCAACAAATGAAACAGATACTCTATATTGCAACCTAAGGCCATGCTTTCAGTAATGGAGAGCAGAGGCAATATAAATAATATTATCAATTTTTTCATAAACTAATTTTCGGTTATGGTAATGTAAGTTTTAGATTCATTTAAGCGTCTCATATAACTATTGTGATATTCATGTAATATGCGCAATGTGTTTGGATCATAAGAACTTACTGTGTCGTTTAATATTGAAAATCTTTTTCCAAATGACATTTTATCGATATTGAACGAATTCGCGATTTCTTTCAGGCTAATCTCTGGAAACTTTGACTTGATTTCTTTCAAAAAAGAATAGGTATCATCAAGATGAAACCCTGAAATCCTATACACTGATCCATTAATATGATTGAATGCAATAACTGCATTCACATCCGAGTCCTTTGCGCTAGGATATATGAGTCGGTCTGTACATGAGGCATTAATAATCAGGCTGTCCATGCGAAAAAAAACATAGTCCTCGAGAAACTGATGGTTGGAATGTCCCAGCCTTGAGGTGATTATTGTTGTTTTTGCTGTGTCCATTATTATTTCGGGAGGAAAATCAGGATAACTTCCATCTAGTGCAATCAATAAGCGGAATATATTATTCGCATTCTTTGGATTGTCACTAGGACTTGCCGACAATGGATAAAAAAGCAGTAAAAGTAGCACCAATAAACATCTCATGGTGGGGGTGCGGCCCAGCAGGGTGATGCCTTCCAGCGTCAATGGACTTCGCCTTAGCATAGCGCGAGCAAATTCTCGATCAGCATTCGGTTCACGCCACTGATCCTTGATGCCGTAGTGATGGGTGCTGTCGATGTTTATTTGACTAGAAAACCTCATTTTCCGTAATATAGCGTGAGTTTGACAAAAACTAATTAATTGTAATTAGGCAACTAGCGGTATTCTTGGTGATTTTGTAGTGCAAAAAACATAACTAGAAACAACCGCTATGTCTCCTGATGACAAAATTATATAAATTTCTTTAGATGTGCAACGATTTCAGCAAAGTTTTTGACAAAACTGTTGACCAAAATGCTATAACCAGTAGTTGCAAAACAAAGAAGCGCAAGTGTCATCGCGATAGCATGATGTGGGATGCCGAAATAATGAGCATTCTGATTCTTTTCACCATTCCGGATAACGATGCCTGAAACACTTCTACCTCAATTGCAATCGACAAACAACCCGCTATCTTTTTATATTTTCGTCGACTCACGTTATAAATGATGCAATTTCCACATAACTCCCTAACTACTTCAGAAACTTGAAGCATTAAAAAAACAGATGCCCGGCCAACCTTGAATGGTTGCCGGGCAGTGCGTTGGGTGGGAAGAGGTGGACTCGAACCACCGAACCCGAAGGAGCGGATTTACAGTCCGCCGCAATTGCCGCTATGCGATCTTCCCAACATCATTGCGACTGCAAAGGTAATCATTTCCTGTGGAACACGCAGCAGTTTTCCTTAAAAAAATTTATCACAAGCCGTTTTTTTGCACAAATCGCCCCGCAGTGTGGCAACAAATGACTAACTTTGTGGCAACGAATGAAACTGCGGCACCTGGACATACTCAACTACAAGAATATCGCCGAGGCAAACTTGGACTTTGCCGACGGGGTGAACTGCCTGATTGGCAACAACGGGATGGGCAAGACCAACATCCTGGATGCCATCTATTACTTGAGTTTCTGCCGCAGTTACACGGCTCAGACCGACCAGTCGACCATACGTCACCACGAGCCCTACATGATGTTGCAAGGCACCTATGACCGCCGCGATGTCGAGGAGCAGGTGACGGTGTCGCTGCAGCGCGGGCGGCGCAAGGTGGTGAAGCGCGCCGGCAAGGACTACCAGCGGCTGAGCCAGCACATCGGGCTGCTGCCCGTGGTGATGATCTCGCCCATCGACCAGAACCTGATCAGCGGTGCGGGCGAGCAGCGCCGCCGCCTGATGGATCAGATTATCTCGCAGGGCGACAAGGAGTATCTGGATGCGCTCATCCGCTATGGCAAGGCAGTGGAGCAACGCAACTCGATGATACGCAACGAGATGCGCGACCCGCTACTCTATGAGACTGTCGAGGCAGTCATGCAGCAGACCGCTGCCGTGATACACCAGCGGCGGGGCGAGTTTGTCGAGCAATTCACGCCCATCTTTATGCACTACTACACGGCCATCGCGGGCGAGCACGAGCAGGTGAGCCTGACCTACAACAGCCCGCTCACGGGCACCACGATGCACGACCTGCTGGCTGCCAACCGCGAGCGTGACATGGTCATCGGCTACACCACGCGCGGCGTGCATCGCGACGACATCGAGTTGCTGCTGGGCGACTGGCCCATGCGGCGCACGGGCTCGCAAGGGCAGTGCAAGACCTACACCCTGGCCTTGAGGCTGGCACAGTTCGACTTCTTGCGGCGTGTCACGCCTGTGACCCCCATCCTGCTGCTCGATGACATCTTCGACAAGCTGGATGCGCACCGCGTTGAGCGCATTGTCGAGGTGGTGTCGAGCGACCGATTCGGTCAGATCTTCATCACCGACACCAATCGCACGCACCTGGATCACATCATGCAACGCATGCAGGGCGACCACCGCATGTTCATCGTCACCGACGGTCAATGCCACTGTGCCGAGAAAGGGGGTGAGCCGTGAAGCGCACCGAGGCACAAACCATCGGACAGATTGTGCAGAACTTTCTGCACGAAGAGCACCTTGATGCCCGCCTTGACGAACTGCGTGCCAGCACGCTGTGGCCACAAGTGGTGGGCTACGGCATCAACCGCTACACCGCCGCCCGCACTGTCGCCGGCGGGGTGATGACGGTGCACATCACATCGGCACCGTTGCGCAACGAACTCATGCTCATGCGCTCGAGCATCATCCAGCGCATCAACGATGCCCTGGGGCGCGAGGTCATCCATGAGATTGTCTTCAAGTAGACCGATAAGGGTTTTCGGTTTTCAGTTTTGACCGACAACCGACAACCGAGAACCGACAACTGATAACCGACAACTAATTAAAAAAATATTTATCTGACTAACAGTGAAAGAAATAGCAACCGTTGAGCGACCCTTCAAGTGCCACACGGCCATCCAGATGCGATTTAACGACATCGACATGCTGGGGCACCTCAACAACACAAGTTACTTCGAAATGTTTGACCTGGGCAAGAACGACTACTTTGTCAAGGTCAAGCAGGGCTACATCGAGTGGACCAAACCCTCGCTGATGATTGTGCACATGGGCATTGACTTCATGGCACAGACAAGATTCTATGAGCACGTCGAGGTGCTGACGCAGTGCACCCACCTGGGCGACAAGAGTGTGCACATGCTGCAGCAACTGGTCAATGTCGATACTGGCGAGGTCAAGTGCCAGTGCCAGAGCGTGCTGTGCTACTTTGACATCGAGACGAGCACTCCCGCCACCATCAGCGACGAGTGGCGACGCGACATCGCAGCCTATGAGGGAGTTGATCATTTATAAGTTAATCGTTACAAGTTGTCTCAATAATCCCAACAATGATCAGAGAGAAAATGCAAGAAATCCTTGCAGCAGAAAGCAAGGCCATAGCCAACATACCGGTCACTGACGGATATGAACAAGCAGTGAACCTCATTGTCGAGCATGTGCACAAACAAGGCGGCAAACTCGTCACCTCGGGCATGGGCAAGTGCGGACAGATTGCCGACAACATCGCCACGACATTCTCGTCGACTGGCATTCCGGCCATCTTCCTCCACCCCAGCGAGGCGCAGCACGGCGACCTGGGCATATTGCAGCCCAACGACGTGATGCTGCTGCTGAGCAACTCGGGCCGAACGAGCGAAATCGTCGCACTGGTGCAACTGGCACACAACCTGTATCCGCAACTGCCCTGCATCGTCATCACCGGCAACGACAAGAGCGAGTTGGCGGGGCTGGCCGACGTCTGCCTATGGACCGGAGGGGCGCCCGAAGTGTGCCCGCTGGGGCTGACCCCCACAACATCGACCACGATGATGACGGTCATGGGCGATGTGCTGGTGGTGAGCACCATGCTGACCACAGGCTTCAGCCGCGAGGACTACGCCAAGCGCCACCACGGTGGCTACCTGGGCCAGAAAGCCCGACAATAGTTGGTGGCTCCAAGCACATCTTAATTCTAAATTCTTAATTCTAAATTATAATCAGAATGCGCAAGATTATAGCCATCGGCGAATCGGTGCTCGACACCATGTTTGTTGACGCGAAGCCCATCAAGTCGTTTGTGGGCGGTCGCATTGCCTGTGCCGCCGCTTCGTTGGGCAGCCTGGGTTTGCCCACAACCATGCTCAGCGAGTGCACCACCGATGCGGTGGGCGACATCATCATGAACTATCTCTCGAGCCATGGCGTGGACACCAGCCTGGTCGACCGCTATCCCGACGGGGCCACACCATTCTCGGCCATCTTCCCCAAGGGCTCGGGCAAGCAGATTGTCAACTATGGCTCCTATCCCAAGACACGCTTTGACATTGTGTGGCCACGCATCGACGAGAACGACATTGTGCTTTTCGGGTCGCTCTATGCCATCGATGTGCCCCAACGCAAGCGACTCTACGACCTGCTCAAGTATGCCGTCGAGCGCCGTGCCATCCTCATCTATCTGCCCGGTTTCCAGCATGGCATCAGTTTCCGTCTCACCAAGGTCATGCCGCACCTGCTCGAGAACCTCGAAATCAGCGATATTGTCATCGCCCATGAGCAGGACATACATGACATCTTCCCTGGCGAAGCGGGCGATGAGGCCTATCACGGACACATCGAGTTCTATTGCCGCAACTATGTGCACCTGACCCGATCGCTGGGCATGATCATGTATTCGCGCGAACTGGAATTGCCCGCCGAAACTCCCGCCACCGAGAATCTGCTGGGATGGCAGGCTGGACTCACGGCAGGCATCATCGCTCAGTTGCTGCAGCGCGACATCACACGCGATGCCCTGCGCACCCTCGATGCCGCCACCTGGCGCGAGATCCTGCTCCAGGCACGCAACATGGCCGAGAAGGCTGCCGCAAGCCCCGAGAACTGTCTCTAATCGTTAAATCAAATCACGAAGCAAAGTTGAAGCCCTTACTCCTCGAGTCGGCGTTCCCGACACTGCACAACGACATGACCATTGCCGTGGCTCAAATCGAGTCAACAGGCCAGATGCCTGTCACCGAAGGTCTCGAACCGCCGGTAGTGCTCGACATGACCATGAGTTATGTCCTGTTCCTGGTCAAGGACCAGCGAACCACAGCCGCCATGCAAGCCATCGAGTATCTCGTCTATGCCGACGACAACGACCGGCTGCCGTTGCTCTACGCCTCATGGCTGTGGCTGGCTCGCATGACACTGATGATTGCCGATGGCCAACCCACCCTGGCGCTGAGCAGTGCCGAGAGTGCCTTGCAACAACTCACCGAGATCACCAGTAAGAAGGGGGAGGACTTCCAAGCGCAATTGGCCGGCATTCTCTACAATCTGGCCATGATACACCACACCACTGGCGACGGCAGCCGAGCAGCCAAAGAACTGACCCGTGCACAGAAACTCTATGAGCGACTGGCCAGCCGCAATGACGCGCGCTTCTCGGCCATGCTGCTCTATGCGGTCGAAGCGTCGACCGACATCATCCAGTCGCGCACCAAGCAGATGAATGTGCTGGCACACTACCAGAGCACTACCGAACTCTACACCGCCATGCTGGAACAAGGAGGCGATGCCGGGCAGACCCGTGAAGCGCTCACCGCTCTGGTCGACTCGCTCAAGAACGAGGGAGACATCATGCTGCAGATGGGAAATGGCCGCAATGCCGTGAAATACTTCACCAAGGCATTGCGCTATCAGAAGAAACTGGGAGAACCACTGGGGCACAAAGATCTGGTTCTGTCCATCGGGCTGGCCAAGGGGCTGATGCGACTCATCAATCGACGCGCCGCTGCCGAGCAGTTGCTCACCTCGTTGCTGCCGCTGGCCCGACGCCTGCAGGCTCACAACGAGGTCATCGAAATCGAGAACCTGCTCCTGGGCAAGAACAAGACCAATAGCATCATGACCTTGCTCAAGGGCATCTTTTGAGACTTGACCAACACACAATCGCCCCCCTCTCCTGCATCAACGAGGAGAGGGGGGCGACTGCTTAGTGCAATCTGCTATTTACCCAGCATGATATTAATGGCGGTATTGACATCGGCGATGTCGACCATCAGGTCACCCTCGGTGACGTATGCACGGCTGCCGTAGTTGTCGGCACTGTCCTTGCCCAACATGATGTTGATGAGGATATTGACATCGGTGATGTCGACCACGCCATCGGCGTTGACATCGCCACGAGTGCCCAACAGAGTCACACGCTCGATGTTGCTCTTGACCGAATGCGTGTCATCGACATAGACTGTCTCAACCTGATACTTGTAGGTGCCGCCTGCAATCAGATTGGTCACATCATAGTAGGTGTCGGTGATACCCTCAATGACCCGTGCCAACGAGTCACCCTGCTCGACAACAGCCAGCAGCGGGGCATCTTCCTTGACATTGACATCGCCGGCATAGACCTTGATCGACGTGATTTGAGGATAGTTGCTGGCCTTGAAGGTCAGCGACTCGGTGGCATTGGCATCAAGCAGATAGGTGTAGCGGTTCACAATATTACCCATTGTCATAGTCTTGGTGTCCTGGCTGCCATTGGCTGTGACCTGCAGGGATGCCACACCGTAGGAGTTGATATTGTAGGATCGGCCTTCGACCACGACCGAAATCTTGTCAAACTTCTTGGCGATGTCATACTCACCTGTGGTGAGCGTGTCGCCCAGCAGGATGGCACCGTTGATGACATAGAATGGACTATTGGCATGCCAGCCCTGTGGCAAGTATTGGTCGGCTTCCTCGCCACCCAAATCCTTGTAGGTGGGAATAACGTGACCGTTCATCACTGCTGTGTAGCCACTGAAGTCGGCCTCTTGCAGCATCTCGGCGAGCGTGACAGGACGCACATAGTTGACATAGAGGTTGTAACTCTTGACATTCTCGGCAGGTGTACCGTCGGTCCAGTGGGCACGGAATGATGTAGCCGTGACCGTCTCAGGGTCGACGGGCTGCATGACAGGAGTCTCTGCCACAATTTGACCTATGCCCGAAACATTGACCATGATGGTGTCGACACCCGGGCAAGCCACCGTGATGCTGGCGCTGTACTCGCCCAACTCGGTGGGACTGAACGAAACCGTGACAGGCTGCATCGACTTCACCTGGTCGGGAGTGAACTCGGTCTTGTTGATGGCAAACAAGCCCGTCTCGTCATTGAGCGTGAGCACTATGTTCTCGGGCAAAGACACGCCTTTAACCCAGAAGGTTGCAGACGTAGTATTGCCTATCTGAGCATTGAGCTTGACGCTACTGGGGGTCACCATGAGTTCGGGATCAGGTGCCTTGACATACCACAACGACGCTGTTCCGTCGTCATTGAGCGTGATGTCGGTGACAGGCTTGTTGAGTGTGCCTGCACCACCTGTCGTCGAAGCCAGCGAGCCATTAGCATACATGTTCAATCGCATGGCAGGCTTGCTGGTAGGCGTGAAGTTGTGATTCTCCTCACCCCACAAGTCGGTTCTCTCGCTGCTGGAACTCTGCGTGTTGTCGGCAGGCATGAATGTCGCCAACTGGATGATGTTGTTGTTGGGTGTATTTTCTTCCCAACGGCTAGGGATATAAGTGAAATGGGTGATGAGCACGCCCTCGTCGGCAATATACTCATCCCAGCCCTGCTTGCGGCGATTCTCAAGGATGAAGTACTCGTTTTCGTTCAGGTTGCTGGTAATCTTGATGGCCTGATCGCTCTCCAGGCTCTTGGCATTGAATACGGGCAGCGTGTAGTGCGTATTCTCAATGGGCTCGATATAGTCAATCCAGCTCATGAAGTTCTTCTCGTAGGCACTATAGCCGATGGGGGTGTCACCCGAGATGTCCCCGCCATTGTAGCAGCCGCTGTTCATCAGGCTCCAGCCGCCCATGCCGTAGCGTCCGCTGGCATAGGTCGTACAGTAGAAGTCGGGCAGACCCAGGCAGTGCGAGAACTCGTGGCAGAAGACACCAATGCCATCAAGCGCGGTACCGTAGTCGCTCGCACCATAGGTTTCGTTGAACACGGCAAAGCGGTTAATGGTCACGCCGTTGCGGTATCGAGGACCTGAACCGTCGCCATAATATTCACCGGCATCAAGTTGCCACTGGCATGGCCACACTGACTCACGCACACTGGATTGTGCCTCACCCACACCAGCATAGACCACGATGCACACGTCGGCCTCGCCATCGCCATCGTTGTCATAGAGGCTCCAGTCGATATCATCACCAGCCTTGTCGATGGCATCGCACACCATCAGGGCCACACCACAGTCATCGCCGTGCGAGTCGTTGCCCCCATAGGTGGCACGCGTGCTGGGCAGGTCATAGATGCCATAGATGTCAAACTGTGGAGTATATTTCCCGTTCGACTGATCGGTGAAGTATTGCAGCACACTCTTGGCGTCGGTCTTGTAGTGTGCCTCAAATTGCTCCTTGGTGTTGACCATCTGCTTATCGGTGTACTGCACCAGAATGATGGGCACGCGGGGGCTGCCCTGAGTGGGCACCTGCGTCTGACCCACCTTGCGTGGACGAGCCGCAGCACGGCGAGCCTTGGCGCGGGCTGGCTCGGTCATGGCCTGCTTCATCGAAGCCTTCTGAGCCTGGATGAAACTGAGTTCGGCAGTATTGCGCGAGGTGGCATCGTGCGCCATCACGCGCGACACGCCAGCTGTGGTCATGTAGTAGAAGTCACCGTTATCATCGTTCATGACGGGCATCCCGTCCTGAGTGACATAATAGTGGAAAAACTCGTCACCCATCTGCTGGACGGTGATCTGCGAGCCATCGGTCTGGGTGAACGTACGGAAGCCGGGCTTGGCGGGAACGGCCACCATAGCGACCCACACAGCCAGCACGAGCATCATCGTTGCAATTGTCCTTTTCATCTCAAAGATATGATTTGTTAATGATTAGTCCGAAAGATGTTGCAAAAGTACTGAAAAAACTACAAACTCAGGTAGCATGACTACCAAAAATAGCAATTACATGGAATAATACAAAAAAACAACTTCCCCTCCTGACAACCAGAAAGGGAAGTTGTGTCATTGCGCAGGGCTTCGATTTTACTTGCCCAGCATGAGATTAATCGCCGCGTTAACGTCGGCGATGTCGACCACCTGGTCGCCCTCGGTGACGTAGGCGCGACCATCATAGTTGTCGGCACTGTCCTTGCCCAGCATGATGTTGATGAGGATATTGACATCGGCGATGTCCACCTTGCCGTCATTATTCACGTCGCCACGCAGCCCGGCCGAGGGGTCAAACAGGGTAACGGTCTCAACATTGCTGGCATCGCTCTTGGTGTCGTTGATATAGACAGCCTCGACCCAGTAATTGAATGTGCCATAGCCCGACAGATCGGCAACGGTGTAGTTCAACTCGGTGATGCCCTCGATGACGCGATGCAGCGAGTCGCCCTGCTCAACGGCAGCCAACAGCGGTGCGTTGGCACTATCCTGACTGTACTCGCCGGCATAGACCTTGATCGAGTAGACCTGCACAGGCTTGCCACTGGCTGTGGTCATCGTGATGCTCGATGTGCTTGAAGCATTGCCATCCAGCACTTGTACATACTGCTTTTGATCAGTTGTTACCGCCACATTGTTGCTCTTGACCTCGGTGTTGCCATCCATCACCTTGACGGTGAGGTTAGTGCCCGATGTCTGTGCCTTTGCGTCAATGACCAGCGTCACCTTGCCGTTGTATGCGCTCAAGTCAAACTGCGGTGTTACCAACTTACCGGCCTCGTCGTTGCCGTCCCAACCACTCTGGCGGTCGCCAATCTGCATATAGCCCTGGTGGCTGTAGATGTGCTCGCCTGTCCAGCCCTCAAGACCATAGTTGCCCAGGCTTGACGCTATGTCAGTAAAGTCCGTCCAGTACCAGAAGGTCTCAGAGACATCCTGCCATGATGCGAAACTCTTGTCATAGAGCAGACTGTACTGGGGCTTGTAGTCGACATGCAGCGTGTAACTCTTGACATTCTCGGCAGGTGAGCCATCGGTCCAGTCGGCGCGGAACGAGTGAGGAGTGATGGCGGTAGCATCGGCAGGCTGCATCACGGGCAACTCCGACTCGATGAGACCTTGACCGGCAAGAGTGACCGTGAGGGTATCCACACCCTCGCACACGATGTCGACCGTGGCATCATAGGCGATCATTGCCTGAGGCCTGAAGGTCACAGTGACCGGTGCGCCATTGGTCATTTCGGTAGCAGTGAGTGTAGCCTTGTCAAGGGCAAACACGCCGCTCTCGTCGCTGAGTTGCAGCGTCACATCCTTGGGCATATCCTTGCCTTTGACGGTGAATGTCGCCGTCTGCTCGCTGCCCATGCCCGCCTTCATCGACAGATTCTCGGGTGTGACCGAGAACTGAAGTTTTGAGTACCAGAACGAAGCCGTTCCGTCGCTATTGAGTGTAATCTCGGTGACCGGCTTGTCGAGCGCGCCTGCACCACCTGTCGTCGATGCCAGCGAGCCATTGGCACGCATATTCAGCACCATGGCTGGCGTACTGGTCGGCGTCAACTCGTGGTTGTTCTCGCCATAGAGGTCGTTGCCCTCGGAGTAATCACTGGCAGTATTGTCGGCAGGAATGATGGTTGCCAACTGCATGACCTCGTTGTTGGGCGTGTTATCTTCCCAGCGGCTGGGCACATAGGTGAAGTGGGTGATGAGCACACCCTCATCGGCGATATACTGATCCCAGCCCTGCTTGCGGCGGTTCTCAAGGATGAAGTACTCGTTTTCGTTCAGGTTGCTGGTGATCTTGATGGCCTGATCGCTCTCCAGGCTCTTGGCATTGAACACGGGCAGCGTGTAGTGCGTATTCTCAATGGGCTCGATATAGTCAATCCAGCTCATGAAGTTCTTCTCGTAGGCACTATAGCCGATGGGAGTGTCACCCGAGATGTCCCCGCCATTGTAGCAGCCGCTGTTCATCAGGCTCCAGCCGCCCATGCCGTAGCGTCCGCTGGCATAGGTCGTGCAGTAGAAGTCGGGCAGACCCAGGCAGTGCGAGAACTCGTGGCAGAAGGTACCGATGCCATCCATCGTGGTGCCATAGTCGCTCGAGCCAACAGTCTCGTTGAACACAGCAAAGCGGTTGATGAGCACACCATTGCGCGTGCGGGGGCCGTCACCGTCGTTCCACGCCTGTCCCGACTCCAGATCCCACTGGCAGGGCCAGATGGTCGACTTGGCGGCACCCTGTGCCTCGCCCGGGCCAGCATAGACCACGATGCACACGTCGGCCTCGCCATCGCCATCGTTGTCATAGAGGCTCCAGTCGATCTCGTCGCCGGCCTTGTCGATGGCATCGCACACCATCAGAGCCACACCCTTGTCGTTGCCTTGGCTGTCATTGGCGCCATAGGTGGCACGGTTGCTGGGCAGGTCGTAGATGCCGTAGATGTCATATTGCGGCGTGTACTTGCCGTTGGACTGGTCGGTGAAGTATTGCAGCACACTCTTGGCGTCGGTCTTGTAGTGAGCCTCAAATTGCTCCTTGGTGTTGGCCATCTGCTTGTCGGTGTACTGCACGAGCAGGATGGGCACGCGGGGACTGCCACTGGTGGGCACCTGCGTCTGCCCCACCTTGCGCGGACGAGCCGCAGCACGGCGAGCCTTGGCGCGGGCTGGCTCGGTCATAGCCTGCTTCATCGAAGCCTTCTGAGCCTGAATGAAACTGAGTTCGGCAGCACTGCGCGAGGTGGCATCATGCGCCATCACGCGCGACACGCCAGCACTGGTCATATAGTAGAAGTCACCGTTATCATCGTTCATGACAGGCATCCCGTCCTGGGTGACAAAATAGTGAAAGAACTCATCACCCATCAGTTGGACGGTGATTTGCGATCCGTCGCGCTGGGTGTGGGTCACAAACCCAGGCTTGGCGGGAACGGCCATTGCTGCACTCCACGTGCACAACAGGGCCATCGAGATTGAGAGTAATTTCTTCATAGAGTTATCATATAATAGATTGGTTATACTGAAACACAAGTTGCAAAAGTACATATTTTATATCTGAAACCGCACATTCGGCCCCACAAATAGTCGCTTTTTATGATTTTTTGATAATCCACCCAACAAAAAACAAGCAAAATCAAGGAGGATATACAACGCATCTCACCCCAAAAAATGCCAACAATGCGTGATAACAAATCAATTATTTTGTTAAAAAGTGTAATTTTTGTCGTTTTTTGATTTCAAAATTTAAACATTGCCTGGTGCCGTAAACGCTTTACTGGGGGGACTTAAGGCACGATTGTGCATAACAAATGCTAAAAGATGCAAATGTTTAAAGGTGTTTCACAAGTTTGCACGCTAGGCTGATAATCAGTATCTTTGTAGCATGAAAGTTAAACAAAGCATTACAAACCGCCTCAAGGCAACCCGATCGACATTAATTTTCTCCTTATTAATAGTGGCCTCCTGCATCGGCTTCAATGCCAACGCCCAGGAGTTGGTCGCACGCAAGCACGGTACGGTCATGGAACAGATGGAGCAGTCGTCACTGCGCCAGAATCAGCGTAGCGTCATCAGCGAGTTGCTGAGTTACGCCTTCAAGTTCCGTGGCGTGCCCTATCGCCATGGTGCCATGTCGCCCCGCGCCTTCGACTGCTCGGGCTTCACCAGTTATGTGTTCAAGCAGTTCGGCATCACCCTTGACCGCCGCAGCAGCGCCCAGATTCATGACGGCCGCCGCATCTCGCGCAAGGACTTGCAGCCCGGCGACCTCGTGTTCTTCAACGGTCGCGCCATTGGCAGCCGCATCGGCCATGTGGGCATTGTCACCGAGGTAGACAAGAATGGTCAAGGTGGATTCAAGTTTATCCACGCCGCCGTGCACAGCGGCATCACCGAGAGCCACTCCAGCGAGAAGTACTACAGCCCCCGCTACATGGGTGCCTGCCGCGTGATTGAGTAACCTCAACCCATCCCCACACAAAACAAATCCCTGCCGCACATCGCGACAGGGATTTGTTTTTGTCTCCACAACGCTGAGCCCAATCGGCATGAGATCCCAAAATCAGCGAAATCAACAAAAATGTAGGAATCATATTCGTTTCGAGCAAATAACTCGACAATATAACTCTTACCCACACGGCGTGCTCCCTCAATGAGTAGTGCAGTGCTACCTTGCCGCTCTTGTTTCCATTTGAGCATTTGCTGATATATCTTACGCCTCATCATACGCTTTCATAATATACTGCCTTACAGCGATTTTCTCTATTATCAATTAGAAATCCGCACCTTTTCAAGAGTTAAGATCGAAACATTTTATTTTTGACTCGCTTCTGCTGCCACGAAAGCATAAAAACATCGTTTCGTGGCAGAAATTTAGGTCGAAAATCTGCCACGAAACGATTGTACTAGCAGCACGAAGCCTCGCTAGATGGCCCAGATGAGGAGGCCGGCGCAGATGATGACACCGGTGACGAGCAGGTCGATGAGGCAGTAGCCCATGATGTCCTTGGCGTCAAGGCGTGCAATGGCCAGGGCCGGGAGCGCCCAGAAGGGCTGAATGAGGTTGGTCCATGCGTCGCCCCATGCAATGGCCATGCCTGTCAAGCCCGGGTCGACACCAAGGTTGGCACCGGCAGTGAACATGACGGGGGCTTGCACAGCCCAGTGACCGCCACCACTGGGCACAAACAGGTTGAGCACTGCGGCACACAGGAAGGTGAGCAACGGATAGGTGACAGGATTGCTGATGCGGATGCAAGCGTCGGCCATGACACCGCCCAGGCTGATGCCGCTGAGTCCGACACCCGTCACGATGCCCATGATGCCGGCATAGAAGGGGAACTGCAAGATGATGCCCGCAGCACCGGTAGTCGCTTTGCCGAAGGCGCGCACATAGTCGACTGGCGTGGAGTGCAGCACAAGTCCCAGGGCGAGGAATATCATGATCACACCGCCCAGGTCGAGACCGGCATCGTCCATGCCCAGATGAATCACAAGATAGGCCACAAGCATCAGAGCCACGAGCCACGAGAGCAATCGGCTGTGCTCGAGCCGCTGCGCGGGTGTCTTGTCGGTTGAGGCCGAAGCACTGGCCTTGTCATCACCATTATTATCGTTCAGGAGCGCGGGGTCGATGGTGAGGATGCCCTGCTTGGGGTGCATCAGGGTGTTGGCGACGGTGATGCCGATGATCACAAACAGCACGGTCGCCAGATTGTGCCAGTTGATGACGGTCTGACCCAGAGGCACGGGGTCGACCAGCGCGCCATTGGTGGCCAGTGCGAGCGAGTCGCCCGGTGTGGCCATGGTCAGAGGAATGGAGCCTGAGATGCCGGCATGCCACACGACGAAGCCGCTGTAGGCCGATGCGATGAGAAGCCGATAGTCGACATCAGAGCGCTGACGTGCTATGGCCTTGGCGAACACGACTCCCACAATCAGGCCAAAGCCCCAGTTGATCCAGCAGGCCAATGCCGACACGACCGTCACCAGGGCGATGGCCGAGGGGGCACTCTGGGGCAGGCGAGCCATGGCGTCGATGCCTCGCTTGACAATCGGTGCCGCAGCCAGTGTCGAGCCGCACACAAGCACCAGAGCCATCTGCATGGCAAAAGCCAACAGATTCCAGATGCCGTCACCCCAGTGCTCAACCACCTCGAGGGGGGTCTGGTGGCACAGTGGCATTGCCACAATCGCTGCCACAAAGGTGAGCAGGATGGCGAATATAAAAGGTTCGGGCAACCATCGTTGCACCAACCGAACACAGAATTTAATCATAAATCTAGCGTTAGTCTTACCAATAAACACGAATTAGAGAATTTATTAGACAATTCTCCAATTCGTGATTTAAACGATCGTGATATGCTATCGATGCGTGGTCTAGATGCTCTCAAGCAGGGCATCGTCCACCAGGTTGGGCATGGTGACCTGCAGACCAGGGGTGCGCTCCATCTCGCGACGGATGGCATCCATCGAGCCCTTGTTGCGTGCCCACGAGCGGCGTGCGATGCCGTTGTTGACATCCCACAGCAGCATCTGGCGGATGTGACGGTCGGCCTCCTCGCTGCCATCGATGACCATGCCGAAGCCACCGTTGATGACCTCGCCCCATCCGACACCGCCACCATTGTGGATGCTCACCCACGTGGCGCCACGGAACGAGTCGCCGATGACGTTCTGCACGGCCATGTCGGCGCAGAACTGGCTGCCGTCGTAGATGTTGCTGGTCTCGCGGAAGGGCGAGTCGGTGCCACTCACGTCGTGGTGGTCACGACCCAGGACGATGGGACGCGAGATCTCGCCGCGACGGATGGCGTCGTTGAACGCCAGCGCGATGCGTGTGCGGCCCTCGCTGTCGGCATAGAGGATGCGTGCCTGCGAGCCCACCACCAGGTGGTTCTTGCCTGCCTCGCGAATCCAGTGCAGGTTGTCGGCCAACTGCCCCTTGATGTCGTCGGGCGAGTGCTGCAACATGTCGTCGAGCACCTCGGCGGCGAGGCGGTCGCTCACCTCCAGGTCGCGCGGGTCGCACGAGGTACACACCCAGCGGAAAGGACCGAAGCCGTAGTCAAAGAACATCGGGCCCATGATGTCCTGCACATAACTCGGATAGCGGAAGTGGGTCTCATCCTTCATAATGTCGGCACCGGCGCGGCTGGCCATGAGCATGAAGGCGTTGCCGTAGTCAAAGAAGTACATGCCCTGGGCGGTGAGGCGGTTGATGGCAGCCACCTGGCGGCGCAGCGAGGCATAGACCGCCTCCTTGAACTGCTCGGGCTGCTCGGCCATCATCACCTTCGACTCCTCGAGGCTGTAGCCCACAGGATAGTAGCCGCCGGCATAGGGGTTGTGCAGCGAGGTCTGGTCGCTGCCCAGGTCCACATGGATGTTCTCGTCGGCCAGACGCTCCCACAGGTCGACAATGTTGCCCACGTAGGCCATCGACACCACGCGGCGCTCGTCTACAGCCTTGCGGATGGCGGGGATGAGTTCATCCAGGTTGTCATGCAACTCGTCGACCCAGCCCTGATCGTAGCGCTTGCGTGCCGCCAGCGGGTTGATCTCGGCCGTCACGCTCACCACACCGGCGATGTTGCCGGCCTTGGGCTGAGCACCGCTCATGCCGCCCAGACCTGCGGTGACGAACAGCGGGATGCGCTTCTCGGGATTGTCGCCCATGACCTTGCGTGCTGCGTTGAGCACGGTGATGGTAGTGCCATGCACGATGCCCTGCGGGCCGATGTACATGTAACTGCCGGCGGTCATCTGGCCATACTGGCTCACGCCCAGGGCGTTCATGCGCTCCCAGTCATCGGGCTTGCTATAGTTAGGGATCACCATGCCGTTGGTCACCACCACGCGGGGTGCCTCCTTGTGCGAGGGGAAAAGTCCCAGCGGGTGACCGCTGTACATGACCAGTGTCTGCTCGTCGGTCATCTCGCTCAGGTACTTCATCACCAGGCGATACTGTGCCCAGTTCTGGAACACGGCACCGTTGCCGCCATAGGTGATGAGTTCGTGCGGATGCTGCGCCACGGCCTTGTCCAGGTTGTTCTGGATCATCATCATGATGGCCGCCGCCTGACGGCTGCGGTGAGGATAGTCGTCGATGGGGCGCGCCTTCATCTCGTAGCGCGGACGCAGGCGATACATGTAGATGCGGCCATAGCGGCGCAACTCCTCGGCAAACTCGGGCAGCAGCGTGGCATGGTGCTTGGCGGGGAAGTAGCGCAGCGCGTTGCGCAGTGCCAGCCGCTTCTCGTCGTGGGTGAGGATGTCCTTGCGCTTGGGCGCATGATTGATCTCGGTGTCATAGGGCATCGGCTCGGGCAGCACGTCGGGGATACCGGCCCTGATGTCGGCCATAAATTCTTCTCTAGTCATTTGCTCAAAGTTTTATGTTAACCAATTATTTTTTGCCTTATCCAGTTTTAGCGCTGCAAAATTAGTTCTTTTAATTGAGAATTGAAAATTGAGAATTGAAAATTATGCTTTCGCCCTCAGTTTTTTATTTGCCACACGCAGCCCCCGACCAATCCACAAAACATCACATCTTGTTCAAAGACTACCACTCATGGCGTGAAGCCAGCCATCTGCAGTCCACTCATTCAAGCGCCAGGCAGCAAAGGAATCGCCACACGGGTGAGAACTCCGTGTGGCGATTGTCTGTGATGGCCCGGGGCAGGGAAAACCCTAACCTCTAACCACCTGTCACTTGTAACTTGTCACTTATAACTTGTAACTAGTAACTAGTAACTCGTCACTTGTAACTTGTAGCCATCTTGCCCAGCATGATGTTGATCACGGCGTTGACGTCGGCAATGTCCACCTTGCCGTCGCCGTTGAGGTCGGCGGCAGGAATCATGTCGCCCTTGCCCAGCATGATGTTGATCACGGCGTTGACATCGGCTATGTCGACCTTGCCGTCACCGTTGAGGTCGCCCAGTGTTGAGGTGCTGAGCCGCACCACATTGGACGGTGCACTCTCGGTGCCGGCCACAACGGCAGTGACGGTGTAGTCTCCGCCTCTGGCTGCAGTCACCACATGGGCGGTCTCGGTCACGCCCTGCGCCACCAGTTCGCCATCGCGATAGATGTTGTAGGTGGGCTGCTCGCCGTCGGCCTGGCGCGGAGCCTTGTTGGGGCCTAACTGCTGGTCGGGTGTCTGCAGCACGCCGCTGATGCGCCAGCCATAGTTCTGCTTCTGCTTGGTGTAGAGCGAGTACCAGTAGCCAGCCTCGAGCGTCTGCGAGTAGACATCGTTGGCCATGGGGATGGCAGGCCCCGGGTCGAGGGTCAGGCAACGTGTGCCCGAGGTGTAGGTTGCCGAGTAGCCCAGTCCCAGCGGCAGCGTCAAGCCGGCAGGAATGGTGTAGGGCTGGTTGAGTCGCACCACATTCCAGCCGACAACAGGATTCTCGACATCCTGCTCAAACAAGATGTTGTCGCCCAACATCACCACGACCGTAGCCGAAGCCACCTCGGCCGACAACTTGAACTTGACATGCGTCAATGTCTTGCCCACGAGACTGGGCAACGTGTCGGTGCCGAAACGGATGGCCTGATAACTGGTCAACTGACCTCCACCACTCTTGGTGAAACCCAGCGCCAGGTCTTGGTCCAAGTCGGTCATGTAGTTAATCTCCTGCACATCGCCCGGTGCGGTCCATGCCAGGTGCAGATCGCCGCCCTCGAGCTCGCCTTGCAGGTCATAGGGTGCCTGCGACAGTTGCGCAATCTTGTTCTCAAAGGTCACCACCTTGCTGGCAGGCGACTCCCAGCCGTTGGTGAAGATAGTGGTCACGTAATACTCAACCTTGCCATACTTGTTGAGCACCTCGGTGAAAGTGGAGGCCTCGGTCGAGGCGTGGAGCTGGTTGTTGCGATAGATGCGGAACGATGCGGCCTGTGCCTTCGGGGCCTTGGCCGGAGCGCGGCGCACGGGAGCCACGTTGATGGCTGCATCCACGCCATTGCGTGCATCCTCGGCACTGAGGGTGACTTGATGCAGGCGACGGTCGATGTTGCCCAGATGCACAAGTCCGGCCTGTTGCGACTGGGCACCGGCAGGCATGATGGTGGCACCAATCACGATGTTATAGTCATTATAGGTCGAGTTGATGGTACCCAACTTCATCCAGTTGGCACCCTCGGTCAGACTGATCATGGCTCCACCGTCCTTGAGTGGGCCGGCATCAATGAGGATGGGGCTGCTGCCACCCGGCAACAGTGCCTTGTAGGCCAGATAGATGTCCTTGCCCTCGGGGATGCGTACCTCCTCGGGAATGTTCAGAGTGTAGAATGCCAACGGCTCAATCTCGTCTTGCGTGAAGTCCATGTTCCACAACACTTGATTGTCGCTGGTGCGGATTTGAACACTGAAGTCGATGGCCTGTGCCACACCGAACTTGATGCTTCCGAACTTGTAGCCCGCATACTGGGCCAACTCATCGGCACTGAACTTGGCGCCAAAGAGCATCGACATGTCCTCGTCGAAGCCCACCATATAAGAAGGTGTATCATACTTCGCAAGTTCGATGGCATCGGCGCTCCACTCGATTGAAACCTCCTTGGTGACCTCGTTAAAGTGGCTCTTGGTGATCAAGGGAGCCTCATAGGCAGCGGGCATAGTATAGGTCAGCGCCAGATTCTTGTCGGTTCCGACCTTACCGCCGACATACTTGGTCACCAGTCGATAGTTGTAGGTGCCGGGGTCAGCCACCTCATCATTGTAATCGAGGTCGGTGATGCCGGCCTCAAGCAGCTGGCCATCGCGATACAGGTCATAGCCTGCAACGGTGAGTGCCGATGCAGCCTCACCCACAGGAGTGACATCGGCCTTGAGCATGAAATTGCCGGGGATGTTGCCCGATGCAAGCGTCTTCCACGTCGGGTTGCTGGAGTTGAACGACGAACTGTTGGGCGACGATGTCGAGAACGAGTTGCCCTTAACATCGACAGCCGTGGTGTTGTCCACACCCACAGGGTGGGTCTTGGGCGTGTGGGTATAATAGACACCATAAGCATAACTGTGTCCAGTGGCCAACCGGTAAGGTGCGCCCATGTCAAATGTCACCCATCCCGGTGCTTCGATGGCTTGAATCACACTGTCAGGCACATTGCGCGACTGCACAATCTTGCCATCACGCATCACAAAGATGGTGGCCGTCAAGATTTCTTTCTCGGCCACATAGGCTCTGATGGCATTGAGGTTATAGTCCTGAAATGCAAGCATATCGTTGCGGTCAAACTCCTGCTTGACCCACACCTTGGTGTTGCTCGTGGCAGTGCCGCCAATGTGGTTGCCCATCTCCTCGCCACTCCAGGTGAGCACATCGCCGCCCTTGAGCGGTGCGGTCCAGCTGAGCAGTCCCGACAATTCGTCGGTCACGCCGGTGAAGGTCGATGCCGGAGCGGCCAGGCTGCTGGCTGCCACCACATCGAGCGTGACAGGATAGGCCTGGCGCTCGCCATCGTCATAGACAGCCGCCACGGCATAGGTGTGTGTCCCGTCAGGCTCGCCGGTCAATTCATAACTCAAGTCGGTGACAAGTTGGTCGTTGATGCGCGTGCCGTCGCGATAAATATTGTAGCCCAGAGGCTCGCCAGTGAAGTCGTTCTTGACATTGGCGGTGACCAGAAAGTCGCCCACGGCACCTTGATACCAGTTCATGCCGTCATAACTGTAGACATCGCCCTTGCCCGGCTGGGGATAGCGGTCGGTGATGGCAACGAACGAGAAGTTTGGTCCAGCCATGTAGCGTGCCACAAACATGACCTCTTTTCCCTCAGGGATGATGTATGGCTCGTCCAGAGTGGTGGTGCGCCACGAGTCCTTCTGGAAGTTTGACAAGTCTGACACCTGATCTCGCACCAGTTGCTTGTTCTCATAGATCTGCACATTCACTTGAATGACAGGACGGTACTCATAGAATGTGATAGACTCGACCGTCTGCCCCGCCAGACCGACAAGGTCGGTGGCAGCAAACTTGTTGGCAGCATAGATGATATTAGGCCCACCGGCCTCTTGTGGTTTGCCATCCATGCCGTTGTAGTCCTCACCGTCGTGCCACTGGATAGTGACAGGCGACGAGGGCGCTTGCCACGTCAGGCTCACATCCGAGAAATTGGCCGTTCCGCGCACAGCCACTGGCGCTCCATCTTGCGCAGCACAAGGGCTCAAACCCAGCAGAGCCATTGCACCAAGCGTGAGATGCCTGAAGAATTGTAATTTTCTCATTACTAATACTTTTATAGGTTCTTTAATGTTTGATGAATGTTTAACATCACTCATTGTGCCAACAAAATTAGAAAAAAAACAGCAATGATTCAACCCCAATGGTAACAAAAAAACAACATTGGCGACAAATCGGAAGAAAGTTGTCTAAAATGGGACAAAAAATTTGGTCAATTACCCAATATGTGGTAATTTTGCATCGCAAAAACACACTCACTTAACATCTAAATTCAACAACAATGAACGACAAGGAAATCATCGAACGCATCAAGTTTCTCATGAAAGAGCTCCGCTACAAGCAGGTGGAGTTTGCCGACAAAATCGACATCGACACCTCCAACCTGTCGAAGTACTTGAATGGCAGGTTGCCCATCAGCACGGCTCTGATCAACCGCATCGTGGTCAACCTGGGCGTGTCGAAGCAGTGGCTCGAGGACGGCACCGACCTGCCCTTTGCCAAGCAAATTGCACCCACCTCGATTGATGTGCCTGCAGGCCTAACCACCGCCGGCCTGGGAACGCCGGTCTATGACATCGATGTCACCGCCGGGTCGATGCCGCGTGCGGCCATGTTCACCGACGACCGCATCGTGGGCAGGGTCGACCTGCCGGGCATGCCCTCGGGGTCGCGCATCATCAAGGTGAGTGGAGACTCGATGAAGCCCGTGATATGCGACGGCGACTATGTGGCCATACGCGAGTTGACCAGCATGCAGCACATCTTCTGGGGGCAAATTTATGTTGTGCTGCTCGATGACTACCGCCTCATCAAGTATGTGCGCCGCAACGAGGATCCGCGCATGGTGACACTGCGCAGCGCCAACAAGGACTATGACGACATGGATGTGATGCGCAGCGACATCCGCGAGATGATGATCGTGCAGCAAATCCTCCACCTCGACACCCGCTTCTGACCTCTCGAACAAGTTACGAGTTACAAGTTACGAGAGACGAGTTACAAGTTACGAGAGACGAGTGCGTAGCGGTCTTAATTCAATATCGGTTATCAGTTGTCGATTGTCGGTTATCGGTTGTGACTGAAAACTGAAAGCTGAAGAGCCAGAACTAAAATTCTTGATTCATAATTTCCGATTCTTGATTAATTTGTTGTAACTTTGCGGTTCATTATGAGTCTAAAAGAAAAAACTGTAGAACTATGAAAAGACTATTCACATACATCGCCATCGTCATGATGGCTCTGTGCTGGAGCAATCAGGGGTCAGCACAAGTGCTGCGCGACGCCGACTACAACAGCGTGGGTCGCATCGCCGGCAACGGACTGGTGCGCGACGCCAGCCAGAGGAGCATCGGCTCGTTTGAGGCCGATGGTACAGTCAAGGACAAGGCCGGCGTGACGCGCGGCCGCATCAACCGACTGGAAATCTTCGATGCCAGCGGCACACGCATCGGCTACATCAAGACCGACGGCACCGTGTGCGACGGCGAGAGCAATGTGCTGGGCACCATCAACCTGAATGACGGCAAGGTGGTGGACGCCAGCCACAGGGTGCTGGGCTTCGCCCGTGGCATACGCGTCGACTGGATTGCATGCTACTACTTCTTCGACTTTTTCAAATCCACTAGATAGTCTAGAGATTCTAGAAGTTCTAGGTTTTCACACATGAAAAAGTATCTTTCAACCATGCTGGTTGCCTGCCTGGTGGCGGGCAACCTTGTTGCTGCCCAACGCCTGCCCAGCGATGCCGAGTTGCGCCGCATGGCGGCACAGATGCTCATGGTGGGATTCCGTGGCGACACGGTGACCGACGACTGCGACGCGGCACGCTATGTGCGTGACTTGGGCGTGGGCGCCATCATCCTGTTTGATGTCGACCTCACGGGCGATGCCACCATCGGCTCGCGCAACGTCACCAGCCGCGACCGACTGCAACGCATGACAGCGCAATTGCAACGCTGGGCCAACGGACGACTGATCATCGCACTGGATCAGGAGGGTGGACGGGTGCAACGCCTCAAGCCCCAATATGGCTACGAACCCATTCCGTCAGCAGCCCGCATCGGCCAGATGGCACGTGCCGACTCGACCCGATACTATGGCCACCTGATGGCTCGGCAACTGTCGAGCAGTGGTGTGAACGTCAACCTAGCACCCGATGTCGACATTCTCAACCCCGACTGCCCAGCACTGGGCAAGATAGACCGGTGCTACGCAGCCTCGCCATCGGTGATAGCCTGGCATGCGGGCATGGTCATCGACGAGCACCGCAAGCAGGGCGTGCTGTGCACGCTCAAGCACTTTCCTGGCCACGGCAGCGCTGTGGGTGACTCACATTGGGGACTGGTCGACGTGACCGACACCTGGCAACCGACCGAACTGCGCCCCTTCGGCCTGCTCATTGAGCAAGGCAAGGCC
>Ga0310691_10001275_pt1 | contig 39236 bp, 23 predicted proteins | sample 176DNAGHGlowgp2_FD_203887 | JGI IMG/M metagenome (GOLD analysis project Ga0310691, IMG submission 203887) | Sheep rumen microbial communities from Palmerston North, Manawatu-Wanganui, New Zealand - 1766 DNA GHGlow gp2 (v2) (version 2) | ecosystem: Host-associated > Mammals > Digestive system >... | reverse complement strand
CAATTCTATTGCGTGGCAAAGGTAGTAACTTATTGTGAATAAACTAAATATAATTGGCATTTTCTAATGGCGGTCATTAGAAAATGGAATGGAATAAATCTCTAATGACCGATTTGGGTTAAAAGGAATGAGCCACAAAGAAATGAGCAGGTAGTTACTCCCAGTTATTATTCACCTATTCCAATAAATAATGTTTCCAACGTATATATTCAAGGAGAACCCTCCAATGGAGTCGGAACAACAGGATTTGTATTCGCACTATTATATTTGCTCGCAGGGTGGACACCTCTTCTTGCAATATGGTCTGCCACTCTCTTTACTATTTTGTGGGTTATCAATGGTTTCCTATGGTTCCTCGGATTTATCTGCTCTTTTATAGGAATGTTTAAACGTCCGCGCGGATTAGCAATAGCTGGGTTTATTATCAGTGTAATTCCGATTATTATTGTTCTTATCTTAGTTCTTTTCTTTGGTTTTGCCTTGAGTGAATTCAGAAAATATTAATGAGAAAAACAGAAGGTGTTGTTTGTGAGTTTGCATCTTACTTCACCAACATCTCAGCCCACTCAGGGAGATTTTCAACATATTTCTTGAAAATTTGCCCTTCAACAGTACGATAGAGTAAACGAGGAAGTTGATTATCAACGGAGTTGTCGTAGATATAGGCACGATCAACAAAAGAAATGGCCTCTTCTGCATTCACAAGCGACTTATAATAGCGTGAGATAATCTTTGAAATAGGTACCTCATGGCCACCATTCAAATAACGCTGAGTGATACGTGCTACATTGATGGCGGGGTCTGACGTGCATACATAGAATAAACGAACAAAGAATCCATACTCTTTTGCTTTGTGTAGAAAATCCAATTTTTCTTGCGAAGAAAAAACTGTTTCAAATACAAAGTCACGCTTTTTCTTCAGACAATCATAACGGAGTTGGGTGGCTTGTTGAGCGGCTTTCAAAACAGCCTCAGGAGAATTCCAGTCACCAAACTGTTCCTGTGCGATATTATCGGGATTAATATATAGACTATCTACAGCCCATTCATCTTGAAGAAGTTGAATGGTGGTAGTGGTTTTGCCTGAACCATTCGGCCCAGCAACTACACATAGAGTCGGCTTACGATCTATCATCTTGCTACTGCTTGTTCTCGATGAGCACGACGCTGAGCTATAATTTGGGCTGTTTCAGAAAACCTCCGTCGCTTCTCTTCTTCCACTCTTGCACTTGAGGCACGTGCAGCCTCTGCTACACCCTCCATGAGTTCATGCAGCATTTCGTCTGTCGGTTCTTCCGTTGAGGTTAGACGGTATTTCTTGAATTCTTCGCTCATATTTTTGATATTCTTTTACACCGCCTCGTTCTCCGTGCGGGCAATGATTTCGTTCTGCAGCTGTTCGGTCATGTCGTTGAAGTAGTCCGAGTAGCCGGCCACGCGGACGAGGAGGTCCTTGTACTGGTCAGGATGCTTCTGGGCATCGAGCAGCGTGGCGGTGTCAACGATGTTGAACTGGATGTGGTGGCCACCGAACTTAAAGTACGTTCGGATGAGCGAGGCACACTTCTTGATGTCCTCGTCGCGACGGAACAGCTGCGGCGTGAAGCGGACATTGAGCAACGTACCGCCACTCTTCGTCTGGTCGAGTTTGCCGAGCGACTTGATGACGGCCGTCGGGCCGTGCGAGTCGCTGCCGTGGGCAGGCGAGGTGCCGTCGCTGATGGCAAAGTGGGCGAAGCGTCCGTTGACCGAGGCACCGCAAACCGAGCCGAAGTAGTTGTGGCAGGTGGTCGAGAGCATATTCAGGTGCGTCTCGCCGCCACGGGTGTTGGGACGTCCCTCGATGGCCTTCACCAGGTCGTCATAGACACGCACGGCAATCGTGTCGGCATACTCGTCGTCGTTGCCGAAGAAGGGTGTATGGTTGCGGATGTACTGGCGCATCACCTCCTCGCCGTCCCAGTTCTTGGCCACGGCGTCCAGCATCTGGTCCATCGTGTAGCGATGCTCTTCGAACACATGTTTCTTCAGCGTGGTGAAGCAGTCGGTGATGGTGCCCAGGCCGGTGCACTGGATATAGGTCGTGTTGTAGCGTGCACCGCCGCTGTAGTAGTCGCGGCCCTTCTCGATGCAGTCGTCGATATAGAGCGAGAGGAACGTGGCAGGTGCATAGAGCGAGAACATACGCTCGATGTAGTTGTTGACGGCGAGCTTCAGGTTGACGAAGTAGATCATCTGCTTGTGCCAAGCCTCATACAGCTCGTCGAAGGTCTTGAACGTGCGCGGGTCGCCGGTTTCGAGTCCGAGTCGTTTGCCCGTCTCGGGGTCGATGCCGTTGTTGAGCGTAATCTCCAGAATCTTGGGCGTGTTCAGATAGCCGGTCAGCAGATACGCCTCCTTGCCGAAGGCACCCACCTCGATGCAGCCCGAGCAACCGCCTTCGCGGGCATCCTCGACCGTCTTGCCGGCACGTACCATCTCCTTGACGTAGGTGTCGGGATTGAAGACCGAAGGATAGCCGTGACCCTGGCGGATCACCTTCAGACCAGCCATGAGGAAGTCGTCGGGAGTGTTCTCGGCGATGTGGATACTGAGTCCTGGCTGCAGCTCGTGCAGCTCTTCCTGTATCTCCAGTATCATGTACGAGATGTCGTTGGCTGCACTCGTGCCGTCGCGCTTCACGCCGCCGATGTTGATGTTGGTAAAGTCGTTGTACGTTCCGCTTTCGAGTGCAGTGACACCCACCTTCGGCGGCGCCGGCTGGTTGTTGAACTTGATCCACAGGCAGGAGAGCAGTTCCTTGGCCTGCTCGCGTGTCAGCGTGCCGTCCTTCACTCCCTTCTCGTAGAACGGGAGGAGGTGCTGGTCGATGTGCCCGGGGTTCATCGAGTCCCAGCCGTTCAGTTCGGTCACCGTGCCGAGATGGACGAACCAGTACATCTGGATGGCCTCCCACAGGTCGCGCGGCGCATGGGCAGGCACCCAGCGGCACACGTCGGCAATCTTCTCCAGCTCGGCCTTGCGCTGCGGATTCGTCTCCTTTGCAGCCATCTGCTCGGCCAGTTCGGCATGGCGCTCGGCAAAGAGGATGGCGGCGTCGCACGAAATCGCCATCGCCTCCAGCTCCTGCTGTTTGTCGGTAGCCTCGGGGTCGTAGATGAAGTCCAGCTCGGCAAGTTTCTTCTCGATGCGAGCCTTCACGTCGAGCAGACCTTCACGGTACATCTTGCCGTCCATCGCCGTGTGGCCGGCGGCACGCTGTTCCATGAATTCGGTGAAGACACCGGCATGGTACGCCTCTTCCCACTCTTTCGACACATGGTTGAAGATGCGTTCACGCTGCGTCTTACCCTTCCAGTACGGAATCACCTCGCGCTCGTAGGTGTCGATGTCCTCCTGCGAGATGTGGTACGACTGCAGTTCGCGTGTGTCGAGCGTATGCAGGTCCTCGACCGAGTGGCAAGTCAGTTCGGGGAACGTCGGCACCGCCTTGGGCACCGGTCCGCGTTCGCCCACGATGAGTTCGTCATCGCCGATGTAGAGGGTTTTCTTCTTGCAGATCTCGTAGAAGTTCTTGGCACGCAGCACAGCGATGGGCATCGTGCCGTAGTTCTTTTTGTAAAACTCCGTCTCGATCAGGGCCCGTTCGATGCTCAGCGTCGTCGGTGTGTCGAAGTTCTGTTGGCGCAGCCGTTTGATGCGCTCGTTCATGCCCCCCTCATTCTCGGGGTGCTGGATGGGGAAATTGCTCATATTGTGTGATTGATTATATAGTCTTCGTATAGTGATATTATATTATGTTAATAAATATTCTCTCGTTCCCACAGCAATAGATGTTGTTCAACAAGCTGGCGATTAATCTTCCTTGCCAAGTGATCACGGGCATCGAAGAATCTGTTGAACATTGCTAAGTCTGCCTTGGGCACGACCATTTCTATATTCTTACGCCCGAATCCCATCGTCCCTTTGGTTGTCTTGACACGGGTGATGCGCCGGTCTTCATTGCTCTTCAATTCTTGGAAATCGGCGGGGTTTTTGCCCATGATGGCGTTGGTAATGTCATAGAAACTGTCGTTCCATTCGTGTATGTTGGTATACTTCGGCTGTCGATGATAATATCGGAATATCTCAAGGGATGCTTCGCGAAGTTCACGTGCCTCAGCAGAGAACTCAAAGCGGTTGAGGAACTCACGGAAGTTAAACCGTTCAGGAACGGCTTGTTCAAAGGGAAGACCATCGCTCTGTTCTATAAATAGTTCATTCAATTCATTCACGCCGCATCCCAGTTCTTCCGCCGTGAAGGGCATCATGAAGTTGCGCTGTCCTTCTTTGTTAGAGAAATTACAGCCCTTGTAGAACAGCGAGAACATAATGGCATCAGACTTTAGTTCCGAACTGATATCGGAGATTCTGCCTCGGTAGGTGAGGTTGCTGGTTTCAAAATATTTTCCATGCGTATTGAAGTTCAAGCCTTTCAACATCAGTACATCTTCCAGATTGTCGGTAGTGATGTACTGGTTGTGTGTCTGACGGTTGCTTATTACGAGACAGTAACTCTGATTTGCCCACTGTCCGAGCACTGCTCCCGTGGCATGTTCTTTGATATGCTGCTCAATATCCTTGATGAGCTGAGGACGCACGTTGTCGTAGGTGTAGCTACGCACGTAGTCCAGCTGGTGAGAACTACGGTTGTACTCGTAACGGTCAGCTTTGACGAGTTTACCATCAAAGTCGTCACCCTTTTCACGGTCGAACACCACCTGGCTGATGGACCACTCAGAGAGGTGGAACGTTGTGCGTGCATTGCTAAACACGTGAGAAACGACCTTATACCCAGAACGGACAAAGTGTTGCACCGTATCGCGCAGGAAGAATTCCGTCTTGCAATAGTAAACGATAGTGTCGGGCTGAAGCTCTGTTACTTTGTTGAAGAATTCAACTGCCATGTCGTTGTCGTATCCTTTCCGACGTACATAGGGAGGATTCATCACGACCATCAGCTTGCGCCCCTCACGCTGAGCAATCTCACGGATGTCAAGTTCCTCTCCGCGGTACTTCCACTTAGGCTGCATTTGACGGTCGGCAAAGTAGTCAAACTGGATGGCATTGTCGAAGCCTTTGATGCGGCAAGTGTCCACATCCATATTGACGAGTGTGGAAAGATAGCAATATTGCTTGTAGTCCTTACCAAATTCATTTTCCAGATTTCCAACGCCAGCACAGGGGTCGCAGACGATGTAATCATCCATGTCGTAATGACGATGGAGAATGTCATTCTGTAGGGCAACAAAGCATGATGGTGTGTATTCGCCGCCAGTGTCGCGTCGGTACTGCTCGGAGTAGAGCATACTGCTGTGCTCCTTGATTCTCATGAATTCCTCCTGCGCGGGCGGGCGTTTGTACTTACGCCAGAAGGCTTCGTATCGATCAGCATTTTCGATGGTGTAGTAGTATGATACCGGATAGCCTTTGTATCGGATGCCATCCACTGTTTCACCGTCGAACATCAGACGATAGTTCAGCAGGTTGGTACCCTCACGGATGAGGTTTTTATCCGTTTTTACCCTTTTCTGCCTTGAAAGAGGGCCGAATAGACTATCCTCCGTGATTTCTTCATACACCACCTCCTTGTATGTGGTGCGGTTCAGGAGGTCAACGAGAAAGAGGTTGATGAGGTCCTGCTCATTGTCAATGCGTTCGTGGAACTTCACCTCGCGCTTCCACTTCGTATAGATGGTGGTGGCATTGCGGTCGGTGATGCCAATCTGCACCTTGCGACGATGCTTCAGCGCTTTGTATGCCTCACGGATTTCGTCCTCACCGCTAAAAGTCGTGACGCGCCCCACGAGACGGTCGTTGATACGGTCAATAGCATCTTTCGAGGGATGACTGGGCGTTTCCGCCTGCCATCTGATATCATTATTAAACATCACAGAATCATCCGAGCAGTCGATGAGTTCCAGAACATCTTCCCCATCAGCGTTGCGGTAGATGAGCCCAAGCTGAGTAAGCAGCTCTTCCTGCTTCTTGTTAGTCAGCACCACCTGTGCCAAGGCTTCGCGACGTTCCGACTGAGACGTGACGGTATCTTTCGACTCAATGTACAACAGATGCTCACCTTTGCTGTCATCCAGCAGAACATCCACCTTATGCACATCAAGCTGCCATGTGTCAGGATCAAAATAGCGCAGGCAGAAATCTTTCTTATAGTTGACTTCACCGCTCTTTGCCAATGTATTCGCTGAGTTCATGATAGGATTTTGCCTTGTTGAGGGTTCACTGAAATATGTCTGCACCTTCTCATCCGCTTAGGCACCAAATTCATGCCCCCCTCATTCTCGGGGTGCTGGATGGGAAAATTGCTCATATTGTGCGTATTTAGATTCTCAGCTGCAAAGTTAACAAACATTTTTTACATATACACAATTGGGAATTGAAAAATCTTCAGGCGAAATTCAGCATCGTTTTTTACCCTTCAACATGGGAAAAAAGCACCGCTGTGCATCTAAATTGTTTTCAGAGGTTTCTTATGAGATTGAATGGATATTGGTTTTACAGATATCTTTGTTACAGGAAATGAGGGTTACTTTGTGCGGTCGAAGCCAACTTGGGTGCCTTCCTTGAAGGTGAGGTTCAGCTTGGCGGCGGTGACGCTTTCGACGTTGAATTCCTTGAAGAGGACGGTGAAGGGTAGGAGGTCAACAAGCTGGTCTTTCATCTTAATCTTGACCTGCTCGTTCATCATCTCGTAGATCATCTTCTTCATGGATTCGTCTTTCAGCATGGCCTGCATCTCTTCGTCGGTGGTGGTGAGGGAGAGGATCTTGAAGGTGGCATTGTGGGGTGTGTACTTAGCCGTCACTTGCTTTCCTTTCTTGGTGTAGGTGCCAGGGATGGTGTACTCGAACTTCATGCTCATTTCTTCGTCCTCAGCCTTGATGACCATCTGGAGGTTGAGGTTCTTGACGGTGAACTGCAGGATGAGATCGACGTGCATTTTGGGGTCGTCGTTCACTAACTGGCTGAATGCCTTGTCGGCTTTCCATTTTCCGATGAGGGTCTGTGCCGACATCGAACTGATGCCCAGCAGCATCAGGGTCAGGAGTAATAATGTTTTCTTCATGTTCTTGAGGGTTTTGTCCTTGCGGGAAAACCGCAAGGCACTGTGTGATTAAGCATTTTTTGCGGCATAGACCTCATCGACCGTCATCGGCTTCTGAATCGTGCCGAGCAGACGGACGCTGCCGTCGGCCATGACGGCGTAGTTGAGTTCGTTGCGCAGGCCGGTGAAGTCGCGCCAGGGCTGCAGGCGGTCGTAGCAGATGAAGTCGGTGAACTGCCGTTCAGCCTCCCACTTGTCCATCAGCTCGGGGATGAAATAGATGCCTGGCTCGACGGTGAAGACGAAGCCCGGCTCGAGGGGACGCGCCAGGCGAAGCGACTTGAATCCGAACTGCGTCGATTTCTTTTCGCCCTCGAGGTAGCCGACGTATTGCTCGCCGAGGTTCTCCATGTTGTGCACGTCGAGCCCCACCATGTGGCCCAGCCCGCAGGGGAAGAACAGGGCGTAGGCACCGATGCGGGCTGCCTCGGCCGGATCGCCCTTCATCAGCCCGAGGTCCTTCATCCCCTCGCAGATGGCGGTGGCGGCGGCAATGTGAGCGTCGCGGAAGGGCACGCCGACCTTCAGCGTATCGACGGCGGCGTAGAACGAGCGCAGGTGTATCTCGTAAATGGTCTTCTGCCGCTCCGTGAAGCGTTCGCCCACGGGCATGGCCGACGAGAGGTCGCCGGCATAGTGCATCTTGGTCTCGGCTCCGGCGTCGAGCAGGAAGATGTCGCCTTCCTTCAGCTCGTGGATGAAGCCGTGGTTGTGGAGCACCTGTCCCTGCACCGTGGCAATGGTGGGGAAGGCCAGTTGGTTGCCATGGCGGCACGCCACCTCCTCGACGACGGCGGCAACTTCGCTTTCGTGGACACCTGGGCGCACCTTACGGTAGGCGGCGAGGTGCATCTCGGTGCTGATATCGACGCTCTCCTCGATGGCGAGGATCTCTTCGTCGGTCTTGTGGATGCGCTGCTTCACGATTGCCTTGATGAAGGGGACGGAGGCACGGTCGGCCTGCTCTGCGGGCTGTGTGCCCAGCAGTTCGTAGAGCCACACCTTGTGGTCGCCGCGGTAGGGCGGCAGGAAGTGGATGGCCTGGCCGCGGCTCTGGGCACGGGCGATGTAGTGGGCGAGCTCGGCCATCGGCTTGGTCTCGCGGATGCCGTAGCGCTCTGCCTTTTCGTGCAGCGTGGGCTGAAGGCCCGTCCAGACGATGTCGTCGATGGTGAGCTCGTTGCCGAAGACGATTTCGCGGTCTTCGTCGATGTCGATGACGGCTGCGAGGTCGGGGTAGTCCAGTCCGAAGAAGTAGAGGAAGGAACTGTCCTGACGGAAACGGTAGGTGTTGTCGGCATAGTTCATGCCTACCTCGCCGTTGCCCAGGAAGAGCAGCAGGCCGCTGCCCATGTCGCGTTTGAGTTGTGCGCGGCGTCGGCCGTAGGTGTCGTTACTTATTGTCATGGTAGTCGGCGCGAGTGATGTTGTTTACTTTCTTGTGTTTGCTGATGTGCAGCGAAGTCTTCGGGAAGTATTCGGCGATGAGGTTGTAGAGGTCGGGGTCGAACTCCTCCAGTTCTTCGCGGGTGTTGACGTAGTTGTGCTTGCCGTCGGGGTGGTCCATCTCGGCATTGGTGTTGAACCAGTCCTGGATGCCCTCGGCGAAGTATTCCTCCTTGTCGGTGATGCGGTAGGTTCCGTCGAGGATGCCGCGGGCCTTGGCGTTCTCGTAGCAGGTCTTCAGCCGGCTGTCGAAGTCGGGTACGGCGAGCATGAGTCCGATGAGGTGGATGGAGTGGGCGAACTCGTGGATGAGGATGTCCTCGGCATGGTATTTGTCGATTTGGTAGCCGAGCACGTTCTCCTCGGCACACGAGGTCAGCGGCAACTCCAGGTCGCCGCCGAGTCCGCGGGCGCGGAGGTCCCAGTTGAGCGTGGTGTCGTTGATGAGGTGGTGGTGCTCAGGGATGTCGGTAGTGCCCTCGTAGCGTGCCATGATGGCGATGCGTGTGCCGCGTGCCACCATCGAGTCGAGCACGGCTGGCGGCAGCATGCAGGTCATGGCATAGAGTGTGCGGTGGGCAGCGACGAAGGCCGAGTCGGGCACGCGCCACGAGGAGATGAGCGGCAGTCCGTTCACATCGACGTATTTCTTGTAGAAGGGGTCGAGGTGTAGGCTGTCGGGCACGCTTGTCACCACACATTCGGGAATGTTGATGGTGTCCTCAGGAGCCACGACATCGTCATTTGTCGTTTTTGTTTGTTGGCAGGCAGCAACAGCGAAGGCTGCCATCGCCCAAAGAAGAATCTTTTTCATTGTTGTTTGTGGTATAAAAATCAAGGATTTTAAGGATGGTAAAAGATGTTTTGCAGTCATCCTTTTCATCCTTAAAATCCTTGATGGGTGGGTCTCTACTTCAGATACGTGTACCGATAGTCGGTGGGGCTGACGAGTGTTTCCTTGATGACGCGGGGGATGATCCAGCGGATAAGGTTGAACTCGCCGCCGGCCTTGTCGTTCGTACCGCTGGCACGTGCGCCGCCGAAGGGCTGCATGCCGACCACGGCGCCGGTGGGCTTGTCGTTGATGTAGAAGTTGCCGGCGGCGTAGCAGAGCTGGTCAGCAATCTTCTCGACGGCCATGCGGTCGCGACCGAAGACGGCACCGGTGAGGCCGTAGGGCGATGTCTCGTCGCACAGACGGACGGTCTCGTCCACCTTGTCGTCGTCGTAGGGATAGACGGTGAGGATGGGGCCGAAGATTTCTTCTTCCATCGACTTGAAACGCGGGTTGGTGGTTTCGATGACGGTGGGTTCGACGAACCAGCCGACCGTCTTGTCGCACTTGCCACCCATGACGACACGTGCGTCGCTGGCCTGCTCGGCGTAGTCGATGTACGACTTGCACTTGTCGAACGAGGCTTCGTCAATCACGGCATTGATGAAGTTCGAAGCGTCACGCACGTCGCCCATCTTTACGTCCTGCGCCATGCGCTTCACGTCTTCCAGCACTTCGGGCCAGAGGCTCTTGGGGATATACATGCGGCTGGCAGCCGAGCACTTCTGTCCCTGGAACTCGTAGGCTCCGCAGAAGGCAGCCGTGGCGACCGCCTTCGGGTCGGCCGAGGGATGGACGAAGATGAAGTCCTTGCCGCCGGTCTCGCCCACGAGGCGCGGATAGGAGATATAGTTGTCGAGGTGGGAGCAGGCCTGCTGCCAGAGGCTCTTGAACGTGGCGGTGGAGCCGGTGAAGTGGATGCCTGCGAAGTATTTCGACTGTGTGCAGACCTTGCCGATGAGGGCACCGCTGCCTGGGAGGAAGTTGACCACGCCGTCGGGCAGCCCAGCCTCCTTATACAGCTGCATGAGGTAGTAGTTGCTGAGCAGCGAAGTGGTGGAGGGCTTCCACACAGCCACGTTGCCCATGAGCACAGGCGTCATGCAGAGGTTGGAGGCGATGGAGGTGAAGTTGAACGGGGTGACGGCCAGCACGAAGCCTTCGAGCGGACGATACTCCGTGTGGTTGATGTTTCCGGCTCCGTCCTTGGGCTGCATCTGGTAGATCTTCGACGCATAGTGGACGTTGTAGCGGAAGAAGTCGATGGTCTCGCAGGCGGAGTCGATTTCGGCCTGGTAGATGTTTTTGCTCTGTCCGAGCATGCACGCCGCATTCATGATGGGGCGATACTTGGTGGCGAGCAGCTCAGCCATCTTGAGCACGATGCCGGCACGCACCGTCCAGTCGGTCTTCGACCACTCCTGCCAGGCCTTCATGGCGGCCTCGACAGCCATCTCTACTTCCTTCTCGCCGACCTTGTGGTAGCGGGCAAGCACATGTTTGTGGTCGTGCGGACAGCGGACCTCGCCCACGTCGCCCGTACGTATCTCCTTGCCGCCGATGATGATGGGGATATCGACGACGGTGTTGTACTGGCGCTCGAGCTCAGCTTCGAGGGCCACACGCTCTGGCGAACCGGCCAGATAAGCCTTGACCGGCTCGTTGGCCGGCACAGGGAACTTGATAATCGAATTGCGCATAATGTATTAGTTTTAGTTAGAAAAATGTGTGCAAAAACTTCCGACTGCGAAGTTACAAATTAGTCGTCGAAATGCAAAGAAAACATTACCAAAAATTTTTGCACGGCGCAAAATTACGTCCTTCGCTGCGTACAAAGCACAGCGCTCCCGAGCTTTTCGGGTGGCGACCATGACCTCGGAAAATGAAATATTTCAAGTTTCGAAAGTTGTAACACCGTGTATATCAAATATTGACACCATGAATTGGATGAATAACATGAATCAATGTCCCATCATGGATGCTTAGAATTCATGTCGTCAACCATGAATAGAGGCGACCATGAATGGTGGATGCTCCGCATCTATTCCTCCTCCGCAGGCAATAAAGCCGCAAGGCTTCACCATTCATGGTGGCCCTTATCGCTTTGCAAACCATCATTTATGTTATTCATGCTATTCATGGTATAAACAATAACTTCCGAGAGTTGAGTTTCTAATGAGTGATACCCAGTAAAAATTGCCCCTGCCTATGCTCTGTCGCCCCTTCGGGGCTTCGTTGGATGAGTTCCGAAGGCTGGGCATTTTAACATTTGACGGGAATCGGGCAGAGTTAGTTGCATTTTCGTCAACTAAGACTTCGGTCGTTCGTGCGCTGAGAATCGCGCAGAAGTCAGCGACCGACCGCTCGGTCGGAAATTTCGCAACCACGTTTCACTATTCGCCCTTCATTTTTCACTTTTCACCTTTCACTTTTCACTCTATTGCCTTTCACTTTTCACTCTATTGCCTTTCACTTTTCGTTTGTCCGCCGACGGAGTGTCGGCAGTCGGCGGACGCAGCGTCGGCAGACGGCGGACTGCCGACAGCCAGACGGCGGACAAAAATGAAATAAATGGGAATACGTGACGTGAAAATGCTTTTCGCAAAGCGGAAAACAAGGATTATTAGTCAGAAGACTACACTTTGGGGATTTTTTTAGAAGACAACTCGGGACAACGAAGGACAACTTGGGACAACTTTATTATTTCATTGATTAAGAAGATGTTGTCCTTTGTTGTCCTTTGTTGTCCCGTGTTGTCTTCTAAAATACTGCCTCTTCAAAAATTTTATCCCAATTTCTTTCGGTTTTCAGGCTTCGCCTGATCGGGCGGGCATGGGAACCCGCCCCTACGGCAATGGGCACTCCTGATTTCCGGATGTTTTCATCAAAATTTTTCGTTTCTTTCATTTTTTTTCGTGTTTTTCGTTGTTGCAAAATTCTATTTCCTCCAAATTTCTCCCACAAAATTGTGGGTCGAAACTGTTAAAATCCTTGCTTTTTTAACATTTGAGGGGAAACGTGTGGTGGGCTGTCAGGTTTTTCGTATCTTTGCACCAAGAATCATTTCTCACACATCAATCATGAAAACAACACCCCACCCCACCCGACGCTGGCAGCAACTGCTGCTCAGCCTCACACTGAGCCTTACCGCCCTCGCGGCATGGGCACAAGGGCAGTACACGATGGACTATCAAGTCGATTTCGACACGAAAGGCCACTACCTGCTCGTCAGCCTCGACTACACCGCCACAACCCCCACAACGTCGTCCGACGTCGTGCTCAACATGCCGGTGTGGGCCCCTGGCTACTACCAGATCCTCGACTTCCCGAAACACCTCTGCGACTTTGCCGCCCGCACCAACGACGGACAGGCCATCGCCTGGCGGAAGGAGGGGAAAAACCGCTGGCGCGTACCTCTGCCGCCCGACGGAAAACTGCGTGTGAGCTACCGCATCTATGCCAACGAGCGCGACGTGGCATCGAGCCGTGTCGAACCAGACATTGCCTTCGTCGCTCCCTGCGGCGTGTTCATGCACGTCGATGGACAGCTCGACCACCCCTCGACGCTGACGTTCCGCCTGCCCGCTGGCTGGACGAAGGTGGCGTCGGGACTGAAGCAGGGCGATTGGAACACGAACGAGAAGGAACTGGCCGGCAACGGACAGGCTGCCCTCACCGCCACCTTCCAGGTGAAGGACTTCGACACGCTCTACGACTCGCCCCTGCTGTTCGGCAACTTCCGTCTCGACAAGTTCTTCCACGACAACCGCTTGTATGAGTTTGCACTCGAAACACCCGAAGGGGTCGATGAACTGGACCTGAAGGGCAACTTCCGCAAAATCGTTTCGGCCGCCACACAGATGATGGGCCACGTGCCCTACACCTTCTACAGCCTCATCCACATGGGAGAGGGCGGCGGCGGACTGGAGCATCTGAACTCGCAGGCGTGCTACACCGACGGCACCTACCGCTTCGCCTCGCGCCGCGCCGAAGTGAAGTTCCTCGCCTTCGTGGCGCACGAATACTTCCACCTCTACAACGTGAAGTGCATCCGACCCGCCGAGCTGTGGCCCATCGACTACAACCGCGAGGCAATCACGCCGATGCTGTGGGTGAGCGAGGGGCTGACCTGCTACTATGAGTTCCGCCTGCTGCGCCGAGCCGGCATCGCCACGCCCGACGAGGCGCTCGAACTGATCAGCACCTACTACTCGCTCTATGCTCCCTACGAAGGGCAGCGGCACCAGAGCCTCCGTGCGTCGAGCTACGACATCTGGCTCAACTTTATGAACAACGATGCCAACTCGCGCGACGTGCGCGTCAACTACTACTTCAAAGGCCCCATGGTCGGTCTGCTGCTCGACATCGACATCCGCCGCAAGACCCGTCAGCAACACTCGCTCGACGACGTCATGCGTCTGCTCTACCAGCGCTATTACCAGCAGCTGAAACGTGGATTCACCGAGGAGGAGTTCTGGGCACTCTGTGCCGAAGTGGCTGGCAGTCCGCTCAACGAGGTGCGCCGCGCCGTCGATACCACCGACGACATCGACTACGACTACTGGCTGCGCGATGCGGGCCTGTGCATCGGCGACGACCACCAAATCCGGCGCGTGGAGCAGCCCACGAAGGCGCAACGTGCCTTCCTGCAGGCCATGGAACTGCTATAACGAAGAATTTTATTAACCACGAGAGGTTTTTATAACAACCACGAATTGCCCGAATTACGCGAATTTTTTATCACCGATGTGGGTGATTGTCATTCGCGTAATTCGGGCAATTCGTGGTTAAAAACTATTTATTCGTGGTTAAAGCGAATAAGCGGTGTGTGCTGTGAGCCAGGGATGGCGGTTTAGGCGTTGAGGGTGTTGATCAGTTCGTCCACCGTGACGCTCTGCTGATCTCCCGTCTGCATGTTCTTGAGCGTGATTTTGTGGTCTGCCATCTCCGATTCGCCGACCAGGGCGACGAAGGGAATCTGCTTGGCGTTGGCATACGACATCTGCTTCTTCATCTTGGCTGCGTCGGGATAGAGTTCGGCACGGATGCCGGCCTCGCGCACGCTGCGCAGCGCCTGCAGGCAGTAGTCGGCCTCGCGTTCGCCAAAGTTGACAAAGAGCAGCTGCGTGGTGCTGACGGCCTCCTTCGGATAGGCATCCAGCGCATTGAGCACGTCGAAGATGCGATCGACACCAAACGAAATGCCTACTCCGGAGAGACCAGGCATACCGAAGATGCCGGTGAGGTTGTCGTAGCGGCCACCACCGGTGATGCTGCCGATCTGTACGTCCAAGGCTTTCACCTCGAAGATGGCACCGGTGTAGTAGTTCAGACCACGGGCCAGCGTGAGATCCAGCTCGATGGGGTTAGCCAGGACAGCCGTCGCTGCGCCCGCTGTCGGGTTTGTCGCGGCAGTGTCGCAAGCCAGGGAGCCGAGTCGGGAGAGGATGAACTCCGTCTCCTCGATGCCTCGCAGGCCGGTTTCGCTCTCGCGAAGCACCTCGCGCATGGTCGCCAGCTTCTCTTGATTGCTGCCGCTGAGCCGGATGATGGGCTGCAGCTGTTCGACCTGTGTCTCGCTCAAGCCCGCCTCGCGCAACTCGGCATTGACGTTGTCGAGGCCAATCTTGTCCAGCTTGTCGATGGCGACGGTGATATCGACGATCTTGTCGGCGGCACCTATCACCTCGGCAATGCCCGTGAGAATCTTGCGATTGTTAATCTTGATGCACACACGCACCCCGAAACGACGGAACACGGTGTCCACAATCTGCATCAGCTCGACCTCGTTGAGCAGCGAGTCAGACCCCACGACGTCGCCGTCGAACTGGTAGAACTCGCGATAGCGACCTTTCTGCGGACGGTCGGCACGCCACACTGGCTGCACCTGATAACGCTTGAAGGGCAGGGTCAGCTCCTCGCGGTGCTGAACGACATAGCGTGCGAAAGGCACGGTGAGGTCGTAGCGCAAGCCTTTCTCGCAGAACCGAGCAGCCAGCTTCAATGTGCTGGTCGTCGCCACCTCGTCGGGTGTGATGCCGTGGAGAAAGTCGCCGCTGTTCAGAATCTTGAAGAGCAGTTTGTCGCCCTCTTCGCCATACTTGCCCATCAGCGTGGAGAGGTTCTCCATCGCCGGCGTTTCGATTTGCTGAAATCCGTAGAGGGCATAGACCTCGCGGATGGTTTGGAAGATGTAGTTGCGCTTCGCCATCTCGACAGGCGAAAAGTCGCGTGTTCCTTTCGGAATGCTGGGTTTTTGTGCCATGTTGTCTGATTTTTCACTGCAAAGGTACGACATTTTCGCCAAAAGCAGGAAGAATGCTTCCGAAAAGTAGATTTCGGTGGGCGAAAAACGACTTTTTGGAGAAAAAATAGCTTGTTCGTGTATTTTTTACACAAAAAGTTTGGTGGCACCGGATTTTTGTTGTAATTTTGCGTAAAATTAACACAGATTAAAAACTTGATTGACTCAAGTTTCAGGATTAGTTTTTTATACCATGAATAGCATGAATAACATAAATGCTGGCCTGCTAAGCAATGATGGCAACCATGAATAATCGAAGCCTTACGGCTTTATTGCCTACTTGAGAGGTATAGATGCGGAGCATCCACCATTTATGGTTGCCGCCATTCATGGTTGAAGACATGAATTCCAAGCATCTATCAAGGGACTATGCTTCATGTTATTCATGCTATTCATGGTATAAAATTCTGATATACACGGAATCACAACTTACACAACTCAAATTATATACCTTATTCAATATGGAAAAAACTTATTCTTACAAGTACCCACACCCTGCCGTGACGACCGACTGTGTGATTTTCGGATTCGACGGAGCACGCTTGCAAGTGCTGCTCGTCGAACGTGGAATCGAGCCGTACAAAGGTCACTGGGCTTTCCCTGGGGGATTCCTGAAAATGGACGAGACGGCCGAACAGGGTGCACGACGCGAATTGCAGGAGGAGACAGGGCTGACAACCGCCTACATCGAGCAACTACAGGCATTTTCGGACGTCAACCGCGACCCACGCGAACGAGTCATCACCATTGCCTTCTATGCCCTCGTCAACATCACCGAAGTGAAGGGCGGCGACGACGCAGCCGACGCCCGATGGTTCCCGCTCGGCGAACTGCCCCTGCTCGCTTTCGACCACGACCACATCCTGCGCGTGGCACTCCGACGGCTGAAGGAACAAATCCACTTCGAACCGATTGGCTTCGAACTCCTGCCCGACGTGTTCACCATGCCACAGTTGCAGGCTCTCTACGAGGCCATCCTCGAAGTGAAGTTCGACCGTCGCAACTTTGCCCGCAAACTGCTCACCCTCGGCATACTCGAACCTGCCCAGCCCGACCAGGAGCGAAACGGCACCCGCACACCCGTGCTCTACCGCTTCAATGCCGAGAAATACCAGGAAATGAAGCAGCGCGGTTTCCGTCTGGAATTCTGACCCCAATTTTTAATTTTTAATTATTAATTTTTAATTTTTAATTTCCCCTCTTGGCCATGAAAACAAACAGCATCATCGGAGCCATTGCCGGCGACATCGTCGGCTCGGCCTACGAATTTCACCCAGTGAAAAAGATGGATTTCCCTCTTTTCACGCCACAATCCACCTTCACCGACGACACCGTCATGACGATGGCCAACGCAACATGGCTTTGCGACGATCCTGACCATACAGCGAAACAATTAGTAACAACCATGCACACGTTTGGGGAGAACTATCCCCACCGCGGCTACGGAGGACGATTCCGCATGTGGCTTTGGAATGAGGAGACCGAACCCTACAACAGTTATGGCAATGGGTCCGCCATGCGTGTGAGCCCCGTCGGATTCTATGCACGTACGCTCGACGAAGCCCTCAGCCTCGCCAAGATTTCGGCAGAGGTGACCCACAACCATCCTGAGGGCATCAAGGGCGCACAAGCCACGGCCGCAACCATCTTCATGGCACGGCAGGGAGCATCGAAGACAGAGATACGTGACTATGTCGAGCAGACCTTCCAGTACGACCTTCACCGCACGGTCGATGAGATGCGTCCCAGTTACCGTTTCACCGAAATCTGCCAGACGAGCGTGCCCGAGAGCATCATCTGCTACCTCGAGTCCGATACGTGGGAACAGACGGTGCGCAAGGCCGTCTCGATGGGTGGCGACGCCGACACGATGGCCTGCATCGCCGGCGGCATCGCAGCCGCCACGCCCGGCATGGAGGTCCCAGCCGACATCGCCGACCGCTGCTACGAGATCCTCGACCCCCTGCTCCGCCAACACCTTTCCTCCTTCGACCAAATGCTGGAAAACCGCCACAAACCCGCCTGACCACCGCACCCCAAACGACAGGGAGGCATGCACCATTTCCGTGCATGCCCCCCCTTGTCTGCCTTGCGGGTCAACAAGCCTTAATATTCATCCTCGTTGAAAACTTGTTTTCAAACGATTCTATATTGATTATCCGTCATTTGCGCTACAGTTAACTTTTTTAGCCAAATAAACCGCACCATCTGAAGCGATGTAAGGCGATTATAAGGTTAGTTAGACAAACAAACTGATTCTTATCATATGAGAACTCACATAAACAACTGTATCTGCTCTTTACAAGTTTAAAAAAGTACACACTTCTATTTTTTAGTCCTTGTTGTGATATAATTCTATCATCTTCCTGATGCTCTCCATGATGTTGTTTCGAAGTGCCTGCGGCTCCAATACTTCAACATCTTCCCGATGCGACAATATCTCTTGCTCAAAGTCGTATGTGGGTTTCAGGTGATATTCAAAAACGGAATAACTGGGGGTGGTCTCTATTTCTTTCTGTGAGGTGTGCAGAGGGAGCGAACGGAAATACTTGGATTGATTGTTCATCACCTTCAACCGCACCCTTTCACACAGAACCCCGTTCTCGATAATAATGCCGAAAGAGTCGCGATAGTAATCATGAACATTGAACGACTTGGGGTATCTATACTTCTGCCCCGTGATGGTCAACGACTGGATACGGTCCATAGAAAAGATGAGTACGCCATCCCCGTTCATGGTCTGGCCAATGACGTACCACCGCTGATGAAACAACTTCACTGCGTATGGCATTAACTCAAAGCCTGTGGGCGTGTCGCACTCAAAACTCTGGTAGGTCATACGGAGCACCTTATGTTCTCGCAGAGCCTGCAAAACCACGGACAGATAAGGCTCCGCTGACGGTATCGGCTCTATTGATATGCAATCCTCAAGGTCTCTGGCTTCACGGATAGCATTGGTCATTGAGAAATTGTTGAGTAGCCAGCGACGCACTTCACCACCCTCGCGAAAGGCCGAATCGTCCTCTATGCGGTACGTATTATCGTGCTTGTCGCAGACGATGTTCACCTGAAACAGCATTTCTATCTCCTTGCGGTGATAGTCGAACGTTCTACGCGGAATGTCTTTGCCATCATAATAAGGCGAGTCGCACCACTTCTCGTTCAGTTCTTTCAGCGTGATGCGCCGGGCGCGATAGATGGTGCTAACCTCCCAGATATAACGTGCTAACAAATATTTTGCCATAACCTTCAACTATTTTTTTTGCAAAAGTAGTGAATACCTAGAGACTGTGCAACGTTTTTGTAAAAAGAATATGTAACTTTGCAGCATAATAATAAATGCCTATTATGAATACAAAAGAATTATTTGGAATGGAAAATCCATGGGAATATGTTGCAGCGATGTACGACCCAAACAACTTGGAATGCTTGTATGGAGACCAAAACAACTATGTCTGTGCAGGTGATTGTAAAGTAGTAGACGATTACAACCAAAAAGTTAAAGATAAGTCAGATGAGATTATAACAAAAATCCCTGCTGAACCATGGTGGGGAAATCCCCTCAAAGCTCGCCTTATCATTCTAAGTCTTAATCCAGGCTATGTTCCAGAAGTCAATGAGACCATGGCAAAACTTTTGCAAACAAATGAGGCTGTACGCCGGCAACTTATTAACTACAAGGCAAAAACACTTCGATTAGAAGCAGAATCCTTTTTACCCGAAGGCGAGTCAGTACATGGTTGTCCCATTTCATGTCAAGAAGCCGTGAACATGCTGGGTGATTGGTATTGGGTGAAAATGCTGAGGGAACTACGACAGGATACAAAATTTGGCGAAAAAGATTTCTATCGTCGTATAGCTCTTGTGGAGTATCATGGATATAGTTCTCAAACTTCCGGACGTGTATTTCCGCGCAAAGGTGACAAGTTGGAATCACAAGCTTTTATAAAGAGCTTGCTTTGGTATGTTGCTGAGAAGCGAAAAGAAGAGGTTTGTTTCCTTGTTATGAGAGCGAAAAAGGAATGGAGAAGTCTATTGTCAGATAAATTCTTTGATAGTTTTAATGTCATTGAGAAGAAGCCATCAAGCATGAGAAGCCAATATATAACTCGCGCGAATTTTGAAGATGATAAATATGAGCAAATATTGAAAGCTTTTACATAATCTGTTTCCACTGTGCAACGTTTTTGCCACATGGCTCATTACCTTTGCACCATCAATCAAGTAAAGGTAATGAGTTATGAAAGCAAAAGTAGTGAGTTTGGAAGAACTGAAGCAGATGTGCGAGCAGTTCTTGAAGGTATGCATATCGGGCAGCGACGACGATATTCGGCATTTCGGCGAGGACGTGGAAGTCAGGTTTATCAACGACGACGGAAGTTTCGGCTACACCTACGTCTGCGACCTGTTCTTCTATCACGACCGCTTGTATTACTGGTCACAACGGAGGACGCAAAAGGAATACCTTACGCTAAACGACTTTGAACTTGAAGGCTCGTTGGAGATACTGGAAATCTTCGGCGACATCAAAATCTTTCCCGTCATATTTGCCGGCGTCTACACAGGCTATCAAGACGACAAAGGGCAGAAGATATTTACAGGTGACGTAGTGAAAGCCACTGCACTCATGGAGGCAGACATGATTTCGGAGGGCGGCAAAACCCGAGCGAGAATGTGTAACGGGAAGGACTATAGCGGTGCAACGTTTATTGCCGGTATTGACTTCTTCGGGCACCGACGGGATGATTACTACTATATTTTGGACAATTGTCCCATTGCAATGAAATATACCAAGCGTGCGAAAGTCATTGGCAACGTGTTTTATGACTTAGACCGCGACCACATGGCGGTGGACATCAGAGAGCGTTGCTGCATGCTGGCCTATCCTTATAACATCAACATACGCAACCTCCACACGAAAATGGCCCATGCGCCTTATTTCGTCAGCAAAACGTGGCAAGAGAAGGCTTTGAAGATATTGAAAAACGAACCTTTATATGAGGAATTACCTCTTAATTGACTACCTATTACTCAATAATAGCCTACATAATAAGCTATTTGCTGTAATTGGGACAAACAAATCAGAATATTACAAGCCATAAAACATCAGCGAGACAAACAAATGATCATTGTTTATCTCGCTGATATTAAATAAATTAATAGAGATACTACTCTCTAATACTCATCCTCGTTGAACAGGAAGTCTTCCTTCGAGGGATAGTCGGGCCAGATTTCTTCGATGGATTCATAGACGTCGCCCTCGTCTTCGATTTCTTGGAGATTCTCGATCACCTCCATCGGTGCACCGCTACGGGTAGCATAGTCGATGAGTTCTTCCTTGGTGGCTGGCCAGGGTGCGTCCTCGAGCGAGATTGCTAATTCCAATGTCCAATACATAGTGGTATAGAGTGAAAAATTAAAAATTGAAAAATGTTGCTTTCATGGGTGACGTGTTGTCTTGTGCCTGTGAAATTGGGCGCAAAAATAATGCAAAGTGTTGAGACTTCAAAATAAAAATGCGCTTTTTTTTGTTTTTTGTACGTCTTGGGTAAAGTTTGTGCTGTGGGAGTTGCGAGGCTTCGTTGTTCAGAGACATAAAAAAACCAGGCGCTCGGTGTTTCGGCGTCTGGAACAAGGGGAGGGGTTAACTACTGCGGAAAACGGAATCAGACGAGATGACGGTTTTCCTTTTTGTACACTGATGGCGAGCAGCCGTGGGCTTGCAAGAAGCATCGACGGAAGGTCGATAAGGAATTGAAGCCGGACTTCTCGGCAATGACTTCCAACGTGTAGTTGGTGGTTAGCAACAGCTCGGTGGCAAAAACCAGACGGCGTGAATTGACGTAGTCGAAGAACGTTGAGTTGAGTTCCTGATTGATGTAATTCGAGAGGTAGGTCCGATTGGTTCCGACTTTGAGCGCGAGTTCAGAAAGCGTGAGCTTGGGGTTCAGAAAAATCTGCTCCTTGCCCATGCATTCTTCTAACCGTGAAACAAAGTGATATGCCATATCGTTTTAGGGGACTTTAGGGGTGATATTTTTGCGCTTATTCTTTCTATTTGTTCCTTTCGGTTGCAAAGTTATTCAAAATAAATCGCTGACTTTGTGTTTTTTCGACAAAAAAAGGGTCAAATCGTAAAAAAGCGAATTTATTGTACGCCTTGACCAACTTATATCACTAAATTTGTGGCAGTTATGTGCACAAAGTAAATTGGTATCTGCTTTTCCGCTCACTTAATCGTAACTTTGGCTTCGCCGAACTTACTCATGCTCGGGAAAACAAAACCGAAAAACTTCGTCTTTCGTTTTGTTTTCCGCTCACTTAATCGTAACTTTGCACGAAAGAACTACCCCACTATGGAAATACGTATTCAGACGCTGGGCGACCTTCAGGAGGCCGCTCGTCAGTTCGTGGCGGCCATGCAGGACCGCAAGATTTTTGCCTTCTACGGCGCGATGGGTGCCGGCAAGACGACGTTTATCAAGGCGGTGTGCGAGGCTCTGGGCGTCGAGGATGTCATCAACTCGCCCACCTTTGCCATTGTCAACGAATATCTGGACGGCACGGGAGAGCCAATCTACCACTTCGACTTCTACCGGCTGCGCAAGGCTTCGGAGGCCTACGACATCGGTTTCGAGGACTATGTGGGCAGCGGCCATCTGTGCCTGATGGAGTGGCCCGAGGTGGTCGAACCGCTCTTGCCCGACGAGACGGTGCGCGTCGAGATCAAGGAGGCGCCCGACGGGTCAAGGGTCGTGACGCTCTGAGAAAATGGCCAGCAAGGCCAGCAAGGCTAAGAACAAAGACCAAGCAAGAAAAGTTATGCAAGATTTCATTCACCTACACGTTCACACACAATACTCTATCCTCGACGGACAGGCGTCCATCCCCAAGTTGGTCGATAAGGCCATCAAGGATGGTATGCGCGGCATGGCAATGACCGACCACGGCAACATGTTCGGCATCAAGGAATATTTCAACTATGTCAAGGGGCTGAAGGAGAAGCAGCCCGAGCTGGACTTCAAGCCCATCTTCGGCTGTGAGGTCTATTGCGCACGCCGCTCGCGTTTCCTGAAAGAGGGAAAGCTGGATCAGAGTGGCTGGCACCTCATCCTGCTGGCGAAGAATGCCACGGGCTATCACAACCTCATCAAGCTGGTGAGCCGCGCGTGGGTCGATGGATTCTACATGCGGCCCCGCACCGACCACGACGACCTGGAGCGCTACCACGAAGGACTGATCTGCTGCTCGGCGTGTCTGGCCGGCGAGGTGCCTTGGTACATTCGCCAGGGTCGCATGGACGAGGCAGAGAAGGCTATCGAATGGTTCAAGCAGTTGTTCGGCGACGACTACTACCTCGAGATGCAGCGTCACGAGGTGAAGGACCCCGAGCAGCGTGCCAACCGCGAGACGTTCCCCCTCCAGCAGATGGTGAACCGTCACCTCATCGAACTGAGCCAGAAGCATGGCGTCAAGCTCGTCTGCACCAACGACGTCCACTTTGTCGATGAAGAGAATGCCGAGGCCCACGACCGCCTCATCTGCCTCTCGACCGGCAAGGACCTCGACGACCCCACCCGTATGCTCTACTCCAAGCAGGAGTGGTTTAAGACGCGCGAGGAGATGAGCCAGATCTTTGCCGACGTGCCCGAGGCGCTGTCCAACACCATCGAGGTGCTCGACAAGGTGGAGACCTACGACATCGACCACGCTCCCATCATGCCCAACTTCGCCATCCCCACCTCGTTCGGCACGGAAGAGGAGTATCGGCAGCGCATCACGGAGCAGGAACTGTTCGACGAGTTCACGCGCGACGAGCACGGCAACGTCGTCCTCACCCAGGAGGAGGCCGAGAAGAAAATCAAGAAACTGGGCGGCTACGACAAGCTCTACCGCATCAAGTTCGAAGCCGACTACCTCGCCAAGATCACCTACGAGGGTGCCCGCCGGCTCTACGGCGACCCGCTGCCCGAGCACGTAGCCGAGCAGATCAAGTTCGAACTGCACATCATGAAGACGATGGGCTTCCCTGGCTACTTCCTCATCGTGCAGGACTTCATCAATGCCGCCCGCGACGAGCTCGGCGTGTGGGTGGGACCTGGCCGTGGGTCGGCTGCCGGTTCGACGGTGGCCTACTGCCTCGGCATCACCCGCATCGACCCCATCAAGTACGACCTGCTGTTCGAGCGTTTCCTCAATCCCGACCGTATCTCCCTGCCCGATATCGACACCGACTTCGACGACGACGGACGCGGCAAGGTGCTGCAATGGGTGACCGAGAAATACGGAGCCGAGAAGGTGGCACACATCATCACCTACGGCACCATGGCAACGAAGCTTGCCATCAAGGACGTGGCACGTGTGCAGAAAGTGCCGCTCGAAGTCTCGAACGCACTCTGCAAAGCCATCCCCGACCGTCTGCCAGGCGACCTGAAGATGAACCTCGCCAACGCCATCAGCGTCGTGCCCGAGCTGAAGGACGCCGCCACCAGTCCCGACCCCCTGCTGCGCGACACCATCAAGTATGCCCAGATGCTCGAGAACAACGTGCGCAACACTGGTGTCCATGCCTGCGGCACCATCATCTGCCGCGACGACATCTCGGACTGGGTGCCCGTATCGACCGCCGACGACAAGGAGACGGGCGAGAAGCTGCGCTGTACGCAGTACGACGGACACGTGATCGAGGAGACAGGACTGATCAAGATGGACTTCCTCGGACTGAAGACGCTGTCCATCCTGAAAGAAGCCGTGGAGAACATCCGCGAAACCCTCGGCATCGAGGTCGATGTCGATTCGCTCAGCATCTCCGACCCCGCCACCTACCAGCTCTATCAGGACGGACGCACCATCGGCACGTTCCAGTTCGAATCGGCCGGTATGCAGAAATACCTTCGCGAACTGCAACCCACCGTGTTCGAAGACCTCATCGCCATGAACGCCCTCTACCGCCCGGGACCCATGGACTACATTCCCGACTTCATCGACCGCAAGCAAGGCCGCAAGCCCATCGAGTACGACATCCCCGTGATGGAGAAATACCTGAAGGACACCTACGGCATCACCGTCTATCAGGAGCAAGTCATGCTGCTCTCGCGCCTGCTCGCCGACTTCACCCGCGGCGAGAGCGACGCCCTGCGTAAGGCGATGGGTAAGAAGAAAAAGAAGATCGTCGATCAGATGAAGCCCAAGTTCATCGAGGGCGGAAAACGCCACGGCTACGACGAAGCAGTGCTCGACAAAATCTGGAGCGACTGGGAGAAGTTCGCCTCCTACGCCTTCAACAAGAGTCACGCCACGTGCTACTCGTGGGTGGCCTACCAGACAGCCTACCTCAAGGCACACTTCCCCGCCCAGTACATGGCCGGCAACATGAGCCGCAACCTCGGCAACATCAAGGAAATCCAGAAACTGATGGACGAGTGCCGCGCCATGGGCGTCAACACACTCGGCCCCGACGTGAACGAAAGCCGCCTCAAGTTCTCCGTCAACTCGCGCGGCGACGTGCGCTTCGGCATGGGTGCCGTGAAGGGAGTGGGCGAAGCCGCCGTGCTCGAAATCATCCGCCAGCGCGAAGAAGGCGGCCCCTTCAAGTCGATGTACGACTTCTTCCAGCGTGTCAACATGTCGGCCTGCAACCGCAAGTCGCTCGAAAGCCTCATTCTCAGCGGAGCCCTCGACTGCTTCGGCACACCCCGCGAAGCCTACTACACCCCTGGCCCTGGCGGCGAACTCTACATCGACACCCTCATGCGCTACGCCAACCGTTTCCAGGCCGACCGCGAGCAGGCCTCCAACTCACTGTTCGGCGACATGGGCATGACGGTCGAAATCTCCCACCCCGTGCCCCCCGCCGAACCCATCTACTGGTCCGACCTCGAACGTCTGGAGAAGGAACGCGACCTCGTCGGCATCTACATCTCGGCTCACCCGCTCGACGAGTTCTCCGTCATCCTCAACCACGTGTGCAACGTCTCAGCACCGGCACTCAACGACAAGAGCACGCTGCCCAAGACGGGCGAGTTCACCTTCGGCGGCATCGTCACCGCCTGCCGGCGCGGCACCTCGAAGAAGGGCAACCCCTACGGCATCGTCAAGATCGAAGACTTCCAGGGCAGCGGCGAGGTCGCCCTGTTCGGCGAGTCGTGGCTCAAGTTCCAGCACTTCTGCGTCGAAGGCACCGCCATCTACATCCGTGCCGCCATGCAAGCCCGCAAGTATGACCCCAACACCCTCGACCTCACCGTGCTCGACATCCAGCTGCTCAACGACGTCAAGGACACCCTCGTCGAGAGCATCACCGTCGATGTGCCCCTCGACCACCTCAGCGTCGCCCTCGTCGAGGATCTCTCGGAGCTCATCCGCGAGAATCCGGGCAAGGCCGAGCTCTTCTTCAACATCCATGTGCCCGGCCAGCGCCACCTGCGTCTCCATTCCCGCTCCGCCCATCTCAACGTCAACCGCCACCTCATCAATTTCCTCAGCGAACAGGACGGCGTGGAGTTTAAGGTGAATGAGTGAGGCAAAAACAACGACACACGTGGATTCGTTTCCCCATCGCCATAGCATCCGTCTGCAAGGCTACGACTATTCGAACGCAGGTTTCTATTTCGTCACCTTGGTCACCCAAGGGCGTCTTCCGTTGTTGGGACACATTGCGGATGGAGAAATGTGCCTGAGTGATCTTGGCAACCAAGTACAGGAAACACTTTTACAGATAAATAAGAGATACGAGTGTGTCTCCCTCGTCGAGCATGTTGTCATGCCAAATCATTTGCATTTGATTCTCCATCTTGAGAAAGGTGAAAACGGAAAGCAGTCTTGTCCGCTATCGACAGTGATGCGCGATTTCAAAAGCCTCACCAATCACAGCTACACACAAAAGGAAGGAAAACCATATTCCCGATTGTGGCAGCGCAATTATTACGAACATATCATCCGCAATGAACGGGCGTATGATTATATATGTTCGTACATTCGGGAGAATCCTCGGCGATGGCAATACGACAAGATGAACAAACTATGCGACCAACATGCCGACGAAATCATGCGAAACGTATTGACACTGTAGGGGCGGGTTCCCATGCCCGCCCGTGACAATGGTTGGGGCTCGATACCCCAACCATTGTTTTGGGGAGAGGGGTTTGCTTTTTTCGGGCATCGAACCCGAAAATTGCATCGGGCGGGCATGGGAACCCGCCCCTACAGAAACCCCACCCCTACCTTATATAATATATACGCGCGCGAGGGCGTTGAAGCGCACACAGATTTTTTTTCTGCAAAAAATTTGGGAGAAATAAAACTTTCTTAGTATATTTGCACACTCAGAGAGAATTTTACACATACATCCGTTTAACCTAACTAAAAAAACAAGTTAACACCGAAAGAGAGAAAAAGGAAAACAACACACCGGCAGCGGTCCTACCACTCAGACTGGGGGAACACACCAAGCGGCTTGCGCTGCCGAACCCACCCAAGCGTAACGACGGACGACGGAACATCGAACGGCGGAACGTCGGAAGCCCCTAAAACCCTCTGCGCCAGCAAGCCGACGACGCAGAACCACCATTCACAATTCAACTTATTTATTCACAAAATCAGTATGAAAAAGTACTTACTATCTTTGTTCGCCATGCTGGCCGTCGCCCTCGGAGCACAAGCCGGCGACGTGACCGACGTACTGGACAACGCGTGGACAGGCATATCAGGCACCAGCTATACGGCTGTGACCGATCTGGATGGTTCTACCTCCGAGGCTGTCTATTCTGTACAGTGTGCCGGTGGCAACGATGCCATCCAGCTGCGCTCGAGCAGCAACAACTCGGGCATCGTGACCACGACCTCGGGCGGTGACGCCAAGACGCTGAAGATCACATGGAACAGCAACACAAATGCTGCCCGTGTGCTCCAAGTCTATGGTTCGACCAAAGCCTATTCGGCACCGACCGACCTGTACGACACAACGAAACAGGGCACGCTGATTGGCGAACTTGGTACAAGCGACACAGAGCTTGACCTTGAAGGCTATGAATATATCGGCATCCGTTCGAAGAGCGGCGCCCTGTATCTCGACAAGGTTGAACTCACATGGACAACCGGCGGTGTCGTCATTGCCAAACCGACGCTGACCGCCAGCCAGTCGTTCGTTGACGAAGTGGAAGTGACCATCACAAACAGCAACGAAAACGGTACGATTTACTACACCACCGACGGCAGCGACCCGACAGCCTCTTCGACGGCTTACACAGGCTCGTTCACCGTTACGGAGACAACCACCGTGAAGGCCATCGTAGTGACCGAAGCAGGCACCAGCTCTGTCGCTGAGGCCACCTACACCAAGGTTGAGAAGACTGACATCGCCGACGTCAACGCAGCAGCGGTTGGCGACTTCCTCGTAGAAGGCACAGTCACCGCAGCCGGCGCTGGCGGATTCATCGTTGACGACGGAACCGACTACATCTTCGTTTACTACGGCGACGGAAGCAACAACTTCCGCCAAGGCAATGTCGTACGCATCATCGGCACAACCACCGAATACAAGGGCACCAAGCAGTTTACCTCGGCTGCCCAGATTACGGAAATCGGCGACGAGACCGTGACCTATCCAGATGCCGGCGAGATTGACGGCGCAGACCTCGATGCTTTCCAGACTGCCAGCACCATCGACCACGGCTATTATGCCTTCACAGGCGAGCTCGTCCTCAGCGGCAACTACTTCAATATCTCTGTTGAAGGCGCAGAGGTAGCCACGGGTGCTCTCATCAAGCCTTTCGAAGACCTGACCGACCTCAGCGGCAAGACAGTGGACATCGAAGGCTACAGCCTCTATGTCAACGGCAAGTATGTTTACTTCATTGCTACGAAGATTGAGGAACACGTTGAGAAGTTCACCATCACCATGGCTGACGGCGTAGAAGGCGGCTCGCTCGAAATCGAGCCCGCAACGGCTGCCGCAGACGAGACGGTCACTGTGACCGTCATTCCTGACGAAGGCAAGGTGCTCGAAAGCATCTCAGCCAACTGCGTCAACATCAACCAGAACCAGGCTGTTGAACTCAACGAAGGCGAAACTCCCGAAATCTACACCTTCTTGATGCCCGCCGACGACGTCGTCATCAACCCCGTCTTCGCTGACGCTCCATTCGAGCCCACTGAACTCGACGTGACCGCCTACCAGAACGGATGGAAGACCGACATGACTGGCAACGGCGTAGGCAACTACACCAAGGACATCGCTATGAAGGAGCACTACAACGGCAGTACAACCGAACTGACTGGCGTTGTCCTCTATCAGGACATCGAAGATCTGGAACCGGGTACCTACAGCGTTACGATGTATGCTAACGCATCGTACACACCGGGCCGCGGATTCAATACCGAAGCCCTGAACGGCGACCTTGCCCGCGTACAGGTATTTGCCAACAACATCGAGATGACCGTTCCTGTTATCCACCAGGTAGCTGTAGGCACGAACAACGTGTTGACAATGAACAACGTCATCGTTGGTGACGACGGCAAACTCTCGATCGGTATCCGCAAGGACTGGGCAGGTTCCAACTGGCACACCATTCAGATTACGAAACTCGTTTGGGAAAGCCCAGATCAAATCAGCGATCCTGATACCTATAACGAATACTGGCAAGGCATCCGCGACGCCATCCTCGCTATACCGGAATACAATAACGTACGTGCTGAATACACCACAGGTAACGAGCGCGAAAACCTCGAAGCCGCTGGAACTGGCGACGAAGTCATCGCAGCTGCAGGTCCGTTCTACCACGCTAAGACTGCTGCCGACGCCGCCAAGGCTCTCATCGAGCGCGAAGAGGCTTATGCAGACGCAAGCGCCACCAACGGCATGCTCACCGACTTCATCGTCAACGGTACATTCGACGAGAGCGGCGTAACTGCTCCTTGGAAGACAACAACCGGTGCACAGAACCAGACGACCGCCAACAACCAGAGCGGCGCCTTCGGCATCAACAACAGCTTCTTCTTCGAGAACTGGAACGGCGAAAAGTTTATAGGTAAGATGTATCAGGAAGTTCCTGGCATTCCTAACGGTACCTACAAACTCAGCATCGCTGCCTTCGTCAACAACTTCGCCGGTGAAGGACAGACCGATCAGTTTGTCTATGCAAACGAAGACAAGACCTACCTCACCACAGGCACACCTACAGCCTACGAGGTTTGGTTCGTTGTTGAAGACAACTTTGCAGAGGTCGGCCTCAACCAGACTCGCGCTACCGCCAACTGGATGGGTATCGACAACATCTCTCTGACCTACTTCGGTCCTGGCGACGTCATTGCCGAGGCTAAGTTCGCCGACATCCTCGCCGAATACGAAGAATGCACAGGCCAGAAGATGAAGACTACCATCTCTGACGACCTCGAGACTGCCAAGGCTAACTTCGATGCTGAACAGTCCGACGCCAACGCTACTGCCCTCAAGGCTGCTGTCGAGGCTGCCAAGGCTTCTATCAAGCAGTACATTGACAACCGTCCTGCTATCGACGCTATGGAAACGCTGATGAACAGCACCAACGTTGTAACAGAGGCTGCCTACGCCACCTACCACGACCTGTGGGAAGGTTACAACACCGCATGGGAAGAAGGCACGCTCGACCAAATCGTTGTCAATCCTCTCGCTGTAACCGGATGGCAGCACGACGCAGGCATCCAGTCCAACCAGTACTTGCTCTCTGCTTGGACCGACGCTAACGGCGAAGCTGTTACCGACTACAACAAGGCTCTCTACATCAACACTTGGTCAACCGAAGGCGTAGCCGGCGCTAACAACTACAACGGCGCAGACTTCGGCACTCCGTTCTTCGAGTACTGGACAGACGCCAACCACACGCTCGGCGCCAACACTTGGACAGCCACACTTACGGACGTTGTTCCAGGTTCTTACACACTGACAGCCCTCGTTCGTGTACAAAGACAGAACGATGTCACCGATGAACCTACGGGCATCACGCTCACAGTCAACGACAGCGAACCAGTTTCCGTTACGACTGGCGATCCTACTCCGAACAATGCACAGTTCTTCCAGGGCGAGTTCACCGTTCAGGGTGTTGTAGGCGACGACGGTATTCTGACTGTCAAGTTCGACATTGCAGACGACAACAACATCAGCTGGCTCTCGTTCAAGGATTTGTTTGTCACACCGACAACCTACACCATCAGCGTTCCTGAACTGGCAGGTGCCACCATCACGACCGATCCTGAAGGCGAGGCTGCTGCTGGTGAGACGGTGACCATCACCATTGACACTGAAGAAGGCTTCGACATCGAGATCGTAGATGTTCTTGGCGAGACAGGTGCTTCTGTAGCAGAAGTTGAAGCGGGTGAAGCCCCCGGCACATACATCTTCACGATGCCTGCTCAGGACGTCTTTATCGACGTAACACTTGTTGAAATTGACCCGAACGACTACACCGACTGGATTGTCAACGCCGACCTCACCGACACCGAGAACAAGGGCTTCGAAGACGTCGATAACAAGACAAAGGGAATCGACGGCTCGGGTATCGTCAAGGTGGGCAGCGGCTCGACCTTCGACTTCAGACAGACCATCGAAAACCTGCCCGCAGGTGTCTATGTGCTCACAGCCCAGGCCGCTTACCGCTATGGTGGCAACGAACAGACTGAATACGACGCCATCAACACCGAAGGCACCGTCACGAAGTATGCTCAGCTCTACGCCGAAGTGGGCGAAGACAGCTACCAGGAATTGGTTATGAACCGCTGGGACGGTGCTTCCGAAACGGACTACGCCGAAGGCAGCGGCTCTGTTGTCGTCAACGAACGCTACGTGCCCAACTCTTCGGCTGCCGTACAGGCATGGTTCAACAACGGTCAGTACGTCAACACGGTTGAGTTCACCGTTCCCGAAGACGGCAACGTGACCATCGGTATCCGCAAGACCGAATCGCCCGACGCCGGCGACTACACCGTCATCGGTCCCTGGACACTCTATCGCATCGGAGATGTGCCTGAGCCCGCTGAATTCACCTACGAGTACGAAGGTGCCATGGACGCAGCCTACGAAGGCGCCACCATCACCATTGACATCGACGATATCCTCGAATCCATCGGAACAACTACTGAAGGCAGCTGGACCGTCTATGCAGAAGTTGAAGGTGAACGCACCACACCCATCCGCGGCGAAACCAACGGTTGGCGTAATGCCGACGGCGTATTCACCGGATGGTCTGGCGACGGCACAAGCGGCTGCGCATTCTATGTTCAGGATGAAGACAACAACTATGTCGTAGGTCGTCACCCCGCCCTCATCGGCACGGCAGGCGACTACACGGCTAAGCTCGTCTATGTCAACAATGAAACCGAAGCCGAAGCTTACGTTTACATCCACCTCACCTATCCCGGAGCTGAAGTCATCGACTACACCTTCAACGACCTGAACGTCCTCAGCGAGGATCAGGTTGACATCCAGGTTGACCTCGCTACCTACTATCAGGGCAAGAAGGCCGACGTCGATGTGGCTGCCATCCTCGAAGCACTCGGTGTTGAGTCACTTGACGAACTGGACATCTTCGCCGTTCAGTCCGACGGCACGCTCGATGCCAACTACAAGCTCGGTGCAACCGACGGCTGGCGCGACGCTCAGGGCGACTGGAAGGGACACGGCGCAGAAGCCTACTTCTACGTAAAAGCCGACTTCTCAGCAGCCAGCACCCAGATCTACGAGGCAGGTACCATTCCTGAAACTGTCAACACGAACGTTGATCCCACCGCTCCTGCTATCTACACGGCCAAGTATGCCTTCGTCGTGAAGGGAAGCGAGACACACGACGCCTTCGTCCTCAACGTAGTCCTGAACTACGGCGACACGACCGGCATCGAAAGCCTCATCGCCGACAAGAGCGGTGAACAGACCATCTACGACCTCAGCGGTCGCCGTGTTCGCACGATCACGAAGGGTGGCATGTACATCGTCAACGGCAAAAAGGTGTTCGTGAAGTAATTCATGTAGGGGCGGGTTTCCATGCCCGTCCGATGCATCGTTCGGACTCGATGCCCGAACAATGCAAACACCATGTAAAAAGGGTTGGGACATCGAGTCCCAACCCTTTTTTCGGGCGGGCATGGGTAATCGCGAAGCGCTTTCGCAGAAAGAACCCGCCCCTACGAACACCCACCAGCTGCAACAAAGATTGTCCCGTAGGGACAAGTAAGGTAGCCAGCCATGAAGCAACATCGCAAGATGTTGTGCAATGGCTGGTTTTCGCATAGTGGGGGAGGTTGCGTGCCGTAGGTACGCCGCCACACCGCTTCGACAAACATACGCCATCCCTCTATTGTAAACGCTGCGGCGTACCTACGGCACGCCCCGTTCCTCATCACGCGCCGACCAGCCATTTCGCAATGCCCCAGGCATTGCTCCATGGCTGGCTACCCTACCTGTCCCTACGGGACAACCGTCTTTTCTTTAAGATTAATCACCGTTGCATACCTAAAGGCATGCGCATTCCCAATCCCCAACCCTACCAGCCATTGCATGTCCCATAGGGACAGGCGTTTTTTCCTTAGGATTTATTGGTGTCCGGTAAAATAATAGTCCCGAAGGGACGACGGAATACAGGCAGGGGTGAAGCAAAGCGAAACCCCTGCTATCGTACATGACAGAAGCGAAGCCCCGAAGGGGCGACAGATAAGATGAATAGCTTGATATTGCATGTTTTTGTCTTTTACCCGTCGCCCCCTCGGGGCTTTATTTCCTACTTCACACCAAGCAGGGGTTGCGCTTCGCTTCACCCCTGCCTGTGGTCTGTCGTCCCTTCGGGACTTTCCAAGCCTACTCATTCAATTAACAATCCCCTGCAAGCATCACGTTTGCAGGGGATTGTTCTATCTACTCCCCTCCCTCACAGGGAGGGGTCGGGGGTAGATCTGTGGGGCTGCTACACGCATTGTCCCTACGGGACAACCGTCTTTTCTTTAATATTTATTGGTGTCCGGTAAAATAATAGTCCCGAAGGGACGACGGATTACAGGCAGGGGTGAAGCAAAGCGAAACCCCTGCTATCGTACATGACAGAAGCGAAGCCCCGAAGGGGCGACAGGTAAGATGAATAGTTTGATATTGCATGTTTTGTCTTTTATCCGTCGCCCCGTCGGGGCTTTATTACCACTTAACCCCAAGCAGGGGTTGCGCTTCGCTTCACCCCTGCCTGTGGTCTGTCGTCCCTTCGGGACTTTCCAAGCCTCCTCGTTCAATTAACAATCCCCTGCAAACATAGTGCTTGCAGGGGATTTACAAATGATTGCCTTTTCACCCGCCAGCCCCCCTCCCTCACAGGGGTGGGTCTGTTGGTCTGTGGGGCTGCTACACGCATTGTCCCTACGGGACAACCGTCTTTTCTTTAATATGTATTGGTGTCCGGTAAAATAATAGTCCCGAAGGGACTTCATGTGTCCCCATCGTGGCTTTGCTTACGCCGAACTCACGTTGTTTTAAGTTGTCTGAGTTGTCTTTTTTAATACAATGGTTGAGTTTTTTTGAAGACAACAAGGACAACTCTTGACAAATTTTTCCTTTTTCTGCGTATTTCTGTGAGGATGTTGATACACAGGAGCCAAACACATTGATGTTCTTCTGGGTGCGTCCTGACGGCTCACTTGCTAATACAGGAGCGACTCAGTATCATCCTGGCCACTGGTTTGATGCCAACGGCAATGCCCCTACAATCAATGCCCTACCACAATCCCTGCGACCATGCAGCTGGGGTGTCTGCGTCGGAGGCTTCGCTGTCACGCTGCTTGCTGTCGCTCCAGCCGCCTCGGGGGTCGGTCTCGACGGTAAAACTGATGTTGTCGAGGTACATGGTCTGGGCATCCGCATCCGTCGTTGTGGATTTGGGAACTTGATATTCGCGTTTCATTGTTGTGCGGTGGATTTATTTGACGAGAATCTTGCGGTGGCCGTTGAGATAGATGCCGGGTGTGAGAACTGCCCCAACCGAGGGACTCTTGACAAGGCGGCCTTGCAGGTCATAGACCTTCTGATTTTTCATGCTTGCTTCTTCATTGTTCATCTCTCCGATGGCAGTAGGTGTATCCTCCCATTCGGCTCTGACGGACTTCACGCCCGACGTTCCGCCATAGTGGATGAAGGCACGGAGGCCGTTGGACTTGGCATCTTCGGCACCGGGCCAGATGCGCCCGTCTTGCAGGAAATACTCGCCGTAGAGGCTGCGTGAGGGTGTGAAGTTGCTGACCATCTGCCAGTCGGGGCTGTCGGGTGCTGCGACGCTTTGCGACTGCTCGGCCACAACAAAGACGTTGTCGAACGTGGGGCTGTACTGCTTTTCGGTGGCAAAGAGGAAATAGGGCTTGTTGGGCTGAATCTCGTCGGTGCGGTCGAAGTGGAGCGTGACGTTGCCGCTGGCGTCGGTCGATGCCGACTGCAGGACAGCGGCGTAACTGCCCGTTCCGCCCACGGCCTCGGGTGTTGTGCTGAAGGGCAGCGACAACGAGTTCCAGCCCTGCTTGATGTTGCGGGTCAGTGTGACGCGCTTGTAGGTGAGGTCGGGCTCGTAGTCGTTTTCAACCACATCGCTGAGCGACATTTCCAGGCCGCCGTTGTAGATGAGGCGAAAGCCCGTGAGGTCAACCCACGTCTGTGTGCCGCCCACCTCGTCCTTCGCTCCGATGACCATCGGGGCCTTGCCGTAGTAGTCGAAGGTGATGGCGTTGCGATAATATCCGCCGTCGAAATAGCGCAGCACAGCGTCGGTCTTGTACCAGTCGGGCTGGTAGTAGGTCGCACCGTCGATGGTGTAGGCGCGTTCCATCGACGTGTCGCCGGGGAAGAGACGCGCATTGACAGCAGCGTTGTGGGCGTGCTGCAGCGGTGTCTCATGTCCGTCTGCATAGAGATAGGCGTTGACAGTGGTGTAGTCGCTGTTGCTCTGCGGCTTGTAGAAGCCGTTGACCGACAGCGTGTAGTTGCCGGCAGGAAGGTCCGTGAGCGACTGATGGATGTCGAACGTGCGGTCGAGTTTGTGAAAGGCTCCGCGCCAGTCACTGCCCTCGATGTGTGTACCGTCGCCGTCCCAGTTGGTCTTGTAGGTGTAGCCCGTCCAGCCGGCGTTGTAGTCGTGGTAGAAGTCGGGATTGACAATCATGAACGAGGCATTGCCGCCGTTCTGCTGCTCCAGCGCAGCCAGACGGTCGCTCTTCTTGACCAGTTGCCACTTGGCGTTGTTCGAACTGCCGTCGCTGCTGAGCCACACAATCGTGGGATAGGCAGGGTCGTAGGCCAGAAACTTGTTGCCGTTGCCAGGGAATTGGATGGTATAGACGTTCTCCACGCCGGGCAGGGTCGTGGACGTGAATCGCAGGCTTTCCTTGCTGCTGGTGCTGTTCAGATAATACTGTGCATCAATGCCTGAAGGAAGGGAAACGCTGCTGTTCGGGCTGACCTTGAGCCAGCCGTAGTAGGTGTTGGCACCGATGGTGGCGGTCTTCAGCACAAAGTTGCTGCCGTTGGCTTCGAGTGTGAATTCCAGGCCGACGTCGTCGAGACCCATCTGTGTGCCGTACGAACCGTAACCGATGTTGATGAAACGGTGCTGACCTATATTATATAGGTAATAGGTCTCGCTGGCCTGGGGAACATTGCCGTTGTATTCGCTGAAAGTGCCAGTGGCTTTCACCTTTTCCATTGCGTCGCGAAGTTCGTTGATAAGGTCGTCGAAAGCAACGGGGTCTTGAAGCGTGGAAATCACCTCGGCTTGGTTCAAAATCGTCGAATTCAACGAGGTTTTTGCGCTCTCTTCGTAACGATGGTCGGAGTCATTGACGAGCGCCTGAGCCTCGGCTGCAACGACGTCATACTTGGCACGCGCGTCGGCCAGTTGCTGGCGCAGCGCCTCTGCAGCGGCTTCCTTGCCTGCGACATCTTCGCCAAGGCGGTAGAGCTTGAAGTCGGTGACGGCAAACCAGCCGCTCTGACCTCCGTTCGACGTCGAGCAGTAACCGATGCGCAGGTTCTGACCCTCCTCGATCGTGATACGACCTGTAGTCTGCAATTCCCAGCTCAGTGCGTCCCAGGCGTCGTTTGTCTTCACAGGCGAAACCGCGCGGTTTTCGGATGTTTCGGGAGCATCCGAGTAGCCAACGATGTAAGCGTGCTGGTCGGTGATCAGCCCTTCGCCGCACACGCTGCGGCAGGTCAGCCAATAAGTGCCGGCAGGAAGGTTCGTAAGGTCCTGATGAACGTCCATCGACGTGAAGTCGGTCGAAAAACTGTTGTAAGCACGCTGGCTCAGCACGTTCATGGCCGAGGCGTCCACATTGCCGTCGTTCTCCGACGTCCAGCCTGCGGTCGTCGCAAACGTCGGGTTCTGAATCAGACTGGTGCAGTCGGTGACCTCCTCTTCGGTCTCGACCAAACCTTCATTTTCCGCCATTTCATCGATAGTTTTTGCCTCACCGATGACAAAAGTATTGTAGGAATTGGCTGGCACACGGACGCTCATATATTTATCGTCGACCGAGAAGGTGAGGGTGCGCTCAGCACCGCTTTCGTTACCCACGACCACCACGATGGTGCCGTCGGGCTGCTGGGCTGCCAGAACAAGGGGCTGGCCACTGGACTTGCGCAGAATCTTCGTCCCGTCGCCGATGAAGTGGCTGTAGTGCTTGTAGGCATAGAACTCAGGTGTGTAGTAGGCCACGCCCTTGTTGATATCGAGGTGAAGCAGGCCATTCTGCCACCAGTTCATGAACGGACCACGTCCGTTGCCGCCGAGGATGCTGTTCCAGTTGGTGTAGGTGACACAGCCGTTGTTCAGATAGTGGTGAATCAGTTCGAATGTATGTGCGCCGGCTCCCCAATCGAAGGTTCCGTTGCCGCACTCGCTCTCCGTCTGGATGAACTCAAGGTCAGGATAGCGTTCACGCAGCACGCCGATAGCGTCGCGTCCTTCCCACTGGAACCCGATTCCATCGAACAGTTCACTGAGTTTTTTTCCGTTGAATTCGGGGTTTTCGTGCTTGGAACGATAGTTCAGAATCACCTCAAACACATCGTCAACATGGTTCGTGTTCATCGTGCCGAGCCACACCTTCACACCAGGATGATGCTCACGCATGTAAGGAATGAGGTAGTCGGCGTTGAAGATGGCCGTACTCGTTGCCTCCCACGAGGTGTTGGGATAGTAGTTGCAGGTGTAGGCCTCGTTCTGATAGCACATTCCCGTGATGGGAATGCCTTCCTCGCCATACGCCGTGATGAATTTACTGAAGTAGAGAGCATGGGCCTGCAAGTATTCGGGCTCCATGATAAACTGCGTCGAGGTGTAAGAAGGATAGGTTGTGTCGAGGCCATTGCCGTAGCCGGCACGGTTGGAGTAGTGATGACTCTTCTTCATCCACTGGGGCGGACTCCAGGGCGAGCACCAAAACTTCATGTCGGGATTCTGCTCCTGCGCTTTCTTGATGAAGGGAATGATGTGCTTCTTGTCGCGCTCAATGGTGAAGTGCTCCATCGAAAAGTCGGTCTCTCCCTCCGGCATCTCGTCGCAGGAGTACCACGACTCGGCCAGGTTGATGGGCTCGTTGCGCTGGTGGAACACGGATGGGTCGTAGAAGTTCTCCGGACCGGCATAGTCGCTGGCACCGACGGGGATGCGTCCCAGCGCGAAGCGAAGGTCACCCGTCGGCGAGAACATCCGTTCGTAGTATTCTGCCTGCGCCTCGGGGGTCAGACGTTGCAGGGCATACCAGTCCAGTTCGTTGAAGCAGGTGCCCCACGCCTGGAACGTGCTCATCACGTCAGCCGTCGAGAAAATGGCCTGCGGCTTTCCCACTACGGTCGTACTCACTTCGGCACGCTTCACCGTCCACGCCTCTTTCTGTGTCGATGTAAACTGCAGAGCTTTCCACTCTGTTTCCTGTGCCTGCACCTGCATGGCACCGTTCGTTCCCAACAGCAGCACCGTTGCTGTCAGCACTTGATAAATCTTCTTCATCCTTATAAGTTTTTGGGTTTTTAGGTCGGAGCGCGGGTGTCTCGCCCGCATCAATCGCGGAGGGGAACGTCCGCGCTCCCACCTCCCCGAGGTTTTCGGCGGCAAAGTTACTACAACCCTGATTTTCAGTGCGGTTAATCTGTAACGAAAGAGTGTACAAAATGTAACAAAACGCCCAAATGTTACATTTCAGACTATTGGTGTCCGGCAAAAATCAGTCCCGAAGGGACGACGTATTATAGGCAGGGGTAAAGCGTAGCGCAACCCCTGCAAAAGAACGGAAAAGACAAAGAAGCCCCGAAGGGGCGACAGGCAAAATGAATAGCTTGATATTGAATGTTTTTGTCTTTTATCTGTCGCCACTTCGGGGCTACATTACCTACTGAACACCAAGCAGGGGTTGCGCTACGCTTCACCCCTGCCTGTAGTCTGTCGTCCCTTCGGGACTTTCCAAGCCCCCTATCACCGAAATACCACCCTATGCCT
>Ga0310691_10001274_pt1 | contig 39286 bp, 73 predicted proteins | sample 176DNAGHGlowgp2_FD_203887 | JGI IMG/M metagenome (GOLD analysis project Ga0310691, IMG submission 203887) | Sheep rumen microbial communities from Palmerston North, Manawatu-Wanganui, New Zealand - 1766 DNA GHGlow gp2 (v2) (version 2) | ecosystem: Host-associated > Mammals > Digestive system >... | reverse complement strand
CATTTGCACAGTTAGCACAACAGGCATTTCAGAGTATTGCTAATCTGTTTGGCTTTAAGTTGCCGGACATGAAAGACCGCACGGACATTTCCAAAAATGTAAAGCCGTACAACAAGATCGTAAAGGCAACGGGCGACGCTGCAAAGAACGCAAAGAAAATGAAAGACTATATGCTCGGTATCGACGAGCTTAATGTCTTCAACCCTAACACGGGTGCGGGCGGTGCAGGTGGCGCAGGTGGCGGTGAAAACTCCAACCTTAAAAACCTCAAATTGCCTGGTTACGATTTCCTTGCGAAAGCCGTTGAAAATTCTATCAAGAAGGCAAGAGAAGCTATACAAAAATTCTTTGCTGACTTAAAGCGAAACCCGTTCTTACTTAACGATATATTCAAGTGGGGTGCGGGTGAACTCGGAGCGAATTTTTGGCAGGCTCTTTTCGGCAGGTCGCCCGAAGACCTTGCAAAAGAAGCAAAGAAGAACGGAAGATCAGTTGCCGACGAATTTGCGGCACAGTTTAACCTTGCACTCGGAAGGATAGGAGCAGACTTTTGGACGACATTGTTCGGTAGGTCGCCTGAAAAGCTCGCAGAGGAAGCAAGGGCACACGGCACAACGATAGAGCAAGAACTTTGGACGGGTATAAGCGACAAGTTGTTAGGTCAGGATATATTCGACATTATCTTCGGTAAACCCGAAGATATTGCAAGGCGAGCAAGAGCCGTAGGCAGAGAAGTCGGAGAACAGTTTAGGCTTGAAGTTACCGAAAAGGTACTCAAAATCTTCGACAACCCTGTTTTGTCGCAGCTCTACAAGTGGGCGACGGGCAGAGAGGTCGAGCTTGACCTTAAAAACCTGCGTAAACAGTTAAAAGGCGAGCCTATCAAGAAGGGCAGGGGTGGCGGTAGCAACGCAAACCCTTACAAGTATGTTAGTGCGGATCAGGCAAAGAAAATATCGGCAATACAAGGCGGTGAAGCAAGCAAAGATACTTACGAAGCCCTTGTCCCCCGTGCCTTTAAGTCAGACCTTAATACCGCCGTTACGACTTCGAGGACTTCCGCAAAGAAGGTTACAGACGCTTATACGGGCGAGGTAGCAAAGGGCAAGAGCAAAGCAACGCAGGCGAGCAAAATTGTCGCAAACGGCACGGTTGCAGGACTTAACACGGGTATTGCCAAAGCCAAAAAGTCAGGTATGCAGACTACTTCGGGTTATGTCGAGGGCGTACTTAAACTTCTTAAAGAAGCAGGCAAAGCGGGTGGCGACATTGGACTTGCGGCACTTAAAGCGGCAAACAAGAAGCTCAAAATCGAATCGCCCTCAAAAGCATTTGGCGAGGTGGGTAAATACTCCGTCCTGGGTTTTGCTAATGCGATAGAGAGCAATTCGTTCCTCGCTACAAATGCCGTATCTGATATGTCTAAAAAGGCTTTGAACGCTATGAGCATGGATATTATTGATCCTATGTCAAGCGGTACGGTATCTATGCCGTCAAACAACAATGCCGGATATGCTATCGGAGCTGCAAACGAGGGTGCTATGGCGAGCCTTGCAAGCAATATCTATCAGGCGGTAGTCGGCGGTATGGCTACGGCTAACCTCAACGGTGATAGAGAAACTAACATCATCATCGACGGCAAAGCGGTATTCAAGGCGGTACAGACAGAAAGCCGCAAGCGTGGCGTTGCTATCAGTAACGGTGCATTTAGCAGATAAAGGGGGTTACAACAAATGTCAGTTGAACGGGACGGAAATTTTATCACTTTATCGGCAGGCGGAGAAGCTATCAAGTTGCCTTTTGCCGCCTATGAAAGCGGAAAGCAGACTATCGCAACGGTTGTCGATCAGGGAAGAACGGTTGACGGTATCGTTAGGGGTAGCGTAGTTGCAAAAGCGACGAAGATAGAATTGAAGTGGGCGGTATTATCACCCGAAGCCTGGGCGGATATTTGCAGCTTCTTTGATAAGCATTTCTACTTTAATGCAAGGTACTACGATATGGCTAAAAACGCTTTCGTAACGAAGAAAATGTATGTCGGCGATAGGTCTGCACAACCGTTCATAATGGACGCTACAACGGGCAAACCGACATACTATCTGAATTGTGAAGCAAACATTATCGGCGTAGGTGAGAAGTTATGAGATTTGTTAGCGAACAGTTTAAGGAAATTCAGGGCGAGGTTATCCGTCCTCAAACTAAACTTTATTTCGAGATAGGCACGGATATTGCAAACCTCGTAACCTTATCAGCTTTGGTAACGGAATTAACGGCTGATGGTTTCGACTATACCGTTGCGCCCGTTATTCAGCCGAAGAACTGTATCAATGAGCATTTCTATGCCGTACTCGGAGATCATGTAGGCGTTGACGATCCTAACCGCATTTGCGCCCCTGATAACCCTGCTACAACGCCTACAACGAGCGTTCCTATGGGTATAACGCCTTTTACTAATGCTAACACGGAAGCCTTGATAGGCGATTCGAGCGAATACTACACAAATTTCAGCCCGTTTCCGCAACCCGTAACGCTTTCCTTTAAGGGCGGCGTTATACCCGACACTATCAGGGTAGAGTATTACGATACAGTCGCCGAAGCCTGGGTAACGGAAACGGTAATATCCAACCCTGACTTAAAAGAGGAAGTCGTTTTTGAGCATATAGAAGACGCAGGCAATTTTCGCCGTTTTTGGGTAAAGAACTCCGCCTGGTCAGGGCGTTTCCAAATGAATTGGCTACGAATAAACTATGCTGAAATGCAATATGAAACCGATCCCGTTGTATTTGAGAACGAGCATATATCTTCGGTAAACATCAGCACGGAAACAGACCTGACTTCACAGACTTTGCCGGACTATACAATGACGGTAGAGTGCCTTGATGTTGACGAGGAATATACACCTGACAAGATTTATTGGAAATACTTATTTGCTGATAATACGCCCTGCTATTTCAAGATAGGCTACGAGATAAACGGCGAGGTCGAGTATATCCCGTTTTTCTACGGACACCTCAAAAAAGCACCTGACTACAACGAAGGCAAAATAACCTTTAATGTAGCGATTATTTGGAACGAAGAATATACCGTTGATATAGGCTCGTTTCATAACGGCTCGCTTGCTACGGGCAACCCCGTTGAAAGCATAACCTTCACTAATGTTATTGAGAGCGAAAACGCAAGCGTGGCAAACACGGGAAAGTTTTTTGATACCTATGAGGTATTCAAAGATCAGGACGACATAGATAATTCGCTTGTCAATTATTACAGCTCTATTCCTTGTGGCGACGCAAGGCAGCTCATAGCAAACGCTTTGGGTTGTTACATTATAGCAGGCGTAAACACGGTTGATTTACATAACACAAACGATATTCAGTATAAGACTTTTATCGACTATGTAACGAGATACGAGCAGATACAGAATAACCTCGAAAGTCAGCCGAAAGTAGGCGAGATCGTTATTGCAAGGAATAGCAACACCTTGTCGGCAACCTACTCGGATATAGCGGCAAACGCAAACATAACCGTACCTGCACACGGAGATACACGGGCGTACTTTTCTTTACCGTTTTATGCTTTCGGTAAATGCGCCGTGGTCGGCACTTTGCCGTCCGGCGTTACTGTTGATTTTACTTCGTTTGCTGAATACGGCGAGGACGACGGTACAAACACCGTCGGCATAGATTACTCAAATTCTTCGGGAACGGCTCGTACATTTAAGCCTACCGTGCGTTTCTATCATGTTGATAATAAGGCTTTTGAAACCAAAGATTATAGCGAATACGGTGCGCCCGAAACATACCGCAACGACAACGAACTGATTACCTGCGAACATACGGCTGATAAAGCAAGGCGAGTAGCAAAGTTTGTTAGCGGTGCTTCAAACAAGTACGAGGTTGACCTGATCCCTGATTACCGCTACGAGTTAGGTGATGTTATCAGGCTCGAAACACAGAAAGGCGTATTTAAGTCCTGCGTTATCACGGGTTTAGACTTCACTTTCCCAGGAAGTAACGGTCATTTATCGTGCCGAAAGATTTTCTCGCTTTTGGATAGTCCGTATGCGGTATTAGACGCAAGAGGTTTAACCATTACGGCGGGCATTTATACCTTTACTATCCTTGAAACTTCTGAAAGCGGTGCGGTTATCGGAAAGTATTATGACGGAACTACAACATATCTTTATATGTTGGGCGTTTCAAAAGTTGAAGAAGGCGGAAATATTTGGGACGCTAACGCAGATATGACGGACTTAAACGGGCATAATTGGAAGTTTATGTATTTCAGCTTTTCTACAAACACTATTGTTACAAACGCACCCGTAATTGAATTGCCGGAATACGATCCCGATTCAGGAGTTGACGAAGCGACCTACGCTGCTATCAATATGATAAATGCGGTTTACGAGCAGCAAGGCATGACCGCACCCGTTGACGAAACTTGCGTATTTAACCATTAAAGGAGATTAGATTATGCCTAGATGGACTACACCAAAAACTAATTGGGTTGGCACGGACTACTTTTACAGGGCAGATTGGTTACGCATAGTCGGAAATGTCGAGTACATTGCCGACATTTTAGGCGTGGAGTTTTACCCTTACACCGCCGTATATAACGGTAGGACTTTGCTTAAAGCAAGAGAAAGAAACTATGTTACTAACACGCTTGAAACCTTGTATGCGACCTTAAATGCTTCGTGGGAGCGTGGATATGTAGCACCCCGTGTCGATTACGGCTCGCCCTGGAATAGCAGGGACTTAAACATAATCGAAAGTATGCTTTTGAATATGAAAGAGCAGATAGACGGCACGGTTAGCAATACGGTTGAATACTACTCGGACGAGATCGTTTGCGGTGATACTATTTCCGTTGGCTTGCTTTAATCTTCGGGTAAAAGTACACTAACAATATACAAAGGAGAATACAGGTATGGCTTTTAATAAAAAGGTTTGGAAAGACAGGATAAGCGAATACCCTAACCGTCGTACTATCAACGACGGCTATGTAACGAAGTCCGTAACGGTAGGCAGAAACGAAGGCACTATCACGGAAGAGGGCGATGCTTTTAACGCAGCGAACATGAACGACCTTGAAGACCGTATCGAAGCGGCTATCGAGGGCGGTGATTTATGGACGGATTTTACGGGAACGCTTGCGGCAGGAAGTACGAGTCTTACAATTTCAAATCCGCTTATAACGGAATCTTCGACTTTTGATTACTATACTGAATACTTTGGAATAAACCCCGTAGGCGCATCGGTAACAAACGGAAGCATAACGCTTACATTTGAAGCTCAGGATATAGATTTAGGCGTGAAAGTGAGGGTATCGTAATATGGCATGGTTTAGATGCACGGGCGGTAGTGGCGGAAGCCTTAAACTTCGTACTGCAAGTGGAGCAATAGCTTCATTTGAAACAAATCTTACTGCACTCTTGAACTCGCTCAAATGCGAGATAACCGCAAGTGGCGGAAATGGCTCGCCTGATAGTCCTATCCCGATAGTCGGACACTCCGAGTTGAACTTGACAAGGTGCGGAAAGAACTTGTTTAGTTATGACGATTTACCCTTATATGCTGGGTATTTCACGGGAAGTGATTTTGTAGGAACACCTCTTGAAGAAATGAATATCGAAACGGTTGAAAGTTGGCGGTGGTGCTATTATTTAATACCCGTATCAGGCAAGTCAAACATAACATTGTCGGGGTTTGATACTACTGGCGGAACAATGGCGGTATGGCTTTTTGATTTAAGTGATTTTAGCAATTTTCAAAATGCTTTCAGCTCACAGTTGAAAAATGGAACTCATACAATTCCGAACAACGCAAAGTATTTAGTTGTTCCTATGAATGATGTTCGTTCTCAAAGAACAAACCATGCAAACGCACAAGCGGAGTATGGCTCTACCGCAACGGCATATGAGCCCTACAACGGACAGACCTTCACAGTTCAGTTTGGTCAGACAGTCTACGGCGGTGTGTACGATAAGTCGGGAAGGCTGACGATAACTTGGGGTGCGGTTGATTTAGGTGCATTGGAGTGGTTTTATAATAGCGGTTTGCAGATTTTTTACACTTATATTGATTTAACAAACAATGTTCCTATAAAGGCGAATGGTCTTGAAAATGTTAAATGCTCAATATATCAGACTACCACGCACGAATATGTTGATATGTTAGATGGTGAAATGCGTGGAACTGATGACAGTGCAGGTTTTAATATCAAGGATTTAAGATATTCAGACACGGCAACATTTAAAACCGCTATGTCAGGCATTATTTTAGCCTACGAACTCGCCACACCGATAGTCATTGATGTTCCTTCAATTTCCGTTTTTGCGGAAAAAGGGGTGAATAATATAATTTCTGACGGCGGCGGTGATGTTAGTGTATCGTACCTTGAACTGATTAGAGGTACATAACGATTAAGGGGTGGTCGTATGACAGAAAATATAACAATAGCGTTGCTCTCGCTCGTAGGCACTATAATAGGCTCTTTTGCGGGCATTTTGGTGGCAAACAAGCTCGTCAATTACCGCATAGAGCAATTAGAAAAGAAACTCGATAAGTACGCTGATAATCAGGACGCTCTCAAAGAAAGATTAGTCAAGGTCGAGGAAAGCTCAAAGTCGGCTCACAAACGCCTTGATAACCTCTTTGAACAGTTGCAGATAACCGAGCGAAAAAGGTAACATGACTACTCTTTTTGAGTTTCTAATAACTTTCGTGTTCTTAACGGCGTTAGTTGCTATCTACTACGCCGATATGACAAAAGACAAATTTTAAGTAAAGGAGAAACAGTAACATGAACGAATTAGGTTTTATCGCATTTCCCGCTATCGTAGCAATTTGCTACCTCATTGGTGCAACCTTTAAGGCGATCAACAACGACACCCTCAATAAGTTTATCCCTATGATTTGCGGTTTCGTTGGCGGTATTCTCGGAGTAATCGTATTTAAGACTATCCCAGGCTATATTCCTGCTGATAATTGGCTTATGGCACTCGCTATCGGTATTGTGTCCGGCTTTGCTTCAACGGGTATAAATCAGGTTTATCAGCAATTTACGAAAGAGGAATATGTCGTTAAAGATACCGAAGAAGATTTGCCCCTTGAAGACGAAGACGCTGATCCCGAATCTGACGAGGTAAAATGATATGTCTTCCGTATCAAAAAGCGTAGCGAAGGTGAGGTCTTTCGACGGTGCGAGCGAGCGCAACGGTAGGGCACAAAAGGAAATTGGAAATCCTTACTCAAAGTGCGTTGGCTACAAGGTAAATGTCAAGAAAACGCCCTGGTGTCAAATAATGACGGTGGCGGCTGACTACATCACGAAGACGGTCAAGAAATTTACCACAACGGCAGGCTGCAAGCAAGCACTTCGTTGGTACAAAAACAAGAAGCGTTATTACAAGAAGGGCGTTACCCCGAAAGTTGGAGATCAACCTTTTTACGATTTCAAACGAAAGAAAGCAAGCTCGCCTACGCATACGGGCAGGATAATATCGGTCAATACGAAAAACCACACCTGCGTTGCCGAGGAAGGCAATACAAGCAATACAACGAAGAAAAGAAGGTTTAACTACCTGACATACAAGTATTTGCTCGGTTTCGGAAGACCGCTTTACAAGTAAACAATTTCATGTTTAACCTCTTATCCATTTGCAGGAAGGGTACGCTATCGCAACGGCGTACCCTTTACTAATTAAAATATTAAAATATAATATAAGACACGGCTCGCACACCTCTACGGTTTCATGTTCGCTTTTCCCCGTATGTGTCCTTGCGAGCCTTTTCTATGCCTATATTGTTTAGCAATACTAATCTTCGGGTTTAGTCGTTTCAGCACTACCGCTAATCTACCGCTAACAGATTTACCGCTAATGTCCGAAACGCCCGAATTTATTGCGTTTCTTTGGTGGAGCATACGGGATTTGAACTCGCTACCCTATAAGTCAAATGTCTTCTTAAATCTCGCAAATATGCTATTTTATTATGTTTTTGAGTTATCGGCATTTGCCAAAAACCCGCATTTGTCGTGTCAACCGCTAATAAAACCGTTAATGCAATTTTTCACCTATGCTATCCAAAATCGTTGCTGCCGCTTCCGTTTGTTTATCGTTTTCGTGGTAGTAGTGGTATGTATTCATGTTGACGCTATGACCTAAATAACTACGGAGATACGGCAACGGCAATTCTCCGAAGTACGACACGAAACTATGCCGAAAACTGTATAATGAAGTGCCTTCCGAGCCGATAATCTTCGATAGCCTTATCCACGCCCTATAAACCGTATTCTGATGTGCCGGAGAACCGTCATATCCGCAGAATATATACTCACTCCCTATGTCTTCCGTAAACCGTTTCTGATCCGCTACGGCTTTTAGTGCTTCCTTCGGTAATTTGAAACGGCGTTGACTATTCTTATTCTTTCCGCTTGTCTTTCGATAGTGAGTGTTTATACTACCCCTGATAGTAACGAAGCCGTTGCTATCTATGTCTTCATACCTCAAAGCGAGAGCTTCACCTGGACGCATACCCGTATAGAATAGAAACCGAAAGTAGTACACAAAAAAGGATATGTCCTTATTCGCCACAGAATCGTCCATAAGACGCTTCAAGGCTTCGGGCGGGATAATTTGCTTTCCTACCGTCCGTGCGTTTGTAGGGACGGTCAGAGAGCTTCCTGACGGTACATTACACCCGTCAAGCGAAGCGTACTTTAAGAATTGAACGATCAACGCCCGAATATTCATTAACGACTTTTTGGCTAACGGCGAGCCGTCCTTTTTGCAAGCTGAATTGATTACCGCCTGAAAGTCAGTTATCCTCGTAGTCCGTAATCTTCTCGCCCCTATCTTCGGAAGGATATATGTCTTTGCCCTACGGCATACATCAGCATAACTTTCGGGAAGCACCCTCGCCTTGTAGTATTCAAGAAACCGTGTAAACTCGCCTTGCACCGTGATATTATCGTCAGCACCGCCTATGTAGGCTTCGTACTTCCGCAAGACTTCCTCTTTGCCCGCTTTGCCCTGCTTTGAACTCCAAAAGGTTTTTATCCTTTTAGAGCCGGAGTAAACAGATATATGCCACTTTTGAAGACTTGGCGACCATTTAGGTTGTATCATACTATCCCCTTTTGATATAATTCAGGCGAAGCACACTTTGATAATCATGCAAATCTCCATTTGGAAACACCCCTGATAGTCCCAAATCAGGGGTTTTCTTTGTTTTGGAGTAGTACATCAATAATCGCTTCGACCTGCATACGCTCTTTTGTATCTAACCGCTTAAACTTTTCTATCAGCGTGCCGTCAAGCGTGAAATCAGGCTGCTTATCGTCGTCGAAAAGGACTAACGGATCAACGCCTAACGCCCTGGCTAAATCAGGCAGCCGTCCGACATTTATACCGCTATGAGCTTTCTCAATATTGTTTATCGAGCCACGCCCCGAAAACCCTGCCTTTTGTGCTAATTCTTCCTGCGTTAGTCCTTTTGCCTTCCGCAATTCCTCGACTTTCTTTCCTAAAATTTCTCGTTGCTCTTGGGTTGTCCGCATAATCTCACCCCCTTTTTGGTTTGACTATATTATAATACAGACAGACTACTTTTGTCATTTCGTACATTACATTTTCAAAATCAGGCTTGACACAATGTATTCAAACGGAGTACAATACGGCTATGTTAAACGAAAGGGGGTTATGGCATGAACATACCGAAGTTTAAGGGAGCGTGTGCTGAAAGAAACATCAAGGTAAATGACCTCGGAACGCTTTGGAAATGCACAAGACAGACCGCTTCGAGTAAACGCAACGGTAAAGCACCGATAACGCTTGAAGAAGCCAAAGCATTTGCGGAATACGCAGGCTTATCGGACGAGGAAAAGGTCAATATTTTTTTGTCCGAAGGGTAAACAAACAGAATACAAGGAGATACGGAAATGCGAATAACAGTAGCGAACATTTACCCGAATCTCGTCAAGGAGTTTCAAACCCAGGCTGATTTAGCCGAACTTATCCATTGTTCGGAGAGAACGGTACAAAGAACAATGACGGGCAAACGAGAGTTTGACGAGTGGGAAATGAAGACTATCGAGGAATACACGGGAAAGAGCCGTGATTACCTTTTCAAAAGGAGAGCAAGGTAATGTTTGAGGTTTTATTAGCGATCATGTTCATATCGGGAATCACTATCGCCTATTGCACGGGTTATCTGCGAGGTTTGGATAGCGAAGAAGAAAGAATATCAGCGAGGGTTATCCGTCCGGCAAACATCACCGTAGAAAAGAAGGTAAATGTAGTCGAGTACACAGTTACGGATAGCAAGGCACTTGACCTTGACTTCCCTAATTCAAGGAGTGCGGTATGAGCGACGGGAGAGTTAGAAGCGGAAGGCATACGGGCGGATATTCGGTAGCAAGAACTAATCGTTGCCCTTCGGGAGATTTAATCGAGAACGCCCGTATGGAAAAGGACTTATCCATTGTGCAGGCGGCAGAGTTAGCAAGACTTTCGCCAGGAACGATAAGTAATGTCGAAAGATACGGAGTTATCTCAACGAAAGTCGGAACGCTGCTCGCTATCTGCAAGGTACTTGACCTCGACATTATGGAGCTTATCAAGGCTGATGTAGGGCAAATACTATGAAGAACTACAACGACGAAGCGGTTGTCAGGCTCGGAATCAAGTGTATCGAGGATATGACGGAAGAATACTTATCACGGCATAGCGAGCGTGATTTGCAGAGTTACCGAAATTACCTCAAACGGCACTTATCAGAAAGTTGTTGGCTTCGGTCAGTTGTCGATCCTGACGAGATACTTGCTTGTATGGAGCGTGTCAGGCAGGAGAAATTACAAAACGATAGTTACTATCGGCAAAAGCGCATTGATTAGGAAGGCAGGAATACCAAATGAAAAAGACGGACATTTACTATGTCGTAATCGTACCGCAGAACAAGGGCGATTTCAGACCTTGCGTTTTAGACTACGGCATTTCATACGAAAAGGCACAGGAAAAAGTCAGGTGGTACATCAACGATCACGGCTTGCGTTTCAAGAAGGGCGATAAGAAGTTTCCCGCTTTGGTGCAGATAAGAAGGGCGAAAGATACTTTGCCGGACGGCTATTATCTTCTGACTTTGAAAAAGGCGGTGAAAACATGACCGAAACGAAAGAGTATATCGAAGCGAGAAACAAGGCTATGCTCGCTTATCCCGATACCACAAAGCTGAATAACCTGATTATCGAGTTTAAGGAGTATTTTCCGCAGACTTTCCGCCTGATGTGGAGTATGGCAAATGCCACAACGAAGGTCAGGACGCTTGAAAAAATGATCCTGAATTGGACGGAAGCACCCTTATCGCTTGTCAGGAAGGTAAAGGACGCTGAATACGAAAGATTAAGGAGTGGCAAGTTATGAGCAAGATTACGCAGGAATTGAAGATCGTAGCCTTTTGCAAGGCTCACACCTGGATAACACAGAGGGACGCATACAAGTTGGGCGTGTATCGCCTTGCTTCCCGAATCTACGATATGACCGAAAAGGGTTACGGCATTGTCAGGGAGTACATCACGGTAGTAAATGCCGATAATACGGAGAGCCATATCGCAAGGTACTCGATAGCGAAATTTCCCGAATACGAGGTAGCTTCAAATGCTTAAAATGTATCGTTACAAGAGCCGTGATAAGTGGCTTGAAGCTCGTAAGAAGTACATAGGCGGTAGCGATGTAGCCTGCATACTCGGTTTGAATCCTTGGCGTACAAATCAGCAGCTTTATCGGGAGAAAAAGGGTTTGGTAATGCCGGACGACATATCGGACAACCCGCTTGTAGCCTACGGCACTAACGCAGAGCCGCTTATCAGGGAACTGTTCAAACTCGATCACCCCGAACTGAAAGTCGAGTATATCCCCGAAAACTCATGGAGAAATAGCAAATATCCTTTTGCGGCTGCTTCACTTGACGGCTTTCTGACGGACGAGAACGGCAGGAAGGGAATACTTGAAATCAAGACCGCAACGATTACTTCAACGCAGCAGGCTCGTAAGTGGAAAGACGACCATATCCCCGATAACTACTATTGTCAGGTGCTTTTCTATCTCGGAGTAACGGAGTTTGAATTTGTCGATTTACGAGCGAACCTCAAATATCAGTTTTCAGACGAGCCGTTGAGGATAATCACGAAAGATTACCATATCGAGCGTTCAGAAGTAGAGGAAGACATTTCAACGATTATGAAGGCGGCGGCTGAATTTGCCGAATCGTTGAAGACAGACACCGAGCCGCCCCTGATTTTATCACTTTAAGGAAGGAGAAAAGAGCAAGTGAATTTTGAACTGAAAGTAACAATGCCGAAAGCAACGCCGATAGTTTTTAACTACGACGAGCTGAAAGCAAATCTGACAACGGCGTTAGCAGATTATCAGAGCCGTGTTTACACGGAAGACAATATTGCAGACGCAAAAGAGGACAGGGCAAAACTGAATAAGCTCGCAAAGGCTATCAACGACGAGCGTATATCGAGAGAAAAGGAGTATATGCAGCCGTTCAATACCTTTAAGGAACAGGCGAAAGAACTTTGCGACCTGATAGATACGGCTTCGTCCGGCATTAAGGAACAGTTAGACGCTTTCGAGGAAAAGCGTATCAACGAAAAGAAGGAAAGGATAGAAAGCCTTTTTGCCGAGGTAGTCAGCCTTTATGACTTCGGTTTCCTGCTTTCGTTAGAGCAGATTTTTAATGACAAGTGGCTGAATAAAGGCACTACCGAAAAGACTATCATTTCCGAGATCACGGAGCGTTGCGAACAGATAGTCAAGGACATAGCGGTTATCCGTAAAATGCCGAGATACGCATTTGAAGCGGAAGAAGCATACAAGACCTGTCTTGACCTCAATAAAGCACTTGAAGAAGGCGAGCGTATGGCAAGTGTGCAGGAAGCCAAAAGCAAGGTAGTCGCTGACGACGATAGCGAAAGTTACGAAATTGCTTTTAAGGCAACGCTCACCAAAGGTCAGGCAAAGGCACTTTCCCTGTTTTGCCAGGTTAACGGTATCAAATTAGTACAGATAAAGGAGTAAAGCACAATGGCGGTAAACAATTCATTAGCAAAGAAGGAATCGGGCAACGGCGAGATCGTTTTCAAGGCAAACGGCGAAAATGTCAGGATAACCCCGAAAATGGTCAAGGACTATCTCGTTTCCGGCAACGGTGCGGTTACGGATCAGGAAGTAGTGATGTTTCTTTCACTTTGTAATTATCAGCACCTTAACCCGTTTATCAGGGAAGCCTACTTGATTAAATTCGGTAACAACCCCGCAACAATGGTTGTCGGAAAAGATGTATTGCTCAAAAGAGCTATGCGTAGCGAGAAGTTTTCAGGTATTCAGGCGGGTGTGATCGTAATAACGGATAACGGCGAACTGAAAGAGCGTGAGGGTACATTTGTCCTTGACGGAGAGCAGCTTGTCGGCGGTTGGGCGAAGGTATTTCTCAACGGCTATGTAAACCCGATTTATACCTCGGTCAGCATGAAGGAATACAGTACGGGTAAATCTAATTGGGCGAGCAAGCCTGCGACAATGATACGCAAGGTTGCACTCGCCCAGGCTTTACGAGAAGCCTTCCCCGAAGAAATGTCGGCACTTTACGACGCTTCCGAAATGGATAAGACGGTACTCGAAACTACCCACAAGGAAATCGTGCTTGACGAAACACCCGTCATAGTGCCGTCAGAATCGCCCGTAGTGGCTTCCGAGGAAGTAAAGGTAATCGAGCCTTCACCCGTAGCCGAGAAGCCTTCTAAACGCAAGCAGACGGGTATTGAGGACATTATGTTTCCTGATGTTCTCGGTGGCGATATGCCTACGGAGATTTAAGACCTGATAAGCCGTTGTCGGTAACACGGCAACGGCATTACAAAAGGAAGGCGATAGCATGGCGAAAATACGAGTTACAAACAAGGCTGAATATCAAGCCTACCTCAATTCTCCAAAGTGGCAGGCTACGAGGAAAAGGCTTTACAAGTTATATGACTATAAATGCGATAGTTGCGGCTCGTCTAAAAATCTTTGCGTACATCATATAACCTACGAGAATTTGGGCGAAGAAAAAGACGAAGATTTAGTTGTGCTTTGTCAGCGTTGCCACCGGCAATTACACGATCCGTTTATCTCTATTGATTATCTGCTGATAGCGGAAGTCGAAGCGTATTTAGAATTAGACGCTGACAACGATAAAACAAAAAATAGGGCAAAGTGGTTAGCACCTTTAATTAGTGAATTTATCGAGATCGTTAAGCAGATAGACTTCGGAGAAATAGATTACAAGGAAGGAGATTATAGTGTTTCACTCATTCGACATAGACCTGGCAAAAACATACGGGGTAAATGAAGCAATATTGCTTTACAATATCGCCTTTTGGGTTGCGAAAAACACGGCAAACAAACAGAATTTTTTTGAGGGTAGGTATTGGACTTTTAACTCCGTCAAAGCCTATTCAGACCTTTTCCCTTATTTGTCGGCTTCAACGATCAAAAGAGCTTTGAAACACCTGAAAGACGAAGGCATAATTTTGACGGGAAACTTCAACAACGATCAGCATAATAGAACTAATTTTTATTCGCTGACAGATAAGGGTATGGCTTTGGTGTCAAATCGAGCCGTTCCATTAGGTCAAAATGACACAATGGAACAGGTCAAAACGGACAAACCTATATTTAATAATAATACCGATAATACAGATATAAACAGTACAGATATAAACATACCCCTTATATCTCCCCTTGAAAATCGCAAGGCTCTTTTCAAACAGTTTTGGGAAGCCTACCCGAATTGTGCAAGAAAGGTAAATTACGACGGTTGTGAAAAGAAGTTTATTCAGATCGAAAACCTTGAAACTGCCTTCCCTGACATTATGGCTTCCCTGGAAGTGTGGAAACGCAGGTGGGCGCAAGACAATAACAAATTCGTGCCTACAACGCACAAATGGATAAATCAACAATATTGGACGGTAAAGGATATGAGAACAGAAACACAGATCAAAATTGCTGATGTTGTGAAAGAAAATTCAGACGAATTTTTGCTTTAAGGAGAAAGATAAATGTTATCACAAAAGAAGTTTATTTCCGGCATGGAAATTTTGAAGGCTGCATATATCGACTTCAAGTTTGATACGAGCAACGAAATGCAGGTGAAGGTGTGGTATTCAGTATTCAAAAATCTTTCTGACGAAGCCTTTATTAGCATGATTAAGGAATACTACCCGATTAATCAGCACCCGCCTAAATGCCCCCGTGATTTGACGGTAATAATCGTTGACAGGATCGTTGCCGACGAAAAGATAAAACCCGAAGCTGCATTAAACACCGTCAGGGAGATCGTATCAAATTGTGGCGGTTGGGACTACGGCGGGAGAGCCGAGATATACCAGGCTTTGAAAAAGCACCCTGCGTTATATGACACGGTACACGAATTTGAAGCCGAGTTACGCCGTATGAATATCGACGACACCTACACGGCTGATAGGTTTAGGAAAGCCTACGAAGTGAAATTGAGGGCGGGAGCGATACGCCAGGTTGATACGGCGTTAGGCTTGAAGGTTACGGACAATAGCAATTTACTTGGTGCGGGTTTCCTACCGAGTGAAATATAAAAAAGGAGAAAATGAACAATGAACAAAGTACAGATTATAGGTCGCCTGACAAAAGATCCCGAAGTGAAGTACACGCAGAATCAGTTACCGTTCTGCAATTTCATTGTAGCGGTTGACAGGCGTTTCAAGGACGCTAACGGACAAAGGCAGGCTGATTTTATCGCCTGCGTAGCGTGGAGAGCAACGGCTGACTTTATCGGAAAGTATTTCAAGAAGGGAAGCAAGATAGCGGTAGTCGGCTCAATTCAGACGAGAAGCTACGAAGATCAGGAAGGCAAGAAGCACCTTGTAACGGAAGTCGTTGTTGACGAAGCCGAGTTTGTGGAGAGCAAGCAAAGCAATAGCAACGGAAACGGAAACGCTAATGCAAACGCTAACACGGCAGGGAACGCAATTCCGGCAACACAGGAACAGGAAGTAGGCGAGCCTACGGAAGTCGGAAACGCAGATATGCCGTTTGACATTTGAGGTACGAGCTTATGGAAACTATCGCTATTGCATTTTGTTGTTTCTTTGGCGGCATGGTATTCGGGGTGCTGATGTTGGCGGTGCTGACGGTATCGAGGGATAGCGAAGACAGGGTTAGGCAGATACACGACGCAGAGGGAGAAAACGACAATGAATAATGACCTAATCAGCCGTGAGGCTTTGAGAAAAGCATTTCACGAAAGAATACATTACTTCGACAAGTCAAGTTGGGACGAGGCTAATGCCTTAATCGACAATGCCCCGACAGTAAAAACCTATTGTTATTTTTGCGGTCAGACAGAACACGGACAAATTGAAGAAAGACCGCAAGGCGAATTTGTTGAAATGCTGAAAGACCGCATAGAGGAAAGCGTTTGTAAATATTGCCAAATGAATAAACATTGTGAACTTTGCGAAATAAGCCGTGTTTTTCAGATTATCACGCTCACGGCGGAAGAACAGAAAGTCGGTGCGGAATGATACTTGCCGAAGACTGTAAAAACTGTATGTATGGCTACACGATCAAATGTGAAAACGGTGATGAGTATATCGCTTGCGATATGCAGAAGTGCCAAGAAGAAAAGAAGAAGAAAGGCGGTGCGGTATGAAAGTATATCAATGTGACAGGTGCAAGGCGATATTTGAACCCCGCATTTTAGCTAATGGTGAGCCTTATATTTCAAGGAAAAATAACAGCGATATTGACCTTTGCCCTGTTTGTTATGCAAGTTTTCAACTTTGGTTATTGCAGAAAGGCGGTGCGGAGTGATTATTTGTAACACTTGCAAACACAAAGACGAGTGCAAAGAGATTATGAAGTCATACGGAGTGGAGTTTGTTGGAATTAGCGAGTGCAAGGAATACGAGAAAGGCGGTGCGGATAATGATTTGTGATACCTGCGTTTATAAAGACATTTGCAACAAGAAGTCGGCATTAGATATTTGGTGCGAAGATCACGGCGAGGATATGGAAGCGGTTGTAGCTATGCTTGCAGAGTGCCAAGAAACGGTAGACGAAGCTCGCAGGGAAGCCATGAAACTTGACGATAACGAAGATAGCTTGAAATGGAGATTTAATCACTAATGGACGATTACGACGAGAGAGGTTTTACCGCCTGGCAGATAGGTGAACTTTTGGATAAGTACGACGATCCCGCAAAAATGATACCGATTATCGCAAGTGCGTTAGATATTTGGTGCGAAGATCACGGCGAGGATATGGAAGCGATTACGGCTATGCTTATGGAAACAGTCGCAACGGCAAACGGAATCAGTTACGAGGAAGGAGAATAAAATGTCGGCATATTCAGAGTGGAAATGCGGGGCAATTTCAGACAAGGACTATACCGCCACCTGCAATATGGAAGCCGCAAGGGATAAAGCAGCTTTCGACACGGAAGATTATTCAGTAGAGAATTGCGAGTATTACAAAGCCGGACAATGTACTTGGCTTGGCGAGTCTTGCAACGGCGGTGAGGGGTGCGAGTAAATGAACATCAACGATTTAAACGAAGCCGCAAAGGAAATTTTGAAGGTCAAGGCATACGAATACCTGGAAGACAAGATTTACGCCGTCAGGGTTGCTGGCAACGGAGTTTTGCTTTTCGCGGCTGATAATGAGGAATTGGCAAAGCGGATATGCCGACAGAGAACAATACGAGCTTGCCGATATTGCGAGTACGCTGCTGAAAAGGTAAGGCAGGACAGAAACGGAATCACTTATATTACCTGCAAGAAGGTAAACGGCGAATTTCCTATGAATTGCCGTTGCGATAACTTCAAAAGAAGGGAGAACGAAATAAAGTAATGGATATTCAGACTATTCTTAAAGTTTTGAAGAACGAGCGAGAATGTATCGCAAGGCAGAGCAGACCGCTTGGAGAAACGCCACAATGTCGGAAGGACGATAACGGAGTAAAGTTATGCGAGTATTGCGATTTGTGCTTGCCGGACGAGGAAATATTAGCCGTTTACGATCACTTGATAAAGGAAAAGGAACTCGAATACAAGTTTGCGAGCAGGGTTGACGAATACGGCAGAGAACACTTCAAGGGCATTTGCCCCTACACAGATAAGAAGTGCGACACCTGGACTTGCGGAATCTGCGAAGTCGAGGAACGGGAACGGAAGTTTGCGGAAGGAGATACAGAATAATGAACGGTAAAAAAATTCAGTTTTCAGTAATTGTTGCTGACGAGGTGCTTGCAAAGGGTATGGAAATAGACACGGCTTTGATATTAGCGGCAGGACTTTTTACAAAGTATTACAACGAGCCTGATATGAAGGTTACTATTGCGAGAGAGGTTACAGACTAATGACAGAGTACAAATTCACCTACCGTTGCCGCTTTTGTGGCGAGGAATTTGCAAATAGCATTACGGGTAGCGAGCCGTTGGCTTCGGCTATGCTAATTCAGACTATATGCAATTCTGTTAAGGATGCTCAACATCCTGGCGACTTATCACTTCACTACGGAGAAAACCATATTGGGGTAGCCGATTTGATAGGTTGCAAGAAAGAAGGGAGCGTGGACTAATGATAAGCAATTCAAAGTTGAAGCCTTGTCCGTTTTGCGGTGATAGTGTGAACATTATGTATAATTCAGCGTTGAATGTATTTCATGTTTACCACGACAACGAGGAGTGCAAGTTTAACGAGTTTACGATCGACGGTTATTATGCAAAGTCGCTGAAAGAAGCATACGACATTTGGAATACAAGGAGATAATACTAATGGCTATTAAGACTACTAACGCAGAAAAAATGAATAAGGCTATTTTGGACAAGGTTGAGCGTATTCTCAACAATATCGAGTACGGAAAGTCGGTAAGAATCGTAATCAACGCAGAATTGGGAAGTGTGCCTGATGTTGATTACAGAGTTACAGAACTTATAAATTGGGATAGTGAGGATAACGACTAATGGCACAATGGACGGAAAGATCGTTTATGTCTTGCGGGAATATCCTACGACACCGCCTTGATGTTGTTGAGATTAAATGCTCTAAATGCCACCTTTGGGCGCTGAATTGGTACGGAAGAAGGAAGTACGATTTTTGCCCGAATTGTGGCGAGCGTATAACAAACGCAAGCAATACGATAGCAGACTATGAGAGGTAAAGGCTAATGGCATACAGAGGTTGGAGAAGGAACGGCACGAAGTATAACGCAAGCAAGGTCGTGTATGACGGCATTACCTTTGACAGTAAAAAAGAGTGCAAGCGTTATATGGAACTGAAATTGCTTGAACGGGGTAATGTGATCCGTGATTTACGGCTGCAAGTCGAGTTTGAACTTTTGCCTAATCAGTACGCAACGGAAAAGCGATACGGCAAAAACGGGAAGCCGTTAAAGGATAAAAAGGTGTTGTTGGAGCGCCGTGTAGTGTATCGAGCAGACTTCGTTTACATACTGAACGAAACAAACGAAACCGTTATAGAAGATGTCAAGGGCATAAAATTGCCGGAATATATTTTGAAGCGTAAGTTGTTTCTATATAGATACGGCGTACCGATACATGAGATTTAATTTTGTCCTTGAAGTACACAGACGGTATATTTTAGTCATTAAATAAGATACAGTAACGAAAGAAAGCGAGGTGATGATAGGTGAGGCATTTAGGAAACATCTGCGATATTAAAGGCGCAGAAATTGAACCCGTTTGGTGTATAACGGGTGGCTCACCTTGTTAGACAGGATTTGTCGATAGCGGGAAAGCGAGCAGGCTTTCAAGACGAGAACGGCGAGCTGACGAGGTCAGGCTTGTTTATGGAAATGATAAGAGTAATCAGAGAAATGCGAGAAGGAGATATTGAGCGTGGGCGTACAAATGAGCATATTCGACCTCGTTTCGTCATTTGGGAAAATGTCGCAGGAGCATTTACCTCAAACCGAGGCGAAGATTTTAGAGCCGTCCTGGAAGAATTTTGTCGAATCAAAAAAGACGACATTTCAATTCCTATGCCTGACGGCGGAAAGTGGGCGCATAGCGGAGCGATCGTCGGCGACGGCTTCTCTATTGCGTGGCGACTTATGGACGCTCAATACTTCGGAGTACCTCAACGCAGGAAGCGTATCGCCGTCGTGGTCGATTACGGCGGAAGCAACGCCACCGACATATTACTATCGGGAGAGCCGTTTGTCGGAGATATTACAGGCGGACGCTTCGGAAAAGTATTACCTGTCAGCAAAGGCTTGCGAGGGAATACTTCGCAGAGCAGACAAGAGGGGCAAGGAGTTACCCGAAGTGCTGAAAACGGCGTTGGAGAATCAGATAACTCATACACCCTTAAAATCAGGGGGGAGCGAAACCTACCTGAAAGCTGACGGAAGTATCGGAACGGCAGGAAAAGGAGCTTTGATACAGACCGAACAGAGTGCGACTTTGGGAGTTAGCCAGGATCAGACCTTGTTTACCCCTACGGCATACGCTTTTGAACCTGGAATATCGAAGCGTGGAAATGTTGAAAGCCGAATTGTTGAAGAAAAAACTCCGACATTACGGGCGAAAATGGGCGATAACCAGGTCGCTACCGCATACGGTTTAGGCAGAGATAGTTTTAATTCCGGCACAAATGCTCAATTCACAATGAGCATAGAGGAAGAAACGCAGCCGCCTATAACCGAGCGTGGGGCGGGGGGGGTATGCTCAATAATACAGTAAACGCCCTATGTCAAAGCGACTGGCGAGGAATAGGAAATCAGTATGTCAACGACGGAAAAGTTATTATCGAATATTCCGAACAGTAACATGAGGGGGGGTATTGCTATCGCAAGACGGCACACCCCCGAAACTCAAACGAAGCACAAGGGTACGAAGATACGGAAATAGCAGATACGCTAAACATATTTGATTACACGGAAGCGAGAGTGCCTATTTTGGTGGTACAGATAAATGGACGAAGCGAAGATAATCGAGAATCACCCTAACGATAGCAGGGTAAAGATTAAGGCTGACGGAGTATTTCAAACCCTGTCAACCCGTATGGGAACAGGGGGGGGTAATGTACCGTTGGTAATGATAAGAAGAAAAGCGAGCGGAAGCGAAAACGGCTCACCTGTCATTTGATACAAGGACACAAATGTATTGCATAGGAAACGGACAAGCGAATCAACAAGTGATTTACGAGAAAACGGGAACGCTGAATTGTATGCACGATCAGCAAGCAGTAATTCTGAGGGGGGGGTATCAACCTATGGAAGATAACAACAACGATTATGTGGTAAGAAGGCTAACACCCGTCGAGTGCGAGCGACTTCAAAATTTCCCTGATAATTGGACTTTGATACCAGGTGCAAGCGACACGGCTCGATACAAGGCGTTGGGGAACAGTATCGCACTTCCTCAATGGCAGATAATCATAGACAATATGGCGAAGTACTTGCCGGACGGTGTGACATTAGGCAGCTTGTTTGACGGAATCGGCGGTTTTCCTCTTTGTTGGGAAAGAACACACGGCAAGGGTACGGCAATTTGGGCAAGCGAAATTGAGAAATTTCCGATAGAGGTTACAAAATATCACTTCGGTTGCGAAGAAGAAGGAATCGAGGGCGATATTGATAACTACCTTGAAAGACCAAAATTTTAAGCATTGTGTATTCAAATGGTTTACAATACAAATACCAACAGAAAGGAGAAGCGCTATGTTGAAGCTGAAAACAGTAAACGGCGAAGTCGAAGTAATAGCACCTGCGGGATCAGCATTTGTCAGGTACAAAATACCCGAAAGCAAAGCGAAAGCGATAATCGGCGCAGGCAAAGCCGAGAAGTCAGACAAATTCCCAGGCTTCGGAATCTGCGTAAACGGTGAGTTGTATTTCGCAGGCAGCATGACGGCAGAAAAAGCCGAAGAAAAGCCGAAGAAGAAAACAGTAACGAAAAAGAAGTAACGGATATAGCCGTAGAACGCTCTAAAATCGTTTCTGCGGCGTATTCTATCAAAATACGAGTAATTTATCGTTTGAGAACAGGAAAGCATTTAGAGGGCAAATTGTGGAAGATTTATCAAAATACGGAATAGACACGGAGCATTGGAAACCTACTTGCGTTTCTCCCGATTACCTAATTTCTGATAACGGAAAAGTTTTCAGCCTAAAAAGGAAAAGGCTTCTAACAAATGATGTTTATGCCGGATATACACGATACTGTTTATCTGCTAACGGGAAAGCCAGAAGATATTGGACGCATAGGCTCGTCGCTATGGCTTTTATTCCTAACCCTGAAAACAAGCCTTGCGTAGATCACATCAACGGCAACAAAATGGATAACCGAGTGTCTAATCTCCGTTGGGTTACTTATAAGGAAAATGTGCATAACCCTAACACTTTTTATAAGCTCGCAGACGGTATGAATCGGTTTCGCCAAAATTCAATTAAAACCGCCGCTTATAAAGACGGCAACCTGGTGGGAATCTTTGAATCGCAGAGCGAAGCCGCAAGAACGCTTGGAGTGCATGACGGTAATGTTTCGTGGTGTATTAACGGGAAACTTAAACAAACAAAAGGCTATACATTTAAGGCGGTTGAGTTATGAGCAATTCTGAAAAGGCTGACAGATTATTGAGTGAGAAAGAGCTTATCAGGCTAATCAAGGAGCGATACGGCTTATCTGCTTGCGGGATTATTGAAACGATCCGTGATGTGCCGAGTTATCAGGAAAAAGAAAAGGGCGAGTAATCGCCCTCTTTTAATTTAATGCTGATTTTCTGAAATATAATCTCGATTTTTGCAGATTTATTTCAAAAAGTACGATAATAATTTTGAAAATGCCGATTTTAATTCGATTTTAATTGAGTTAAACGAATTAAAAATTTTCGTTGAAAAATTTAATTAAATCTTCTTTGGCTTCTTGATAGCCTTTTTCGTAGCCGTCCTGATAACCCTTCTCGTACTGTCCTCGATCATAATTGAGTGCCTTTATCAATTCGTCCTTGTCAACGTCAATTCCGTAACGCTGAATAACTGACATTGTATCGGCTTCCATTTTCGTTTGCATTTCACCGACAATCATTCTGATAGGCGATTCGTAGCCGGACATATCCGTAATATCGGGGAGTTTGCTGAAAGCCTGTTTAGGCGTTATGAAATCGTTAAGGTTGTTTATCTTCATTCGTTATCCTCGCTTTCGTTGTCGGAAATGCCCCGAAGCCTGTTTATCGCCTTTAATATTGCTACGGTGCGCATGGCGTAGAGATATTGTTTTCCCTGGTGTCTGCCACCTAACATTTGTGGCTCGAAAAACATATTCTCAATTACGGATGCTGCTTGCTCGTCTGTCATGTTAAGAAGGTTTTGAAAACCCTTCTCAGGATCAATTCCACGTCTTTTATCCTCGGCTTTTAGAATTTCTTTAAATTCGTCATATCTGCTCATAACCTACCCTCGACTTCTGACTTCATACGCTTGCCGATAGCTTCTGCATCCGCTTTGGTGAGGAACGTAAAATCAGATGCTATTTCCTTGCCGGAACTGTCCTCAACGCTGACATAGTAAGCTCTCGTTATCTTGATCTTCAACTTCCTGTTGTTGACCTTCGACTGCGAAGCCTTGACTTCTTTTTTGGGTTTCCCTTTTGCTCTTTCAATCCACGGCTCGTTTCTGTCAAGCATAACGGCACTACCAAAACGTACATACGGTATCTGCTTTCGCTTGATCCTTGCCTTTACTGTTTCGACGTTCAGACCGTGAATCTCGGCATACTGCCTTGCATTTACATAATCTGCCATTATTTACGCCTCCTTTGATAATAAAAGTGATAAATCAAAACCGCTATCAATAAACTTCAATGTTAGTTCGTGATTTACGGCATTACCCAATCTGTCATAAACCCAATACATATCTTCTTGGGTAAAGTTTGTTTGCAGATATTCGTTATATCCGATTAAAAGCGATTCACGCCACTCTTTATTTCTTTTTTCGCTTTGATACGGTTGACCTTTTGCTATCGGTCTTGAACACCACTCTAACAATTTACAAACAATATCCTGTTTTGTTGCACACTCCTTTGCCGTAAAATATACATTACCCCTAACCGAAAGAATCAGCTCTCCAAACGGGTTTAAAAAACTATCAGGAAAGCATTTCATTACATTAAATACTTCATCAATCATTGTGTTACCTACCTTCCTTGTAATTGATACCGACATTCGACTGCCTGTCGGTTGTCTATATGTTAGCACCCTGTAGGTACATAATGCTATTGTGCAAATGACACAACATTGCACCTAAAAGGTTGTATAAAAATCGACTTTCGACTACGCCGTGTTTTATATATCAGTATTTTATCTGTGGATTATCGACTTCCTGATAATTGACACTCGACTTCTGACTATCGACATTCGACTGACGACCTTCGACTGCGCTAACCCTTATATACCAGGGTGGGAACGCGGTCGATTTTTTCATCCTGGGTTCGGATCTTCCTCGGTTTTTGCCGGATGCACCTGGAACGAGCTTCGGTTTTTTCGCTGCGATCTTGACCGAGAATTATAAAATTTCCTTGATATGTTCCTTGTGTAGATTGCACAAATAAGCCCCGAAAAGGTGCTATAAAATGTCGATTTGTTGCCCGTTGATTATTGCCCCGAAAGGGTGCTAATATAAGGGCACAAACGAAAGGCAACTACATCAAGAAAGGAGTGCAAAAATGACATTTGTTATCAGCAGAAAGGAAATCACGGACGGGACAGACACCTACACCGTATATATAGAACAAGAAAAATATTCAAGTTCTTATGAGGTTGAGGTGTCAAGGCATTACAGGGACGGTTCAGGCTTGGCGGTCAGCGTTGAAGAACACCATTTCGGAAGCATCAAATCAGCAAAGGCAAGTTTTAACAAAATGATTAAAAAATATGGAGGTACAAGAATATGACAGTAAAAGAACTTTTTAGAATCTATCAGGGCGTCGAGCATTGCAAAATTGGTTATTGTTGTTATCAGGACGCAGGCGTTTCCAAATATGATCTTTTGGAACTCGGATATAATCGCGGGGTTTATGGTTGGAATTGGACAGCATACCTTGACACAAAGACAGATACACTTTACATATCTTGCTATCGCAACATTCCCGCCTATATGGTGGAGAAATAAAGGCGTTTCGGTTAGCCGTGCGGAAGTCTTGCAGGGGTTTGCGGACATTCTGAAATATTACGAAACCCAGGACGAGAACAACAACATCAAAGCAGTAAAGCAAGCATTAAAGGAGATTTTAAAATATGACAATTCACAGAACATCAAATTATATCAGGGTTGAGGGGTGCGTTTTAGGTTTAGACATTGGCGAAGATTTCGAGCTTTTCAAGATTGGCCCTAATCATTGGGTTTGCCATATCGGGGCATATTCAGACCGAAACGGCTACCATGAATCGAAAACATATCGCATACTCTATGGAATACTCCGAGCAATCGTAGAAAATTCCGGTTTTGTGGAACAGAGAACACTTTCGAGCGAAACAATAGAAGAATACAAGCAGGTTATTTATAGGAGGGCGACAAAATGAAAACAATCAAGGCATTTTTTAAGGGCGAGCCGTTCGAACTTAATAACCCGAACAAAAGGGAAATCGTTCAAGCGATGTTATTGTATCTTAACTCTTTAGGTGACCCCGTTTTTCACAAAGAGGGCAAGCCGTTTGAAGCAGAAAACGACTTAAACAATGTTAATTATTGGTCGGTCGTTTATTGGTTCAATAAGGAAATCGAAACCGAACGAGAAGAACAGAGCGCACCCGATGACGAATTTTGCATATATGAGTACGGGTTCGAGATTTACGAGGAAAACGAAAAAACGGAGGTGTAAGACAATGGCAGCAAAAGCAAATTTTGAGTATTTCTTTTTTGGTAGATTTGGAGCATATGAAGAGTATTATGCGTTTGGATTAACTCGTGACGACTGCAAAGAAGTGCTTTGGAGAATGTACGAAAGAAACTGCGAGCGCAACGGTTACGAGATAACAGAAGAAGACAAGCAGACATTTGAAGAAGAAGTTTATATTTCCGAGTTCCATAACTTCAACATCCTCAACGGTTTTGGTTTTAATACCTTAGACAACGGCGAACGGGTTTATAAAGTTATTGAAAGAGGAATTAACCCCACCGAAAGAGCGTTAGTTACGGCGACAGAAAGCAGGGGCAGGGGCTGAGCTTATGATAATATTTATTATACTTGTTATGTTTTTCCCTCTTTGGGTAGTGTTAGAAGCATCAAAGAAAGTTAAATAATAGAGCATACCAAACAGCGGGCGGGATCTTTCCCGCCTTTTTTATTGTTCGGAATCTGAACACATCAGAACGGCGAGAGAATACCCGCCAGGCGCTCACATTTAACGTGTACGGTGTCCGCAGTGTTCAAATGATAAATTACTCGGAATAATGCAGAAACTTCACAGAGAGCCACAGAGGGCACAATTACGGCAAGCCTGCAAATAAACTGTAATTGTGCACGGGTATATTATTATATTATTTGTGCCTGTATGCCTCAGAATTGCGTTGCATGGCGTCCGCATCGTGTAGAGAATATAATCACACGTCTGATAATCTTCAAAGCAATACAGGCGAAAATAACAGAAATAATAAATATATGCTAATCGGGCATATATATTATTAAAAATTCACGCCGGGCATTATGTTAGCATTATCTAATATCTATTAATTAATTTATCTATTATAGATAGTTTAGTGTATATGTATGTTAGTTAGTGTTTGGTTAGTGTATATCCCTTTGTATAGCACTAACTTAATAAGAATAGCAGCAAGGAATTGTTATTTTGTCTTTTTGGTTTGTTTTCGATCCTGATTAAATTTCAAAATTATCGACATATGCCGATAACAAAAATATTTTACATTTGGAGTTTCTGACATATGCCGAAAACTAAACTGCATAAATCAGGGCATAACATGAGTATTTATTCAATTCCGGCACGGGATCGAATAACGGGAATTATCTGTTATCCCTTGAAATGCCTTATTTTATTGCGTTTGCAGGGTGTTATATTGTGTTTGTTTTATTCGGTGCAATAAAAATTATACCGAATTAGCAAGCACTAACCGTTTTGTTCTACCCACAGGGAAAGTAGGTAGAAATGCCAGGGGTGGGGGTAGCCGTTTTTCCACTTTTAACCTAAAAGGCGGTTTCCTGAATTAAAAAGGCGGTATCTCGGAATCGAAGCTGCTTCCTGAATCAAGAGATCGTCGTGATACTACTTCTACTATACAGAGTAGAGATACACTCAATAAATCAACAAATCAATACACTTACACTAATACTAACTATATATAGTTAAACTATAAGTATAAGAATAGTTAGTATAGTTAGAGATAGTGCAGAGATTAAATATAAATTATAGAAAGTGCTAACTTCCCCCGAAGTAAAATAGAGTTAGATAACACCTATAATCAGACATTGTGCTTCCCAGGCTCGGCTTGCAAACTCCGGCTGCTGATGTTAACATGGAATCGCTGATGTACCTCTTTTGGTTATTCAGGTTTTCCGATCAATGCAGGCAGGGTAGTCGTGGCACAACGCCGCACGAAGGCTACCCTGTTTGTTTTTTTGAAAACCGTAGTGTAAATTTTCACTTTTTCAAATTTTTTTTGAAAATAAAAAGGCGAATTTCCTGTTTTCGCCATGGCAAATTTAGCGGTTTTCCTTGCTTATTAAAAAATCTTGTAATAATAGTTATGTTCTGCGTGCATAATAATAGTGCAAAAATTCAACGAAAGTGAAAAATTACACTCTTATTGACAAAAGCAAAATTGTCAACAAATAATATACAAGAGGACGGTAAATTACTATGCCAAAGAGTATGAGAGCTAACTACATAGCGGCAAGACTTCTCAACGGCAGACCTGACGGAGAGAGCTACGAAACTTTTGCGATAAAGCACAAGTTACCCCTTAACATGAGCATTAAACGGCTATGCAACCGCCGTGATGTGCCTTGCGGCTTGCTTTATAGGATATGCAGGGCGTTAGGCTATCAGGTGATCGTTTATAACCCTAACCCGCCCGAAGGTATGGATAAAATGTATGTCCTGGGCGAAGCAAAGCGTCCGATAGCACCGAGGGAGTTTAAGGGCGTGCATAGTTTGAGAAAGGACAGTTATACGAATACGATTTACCGTGTGCCGAGAAAGTATAAGAAAAAAGCGAGGAAAATTGCATAATGGCGGTTAAAGGAAATCGGAATCAGGAAAACCCGAAATTAAGGTCAAGCAATATGGCGGCTTTGGTCGCTATTGATAAGGCGGTACAGTTGGAAAACCCCGATAGTCCTGCCGTCAATAAGCGGAATCTCAAAGCTATGTCGGATATGAGCAAGTGCGAAGCCGTTGCTGCTAACCTGCTTCAATTAGCGGGTGTCGTGGATAACGAGATAGGCTTGCTCGACAGGAAGTCGCTCAAAAACGAAACCGCCGTTGACCTTGATAATGTCCGTGAGATCATGGAAAGGACGAGAGATTACTTTATAGCCTGTGCGGAAGCCAAAAACCCGCCTTCTATCCTTTCCTATTGCTCTATCGGTTTAGGCTTGACAAGGGTGCGTGTCCTCGACTATTGCCGGAAGCATAGCAACGCAAGTACGGAATTTCTGACGAGAGTTAGCGATTTAATAGCGGATCAGATTTCAACGGGAGCGTTATACGGCAATTTGGATAACATCATGGCGATATTTCAGCTTAAAAACCTTCACGGCTTCGCTGATAATGTCCGTATCGAAGCTGCTATGCCCGAACAAGCACCCGAAATCGACGAGGACGCTCTTAAAGCCGAGTACATGAAGTACGCAAAGGATAACGGTATCGTATTACCGCCCCAGGAGTAAACTATGCCCGATTTATTTAAACTGATAGAATCCGCTATCGAAAGAGCCGAAACGGTCAAACCCTACCGTGATTATTACGATTTATGCCTTCAAGATACCAAAAATAACATAGACAGGCTCAAATTCCTTGAAAATACGGCTCAAAAAGCACAAATGACCGCCTATGTCAAGGGAAATAAGGACTTTTCAGCCGATTTATACGAGTTAAGACGGGATATTTTTACCGCCTTATCGCCTTTTGACTTCGACAGTTACCTTATTGCGTTGGAGTGGAACAGGAAACCCGAACAGAGGTTTTATTTACCGAGAAGGAAGGTATTAAAGCAAGCCGTTGACGCTATTCAGGAGTTAGAGGACGATAAGTTGGACGAGTTGTTCCTATCGCAGCCGCCGAGAACGGGTAAATCTTCACTTATGATTTTCGCCATGACCTGGAAGATAGGCAAGGATAGTGAAATGTCTAACCTGTATTCGGCGTATTCCGATAAGATCACTACGGCTTTTTATAACGGTTGTTTAGAGGTAATCAACGACAGGGTTACATACCGTTGGCATGACATATTTTTCGGACACGATATAGTCAGCACAAACGGGAAAGACCTGACTTTTGATGTTGACAGAAGAAAACATTACCCGTCCGTTACGGCGAGATCAGTACACGGTACGCTAAACGGCTCTTGCGACGCTACGGGTTGGATAATCAGCGACGATTTGGTGTCCGGCATTGACGAAGCAATAAATAAGGACAGGCTAACCTCACTTTGGCTTATCGTTGACAACAACCTCGTTACAAGGGGTAAAGGTCAGACTAAATTTATTTGGGAAGGTACAAGGTGGTCTAATAGCGATCCGATAGGTTTAAGGCTTGAAGTATTACAAAGAGAAGAAAATAAGCATATAAGATATAAAGTAATAAACCTTCCTGCACTAAACGAGAACGAGGAATCGAACTTTGACTACGATTACGGCGTAGGGTTTTCTACCGAGTATTATCTATCCCGTAGGGCGAGCTTCGAGCATAACGGCGATTTGGCGAGTTTTCAGGCTCAATATCAAGGTCAGCCGATAGAAAGGGAAGGCACGGTCTTCGAGAGTGCCGATATGAATTACTTTAACGGCGAATTGCCCCCTGACGATATGCTTGTTCGTAAATTTATGGTCGTCGATCCTGCGTTTGGCGGCGGCGATTTCACGGCAGCACCCGTCGTTTATCAGTATTCCGACGGCTCTATCTATGTTATTGATGTTGTTTACGACAACGGCGATAAGACGATTACACAGAAATTGCTAATCGACGCAATAATTACATACGGAGTAACGGCGGTACGCTTCGAGTGTAACAAAATGACCATGAGTTATAAGGAAGAAGTCGAGCGAGCTTTGGAGAAACGGGGTATAAAGATAAATCTGCTCACGAAGACCGCCCCGAATAATCAGGCGAAGGAAACCCGTATCTTCGACAAAGCGCCCTTTATCCGGCAATTCTACTTCCTGGACGAAGACAAACGGAGCAAAGCCTATAAAACCTTTATGGTAAATGTATATAGTTTTAGGGTAACGGGGCATAACAAGCACGACGACGCCCCCGATAGCCTTGCTATGGCGGCAGATTTTATTGAGCGTCCCGTTTCCTCAAAAGTTGAAGTTTTCAAACGCCCGTGGTAATCTGATGTTGTATTCCGTGTGAATACTTTAACTTCTAACTTCTTTGGTTGCCCCGCTATACTTGCTCGTAGCGGGGTTTACAAATTCTAAATTTCCTTGTAGAATAGTGTTTGCCCGATTTGTGTATTGAGCGCATACACGATCAAAGAGCCGTACCTTATCAAGTTTGGTACGGCTTTTTTATTGCTAATCTGTATCTTAATTGAATACACGATAGTTAAAATGATAGCCGACTTCGCTTTGAGCCGAGTTGCGAGCTTTGGCTTCCTGTACGCATAGTAGCCCTGTCGAGGCGTTTCCAAAACGCATAGGCTACTACACCGAAATATCGCTCGTCGCTTCGTCGCTCGCCATACTTCCACAACTCGTGATAATATCTCAAACGATACGGCAAGCCGCCCCGTATCTCGATATTATGCCCTGGCGTTTCCGCCCGCTTCAACACCATGCCTGATGTTGTTTGTGCCACCCGTAGGATTCTTTTTCAGTTGGTTTCTGATCCTCTGCCCCCAACTCACGCCCGTTTGTTACGAGTTGCAACAACAAACTTGCGAGGAAATTTTCAGCGTAGGCTTCCCACACCCTCAAAGTATTTAGTTTTCGGGCAATAAAAAAGACCGCCCTCGCTTCGGAGTGCGACTTGGATAACAAAATACCGTCCTCACGGGTTTTACATTTTGCGAATTATCTTTTATACTGAAAACGGGTTCATAGTATATACGAACAGTTTTCTTTCAGGTTGTTCACAAAACTTTTCGTTACCCAGGTGCGTCAACACCCGAAGTACACTAATAGCATACAGTAAACCGTCGCTATTGTAAAGAAAGCGGCGGTTTTTCTTTACAATACCCATATCTTGTATTCAAATTGTTGACAAAACCCTAAATGTTGTTATTTTATAATTGTAAAGTAGGATATTTTTTAGGTTTACAATTCCTAACGGGGTACTTTGACATGGCGGATAACGAAACAAAAGAGATCAAGGGTTACGGACACGCCTTATTCGGGCGTAGGGTAATCTATACTGATGAAACGGCTATCACGAAGGATAATGTCGTCGCCGTAGTCCGTCAGGCTTTCCCTGCTCACACCGCTAACAAGGTTGAGATCAATTACCTTTATAACTACTACAAGGGCAGGCAGCCTATTTTGGAGCGTATTAAAGAGGTACGCCCCGAAATCAATAACAAGGTAGTAGTCAACCTCGCTTATGATATTGTCGATTTCAAGGTGTCGTACCTTTTAGGCACGGCATTTTCCTATGTTTCCGACAAGGATAAGGCAAAAGAGGTCGCCCTGCTGAACGACTATATGAATCAGACGGGCAAGGAAACGCTCGATAGGGAACTCGTCGAGTGGAATCATATTTGCGGAACGGCATACAGATATGTTTCCGCAAAGAAGCCGGAAGAAGTCAGAAAAGGCGACGCACCTTTTGACCTCTATACCCTCGATCCCCGTACAACCTGCGTTATCTATTCCTCGACCTTTAAGCGTCAGCCTATGGCGGCTATCACCTACACGGAGAGTGCCGTTGACAACCTGACGATAAGGAATTTCGTTGTATATACGAAAGATCGTGTCTTCACCTTTAACGACGACGAACAGGGCGAGCCTATGGATAAGTTTATCACCGAGAACGATAACCCGTTAGGCGAGATACCGATTTACGAATATCCTGCGAATAACGCAAGGCTTGGAGCTTTTGAGATCGTTTTACCGCTTTTGGACGCATATAACCGTGTATCGAGTAATGATATTGACGGTATCGAGCAGCAGATACAGAGCTTCCTCAAATTCATAAATTGCGACCTGGACGGCGACGCTTTGGAGAATTTGAGAGCCTACGGTGCTATCAAACTGAAATCTATTGACGGTGCGCCTGCTGATGTAGATAGCGTAAAGACAGACTATTCCTATGACGGTGCGAACATCACGAAAGAGGATATATACAAGAATATCCTTATGATTTGCGGTATGCCCGTCCTGGGTAACGGAAAGTCGTTTAGTGCTAACAACGGTGCGGCGGCTTTGGTATCGGGTTTCTCGCAGGCAGAAATGAAGGCGAAAGCAAGCGAAACAATGTTTACGGGTTGCGAGCGTCGTATGCTGAATCTCGTATTGAAGATTTGCGATACGGTAGGTCAGGATAAGCTCGATATAAGGTCTTCTGATATTGAGTGCAAATCTCCGAGAACGAACTACGAGAATTTGCAGGTCAAAGCACAGGTACTTTGCGAAATGCTCAATACGCCGAGGGTACACCCGAAGCTCGCATTTGAATCGTGCGGTTTGTTTAGTGATCCCGAAAACGCTTATCTCATTTCCGAGGTTTACTACAACGAACAGTTAAACAAGTGGGAAGTGCATAGCATACCTAATGAGGACGGGGTAATTGACAATGCCGGACGAGAAGAAGAAACGGGAACAGTACGAGCTAACGGACATACTGATAGCGGCGTTGATAACCCTGCTTCGTAAAGAAGTAAACAGGCTTGATGTTATCGGGTTTGACGAGTTAGGCGCACCCAGGATAACGAAACTGACAAAAGAAATGATAGAACGCCTGCTGAAAGAGAACAGGCAGGCGTACATCAGGATAGCAACCGAAGCGAGCGAAGAAGCCGCCGAGGATATAAAGAAGGTGTCGGGCGTAGCGGTAAAGCCGTTAAAGACCGACGAGAAGTATGTAGAGGGCGTTTTAGGGCAATACAACCCCGTTACGGGTTATCTGTATTACCCCGAAGCCGACAGAAAGAGGGCGAGATTAGCGGAAGCTCTTATCGCCGCCGTGATAGCAGGTTTGAGAGCCGACTATCACAAGGAATTAAAGAAGTTTGCCGATTTGTGGTACACGCAGACACTACAATACGGCGAAACAATGGTCGATACGGCAAGGCTTGACACCTTCAAGAAGAACGGTATCAAGCGTGTGCGTTGGGTATCTGAAAATGACGAGCGTGTTTGCGAAGTGTGCAAGGAACGCAACGGTAAGATTTACAAGATCGAGGACTTGCCGACAAAGCCACACTACCGTTGCCGTTGTTGGATAGAGCCTGTTAAGGAGAAAGACATAAAAGGTAATAACGGCGAAAGCTGATTATATACAAGTTAGAGAGAACTAACGGTAAACAAACACAAACGGAGAGAGAACTTCGACAAACAAACACAGAATTAAGTCGTGAGAGAACACGCTAACAAAAACGCAAGGAGAAAAAGAACATGGCGAACATTGACACAACGAAGATCGAAGGCTACGAGAACATGACCGCCGAGGAAAAGGTCAAGGCACTTGAAGAATTTTCTTTTGCCGATCCTGATTACACGGGTTATGTCAAGAAAGAAGTTTTTGATAAGACCGCTTCCGAACTCGCTCAAAGCAAAAAGGACTTGAAAGCCCGTATGAGCGACGAGGAAAAGCAGAAAGTCGAAACCGAAGCGCTTTTGAAACAGTACAAGGAAGAAGCGGAAACGCTCAAAAGGGAGAAATCTATCTCCGAGAATAAGGCAAAACTTATTTCCGCCGGATATGACGACACCCTTGCAACGGAAACCGCTACGGCTTTGGTAAACGGCGATATTGCTACGGTCATCAAGAATCAGCAGGTAGTTATCGAGAACATCAAGAAGGTGTCAAGAGGTCAGGCTATGGCTTCGACCACACCGCCCGCAGGCAAAGCAACGGACGGAAACAAAACGGTTACAAAGGAACAGTTTGAGAACATGAGTTATCGAGAGAGAAACGACTTGTTTAATTCAAACCCTGACCTTTATAACGAATTATCAAAATAACTCGTAAAGGAGAAAAAACACTATGGCACTTGACGCTAACGCAACATTACTTACCAACCTCGTCAACCCGCAGGTTATGGCAGACCTTATCGACAAGAAACTTGTTGACCTTATGAGATTTGCCCCTCTTGCAACGATCGACAACACACTCGAAGGCAGACCTGGTAACACGATTTCCCTTCCCGCTTATTCCTATATCGGCGACGCTTCCACCGTGAGCGAAGGTGCTGACATTGGAATTAGTCAGCTTATCGAAGCAGCCGCTACCGCTACAATTCACAAGATCGGCAACGGCGTACAGATTACAGACGAAGCCGTTTTGTCCGGCTACGGTGATCCTCTTGGCGAAGCAACAAAGCAGCTCGCTCTTTCTATCGCTTCACAGGTTGATAATGAGTTTATTGGCGTTCTCAACGCTATCACATCACCTATGGTACACACCGCCGCTACACCTGGCACACTCGACTTCGACGATATTGCAGACGCACTTGAACTCTTTGGCGAAGATATTGAGGACGGCTCTCCCCGTGTCCTCGTTGTTTCACCTAAACAGTACACAGGACTTCGCAAGACCGCAGGTTGGCTTCCTGCTTCCGATATTGCTGCTGACCTCGCTATCAAGGGTAGCGTAGGCGTAGTCCAGGGTTGCCAGGTACTTGTTTCCAACAAGCTCAAAGAGGCTTCAAACAAGGAGAACGCTTATATCGTTAAGCCTGGCGCACTTCGCCTGTTTATGAAGCGTGGCGTACTCGTTGAGAGCGACAGGGACATTATCAACAAGTCAACCACAATTACGGCTGACTCTCACTTCGCACCCTACCTCTATGACGCTTCAAAGGCAGTCAAGATCATTGTTAAGTGATAGGTAATGCTTATGGGTATGCTTTTACACAGACGCAACGCAACGGCGGTTAAGAAGGATAAGACCACAAAGGTCGCTGATGTAACACCCGTTGCCGAGAAGAAGGCTACAAAAAAGGCTGACGATAAGAAGTCAGACAAGTAATTAAGGAAGGGTTAGCAACATGACGGACGCAGAAAAGTTAACAATATTGAAGCAAATGCTCGATAGCGGTGATACTACCTCGGACGAGGTTGCTAACGCTTACCTTGCCGCCGCCGAGAAAGCGGTTATCAATATCGCTTTCCCGTATGGCGACGGTGAAGAAGTTATGCCCGAAAAGTACGATTACGAGCAGATAGAGATAGCTCTTTATATGCTCAATAAGCGCGGCTCGGAAGGCGAGGTACTTCATATCGAAGCCGGAACACACCGTAGTTTTGAGGTCGCAGATATTCCTATCTCGTTGAGAGCGAGGATAACTCCGAAGGCAGGGGGTTTTTAACCTATGCGTACAATGACAAGGAACAGAAAAGTTTTTTACTACGCTTCGCTTGAAGCCGTTGGTATGTCGCAGGACACGGACGGCAATTATGTTGAAGAACAGTTTACCTATTCTGATCCCGTCAAGTCGCAGGGCGTATTCTCCGTTGCTAACGGTGAAACTAACTTACAGTTATTCGGCATGAACGAAAGATACGACAGGGTAATCACTCTTAATCAGGGCGAGAAATTCCTATCGGTAGGCTCAATACTTTGGGTTGACACTATGCCGGAAATCGACGAAGAAACGGGAAAAACGGACACCCCTTACGACCATATTGTTGTAAAGGTTGCTGAATCGTTAAATTTCGTCAGCGTGGCTATAAGGAAGGTTGATGTAGGGTGAAGACGGTACATATCGACATAGGCGACGCAAATTCTGTCAGGGACGCAATAGCGGAACTGAAAGAAATTCGTGCCGAGTGGTTACGGAAATCAAACATACTTTGCGAAACCGTTGCCGCTATGTTAGCCGATATGATAGCGAATAACCTGGGCGAGATACCTTTTAGCGACGACCTTAAAGACATAAAGACACACGAAGCAACGCCGAGATTACCTATGTATGCTTCATACGCAAGGGGTAACACGGTAATCGTAGAGGAAAACGGCGGCGAGATAGCTTTTATCGAGTTTGGTGCAGGTATCTATCATAACAGTAGCGGAAGGAACAACCCCCTTGCTGAAAAGGTTGCTTTCGATACGGGAATAGGTAGTTACGGACAAGGGCAGGGCAATAAAAAGTATTGGTTTGTTGCTCACAATGTAATATCGTGCGGTACTCCCGCATATATGCCTATCTACAATGCGATAGAAGCGATTAAACCGCAGATACCTACAATAGCGAGGGAAATCTTCATATGAATATGTTTAGGATCGAAAGAGAGATATTTACGAAAACGGCTAATGCGGTACTCGCAGATTATCCCACCTGCCGTATAGTAAACGCTTTTATCTATGCACCTGATAATTTCCCTTGCGTTGCTATCGTGTTTTCCGACGACGGTATGACCTACAAAATGAGGGATAGCTCAAAGGCTGATAATTTCCGTGATATTTCTATCACTATTGATGTCTTCTCAAACAAGCAGGACGGAAAGAAGACGGAAGCCGAGGATATTATGCAGACCGTAATCGACACCCTCATACCTTATAACTTCACAATGGTTTCCTGCAAACCTGCAAGCAATATCAATAACGCTTCAAATTACAGGATCACCGCTACATTTGCCGCTACGGTAGATAAGAACGGAAAAATTTATACAAGGAGATAAAGCTATGGCAATTTCAACAATTTCATCATACCTTATGCACAGCTCGGACGGCACTACTTATAGCAAGTTGCTCGACATTAAGGACTACCCTGATGTAATCAACCCGCCCGAACAGTTGCAGGCTACAACGCTTTCTGACGATCAGCATTGGTATATCCCTGGTGTCAAGGACAACGGCGGTAATATCGAGTTTACGGCTAACTACACGGCTGCTGACTTTGCGGCGGTGCAGGCACTTGAAGGCACAGAGGGTTATTTCGCTATTTGGTTTGGCGATAACGCAGGCACACCTGACGGACACGACGGCAAATTCTCATTTAAGGGTTTCCCTTATGCTTCAAAGTCCGGCGGCGGCGTAAACGAGGTTTCCGAAATGAAGGTAGGCGTTATCCCTACAACGGAGATTTCTTTCGCTGCTTCCTGATAGGCACGGTTAGGCACTACTAAATACTTTTGAGGACGGTATTTACTTATGGAAAAGACATTAAGATTTAAGATCGAAGGCAAGGAATACAAGCTCGCTTTTACAAGGGAAACGGTTATCTCAACCGAGAACATGGGTTTTAACCTTATGAACATAGCGGAAAAACCCGTAGCGTCCCTTACTTATTTGTGGCGGGGTGCTTTCCTTGAACATCACGACACACTTACTATTGCGGAAGTTGACGCATTACTCGGTAAAGTAAAGCACAAGGGTTTACTCGACGCATTACTTGACCTCTACAATGCGCCTATTATCGACCTTATGGACGAGGAAAACGAAAAAAACGCAATAGAGTGGACGGTGAATTAACGGCGATACCGTCCTCAACGGTAGAGGTTGTCAGGGGTGAAGGTGAAAAACCCCGATCCCCTGACAGTTGCCGTGAAATATTTGATAAAGCGTTTCCTGCATACCTGGCAATAGGTATGACCTACGAGGAATTTTACAAGAAAGACCACACGCTCGTAATCGCCTATCGCAAGGCAAACGAGCTGAAAAGGAAAAAGGAAAACGAAGACTTTTGGCTTATGGGAGCGTATGTATATCAGGCTATAAGCAGGGCAGCGCCCTTGTTGATACCTTTTAACGAACACCCGAAAGCCGAGCCGTACCTCGATAAGCCTATCCCGTTATACGAGAATAGCGAGGAAACAGAAAACGCTGAATCAAGAGCCGTTATTGACAAGGGACTTGCGTATATGAGGGCGCAAATGTCGAAGGTCAATAGAAAATTTGGCGAGGTATAAAACTATGGCAGCCGAGAAAATAGACGCTTTACAGTTAGATATTACTTCGAGTGCTTCAACCGCTAATGTTGATAAACTTATTGACGCGCTCGGAAGGTTAGGCACGGCACTCGATAAACTGAAATCTAAAAGTGTTTCGGTTAACATCAGGCAGACAGGCGAAGCGTCAAACAAGGCAGCCGGAAGCGTAGATAAATTATCAAGCTCGTTTCTGAATCAGGCAATAAGGATAACTGCACTTGTTGCCGTATATAGAAAACTTGGAAAGGTTATATCTGACGGTATAGCAAATTCAGCGACCTACATTAAGTCGCTGAATATGTTTACCGTATCACTCGGAGAGTATGCGGATAATGCTTCAAAGTACGGTGAAACAGTTAGCCAGGCGTTAGGAATTGACATAGCAGGTTGGCAGAAAACGCAGGGTATATTCCAAACCCTTATTACGGGTTTCGGAGTTACGGGCGATAAAGCCGCCTATATGTCGCAGAACATCACGCAATTGTCTTATGATATTGCTTCTTTCTACGGCATTACTAACGAGGAAGCCGCTAACAAACTTAAATCAGCATTATCGGGTAGGTTAGAGCCTATCCGTAAACTTGGTTATGACTTATCGCAGGCAAAACTTGTTGATATAGGTCAGAATCCCGCTAACTACGGAAAACAGACTTTTGCTATCAACAAGGAAACGGGAGCTATCGAAGCAAACACCGTTGCCACAGACGATAACACAAAGCACAAGATCGTAAACTTTAATCAGTTGACGCAGCAGGAGAAAGTACAGTTGCGTTATATCGCTCTTATGCAGCAGGTAACGCAGGTACAGGGCAATTACGCAAGGGCGCTAAACGATCCTGCAAATCAGTTAAATGTCTTCAAAGAACAGTTGAATATGACGAGCAGGGCACTTGGAAATATCTTTATCCCGTTCTTAAACAAGGCATTACCCTATCTGACGGCATTTGCACAGTTAGCACACCAGGCATTTCAGAGTA
>Ga0310691_10001272_pt1 | contig 39306 bp, 38 predicted proteins | sample 176DNAGHGlowgp2_FD_203887 | JGI IMG/M metagenome (GOLD analysis project Ga0310691, IMG submission 203887) | Sheep rumen microbial communities from Palmerston North, Manawatu-Wanganui, New Zealand - 1766 DNA GHGlow gp2 (v2) (version 2) | ecosystem: Host-associated > Mammals > Digestive system >... | reverse complement strand
TGTTCCACTAAATTGATTCAGATTCACAAGTTTACTGCGTACGCAGCCAATTAAATCAACTTTTCCTTAACTTAACGACATCGTGCTGTTCCTTTGGGAACAATCCCACGGATTCCGTGAAGAACCAAATTTTACGGAAAAATTTCAAAATCTTACGGAAACGGGGTGTTGTGTTATCTGTAGCTTACGCCGCTCACAAAACATACACTTTTTTGTGAGCGATTCTGTGAAAACCCGGAACCGCAACGTATATGCCGGTTGGACATGCAGACTAAAGCTCAATGTTGGTTGCCAGGATTGAGCTCTACTCTGCATACGCAGTATACTGCTCAAGGTAGGTTGCCAAGATTGAGCTCTACTCTGCGTACGCAGTATACTGCTCAAGGTAGGTTGCCAAGATTGAGCTCTACTCTGCGTACGCAGTATACTGCTCAATGTAGGTTGCCAAGATTGAGCTCTACTCTGCATACGCAGTATACTGCTCAATGTAGGTTGCCAAGATTGAGCTCTACTCTGCATACGCAGTATACTGCCCCAGTAACTCAGTCGCACTCCCCGGGGATGAGTATGTGCAAAACTCTTTGTAAGCATACGCTTGCGCTCAAAGGAGTTCCGGGGCAGGACATTGAACTTGCATGAGTGGCTTGAGTTGCGACCTGTAAATTACGCGCTGAACCTGCGAACGGTAATGAAACAGTAACTTAAATACGGGAATTGAGTGGTAAAATCACCTTGGAGGTGTGTATGAGCCAGAATAATGATATACAGCAGAAGTTTAAGAGTATAGTCAACAAGTTGCCTGAAGACAAGAAGAAGGCTCTTTACAAGCGTCTCAAGGATATGGATCCGGAAACGCGCAATAAGACGATAGAAGCTATCGTTGAGAAAGACAGGGAATCAAGAGCTCATGATGCTAAAGCATCATCTGTAAATACCAACAAGAAGACCGGCGCACCTCGCCATGAAGCCCGTCCTGAAGCCCGCGTGCAGGGTAAGAAACCGGTAAAACCGGCGGCAAAGAATGGAAAGAGACCTCAGACTACTCACAGGCAGTCTGAGATGAGTGCATCAAAGCCAGCTCAGCGTCAAGAAGCTAAGCATACCAAACCGGCTCCAAAGAAGCCGGTTGACAAAAAGCCGGTGAACAGTAAGCCCGTTCAGAAGAAACCAGAACCGCAGAAGATTGTCGAAGAGAAGCTTGTCGAAGAGAAGATCGATACGCCTAAGAAGCCGAAGAAAGCGGGCAAGATCGTTGCAATCGCGGCTTCTCTGACTTGTGTTGCAGCTCTCGGTGTTCTCGGTTACGTATACAGAGATAATATTATGAAGTTGGTTTTCCCGGCTAATGCGACCGAGACTACCGCATCGACGGACACTACAACTACTGTGCCGAGCGGTGATATCACTTCGGTGACAAGTGATTCTCAGAATACGCCTTCGCCTACTGTAACGCCGTCTCCCGCACCTTCGGCTGTACCGGTATCTTCCGATGCTCCCGATCTTAAGGGTATGACGATCGTTCTTGACCCGGGTCACCAGAAGCTTACAAGCAGCAGAGTAGAGAAGGTCGCTTCATGGATGGCTGCGGAGAAGTCACGCTGTACATCGGGCGGAGTGGGTGTAACGACAGGTGTTACCGAGTATGAACTTACTCTTGATTTCAGCATGAAGCTTAAGAGCTATCTTGAACAGTGCGGTGCAAATGTCATCATGACGCGAAGCGAGAACGATGTCGATCTCTCCAATCAGGAGAGGGCTAATATGGCCACATCCTCCAACTGCAACCTTTTCCTGAGGATTCATGCAGACAGTGCGAACGATTCGAAAACAACCGGCATCCAGATGTATGTGCCTTCCCAGGGCAAGAATTTCAAGACGGACATCTCAAGAGCAAATGCACTCGGTTCTTCATTAAGTGAGACAACGGGTCTTAACTATAACGGCACGCTCTCGACTGAGGTCTATACGGGTCTTAACTATGCCACATCGGTTCATGCCGTACAGGTAAGCCTGGGTTATTTGTCAAATAGTAATGATGAAGCGATTATCACAAATGATGAAATGCAGTATAATATGGTCAAGTGTTTCGCAAAGTTCTGTGCGGAATTCAAATAAAAACAGAGGTGGCCATATATGAACGTCGATGATCTGGTAAAGCAGGCTCAGCAGTATCTTGATAATGAGAAGAACGGCAACAAAGGCAAAGAACTCAATCTTGATAACACGCCGAATGTTTTCGGTATGGCATCAACGGATGAGCTTGAGTATTCCGTAGGTCGCCTTGATATACTCCTGGCGTCCATGTGGATGCTGATGAAGGAGAAGGGATTTACGGATGATGAACTTATGAATAAGATCACATCCATCATCGATGAGCGCAAGGGTGTTGTATACCAGAAGGATGTCATCAAGTGCTCCAAGTGCGGCAATAATATCCAGGAAGTTAAGAAGACACCACTTACCGGCAGATGCTACTACTGCGGATCGATGTATGTAATGTATCCTTACAATGATAAAGAGACGTCCGAGGAACTGATCCCTCTTGAATCCAAGAGCGAACCTGTGAATTCAAGACCCTCTGATGCGGGACCTGAGCTTCCGACTACTTTCGAGCCGTACGACGTATCACAAGATCTCAAATTTGACGAAGAATAATAAAGGTGTTATTATACCTTTCCAACGCGGATGAGGAGCTGCATCCGCTAATTTGGGGACGTACCGGTCTCGACGGGGTAGTTGATACCGGGAAAGCGGGTGGAGGATTCTCGTTGTGCCTCCTTAAAAAACGGGAAACGCAAGTAATTGCAAACGACACACAGCTCGTAGCTGCTTGATCTAGCTACCGTCTGACTGTTATATCTGCGTAACAGTCGAAGACGCGATCCGCAGACCTTACCTGTCAGAGGTCAAACAGGACAACCTCAATGCAAAAGCTTTGATGTATTGTTGTATCCATGAAGCTACCGGATCTGCCGCCTGTCAGCGGGCTTAGCGGGGAGGGGAATACTCCAAACACTGACTGCACCCGGAGAGGTCCCGGAGGATTCTGTTCCGGACAGGGGTTCGATTCCCCTCGTCTCCACCAAACGCTCATGGAGCCATTCTGCAAACCAGTCCTCGGAGCTGTTTACAGTATCTGCTAACCGATAGATACGTTGACGCTCCTGCGGTAAGGTTTTCAGAATGGCTCCATTCGCTTGCCGGGGACAATGGAAACTCTGTAAAATCATTAATTATGTCTGATTTGTGCTAAAATAGAATAGAATGAGGTGCTGGTATGACTACAGAAATGATAAGACAAGCTGTTTTGACTCTTGTGGATGAATATTCTATCACGAGTGTCGTTCTTTTTGGTTCCCGCGCTTCCGGTAATAACAGGGAAGATAGCGATGTTGATCTTATCATTGAGTTTGATAAGCCTGTTACTATTCTTAAGCTTTCGTCCATAAAGAACAAACTTCAGGATATGCTTGGTCTGGATGTTGATATTGTCCATGGACCGATTAGAAGTGATGATATCCTTGAGATTGGTGAGAGTGTGAGTCTTTATGCAGCATAGAGATCGTATTGTGCTTGAGAAGATAATCAAGGAAATTGAAATATCTGATGAGATGATAGCGACTGGAGGAATCCAGTCGTTTTATATTTGACAACGCATCAATGCGTATTCTCTTTTGTAATGCTCTTCCTTTTGATCATCAGCCGGAAACAAAGTATCGCTAATATTATCAACGGGATATTTGAGAGAGCATGTATCCACAGCGGAATACGGGTATCCTGTCTCATGAATAACAACATAACACTTGGAGACGCATTGTTAACAGCATGCATAAAGGCTGCCGGCCCAATCGAATTGGTCTCTATGGTGACATACATAAGTACGGTTCCAAGTGCAGTGCAAAACAGACACATCAGGATTATTCCCACATAAGGAAACCCCGGATAATCCATTCCGAAATTGTGTCCCACGCAGGTGAGAGGCGCATGCCACAAGCCCCAGATAATCCCTCCAATAATAATAGCTTTGGGCATGCCCATCAGTTCAATGAGCTTGGGCATCATGTAGCCTCTCCAGCCGAACTCTTCTCCAAAGGCGGCAAAGGATAACACAATACCGTTTACAACCGCAAAGAGCGGATATATGATTACAACAAATGTACTTACGCTTGATTCGCCAAAAGCCTCCGGAAAAAACATCCATATAATGACGTCTCCCAGCGTCGAATATACGACAGGGAGGAACATCGCCAGCAGGAAGAATATCCATTTCTTACCCTTCGGATTGATGCCGAGCATCATGGATTTTTCGCCGGTCAAACGGAAACCTTCATTAGTGATCTTACGTGTTATTACATGTGCGACAGCCGGTGTGAGCATTCCGAGACTTACCAAAGATATCATTTCGGGCGTACTGCCGGACCATGTGTGTCCCGTGAAGATAAAAAAGAAAAATATGAGCCATGCCATCCCGAACGACAGCCCGAGATAGATCAATAATCTTTTCTTTGTGATATTCATGTCACGCCTCCTGACGTGCTTTAAAGTAAACTGTGATCCTGTAAGAGAGATAGAAGATAATAAGATCTATAACCGCTGACAGATACGATGCCAGAGTAATCTCTGTCTGATACTTCGTATACCAGTTAAAGAATCTGACAAAGAAATCCTTCCTTTCTAAGAACCAGCCCAGATCCGCGAATAGCATAAACCCTATAAGGACGAATGCGATCAAAAGCGTAAGTGCGATCTTAACAAGATTTCCTTTCTCTCTTCCAAGCAGGATATACATCGGTAATTCTATCGCTGCTATGAAGATCAAAAGTGATGTTAGAGGAACCATCTGTTCTCGAGCGAGAGCAGGCCGTTTGTTAAGAGAGCCCTGTTCAGGTACTGGCAGGAGGCAAAGGCATACCGTGACAGCCTGATCGACGCTATTGACTGATAATTCGTTATTCAATCTCGGCAGTGTACAGTACATTTAGTGATCTGATGTGGCCGCCAATCATATGGCGGCCACTCTCATTCTTGAATGCCACGAATGCATGCGTGCGGTGATAGTAATCCATCCGTCGCCGGTAACTATCTCGAGAAGGCCCTTTTCCGGGACGAATGACTGAATACTATGTTATCATATCTCTATGTTAAGGATACTCATATGTGACGACAACCGCGATACCGTTAATGAGATAACCGGAATGCTCGGGGAGATGTACCCGGAGCGTTTTGAGTATATATTCGCGTATGGAGAAGAGGATTTTGCTGGAGATGCCGGTATCAATTGCGATATTCTGATAATGGACATAGATCTTGTCCTGTCGGACGGCGTTAATTCCAGCGGGATCGATATTGCGGGGAGACTTAAGAGATCAAATCCGGGGCTAAAGGTAATATTCGCGAGCGCTTTCCATGAGTATGCACAGGATATTTTTGAAGTGGAGCCCGTATATTATCTGCAGAAGCCGGTGGCAAGAGAGAAGCTCAAGGCGGCTGTGGACAAGGCGTTGGATGAGATCGGCAAGATGCAGAAAGCCAGATTCTCGTTCACGTGCGGATCGCAGATGATCACTGTCAATCTGGCGGACATCCTCTATCTTGAGAGCGACAAGCGCCTGATGAGACTTATGACAACAGGCAGTGAATACTCATTCTATTCCAAGATCAAAGACGTGGAAGTGAAGCTGGATGACAGGTTCGTTAAGACGCATCAGAGCTTCATCGTGAATATGGAGCATATTACGAGACTGGCGAATGATACGGCTTTCCTTGATGACGGAAGGGAGATACCGGTGAGTCAATCCAGGTATAAGGAAGTCAGGACAATACTGACAAGATTTTTGGGAGACAGTATATTATGAGCAGTGCGTTGATACTTCAGACAGCGGCTTCAGTAGTCGAGTTGTTCTTTGCAGTGCGTGTTATCATGGCATTCTCCGAAGAGAAGAGATTTAACGGCAAGGCAATCAGTTATCTCGCCGGTGTTGTCATACTCCTGGCAGGGGCTGTATGCAGAGCCGGTACTGCCGATGGGACCGGCATTTGGGCTTATGTATTCCATTTTGTGATACCGCTTCTTTGTATGCTTCTGACAGTGATGATACTGAGTAGAGACGGTATCAAGCGAAGGATGGCAACGTTCTCGCTCATTGCATTTCCTCCGCTTGCCATTGAGCTCCTCTTCAGGTTATATCTCTATTTTCTGACCGGAACGGCATTCTATGGTAAAGCATTGCCCGGGACATACGCTGTGAATTACGGAACTGTATTCCTCGGAGTCTGTGATATAACCTTCTATTCGATATTGATCATGTGGCATAACCGCAGGCAGGTCAGGAACTTTGTCATTCCCATCGTGCTGCTCGTCCTGCTGCCAATGATGCAGCTTATCTATCTGACGCTTGTCTTCAGGAAGGATCTGGCGTCAGACATGGATTATGCGATGCTCGCAGGGATTGGTGCTCTGATGTTCAACACTGCGATCAATATACTCTTTATCAGGTTCATCGCCAGCAATGACAAGATCTTCGAACGTGAGAAAGAGGAAGAACTCAAGGCTAACCTCGAACATCTTGATAAGAGATACTTTGAGGCTATGGAGCATGAACTTGATGATACACGCAAGGTCAAGCAGGATATCCTCGGGAATATTGAGAAGATCAAGGCCAACATCGAATCAGGTGAGATCACTGAGAACGACAAGCTGATAAGTGAGATTGGTACTGACGTTAACAGGATGACGAGTTCCAGATTCTGTGAAGAACCAACGGTAGATATGGTCCTCACGCTCAAGAAGCGCAAGGCGGAGTCATTATCCGTCCCGATCACCGTTAAGGCAGTCGTCCCGTCGGATGTCAACATATCCAAGCTCGATCTGTCCTCCGTCGTATCCAATCTCGCGGATAACGCAATAGAATCGGCTTCGCAGGTCACGTCAGAAGGCATTGAACCATATGTGAAGATAAACGTTGCACTCAAGGGTGAGCTGCTTGTTGTAAGGACGGAGAACTCGACCTCTTCGGATACCACAGTCAATGATATAGAATCCCTTCACACAACGAAAGACAACACATACGGCATACACGGTTACGGCCTGAAGATCCTTCAGAATATAGCGAACAGATATGGCGGAGAGCTTACTGTCGATATCAGGGATCATGTGTCGGTATTCACCATGATGCTCAATTGCGGCAGAGGAACAGTATGAACACGGATCCTTTGTACGTAATAGCAGGCGGCGCCCTGAGCGGATTTATAATTACATACTCTTTCCTCGGCATCACATCGAGACGCCGAATTCCTGCATGGGCATGCTATCTATTGGGTATTGTCATGATGGCCTTATGCAGCATCAATAACATGATGGTCACCCTGATAGATCCTACGTTTCTGTTTATCTTATCGTATGTGGTGATGGCGGCTGCCTTCAGCAAGGACAGGATAGTTAAGAAACTGATAACTTTTGTATGTTATGTCATATTGATAATCTTGATGGATGTTATCGTAACTCTGATAGCAGGTTATCTCGGTGTGGATATCAACATTAATAATACTGATACCGAATACTTCAGATCTTTCTCGACCATATTAATGTGCGACGCGTGTATGATATCAGTATTTGTCTATAAGAGAGTGAAGATAAGAAATGCCGTTACACCTGCAATGATACTCGTCCTCTTACCATTGCTGATACTGCTTTATGTTGCAGCGGTAATACTTGATAAAGGTCAGTATCCCGAGTCTCAGGCCTTTGCAATGGGTATTATTGCGATATTTATAAATGCTTCATTTATCTTCCTGTTCTTGAGATTTATAGCTGTAAGCAAACGTGTTTATGATCTTGAACGTGAGAAGAAGCTTATAGCGCAGCTTGAGGATTATGACAAAGAGTATTATGAGCTCGTTAAGTGTGAGGTCGATAAAGCCAGATTCATACGCCACGATGTTATCAATTATATGGAACAGATCAGGGCGCTGGCAGAACGCGGTGACAGTTCTTCGTGCTTGACGGCAGGCGAATTGATCAATGAATTAAGAGTAAGGTTGGAGGGTTGATGCGCATGGAAGGCAAATACCTTTTGATGGAACTGATTATTGCTGCTTTCGAGCAGTTCTTTATGGTGTATATGGTGATATCGCTGACAGATAAGCTCCGCATCAGCAGCAGGGGGTTCTGTCTCTTCACTGGTATCTGCCTGATGGAGGCCGCCGTTTATAACAATCTGTATGCCCAGTGGCTTGATTCGTTTGTCTTCTCATCCATAACGGTCATTCTTATTGTCATGATCATCAACAAAGACAGGATCAGGCGCAAGATACTTATTATTGCTCTGTGTATCGGTTCAGCCATAGCGCTCCTCATACCGGAGGCCGGAATATTGTATTTTGCCGAGTTTATCAGCCGTTTCTCCATCTCCGAGATGCCATCGGACTGGTCTGATACTATCTATATGGTACACTGGTCGGAACTGATGCTCATCTGGCTGTACATGGTCGAGATAGTCATCCATAAGCGCAAGATGATGAGAGGAGTACTATTCCCGGTGCTCGTACTGTTCATTATTCCTACGGTCATGCTGGCATATATCTTCCCGATCTATTCGCGTGATCTCCTGAATTCATTCGGATATACGGTGATATGGAGCACCATCATTCTCGGATCGTCAGTCCTTGGGATCTTCGGCATCTCCGCATTCTACAGGAGATACGTGAAAGCGCGCCAGACCGAGAAAGAACAGGCAATCATGAAGACATATGAAGACTATGACATGAAGTACTATGATAGTATACAGAAAGAAATCCAAAGCGCGAGGTTCATCCGTCATGATGTCGTGAATTATATGGAGCAGATAGAAGCACTCCTGGCGGACGGCGACGAGGAGGACCGTAATGCCGCGTTGGGCATGATCGATGAGATAAGGAGCGTGCTGATATGATAAGGCCGGAGGACATCGAGCGCGCCGCAGGGCGCAAGTCTAACGAGAATATGAGGTTCCGCAGATTTCTTAAGATGAATGCGGATCCGGATAAGCTTGATGAACAGTTCAAAGAACTTCATAAGGAACTGTTCTCTGAATATGATTGCAGCAAGTGTCGCAACTGCTGCAGAATGCTGGGATGCTGCATAGACGGGCGTGAGATAAGGGGAATGTCAGGATCACTCGGGATGACCCCGAAGGAATTCAAGGATAAGTATCTGACAGAGAACAGGGATGACCCTGATACCTATCTGAGCAGATCTGTCCCTTGTGTGTTTCTCAATGAGGACGGTTCCTGCCTGCTTGGGGATGACAAGCCGGAAGACTGCAGGGATTATCCGTATACGATGAGACCTGACAGGATGGGCAGTCTCCTTGCGATACTTGATAATGCAGCGGTGTGTCCGGTCGTATTCGAGATGCTGGATAGACTGAAGAGGATATACAGGTTCAGATAAAAATCTCGATAAAAAATGCATCGCGATGCATTTTTCATCGCATAGTGAGGCGGCTTATTCAAGACACGGATGTCAGACCGGGTCTTGTGAGCGACACAAGCGACAAGATTCGTCCGGTCAACAACGAAGCCTACTATTGTCCTGTCTCTCTGTTGTGGTGACGAAGTAACAACTCACGTCTTTATTGTAATTGCTGCCTGAGACCATCATTATTTGTTGTGAAATAATATAAGTGTAAATCATTCCGGTGGAAGCCGGCTGTGACGGAGACTTATATTGTACAGGTGTGTCATACTAAGTGACGATAAGAAATTATCTGCAGATTTCAGTGAGTTGATCTCCGGGTTATACGGGGATGTTTTTGACTGTGTCTGCGGTGATGGTGATAGTATAGCTCTCATAAGATCAGGTAATCTGATAATCACCGGAACAAAGCTGCGCGTCAATCACGGTACAATAGACATGGTTAATGTAATCTGTGATCTGAAGCGCAGGAGAACTGATACAGAAGTTATCTTCATCGGTAATAAAGAGGAATTATCGGAAGATGTTTTCAGGGCGGATCCGGTGTATTATCTGAGTAATCCTGTTGATAGCGATGCATTCAGAAATGCAGTAGAACGTGCTGTTGACAGAATCGCCGGATCACGCAGCGGCAAGTTCTCATTTAGCATTAAGAATGATCTGTTCTTTATCCCGCTCGGCAGCATCCTATACTTTGAGAGTGTTAAGAGGCAGATGAAAATCTACACTCTTCACGGCTGTTACATGTTCTATTCGCGAATTGTTGACGTTGAGAAGAGACTCGACGGCAGATTCTTCAAGTGCCACCAGAGCTTTATCGTGAATATTGATCATGTTGTCCATCTCAGCGCTAATACCATCGAGACTAACTGCGGTAAGAGGATACCCGTGAGTCAGAACAGGTGCAGGGAGATAAGAGAAAGGATAAGTGAACTAATATGAGAAGATCTGCGTTATTTTTGTTATGCTCATTTATGATTATGGTAGCAACGTACGGCTGTTCTTCATACGACGGATCTGCTTCGGATAAGCAGGATGGTAATGAGGCGGCTGTAACGGACGTAACGACTTCTTCAGTTAAGCCTACGAGCTCACCTACTCCAACGCCATCTCCGACACCGACCCCGGTTCCCACACTCGATAAGGAACAGGTAAGAAATATAGTTGCAGATGCGATCACTTATTCATTTGTCGGTAAAGAAATCGAAGACGCATGCAGATATGATGTTAATGGGGACGGGACTGATGATCTGATACTTCATGATGTTGGAATGACAATGTGTGTCTCATATTCTGATGGTGACAAGGTAAGAGTCAACTCGTTTGATATAGGAAACAGCGGTGTTGAATATTACTGTTCGAGTGCCAGAAGTGAACTGGTCATGGTTATCGGTCACGCCGTACCGACGTACTCTGCGTCTACGTATTACAGTTTCCACAATAACGGATTCCATGAGGATGCAGTGGAAATCCTGGAAATGTATGACTTCGAGAAAGATGAACCGATATATGACGGCAGGGAAGTGTACAAGATCAACGATAATGAGGTATCTAAGAAAGAGTTTGACGATTTCATTAAGCAATATGGTGAACTAATTGAATTAAGTCCGGTCGCGGAATTCAGGGCCAGGCAGACTGATATTCCTTCGGAGTTTATTCCTGAAGCTGCGGAATACATTGTAAATGACATCTTTGGTGAGCCCTACTTCCCAAGCCAAGAACGTATGGATCTGAATGATGACGGAATAGAAGACTGTTATATCAGTTTCTCACGATTCTGGGCAACTCATCTGGCGGGTATTGAGTACTATGGTGATGAAGATGACCCTGACCGGCATGAATGGATGCCGACAAGCATTGTCCTCTTGTCAACGCCGCAGGGCATAGAAGCCAGGATCTACGAGACAAATGATTGTGTGGATTATTTGAACAGTTTGATATGATAGGAGGCACGGATATGAGGAGATTGGTATTATTACTGATGTTGATAGTAAGCATCTTGGCACTTTGCGCCTGCAACCGGGCGAAAGAAACGAGCACAGATCTTGATGCCGGCAAAGAGAGTGTGGATGTTACCGTGACAGAAGATTCTTCATCAACGCCGACGATGACGCCAACGCAGACTCCTACACCCACTCCGTCCCCGTCTCCGGCACCGACGAACACACTTACGCCGACACCTACACCAAAGCCTGAAGTCAAGGTAAAGGACGCATACAGGAAAGTTTATAACATATATGACACGCCCAGAACATATCGTTATCCCAAGATAAGTATCTCAGGGGTGGATACGAGCAAGATCAACAAGACACTTAAGAAGGATCTTGACGGGCTGCTTTACTATGATCCTGATGAAGACAGCTACTACGGACCGGTCGTTGATTATGAATATTATATATCCGATAACGTTATCTCAATAGTAGCGACACTATCTGAAACGGATTTTGATTATTGGGACTATAAAGTCTACAATATCTCCATCGCTACCGGCAAAAAGATCGATGACAAAGTTATCGTTGCAGAATACGGAATGAGTGATGATGAGTTCTTCGATAAAGTGAAGAAGATATATAAGGATTTTAACGCAGGTGTTCCGGAAGGTTTCGATGATATCGAAGATAAAAGTCTGATCAAATCGTATAACAAGAAGAATCAGAAAATGGTGTCTTATAAATATATCAAACCATATTTCAACTCGAAGGGTCATCTGTGCTTTATGGGGTACGTGTACTTTATAGGCGGCGCGGACGAAGGTAATTGTCTTTTTGATGCTACAGATACAAAGGCGATATGGTGACGCTCTTTATGTAATAATTAAAGGAGTAATCGTAATAGCTGAGAACGCCTGCAACGTTGTTGCATGAGATAATTAAAGTGGAGATGATCCAACAACACATAAATCTTTGAAAGGCGGAAAAATTATGGCTATTATTCAAGTTACTCCGGAGATCCTTCGCAGCAAGGCAAATGAGATCAGAGGAATCAAAGATGAGCATGATCAGGCAATGGCAAAACTCAGAACATTGATCCTTGGATTGAATGAGACCTTCAAAGGACAGACGCATGATACGTTTGTGTCGAAATACGAGGGCATGCAGTCGACATTCACCCAGTTCTCACAGATGATCGAAGATTATGCGGTAGCTTTGGATTCGTTCGCAAACAAGTTCGAAGAAGCCGACATGGCAAGCAGCAACGGGTAAGGATCTTATTTGTTTGATTATGCCACAGCCCCAAACCCGTGAGTTTGGGGCGTGTGCTATATGGTGAACTTGAATGGAAAACACAATCAAATTAACTGCTCAGCAGCTATTCTATTTGGCTACTCTGATGGATGCAGAATTCATAGATTACTCTTATGTGTCTGCAATGGGAAATGTAGGTGATTCCTTTAGATTATTTGAATCTCGCGTTCGAAATGAACTGGTTGATGCAGGAATACTGAGTGAGGGTTTTAACGGTGAAGTCGAGATAATTGAGAATGTCAGAAAACTTCTGGAACCTGTTTGCCGCAGCTTTGAGGAACTGACAGTTGATATTATCCAGACAGGCGATGCTGTTGATGTTGTAAGCTATCATTTTCATCTAAAAGATGACTGTGTGACCATGATATACGGAGCAGATGATTTCTTTAATTTATGCGATGTAAGCACAGCGACAGTTAAGGAGGTCATACAGGGTATTCTACCGAATGATTATTCAGCTGTTACCGGGACTCTCGATAAAGAAATCGAAGAGGAAAGAATCACTCGCATAGTATCTGTTAAGTCTGTTGTTCCGGATGGTGAATCAGTTGTTGAAGTATTCTTTGAATACGATGGCAAAATGTGCAAAGAGAATGAAGATGATCAGGTAGTGGTTTTGGACAAAGAGGCATTTATCGACGAATGCATGACAGCTTTGCAGGGAGTTATATAAATGGTATACACAGATTCAAACGGAATGGTTCTTATTGATGATGCATCTGTTGCTAAAGATGTTTTGTGCCTGACAGCTGCTCGGGATTCGCTTACTGAAATAAAGAAGACTCTTGAAGGTGTAGTTGCGATTAATCAAACAATGTCCGGCTCAACGGCTGATTCAATTGATTCGAATGTTCAATTACTGTTAGCACAGGTAAGAGATAATCTGGATTTGATCAACAATACTGTTAATGCATTGGAATCTGCTGTTAATAAGTATAAGAATCTCGATTCCAGTTATAGATGATCGATTGAGGTGCGATGATGAATAAAAAACTAAAGAGTCATCTTGATGAGTTGAAAAGCAGTATCGACAAGATGAAACAGACCCGTCGGGTTTATCAGGAACAGATAAAGGAATTGGACAGTATCAGAGCAGACCTTGAGAATGTCTGGACGAGTCCTTCTGCTAAGAAGTTCGTAGATACTATCAAGTTCCGTAAGCAATTACTTAAGAATAACATAGAAATCCTTAATGGAATAATTGAAGTAGCTGAAGGCCGTTATCATACCTTAAGTATGTTTAATTGGATTATCAAAGACTAGAGGTAACGCAAATGAATAATATCATAGTTATTGATACGGATTCTCTTGATCAAATCTCATCCTGCTTTCTGGAAGCTTCAGACAAGATGGATAATTGTATGTCTAATCTGTCAAAAGTAATAGAGCATAATGACTGGGGCTGTAAAGAAAAAAAGAATATTAATGAATGCATCGCGAAGCTTAAGAATAGCAGCCATAAAATGCAGGAAGATTACTCGCGCATATCTCTTGAAGTTAAGAGAATTACAAATCAGTATAGAGAATTGATAGACCGTGATGATCTTAGGGTATCGCAGGTGGATCAGCAAGTAGGAAGCATGCTTTCATTATTAGTACAGATAAATGGTAAGAGTGCAACTCGTATGCCACCGCCAAAGATAGTACCGATCGGCACGGTTAAGAGAATAACAATCGTCAGAAGTATCATTGAAAGCAGTATTTCAAGACAAAGAATTATTATTTCTAACCCATACAAAAGAATTGTCTGGAACAATATTGTCAGTAATATCTCTGTAGTCAGAATGAAAGATATCTTATCAGGAATGGAGAAGTAAAATGTGTCCAATAATACGAATGAGCATATCTGATACTGAAGCGTTGCTGCAACGCCTCAGGAAGTGCAGTAATGAAGTAAGGAATGAAGGCATTAATGCATATAATGCAGCTGATTCAATCAAAGAAAACTTTGAGAGTGTTTCTATGATGCTGATTCCTTCGCTTAAGACCTGTGCAAATAATTATGCAGACAGTTTGGATCGAACTTGTAATGCACTTCAGTATGCCATAGATGTGTATAGAAATGTAGATTCACAACTTGCCAAAAAACAAGATGCTGTTGATACTGATCTATTAAACGAAATAAGTGTTATTTCTGATGAGAGAAGTAATGCGCTGAAGAATAACAATCACACGCCTGAGATGGATAATGCTGTATTGAGTGATTCGTATGCGATAGTTAATAATAATGGCAGAGAGTTTGTGTCTCTGCGTTATGACGAGGCTAATCTTCAAACACAGGGTAAAAGTATGTGTACGGCTTATTCATGGGCATTTGGTATGAATATGGTTCATCCTGAAAAAAGTTTTGATCCTAACAGGTATTGGGTCCCGTACAAGAAAAAAGACGGCGAGATGAGTCATCATTGCAGTTTTTCTGGCTCGGATAAACCAGCTACCGGGACTTCATCTCAGCAGTATCTATTACGCACTGCCTATGATGAGCTAATTAACAACGGAAAACCCAGCGTGATTTTTGCAAAACATCAAAATGCAAGAAATGCGATAACTGATCACGCTGTCACAATAATAGGTGTTAATCCTAATGCTGATCCAAATAATCTTCAGCCCAGCGATTTCTTGGTTTATGATCCGTCTGCCTCAGCAAATAACGCTAATCATATTTGGACGATGGATAATGTTAAGTATACTGATTTGGGAGCAAGTAATGCTCGGTTGTTTAAGTACAAATGATCCTCACCATAATAACAAACCTATCCAATCAGCGTTTCGATATGGACATCCCGGGGGATGTTCCCGTAAGCAAGATAACTAAGGATCTTGCAGAGTGTCTTGCTGTGCTTACAAAGAGACGCGTCAATGCTGACAAACTGGCGATTATAAGTGAGCGGCTGGATAAGGTCCTTGTCTCTGACAACTCTCTTCGTGACGAAGGTGTATGGCAGGGTGACTATCTTAAGATTATGTATGTGGAGTAGCTGCTTGTATGATGAGGTTTGCGTCGATTACCGACTGTGGTAACAGGGAAGTTAATGAAGATTCGATAGGAACTGCACAGAACAATGGGCTAAGTCTTTTTGTAGTATGTGACGGATTGGGTGGTCATGGCAAAGGAGATCTGGCGTCATCACTTGTCCGCGATGTTTTCGTTAATCAGTTTGAGAAGTGTGATAATCCTGACTGCTTTCTCGGCGAGACCTTCATGATGGCGCAGGATCTTCTGATGTGTGAGCAGATATCTCTACATGCCAAGAGGCAGATGAAGACGACATGCGTTGCAATGATCGCTGATAAGAAAACAGTGAGGATAGGTTATATCGGAGATTCAAGATTGTATATTTTCAAGGGAAATAGAGTTATGAGAAGAACGCTGGATCACAGCATCCCGCAAATGCTTGTTCTGTCACGAAGGCTCAAAGAGTCGGAGATACGCAATCATCCTGAACGAAGTACAGTCATGCGCGTAATGGGTGTTGAATGGGAACAGCCGCAATATGAATTGATGGAGATGATACCGACGTGGAAATGCAAGGCGTTTTTGCTCTGCACTGACGGTTTCTGGGAATTGATAGAAGATAATGAGATGTGCAGTTGTCTTAAAGCCTCTACGGACCCTCAGGACTGGCTGGATCGTATGACGGATATTGTTAAGACAAGAGGCGTAGGCAGGAATATGGACAATTATTCTGCGATTGCCGTATGGAAGAAGTGAGGCTTTCCGGATGCAGATAAGGAAAGACAACTATCTGGACTATGAGGAGAACAGTTGCTTTAAGGCAGCGATGTTCTCGACTGTCGGGGGACGAGCAAATCAGCAGGACAGTGCGGGTCTGACGGTTAATGATGGGGATGGGTTATTTGTTGTCTGCGACGGAATGGGCGGCCATAAAGGCGGGAAGGCTGCAAGTTCTGCGGCTGTGGACAGGCTGCTTGCCACAAACGTTCTTGGCATTCCGGAAGAACAGATAAACACAGTTCTTCTTGAGGGACTGCGAAAGGCTGATTCTGATGTTGCGTCTTTTAGAGATGAAGACGGAAGTCCTCTTAACTGTGGGACAACTGCTGCTGTTGTTGTAATACGCAATAAGCGGTTGTATTGGATATCAGCCGGTGACAGCAGGATATATATATACAGGAACGGTGAATTTGTTCAGATTACGAATGATCATATTTACGCGGTGGCATTGCGCGAGAATATGAGAGCAGGACAGATAACGAAGGAGTACTTTGATGATCATTCCGTGAATGCCGATGCATTGATCAGCTTTGTTGGGATGAATGGTATGCCTCTTGTTGACAGGAGTGTTCATCCGGTAGGACTTCGTAAGGATGATGTCGTACTGATCATGACAGACGGTTTGTACAAGAATCTTCCGGATAGCATGATCAAGAAATATATCGAGAATTTCGTTGATCCGTCTGATTTCCTGAGAGCTTTGGAGCAGAAAGTCAACAAGCTGACTTCTGAAGATAAAACAGTGAGGGATAACATGACTGTTGTCCTGATAAGAATAAAGTGAGAGGTGATAATCCATGTTGATCGTAAAATGCAAAAACAATCACTTTGTGGACGGAGATAAGTATTCAGTTTGTCCACAGTGCGGTGCGGCTCTTGGCGATCTTGACAATAAGAAGAGTTCAGGCAATCAGAGCAAGGTTACCGTATCACAGCAGATAAGTACGCCAAGTATACCCGGTGAGCAATACACTGAAGAATACGGAACAATGTCGATCTGGGAAGCAAATAAAAGAACTGCTCAGGAAGATGTGCCACAGGACCCGGAGATGGTGCCTGAAGACAGTTCTGATTCCTTACAGCAGGAGATTCTTAATGCCAGTGCTGATAATTCAGGTAAAACAGTCGGTATTTGGATGGGAGCGCAGCAGGAGACATCAGGTCAAGCCGTCAGCCAATCAACAAAAAACAGACTTGTTCCAGATGATTATATTGCAGGCTGGCTTGTGTGTGTAGGCGGTCCTCATTATCATGAATGCTTTGCTGTTTGTTACGGACGCAATTCGATTGGAAGAGGCGCTGATAATGATATTTGCCTGGAACTTGACAGCACAGTCTCCCGTGAAGAGCAGGGATGGATACTTTACGATAATTTGAACAAGAATTTCTATATTGAATCCGGTCATACCAAAGTTCCTATATATGTAAATGATGAGATACTCTTGTCTAATTCCGAGCTGCGGGAGAATTCGATTATCTCAATTGGCAATACGAGACTGCTCTTTATTCCGCTATGCGGAGATAAATTCGACTGGAAAGATTATCCGGAGAAGTAAGCTATGATAAGATGTTTGAATTGTTTTAAAAATTATGACGAAGACTTCGGTATCTGCCCATTCTGTGGCAGCGTACCTGTGGAGCAGAGAGAACCTATAGACCTTCTGCCGGGGACAACATTGTTTGATGAGAGATATATTATAGGCGCTTCAATCAATGCCGGCGGATTCGGTATCATTTACAAAGCCTGGGATACCAAGCTGGAAATGATCGTAGCAGTCAAAGAATTCTATCCCGGTAAGATAGTAACGAGAGCGCAGGGAACCAAAGAACTCATTATCCTTAAGAATGATAACAGGGATGAGTTTGCCTACCGGATGAAGCGTTTCCTTGAAGAAGCCCGCTATATGGCGAAGTATGCGTCTAATCCGCATATACCGAATGTCTTTGAGTATTTCGAAGAGAATAATTCGGCGTATATCGTAATGGAGTTCCTTGAAGGCGAATCATTAAGCTGTTATTTGAGGACTAATGAACAGATAGATGTTGATTTTGCTTTGAGTATTGCCGTAAGCGTCGGAGATGCACTTAAGGTGCTTCATAAGGACGGAATCATTCACCGCGATGTGGCTCCGGATAATATCTATATCAGTACAGACAACAAGATAAAGATAATGCTCCTTGACTTTGGCTCGGCAAGGCTTACAAATGCTGATGATGATATTAAGGATATTATCCTTAAGCCGGGTTATTCACCTGTAGAGCAGTATGATCCTAACATGAGCAATTCCGTAGATGAACGTACTGATATATATGCATTGGGTGCAACACTATATGTGATGCTCACAGGCGTTAAGCCGTCTGAATCAACAAACAGGAAGATTGAAGATGATGTGGCAGAACCCAAGAAGCTTAATCCTAAGATCTCGGAGAATCTCAACAATACCATTATGAAAGCAATGGCTATTGATAAACATATGAGATTTAAGTCGGTCTCGGATTTCCTGGCTGCAATAAGCGGTGATATAAAAGTAATTCCTCTTGATCAGGAGAAAAAGAGACGCAAGAGAAAGCAGATAATCGGTGTTGTTGCCGCACTTGCGGTAATCGGAATCGCTGCACTGGCTGTATTCAAATACTATGACAGTAAAAGATTGGAAGAGAGGCTTAATCCGGCCACGATCACAGTATGGTATTCAGCTGATACCGATGCTGAGACGGTTGCTATGGAGGAAATAGAGAAGGATTTTGAAAGTGCATTTGACAACGTGGATGTAGTGTTGACGGCTTATTCTCCTTACGAATACAAAAATGCGATCATGACTGCATACAGTAATGATTCTCTTCCTTCATTGTTCGAGAGTACAGATTTTTCTGAAAGTGATTTATCCAAATGCCGTGATGTTACCGAAATCATAAACACAGATATTGCAGGCAGTTGTTCATTACTGAAACAATACGGTTCTTACTATTCATCACATGTAAAAGTACCTCTGGCATTTGATATGCCGATAGTATGTATTATTACCGACAGTGAAGGAGAGAAGTGCGATTACGGTCATCATAACTTCAGTGCGGTCACCGATTTTGCCGTAGCCAACAACCGAATGGCTGTCAACCCGGCATCAGCCGACTTGTGGAATAAGGTAATAGACACTTCCTCATTCAGATTAAAAGACACTTTTACTGATAGAAATAACAGCTCCTCAGTTCTTTTTACATCATTCTCTGATGTGTCATCAGTTGAAAGGACACTTGACGGGTTGGGGTATCCTCGCAGATTTGTGTATTACTCAGGTGACATGATTCCATGCAGATTTGATTGTGAGTGGAGCCTTGGTAATGGAAAGAATAACGAGAATATTGCTGCTGACAGACTCCTGACTTGGATGCTTGGGAATAAGTATCAGAGTTATTTGTTGATGACATATAACGATATGGATCTTTTGCCTGTATGTGACAGTACTTTTGTGTCAATGGTAAATAAGCGTGACGAACTTGATAATTCTCTGACCGAGAGGATTAACGATTTTAGCTTTAGCAAATAAAGTGTGATTACGGGAGTGTACTATGAAACGTTGTTTAGGTTGTTTTGCTGAAATTAGGGATGAGCTTGAGATATGTCCATTCTGTGGATATATGGAGGGAACACCTCCTGAGACGGCTGTTCATATGGTACCCGGTACCATTCTGGACGACAGATATATCATAGGTAAAGTTGTGGGCTTTGGCGGATTCGGTGTTACTTATTCCGCATGGGATGGCAAGCTTCTGCAAAGAGTTGCAATTAAGGAGTATCTGCCAAGTGAATTCTCTACGAGGATGCCCGGACAATCGAGAGTGACTGTATTCAACGGTGATAAGAGTGAACAATTCAAACAGGGGCTTGATAAGTTCGTAGATGAGGCAAGAAGACTTGCCAAGTTTACAAATGAAGACGGTATAGTCAGAGTGTTCGACTGTATAGAATCTAACGATACGGCATATATTGTCATGGAGTTCCTCGAGGGAGAGACTCTGACAGATTATCTTAAGAGAACAGGAAAGGTTCCGGAGGATGAAGCCGTTGAAATGCTGTTGCCGATAATGGAATCTCTCAAATCAATACATTCGAAAGGAATAATCCATAGAGATATAGCTCCTGACAATATCTTTCTTACCAGCGACGGGAAGGTCAAACTGATAGATTTTGGTGCGTCCAGATTCGCTACAACTTCGCACAGCAGAAGCCTTACGGTAATAGTCAAGCCCGGATATTCAGCTGAGGAGCAGTATATGAGCAGGGGAGATCAGGGGCCGCATACTGATGTCTATTCTCTTGCTGCTACACTTTATAAAATGATAACCGGCACAACACCCCCCGACGCTTTGGAGAGGAGGGCTAAGCTGGAGAACGTACATAAAGATATCATTGTTGATCCTCGTAAGATCGACAAGGGTATTTCCGTCAGGCGTGAAAATGCAATAATGAATGCTCTCAATATCAGAGTAGAGGACAGGACACCTACTATAGAACAGTTTATGAAGGAATTGGAGAGTGATCCTCCTGTTCCAAGAAGATATGGCAAGATCAAAAAGATAGATTTCTATACGTGGCCACTATGGCTGAAGGTTGCTGCACCGTTGTTGTGCGCACTGATATTGACTTTCGGCGTTCTGGTGGCAACCGGCGTTATCAACTTTAAATCGCTTTTTACGTCGGCGGTTGAGATTCCTGCCGGTTATTCTGAGGTTCCTGATGTTACGAATAAAACTATTGATGAAGCAAAGACGGCGATGGGTACTGCTCAGCTTAATATAATGCAGAATACGATAGTATCTGACCACATGAAGGCAGGCTATATAATTAATCAGAATCCGAAGAGCGGACGATTTGTGCCGATAAACAGTGATATTACCCTGTATGTGAGTATGGGTAATGGAGAAGTCATTCTGAATCATATGCCTTATTTTGAAGGTGTTGATGTTGCGCTTGTATACAAAGATCTTAGGTCAGCCGGATTTACATATACTGAGGGAAACGAGAAATATGAGTACAGTGATACCATTGACGAGGGTAAAGTAGTTAAAGTGTTCCTTGATGATGGTACTGAAGCGGTTTACGATAGAGAATACGCTTCTCAAACACACTTTACACTTTGTGTATCACTCGGCCGTGACACTTTCGCTATGCCTGAATTAATAGGCAAGACCGAACAAGAGGCCAGAGATATCCTTAAAGAGAATGGCCTTGTTCTGGTAGAAGATGAAATCGTGAGAGAAGAAAGCGACACTTATCCTGCCGGGATAGTATCCTGGCAGAGCATTAGCTCGGTAAATAAGGTTAAGAAGGGGACAGAAGTTAAGATTTCTGTATCAACCGGTGTTCAGACAAAGACAACAGATTCACAACCGAAAACAAATACTCCGGCACCAACGAAGAAGCCTAATACAAATACACCAACCCCGACAAAGAAGCCCAATACTCCGACACCGGTCCCTTCCATTTCAGCCAAAAAAGGAACGGTTGAAATACGTCATGATCAAGGCAAGACGAGCGGTACAGCTGAGGTAAACGTAACCAACTGGGCCTCATCTATTGATTGGAAATCGAGTAACACAGGTGTCGTTACTGTGTCAGGTTCAGGTACATCGGCAACTCTGAATTATCAGGGAAGAGGAACAACTACTGTAACCGCAACTTTGCACGGGACGAACATATCTTGTAAGATCACAGTTAAGTGTTATGACTCTATCACGAAGTACACCGATTGGGTGGATGGAGGATACCAAACAACAGCTTTTACTGATACTGATATCAAGCGGCTAAAATCTACCCAAAAAGTTGAAATCGATAAATATCCGACCCGGTGTTATCTGCAATATTGGAGGATTGGTGCTGATTCATATGGAAAAGGCGGTTCATTCTATAATTATGAAGTGTCCGGAAGAGATGGAAAGGAAGATCATGCTCGTCATAAATACACTTCTTGCAGTTGCGATAGAAATGGAGTACCAAACTCCGGTAACCCGATTGCAGTTCCGGCCGGTGGTGATAATATGGGGTGTGGCCTTCCGGGAAGAGGATACAATAGGGGAAATCAGACTGCTTATTATTTCAATGTAAAGAATAGTGATGGCTCAGGCCCTTACGGAAATATGTATTTCATATATAGCTACGATTATGAGACAGTGTATGAGACCAGATATTATTATCAAACAAGAACATCCTATCAGGAAGTATCCTGCGACTAAGAGGTAACTTATGCAGATAAAGACAGTTTTGATAGACCATAAAAGACTGTACAGCATGGCATTGAACGAAGGCGATGAGTTATCCTTCGGATCCCATAAGAAGGATACTGTTCAGGTTGCCGGATTCAAGCCCCATCAGATCAGGGTGGATTACAGAAAGAAGGGCATATTGCTTGATGCCAAGTCTGCGTATAATGTTTTCAGTAATAATGTCAGGACCGGTGAATTCATACCTCTGCAGAGACCGGATACATTTATGTATTTCGCGCATGTTCCCGATGACTCAAGCGAGACGTATAAGCTTCCGTACAACGGAGTGGTCAAAGTCGGAAGGAAGACGTCTGATAACGATATAGTTATTCAGCTTCCGTTTATATCTGATCATCATTTTGTGTTCAAGTGTAATAACGGGAATATCCGTATCGAGGATGCGGGAAGTACAAACGGAATCTATCTTAATGGTCAGAAGATAGATAAAGGGCTAATGAAGAACGGTGATATTCTTACTATCCTCAGCGTTGACTTTGAATTGGTTCACGGTGTCATCACATTCAAGGGGACAGGTAAGAATGTAATCATCAAAGAACATGCGGCTGATTCGGACAACCTGATAGAATCAGAGTTCCCCAAAGTGCTGTCATATCATAAATCTCCAAGGCTCCAGGAAGTCCTTCCGTCAGAACCGATTGTCCTTGCCACACCTCCTTCAAAAGCGCAGAAATATGAGAAAACAAGAAGCATGGGCTCTGTTCTTGCAGGAACAGGCGCCATGGCAATGGCAGGCATGTTAAGCGGTGTTGCATCTCCGGCTTTGTTAGCTGCCAGAAGCGCAAGTATGATCTCTCCTATAACAAGCTTTGCATCCAACCGCAAGTACAATAAGGTGCGTAAGAAGCAGCTTGAGGAATACACCAGGCAGCGCCTTGAGAAATACGGTGACTATATTGAGGATCAGAGGGTCAAGATCCTGGATGTGGCAGCTGAACAGGAGCGTATCCTGAACAACGAGAATCCCAAGCCGGAAACTCTGATAAAGGATCTTCTTGTACTTAAACGCAATCTGTGGGAGAGAATGCCGTCCGACCGCGATTTTCTCAACGTCAGAATGGGTATGGGATACGATGATCTGTGTGTTCCGGTGACAAGCAGATCACAGCAACCCGGATTTGCTATGGAGAATGACGAAGTCGAAGATCTTATAGAACAACTTATCGAAGAGACAAGGATTGTTGATAATGTGCCGATGAGACTTGATATGAATAATTTCTCGACAGTCGGTATGATCGGTGATCGTTCCAAGGTGCTGAGCCTGATACGCAATCTGCTTGTTGCATTAACAATGGAACACAGCTTTGAAGATGTGAGAATAGTATGTGTCTATGATAAGTCGGAGCATGAGTTCTGGAAATATCTTAAGTGGCTACCGCATATCTGGGCTCCTGACGGCAAGGGACGGATGATCACTATGTCAAAGGATACAGGCAATGATCTGCTGAGCGGCCTTATTGACATGATCGAACAACGCATTCAGGATACACGTGAACATGCGTCTAAGGACAGCTCTCCCGTGACACCGCACTATGTCTTCATATTCTCTTCCAAGGCAATGGTCGAGAAACACATGATAATGAACTACCTTTTCGATATGAACCCTCAAATGGGCATTACATCGCTGTTCCTGTTTGATGAGATATACGAACTGCCTCCAAAGTGTGAATACATAGTCGATCTGACTCAGGATCCCTGCGCTTATGAGAGGAGCAAGATAAATGAACGCAAGTATTTCTCGCTTGACCCTGAGGTGAGCGATGGTGATTTCAATTCATTTGTCAGGCGTATGTCTGCTATCGAACTTGAAGGGTTTGCAACGCAGAGCCCTATCCCCGGATCGATATCCTTTCTTGAAGGATATGGTGTCGAGACAGTAGAAGACCTTAATATAGGTATGCGCTGGCAGATGTCTGATCCGTCAGAGTCATTGGCTGCTCCCATTGGACGGCTTATGGGCGAGAAGACATTTTTCCTTGATATACACGAACGTGCCCACGGACCTCATGGTCTGGCGGCAGGAACATCAGGATCCGGTAAGTCTGAACTGCTGCAGACCTGGATACTGTCGATGGCATGCTGTTATCACCCTCATGATGTGAATTTTGTCATTGTCGATTACAAAGGCGGCGGGATGGCAGATATGCTCAAACCGCTTCCTCATGTAACCGGACTTATCACAAATATTTCCGGTGATATCAACAGACCGATTGAATCGCTCAAGAGCGAGATCCTGAGGCGGGAGAGGATCTTTGCCAAGTGCGGCGTGTCTAATATCTACAAGTATCAGAAGCTTAGAAGTCAGGGCAAGGCAACAGACATTCTGCCGCATTTGATAATAGTTGTTGACGAGTTCGCTGAATTGAAGAAAGATCAGCCGGATTTCATCAAGAATCTTATCAGTGTATCTGCGGTAGGTCGAAGCCTCGGTATCCATCTGCTGCTTGCCACACAGAAGCCCGGCGGAGTCGTTGATGAGAACATAAAGGCTAATTCTCGGTTCAGATTATGTCTCAAAGTTGTTGATACAAATGACAGCAGGGAGATGATCAAGACTCCTGATGCTGCCAGCATAAGTGAGACGGGTAGAGCGATCATCAAAGTCGGAGAAAATGAACTGTACCAGACTTTCCAGTCATTCTGGAGCGGTGCACCTTATTACGGTGCGTCAGAGGATAAACATTTGTCTAATCAGATAAAGCTGGTGGACCTGGCCGGTCAAAGAATAGACGTTACAGAAAGAAATACTGCCGTAAACGCAGACAAAGATGAATTAACAGCTATCGTTGAGCATATAGTTAAGTGTACGGAAGCAATGGGTATAGAACCCGTCCCGGGTCCCTGGCTCGATGAACTGCCTGAAGTGATGTCTCTCGATTACGTGGCCTCAAATCATCGTGTAATTAAGAACTGGCTGAAAATTCCGGTAGGTATTTATGACATACCGTCCAATCAGGAACAGGGATGTCAGTATATTGATCTCGACGGACAAGGCAATCTGGCCGTTTACGGTGCTCCCGGAACCGGAAAGACAACATTCCTGAAGACACTAATTACATCAATGTGTACTTGCTATACGCCTCAGGAAGCAGTGTTCTATTGCATTGACTGCGGCGGATGGGGACTTAGTATCTTTGAAGGGATGCCTCACTGCGGTGGCATTGCGCTCGATTGTGAGGAAGAGAAAGTATCCAAGTTAAAGCTTCTTCTTGATGAAGAGATGACAAGACGTAAGAAGTTGTTTGTGGAGAACGGTGTGAGCACATTGCTGTCATACAGGCAGGAAGTGTCTGATGACCTGCCGGCTATTATATTGGTAATCGATAATATAGTATCTCTATTTGAACTTTATCAGGATACGATTGAGCCTTTCCTTGTAAAACTGGCAAGCCAGGGTTCGACATACGGTCTGTTCCTGGTGTACACATCACATAGCCAGAACGGCGTAAGGTATAAGGTTCTTCAAGCGATGAAAAACGCTGTTGCTTTCGAGATGAATGACAAGGGTGATCTAAGCATGGTCGTCGGACGTCCTGACGGGAATGCAGTACTGTCGTCACGGGGAAGAGCTCTTATCAAGGGTGCACCGCCGGTAGAGTTCCAGACGGCTTTGTGCTGCGAAGGTGCTACGGAGAAGTTGCGAAATGATAACCTCAAGGAGTTGATCGCAACTTTGGACTCTGAATGGAAAGGTGAAAGGCCGGCCCCAATCCCTGTTATGCCGGGAACCGTGGAAGTGTCTTACATGGCTGAACGGTATTCCGAGATATCGTTAATTCCTGTGGGCCTTGATATCAACACTACAGCGGTTGAGTATATTGATCTTACAAAGCATTATTGTTTCCTTGTCACGGGCAGCAGCTGCTGTGGTAAAAGCAAGATGCTTGAAGACATCTACAGAGTGATCACATCGAAGTTCGAGACGGAACTGTTTGTGTTTGATACTGATTCCGAAGCTTTGCACGGGCTCAAGGATTCGGCTTCGGTATATGTCTCAGTCAATGATGAACCGGCTACAGATGCGGCAGTAGTACAATTGAAGGATATACTCAGTCAGAGAATGGCTGCGTCCAAGGAAGGCAAAGATATCGGTGATAAGGAACTGGTCATCCTGATCGATGATATCAAAAAATTTGCCGATAACCTTAATGATGAATCGCTCAAGACAGCCGAGAGGTTTATGAGGCTTGCTGAAGGGCTGGGTGTAATGGTCTTTGCGGCCGGAAGGTCAGATGACGTCACAAAGTATTGTGATTATGAGGCGTTCACTTCCACATTCCTTAAGCACCAGAATGGTATATCCTTAAGCGGGACGCCGAATATGAACATGTTCTTCAAAGCAGATCTTAAGCCCGGTGAGGGAGGGACGGCATCCGCTGCGGGATGTGCGTATCTCTTCCGGGACGGGAAAATGACAACTGTTAAGTATATGAAGTGACCTTCCCACAAAGTTACTGCGTACGCAGCAAACATGTTCCGGTAAAGCTGGATTCGTTCACAAAGTTACTGCGTACGCAGCAAACATGTTCCGGTAAAGCGGGTTTCGTTCACAAAGTTACTGCGTGTATCTACACTTCGCCAAAACGATCATTCCGGCGCAGGAATGTAGATACATTGACGGAAACGCTTATGCCTATACTCAAAGTCCTTGTCCCGGATAATCTGATACTGCAGATATCAAACACCATTTTCCGCAGATTCCGCGAAGAACAACAAAAATGGTGCCTCATTTCTGAGACACCACTAATTAACAAGTCTGTTCAATATCTTACAGCAGATGAGCTCTCATGTCGTAATCTGACAGAGGTGACAAAAGTGCGGGAGCGATATCAAATACTGTCTTGCAGCCGTATTCGCCCTTGGCGTTCAGGCGGCTGATGGCTCTTGCGTAAGCGACGAGGACGCTGCCGGTGAATTCCGGGTTGGAATCGAGCTTAAGGCTGTATTCGATGATGTGTCTGTTGTCCTTGTCGAAGCCCGTTACACCTGTTCTGAATACGAATCCGCCGTGGTTCATGCCGGAATGATCGCGGTTAAAGACCTCCTCGGTGATGAAGTGTACTGTCGTATCGTAATCAGCGAAGTAGTTGGGCATTGTCTTGATGGCATTCTCGATATATGCGAGATCTGCATCTTCCTCGGGAACTACATAACATACTCTTGTGTGCTTCTGTCTGGTAGTGAGGTCGGGACCCTTGCCGGACCTGACTGCCTCGAGTGCGCTATCTACAGGAATCGTGTACTGCTTTCCGTTCTTGACGCCGGGGATCCTTCTGATAGCATCGGAATGACCCTGTGATACACCCTTGCCCCAGAAAGTATAATCCTTGCCGTCGGGAAGGATGCAGTTGGCGTAAAGTCTCTGGATGGAGAACATTCCGGGATCCCAGCCGGCGGAGATGAGCGAAGTTGTGTTGTTGGCTTTGCATGACTCATCAACGGCCTCATAATGCTTGGGAATGTTAGCGTGTGTATCGAAGCTGTCGATACAGTTGAATGTCTTGGAGTAGAGAGGAGTCATCTCGGGAAGATCTGTTGCCGAGCCGCCGCAGATGATGAGAACATCCAGCTTGCCCTTGAAGTCCATGATGGAGTCAACACTGTAGACGCTGACGCCCTCGGTCTTTGTCTTGACGGATGCCGGATCACGTCTCGTGAAGACTGCGCACAGTTTTGTGTCAGGGTTCTGCCTGATCGCTGCTTCGACTCCCTTTGCAAGATTACCATAGCCTAAGATACCAATTTTTATAGTCATAAAACGGCCTCCTCTTAAATGTCAAAATAAACATCCAGATTATATACAATTTCTTTAGTGTGGTAAATAAAAAATAGCTTGCTTTTTATATACACATAACTATAATCTGATTGTTAAGCAATTCTGAAAGAGGTTTACAATATGGGTAAAAGAACATATGATATGGTTTTGTCTGCTATTGGGGCGACGTTGATAGTTATTGGGTCCATGATATCGGTCAATGCATTTGCCGTTCCGTTCACGCTCCAGACAATGGCCATCTTCATTGTGCTCATGAGCATAGGCGGGAAGAGGGGGAGCATATCCATTTTGGTCTATCTGCTCCTTGGAGCCGTGGGAATTCCTGTTTTCGCCGGGTTCAAAGGCGGACCTGCCGTACTGATGGGACCTACGGGCGGATTTCTCATCGGATTCATATTTGTGGGACTCCTCTGGTGGCTTCTTGCTGACAGGCTCATTTCCAAAGCCGGCTCGAAAGCATGGCTCAGGATCGTCCTCAGGATTGTCATGGCTGTCTTCTGCGAGGTGGCGATGTATGCCTTTGGCGTTGTCTGGTTCATGACGGTCTATGCGTCTCAGACAGGCCCCGTAGGTTTATCCTCGGCGCTTACAATGTGCGTTTTTCCGTTCATTATCCCTGACATCGTCAAGATAGCAGTTGCCGCCTCTGCAAGTGAGGCATGTGCCAAAGTCGTCAAAGACTGATAATATTCGTTTTTCTTCTGATATAATAATAGGTCAGGGAGGACTTGATGGACTTATCATTTATCAGAAGAGCGTTCAGATTCGAACTCAAAGACATAATAAGGATCGCAGCAGCTTCTGTGATCGCGGTCGTTGAGTTTATACTCCTTTGTACCAGGTATCCCGAGGCTTGTGCGGGCATCGTGATGTTCCTTATCCTCATAATCCCGACATTCAAGGTATCCGGCAGGTTCAGATTTGTATGCGACCTGATATTCCCGTTCTACTGCGGGCTGTTTATCATGTATTATTTCCAGCTCGGGTGTCTGTACGGACATCCGATGACCGAGGCGCTCTCGTCGTTCTGGGGTTATCTGCTGATACAGAACAGGGTGTTCTATGAGATCATTTTTGTTTATGTGGTCTACTTCGTGTTCAGACTCCTGATGATGTCGCCAAAGGTGGCGATGATAGCGACGCCGGTGCCTTTTTTGCTGATCGCGCTTATTAATTACTACGTGTTCCAGTTCAGGGGACATGAACTCGTATTCCTGGATTTCTTCTCTGTCGGCACAGCTGCAAATGTCATGGGCAGCTACAGCTATCCGCTGTTCGTCCCGATCGTGTTCATGGTGTTGCCGTATGTGCTGTTCATCATGCCTTTCATTAATATGGAGATGGAGAAGAGCAAGGTTCACGCGGCGGTAAGGGAAGCCGTATTTGCGGCTGTGTCAGCGCTTTGCGTATTCCTGAGCATGCTGTCTGCCAAGTCTTGGTTTGCTGACGGTAACCATATCTTCAGGGAGTGGGGGGACATGATGTCCGTCGCCAACGGCTATTACATGTCATTTGTACAGTCTATTAAGGCGGTGATAATAACTCCTCCTGACGGATATTCTGCCGATGCGCTGAACAATTATCTTAATGAACAGGGCTACGGTAAAGTTGAGCCTCTGGCATCATCAGGAGATACGGCTAATATCATTGTCATAATGAACGAATCGTATTCGGATCTGAGTATTTATGAGGATATCACAGGCAAGACAAAGAACCCGGATCCTTACTGGGACAGCCTTAAGGAGAATACCATTCACGGTTATGCGATGTCATCGGTATTCGGCGGCAATACCGCTAACTCCGAGTTCGAATTCCTGACGGGACTGTCAATGGCAAATCTTCCTACAGGTTCGATCGCGTATCACTCATATATCAAGGATAATATGTATTCGGCCGTTCGAGCGCTCAATGACTCCGGGTATGATTCCCTGGTAATGCACCCGTATTTCAAGGACGGCTGGAACAGGCTGGAGGTGTACCCGAGGCTCGGGTTCAGGAAGATGATGTTCATCGATGATTTCAAGTTCACCAACGATGATCTCATTTGCGGCAAAGTGACTGACAGATGCGCGTATGAGAATATGTTGAGCATCCTTGATGAACATGACAAGTCAAGTGATACCAAGACTTTTACATATATGATTACCATTCAGAACCACGGCGGATATTATTTCGACGATTATGAGCCTGATACGTATTCAACGGTGTTTGACGAGTACAATAACAAGTGCTACAACACGTTTATGACATTAACGAATGAGAGTGACAAGGCGCTTGAGATGCTTCTTACCGAGCTGAAGAAGAAGGATGAGAAGTATGTTGTGCTCGTCTTCGGCGATCATCAGCCCGAGCTGGCGCTGACGGATGCATCAGACTTCATGGCCGGCGGCAGGGCCTGGGTCGTGCCTTATATAATCTGGACTAACTTTGACATGACCGAAGAGCAGATGAACGGCCTTAAGCCCAAGGGAGGCGTGACGAGCTTTAACTACCTGGCAGGCGACGTAATGAGGGCTGCGGGCTTTGAGCTTAATTCATATTTCGCCTCGATCGAGAGTGTCCGTGAGGAGCTCCCCTCGATCAGCAGTTCCGGTTACTACCTGAAGGACGGGAGCGCGAGAAGCAGGGAATCCGGGCTCCCGGACGGTGTGGCAGGCGACAGGATGAGGTATTATATGTACCTTCAGTACAATATATTGTTTGATGATAACAACAGTTCACTATTTACAAATTATGTGTATAATTAACACGTATTTTGGAAAACTATAATTGAGGTGTATATATGCAATTCAGTATTAAGCCGGGCGTGAAGGGTATTCCGCGAATAGCAGTAGCCTTTATTCTAGCCCTGATACCAAGTATCTTCTCGGTAACGCGTCTCTACGATGCTTTGTTCTGGTATGTAGGATTATTCCTTCTGACATTTGTTACATTGAAGGGCAGAGAGGACGGCAAGGGCAAATGGACCTGGTTCGTCTTTGAAGCGGTACTCCCCGTGTTCGTCGCCGCATTTACGATCTACTTCATGCAGTACGTCAATCTGGTCGATCACAACAAGATGTCCGCTACTGATTCCAGGCTGCTCTACTCGGTCATGTACAGCGCCGAGAAGATCCGTTTCCTCTATGAGATGCCTGTTATTGTGGGAGTTTATTTCTTCCTGCGTATGTGCACGGTATCAAGAAGGTTTGCTGCCGCTTTCACGCCGCTGCCGTTCCTTTTTATCGGTGTCGTGAACTATGTTGTCTATCACGCCAGGGGTCATGAGATTCTTGCCAGCGACATCTATTCTATTAAGACAGCTTTGAATGTTGCATCGACTTACAAGATATCGCTTCTTTATCCGCTTCTGTTTGTTGCATTGCCGTATGCACTTTATTTTATAGTCTGTCTGAGGATCAAGAACGAGCCCAAGATTCTGCCGTGGTTTGCCAAGATCGCCATTTCTCTGGTGCTCTGTGTAGGCTCAGAGGTCGCTTTCGTGTATCTCGTTGATGACTGGAGCAAGACAAATGCCCCCCAGGGCTGGAATGATAAGGGCTCCATCTACAACGGTCTCCTTATGAATATTGCTCTGTCAGCTCACTCGCTGCACCAGAAGGTGCCTGAAGGATACACGGACAGCTACGTTGATGATCTGGCAGCTCAGCTTAATATCGATCCGAATTACCCGGGTAAGGTTACCGAAGACTCGGCGAACGTCATCGTAATTCTGAGCGAGTCATACATGCAGCTCAAGGATTACCTGCCGATGATGGGTGTCTACAAAGATCCCGCGCCTTACTGGAACGGGCTTAAGGAGAATACGATCCACGGCTATGCTACAGCCTCCGTATACGGCGGCAATACGCCTAACTCCGAGTTCGAGTTTTTCACGGGAATTACAACAGGATTTATGCCTACGGGTTCCATTCCGTACACGATGTTCCTTAAGAAAGACACATATTCGCTCGTTTGGGCGCTGGATAATCTCGGATATAAGTCAACGGCAATGCACTGCTATCTGTCTTCCGGCTGGCAGCGTCCCAGAGTATATCCGCTCCTCGGCTTCCAGAATATGATGTTCATTGATGACTTTGAGAAGACGGATGCCGATTACTTCAGGAACTATCTGTCTGACCAGAAGGCATATGAGAATCTTGTTAAGGTTGCTACATCAGGTAACGGCCAGAAGACACTGACTTTCCTTGCCACGATGCAGAATCACGGCGGGTATCAGGATGCTTTCGATAACTTCCCCGTAACACAGTATGTAACGCGTTCGTTCACGGGCGACCTGTTCCCGGTCAACAACTACATCAACCTTGTTATGGAATCTGATAAGGCTCTGAAATGGCTCCTTGAGACATTGAGCAAGGAAGAGGAGAAGTACTGCGTTGTTATCTTCGGCGACCATCAGCCTCAGATAAGCGGATTCACGAATAACATGGCTCCCGGAAAGAATTCAAGCTGGTGTGTTCCTTATATCATCTGGACGAACTATGAGATGGATCAGGATCTCTACAATAACCAGTTTGATGGCAAGGGCTACAAGTATACATCACTTAACTATCTTGCACTTGACGTTATGAAAGCGGCAAATATCGATATGCCTGCATATTTCCAGCTTATCGACAGCACAAGGGGAGAGGTTCCCTGCATCAATGCCACGGGTTATTATTCTACGGCACTCGGCAAGTTCCTCACGATAGATAATGTTCAGGATCCGGCTGACGAGCAGGCTCTGTCAACGATCCGCAAGCTGCAGTATTCGTTCATCTTCGATGATAAGACAAACGGATTTGAGAATGCGCTTAAGAATACGATAGATAACGTCAAGAACAGCAGGTAATCCCGCACATTAAGGAGGTCTCTTATGGCAGTTAAGATCATCACGATAAGCAGAATGTTCGGAAGCGGCGGAAGGACTGTCGGCAAACGTCTTGCCGAGGAGCTGGATTTCGAGTATTTCGACAGGGAGATAATCGACAGGATTGCGGGGGAAACGGGGTTCTCCAAAGATTATGTAGCTGCAAACAGTGAATATGCGCCCGGCAAGTCTATCTTCTCGTACAGTTTTGAAGCTGCGGCAACGCCCGGTGTGATGAATGGCATGACGACTGCCGATTACCTTTATTCGGTTCAGCGCAAGAAGGTGCTTGAGATTGCCAATTCGGGCCATAACTGCATTATCGTAGGACGCTGTGCCGACTATATCTTAAAGGAATATGACAGTGTGCTCAACGTGTTCATCTATGCGGATCTCGAGTTCCGCAAGAAGAGGATTGTCGAGACGTATGGCGAGAGTGACACCAAGCCTGAGAAGCGCGTTATCGATAAGGACAAGAAGAGAGCGGCAAACTACAAGCATTTCACGGACCGCGAGTGGGGTAAGGCAGGCAACTACGATATCTGCCTTAACAGTGGCTATCTCGGCATTGATAAGTGTGTTGAGATCATCAAAGATATTGTAATAAGCAAGTAAGCCGTATATAATTACGGCACATGGGGCATTAGCTCAGCTGGGAGAGCGCTACGCTGGCAGCGTAGAGGTCACGGGTTCGAGCCCCGTATGCTCCACAGAGAGTCCGCAGATACTTGTTATGGTGTCTGCGGACTTTGTTGTTATAATAACTTGTCAAATGTAACAAATTAACCCTGTATTCTTTTGCTTACTTGTCAAATATGATAAGTTATATTATCATAATAATGGAGGTGAATTAACATGGAAATCAGTGCGCTCTCAGATGCTGGTATTGTTAAAGAGATTGGCAACAGGATCAAGAATTACCGTATATCTCTCAATATCACTCAAGAAAAACTGTCATCTCTGTCGATGGTTTCCGTCAGTACGATAGTCCGGTTGGAACGAGGTGAGGATGTCAGTTTTCTTAAGTTGATCAAGATTTTGGAAGCGTTAAACTTAAGTGATAATCTGGAAGCCTTAATCCCTGATGTTACCGTCCAACCTATACATGTTGTTGATGTTCGTAAGCGTGCAACAAGTTCAAGGTATAAACAGCGTAAGAATACAAACTGGAAGTGGGGTGACGAACTATGATTCATTCTGTTGAGGTAAGCTTATGGGGTTCAAGCATTGGCGTTGCATTTGAACGTAATGGTATTGTCTATTTTCAATATGATCCGTCTTTCGTTGATAGCCAAATAGAGGTATCTCCATTCAACATGCCTTTGTCTAACGCTGTTTACTCTTTCCCTCAGTTGAGGACGATAGATGCTTTCAAAGGTCTTCCTGGTTTGTTGGCTGATTCGTTACCGGATAGGTTTGGTAACGAGATAATCAAACAATGGCTTATTTCGCAAGGTAGAAGCGATACTTCGTTTACGCCGCTTGAGTATTTGTGTTATATCGGTATGAGGGGTATGGGAGCCTTAGAGTATAAACCCTCTAATGGTCCTGTTTTGAATGATGATATCCTTGATATAACAGAGATATCGCAGCTTGCCAATCAGATTGTTCAAAATAAGAGCGGCGTTATTCTTAATGCGGATGATGCTACCAAGGCTCAAATGATCGAGATTGGTTCTTCTGTTGGTGGAGCACGTTCCAAAGCAACCGTTGCCTGGAACAGAAAAACAAAAGAGATCCGTTCCGGTCAGCTCAATATTGGCAAAGATTATGAGTATTGGATCGTTAAATTTGATGATGGTAAAGATCATACTCCTGTCGAATTTGCTTATTATCTAATGGCAAAAGATCTTGAAATAAATATGAAAGAATCGTTCTTGTTAGAAAAGGACGGATTAAGGCACTTTGCCACAAAACGCTTTGACAGAACCGAAAAAGGAAAACTTCATATGCAGACTTTAGGAGCACTTTTGCATCTTGATTATAATATACCTAATCTTTGCAGTTACGAAAGGTATGTTAATGCAGCGAAAAAACTCGGGTGTGAGTACAATGATATAGAGCAGATCTTCAAGAGGATGGTTTTCTCTCATAAAGCTCTAAACTATGATGATCATGTTAAGAACTTTTCTTTTCTCATGAATAAAGATGGTAAATGGCAATTATCCCCCGCGTATGATCTAACTTATGCGTATGTTCCCAATAACCGATGGATCTCAAGACATCAGATGAGTATTAACGGAAAAACGGAAGATATAACTGATGGTGATCTGCTGTTGTTTGGTGCCGGAATAGGTATTCCTCGTTTGAAGTGCAAAGAGATTGTTGAGAAGACGAGAAGTGTTGTTTGTGAGTGGAGAAAATATGCCCGCATCGCTGGTGTTGGTGAAGAGAAAACAGAACAGATCATGAAAGAAATCCTAGCTCAAGACAAGAAGAACCGTTTCTTTCTAGATCAATCAAGAGGAGTTCAAAACAAAAGAATGAAACTGGACGTTATTATAGCTAATACCCAAAAACGCCATGGGACACAACAGAACACCTCTATTCCTGATAAGAACAGAAACGGCTCCGGCGATGATGCTCGTTAATAATAATGGTCTGCCTTATCGTGTAGCCTGACAATGTGACTCGTTCTTTATATCTAAGGGGTTCGAGATTGTATCCGTTTGGTTGTATAAAATCCCGTTCAAGCAAGATTTTATGGGGTTCGAGTTTTGTTGCATTTGCTCCACCAGGAAGCCCGCAAAGCCAGTAGATATGGCGTTGTGGGCTTTTTTGACGTTTTCTGAATTGTTCTGAAAGATAGTGTATAATCATTAGTATGAGGTGTCACATATGAATAGATCATTTACGAGAGAAGAAAACAGAGTTGCTTTAGCGAAGGCAATTGCTTCGAATGCTGTAGAAGGTATCATTGTTGATGCCGATGTTGCACTAATGTGTGAAAAACTGTTGAATAACGAGATCTCATGGCCAGAATATCTTAATTATGCAAAGAGTAAATATATGAGGACAGATTAATGGGATATACCGTTTGCTCCACATACCGCCCACATACGCCATTCTAAGTGTTTGCGTTCCTTGAATTGCGCGAAAGTACTGAAATATCCGTAATATTGTGTTATAATTGGTGCAGAGGTGTTCAAATGAAATACTTAAAGTGCTTTCAAGAAAAAAAGGTGTTTACTTCGAATTATGTTGTACAGTTGGTTGGTTGTGAAAATACTGCCAAGAGTATATTGTATGACTATAAAAAGAATAATTACATAGATAGTGTTCATCGTGGGTTGTATGTTGCGTTAGATCTTGTTACGGGGAATCCTATTGCAAATCGTTATGAAATAGGAAGTGCTATCAATGAAGATGCATACATTTCGTTCCATTCTGCTCTTGAATACTATGGTTTATCAAATCAAGTTTTTAATGCTGTCAAGGTTTCTACTAAACAACGTTTTAATGCTTTTGAGTATGATTATGTTTCGTATGAACGAACTAACATTAACATTCAATCCGGAATTATAACCCCGTTGCGAACTCCTTTAGTACGTGTTACTGATGTTGAAAGAACTATTGTTGATTGTTTTCATGATATTGATCGTGCAGGGGGACTTGACGAATTGATGGAAGCTTTACATCTCGTTTTTTCTGTTGATGAACAAAAGCTTTTTAGCTATCTTTCGGAGTATAATCAGATTTTCCTTTGGCAAAAGATTGGTTATATTATGAGTTTGTTAAAAGATAAAATAGGGATAAGCAATGATTTTTTGAGTTTGTGTAAGAGTAAGATTCATGATAAAAAACAATATCTTGTTTGGAACACAGAGTTAAAATATGAACCGGACTGGAAGCTTTATGTGCCCAGAAACATGGACTCATTAATATTTGATGGGGAGATTGTAAATGTTTAGTATTGATAAGAACCTGTTAGCACTCAAGGCAGCACAGACCGGATTTAATCGTGATACACTAGAAAAGGTTTATCGCTTGCCTCTTCTCCGTAGTGGAAGCGCATAGATTCAATATAGTTGAGAGCCTTGCTGTATTGTGCATCCATCGTCTGACAATATTCTGCCTCTTCCTTCTCATTGGTGTAGCAGCAAACAGAAAAAGTTTCCTTGTGTACATCCATACCTACAAAAACCGTGCTATACTTCATATGTGACCTCCATTTGTATGCGGTAACTCCCATCACCACATGTTTTTCTAACGATTTGTAGTATATGGGTAAATCCACGAACCTACAAATCGGCGGTCATTACATATTGTCTAAGGAATATGAAGATGCCTTAGGTTTTAATGGATATGGAGATAGTGATGCTATGCATCGATCATTAAGTATGTATAATCAGAATGTATCAAGTGCTGATGCCGAAATTCGAGCTGAAAAGGACTAATAAAGACTTAATTGCTGATTAAACCAATCTGCCAGCCGTCCCTGTGACGGCTGTTTTTTTAGGCAATTATTCTTTTACATGGCAAAAACGCTGATATCCTACGGCTATCAGTTACTGCTGTGCATTGACTTGCACAGCAGTAATGATCCTTAATAATCTTTTGCTTGTGGAGGACCTTCATATGAAGAGTAGAAATGTTCTGTGTGCGTTTCTAAGCGTAGCTATGATCTTAAGTATTGCGGGATGCAGTAAATCAGGTGATGAAAAACGTAATGAACGGGATAGAGATCGTGATGAAGAACGTGAAGAGAGCGTCGAGACGACAGAGGAACCTGAAATCACTGAACCTGATGCAGGGACAGCATATGAAATATCCGGTTATACGCTTCCTTTTATGGAAGGTCGGGCATGGTGCGGCTATACTGACGGTAACGCGAAATATACGGCGCTGATAGATACTTCAGGTAATGCACTGTTTACCATACAAGGTGATAGTTATGATATAAACCCGGGAAAGATCATAGATGGTGTAACCTATATTAATATCAACAATGACAGTGGCAGTGCAGGCGATGTTAAAAACGGATATATCATTCTCGATACGAACGGTAACAAGCTTTATTCCTATGAAGATAACGGTTCATCTGAAGAACATCAAAAGATAATAGGTCAGTATAAGGACAGATTTGTGGTTGAGAAACACTTCAGTTCTTTTGATAAAGCGGGTTATTCCTATTTTGTAATCGACAAAAACGGCAGTGTTGTATTGAATGAATATGTTGAGGAGAGTCAGATTCATTGCGAACCGGCAATCGTCGACGGGAAGATGGTATTCTATAAAGCCGAATATGATGATACGTTTTCGATCGACATTATCACAGGAGAAACAAATCATTTTGATGGCTCGGGATATAGCTTTTGGGTTAACCTTGATTTTTCGTGTGAGCAATCGCTTCAGTTTAATGGAGACCGTATCATGAAGGTTTACTATTCGCTCCATCACGAGGATTATACCGTGCCTAAGTTTTCCGACGGTGTTTCAATAGTGCATGGCTGGAGCTCCGGGGATTATTGTGTATATCAGTTAACCGGTGTGGATTGGAATACATACTTTGTTCTGTGTGATAAGGCTGGTAATCAGCTGAATAAACCGGTACAGGCCAGTGCTTTTTATTGGATCGTTAACGGATACGTATCGTTATATGATAATAATAGCAATAGCTATATTTTCATCGATCCTAAGGGTAATATTCTCAGATCATACGAAGACTATGTTAATCTTCCCGCTGATCTGACCGATCCGCGTTATAACAACTGGATTGTTGGAGAAGGGTTCTTAAATCTCAGTATTATTGAGTCTGGTCAGAAGAGATCCGGTTATATCAGTCTTGACGGGAAAACTGTCATCAATACTGTCAATGTGCCGGGCAAATGATCAGTATCTTAAATTAAAGAATAACACTTATGGGGCTGTCTCAAAAGTCAATGAGACAGCCCCTATCTATTTGCAAAAGAAAATGGGTCCCGAAGGGCCCATTTATTGTTAGAATAATTTTGTGAAACCTATTCT
>Ga0310691_10001271_pt1 | contig 39317 bp, 40 predicted proteins | sample 176DNAGHGlowgp2_FD_203887 | JGI IMG/M metagenome (GOLD analysis project Ga0310691, IMG submission 203887) | Sheep rumen microbial communities from Palmerston North, Manawatu-Wanganui, New Zealand - 1766 DNA GHGlow gp2 (v2) (version 2) | ecosystem: Host-associated > Mammals > Digestive system >... | reverse complement strand
GGTTAGCGGAAGCTGATTCGGAAATATGTCACTATAAGACAGGTTTTGTTTACAGGTGGCAAAAGGTTCTGCCTTCACATACCGTAGCTGACATCATAGATGCTATGAGTACTGACATTATTGAAATCTTGAATCAGAAAAGGATATGAACAAATTTAGCAGAGATCTGACATTAGCATTGAATAAAGTGTGCTTCTCACAGGACTTCAAGTTCTTTTTCACATCACGGCACTCTCATTGCCCTGATGGGTTGACTATAGGGGTAGAGGGTGAGAGTAAGGACGACTATCGGCTGTTCCTGACCATCCGCCATTACGGTTATGAAGATTCTTCTAACAGAGGGGTTTCCAAGTATGATGATATGCTGGACTTCTATCCTGGAAAGTTCGATTTCACAGAGGATCATCTGGAAACTGTGCTCGAGTATTTCAAAACCCGCAAGCCTGAACTGTACGAGAACTATATGGTTGGTGTAACCATCTCACTGGAAGGAGAATAATGGACGTAGAATGGACAATATGAGGCGTTTAGTATCTGTTATTTTCTTGTTCTTCAGTATGTGTTGTTATGCTGAGGATAATATCAGGTATTATGAAACAACCAGTTTCTCATATAAAAAAGTAGTAAATGGGGAATGGACAGACTGGTCTGAATGGGAAGATTCAGGAATGATCATTACACTAAATTTGACAAAAGACATCGTTGAAATATTATCGCCTAAAGCACAGATCTATCACATTACAGAGTATGACGATTTCTATATAGACAAGGACGGTGGTAGAACTGCGAAATTCAGTTTTGTAGATCAAGAAGGATATAAAGGTGTTATAAGGTTGCGTATTGAGAAGAATGGTAATTCTCAAATGTATGTTGAATATGCCAATATAATGTGGGTCTATAATTTAATATGTATCGAATATTGAAGAGACTAAGAACTGGTACGCCTGCGATGCCAAGGGGAGGACGTTGAAGACGATAAACGTCTCTGTTGTTGGCGAGATCGTCGCTGTCACCAATACTGGCATCAAGTCGTAAAGGCAGTTGGATTTTCACATGGAGTAAAGAGGGAAAGAAGATTAGTGCAAGAACGAAGAATTAATAATACCAACGTAAAAATCCAAATTAATTTGGTTTTTCACCCGACTTTTCGTAACTTTGCAGCAAATTATAAACTTAACGGCATGAATAATGAATCATAGACTAATTTTCTCAGGCTTTATCGCAGCCTTGTTGATGTCTTCCTGCGCGCCGAAGCATTATAGTCTGGTGGGTGTGGAGCGCACGAGGATTATCATCGACAGCCGCTATGACCAGAATCCGGATCAGGCGGCAGTCAAGTTCCTGGAACCTTATAAGCGGGTGAACGACAGCATTATGGGACCCATTGTCGGACAGGTGGCGCACAATATGCACCCCCAACGTCCTGAGAGCGATCTCTCGAATCTTCTGGCAGACATTCTCATCTGGGCAGCCAAGGATTACAACGAACAACCTGTATTTGCTGTTTACAATATGGGAGGCATCCGTTCTGACCTTACAAAGGGCGATGTCACCTATGGCGATGTGCTCGACGTAGCGCCTTTCGAGAACAAAATCTGCTTCACGACTCTTTCTGGTGAGAAACTGATGGAAGTGTTCCAACAGATTGCAAAGCGAGGAGGAGAGGGTGTCAGCAAAGGGGTGGAACTCGTCATCAAGATGGATGAAAAGGGTGAGAAAGGTGAACTGCTCTCTGCTAAGCTCCATGGCCAGGAAATAGATCCTCAGGCTGAATACCGCGTGACAACAATCGATTATCTGTTGGAGGGCAACGATGGTGTTCCGTCGCTCCGTGATGGTAAGGATGTGGTGGCTCCGCGAGATGCCAGTAACAATACCCGGTTCCTCATCATGAACTACTTCCGCGACATGCAGGCCAAGGGCATGGTGGTAGACTCGAGAGTGGAAGGAAGGATAAAGGTGATAAAGTGAAACAATTTAGTACTGAAGATATGAATAAATATATAAATAAGGTGGCGAGACTGGCAGTCGTTTTCTCACTTTTTCACCTTCTCGCCTTTTCACCTTTGGAAACAGGGGCAAAGAAGCACAAACAGTTGGTGATTCTGCATACTAATGATACCCATTCGACGATCATGCCGCTCAATCCGAATATTGATAATCGGGACTTGGCGGGGAGGGGTGGATTCCTTCGGCGTGTGAATATGATTAAGGAGCAGCGGAATCTGCATCCCGGTCTGCTTCTCATAGACAGCGGCGATTTCTCGCAGGGCTCCGGTTACTATACGCTTTTCAAAGGTGAGGTGGAGATTGGACTGATGAACCAGATGGGCTATGATGCCGTCACCATCGGAAATCATGAGTTTGATTTTGGCATGGAGAATATGGCCAAACTTTTCCGGATGGCAGATTTCCCCGTCGTCTGTTCCAACTACGACTGTACAGGTACGGTGCTCGAAGGGTTGGTTAAGCCTTATGTCACCCTTAAGCGCGAGGGTGTGAAAATTGGGCTTTTCGCATTGGCACCACCATTGAAGGGCCTGGTGTTCGACGGCAACTGCGAGGGTATTACCTATCTGGATCCTGCAGAGACTGCCCAGAAGTACATCGACATCCTGCGTAAACAAGAGAAGTGCGACCTTGTCATTTGCATCTCGCACCTCGGTTGGGAGGTGTCGGTGTATCCTGATGAGAAGTTCCTGAGCCTCACTGATGGCTGTGATCTCGTTTTGGGCGGACATACCCATACCTATATGCCGGAGCTGAAGTATACACCGGATAAGAACGGAAAGATGATACCCGTAGACCAAAACGGTAAGCACGGGGCTTTTGTGGGGAAGCTAATCCTGAACCTGGAGAAATAGTTGTTTTGTTTACAGTTTACGGTTTGCAGTTTACAGATGATAACCTGGCAAGCCACATTTGTGTCTATAGAAAGAATTCACTTTCTGTCTATAGAAGTAATCATCTGTAAACCGTAAACTGTAAACCGTAAACTGTAAACCGTAAACTGTAAACCGTAAACTGTAAACTGTAAACCGTAAACTGTAAACCGTAAACTGTAAACTGTAAACCGTAAACCGTAAACTGTAAACCGTAAACTACTCAAAGTAGAACGTCAGCACAACCATTTTGCTGACCCCACGGCTGACGGCATTAGTGTATTTGCGCTGGTTTACGTCTTGTAGATCGTTGGCATGGTCGTGGTCAAGGGCATCACGGAGGCTGAAGCAGAACTTCAGTTCGGGAATGAGCTTGAAGAACGGAAGGTAGAAGTCGCAACCGAGACCTACCTCAAGGAACAAGTCGGTCTTCTTCAATTGGATATACTCCTGGTTCTTACTTGTCAGGTTCAGTGTGGGATTGACACCAGCCATCATGTACGGACGGTAGTTGTTCCAACGCTCAGCACTGAATTTCAGATCGAAGGGAAGCGAGATGTAAGTGTTCTTCATGTCTTGCCTAGCTTCTAAAGGACGGCCTTCTTGATCTGTTTCTGTCAGGTTACGGAACGTGAGATGCTTGGCTCCGAAGTGCATGGTAGGTGAGAAACGAAGGTTCAGATGCTGCGACAAACGGAGATCTGCCAGCACACCCACGCTAAAGCCAGAATTCCAACGGTCAGCATCACAGACAATTTCTTCCTCATGACTGGTGCCATCCTCTAACGTGACAGTCTGGAGTCCCACGTTGTCAAACTCGATATCCTGTAAGTTCATTCCCACGAGGATACCAAAGTGCATGGGACGCAAGTCTATGTAAGGCTTGTTCTGGATCTTGCGCGTCTGGGCTGCCGAGGGCAGTACCAGACAAGCCAGGAGGAGGGTATATATGAACTTGAAGCTTGACATTTCTATTCTTTTTGCTTTTATATAAACGAAAAAATGTCCTTAATATTATATCCGGAATTATTTCGACAATGTATAAATTATAAAAATAGCTACCTAAAAGTTGGTAGATTCAAAATAAAATCGTACCTTTGCATCATCAAACGTGAGTATTAACATTATTAATTACTAAAAAGTTATAGATTATGGCATATGTAATTGGTGACGATTGTATCGCTTGCGGTACCTGTCAGGGTGAGTGCCCCGTAGAGGCAATTTCCGAGGGTGAGAAGTATTCTATCGATCCCGATCTCTGCACCGAGTGCGGAACTTGTGCAAGTGTTTGTCCTTCTGAGGCCATTAGCCTGCCCTGATCAGCGTGTCTGATTAACGAAAGGCAAAGAGGGGATGCTTCGTTCGGAGCGTCCCCTCTATTTGTTTATGGCCGAAAATGTTCAAATTGATGTTTCATTTCTTTGTTTATTATAAAAATTACACTAACTTTGTACCCAAAAACGAGATAATATGATATTACTGAGTTTTGACACGGAAGAGTTTGATGTGCCCAAAGAGCACGGAGTCGGCTTTACATTGGAGGAAGGTATGAAGGTCTCCATTGTGGGTACGAACCGTATCCTCGACTGTCTGAAGGCAAATGACGTGAAAGCCACTTTCTTCTGTACGTCGAATTTTGCAGAAAATGCACCAGAGGTGATGCAGCGTATCATGGACGAAGGCCACGAGGTAGCCTGTCATGGTTGTGACCATTGGCAGCCTCAAGCTTCAGACGTGTTCCGTTCTAAGGAAATCATTGAAAAGCTGACCGGTCTTACCATTAAAGGTTATCGTCAACCCCGCATGTTCCCGGTATCGGATGAAGACATCGAGAAGGCAGGCTATCGTTATAATTCCTCGCTTAATCCGGCGTTCATTCCAGGGCGCTATATGCATCTGACGGCACCTCGCACGTGGTTCATGAGAGGCAAGGTCATGGAGATTCCTGCCTCAGTGACACCGTTGATCCGTTTCCCGCTGTTCTGGCTTTCCTTGCACAACCTCCCCGAGAAACTCTATCACATGATGGTGCGCCGTGTCTTGAGGCACGACGGCTATTTCGTTACTTACTTTCATCCCTGGGAGTTCTTTGAATTGAAGGAGCATCCGGAGTTTAAGATGCCTTTCATCATCAAGAACCATAGTGGTCACCAGATGGTGCAACGTCTTGATACACTTATTAAGATGCTCAAGAAGCGGAATGAGAAATTTGTGACCTATGCAGAATTTGTAGAGGATAATAGTTGATGGGCATCATGAGGAAAAAAGTCACCATATTGTTACCTGCTTTCAATGAAGAGTCTTCTTTTCCCATCATCTGTTCCAACATGGAACAGGTATTGGCAGACAACTCTGAATACGATTGGGAGTTCTTGATGGTTAATGACGGCAGTACAGATAATACATTGCTGCAAATGGAGAGGCTGCGCCAGATCGATCCAGAGCATTATTGTTATATTGATTTGTCTCGCAATTATGGTAAGGAGATTGCGATGATGGCGGGTTTCGATTATGCCACTGGTGATGCTTTGATCATCATGGATGCCGACATGCAGCACCCTATTGACGTTATTCCTGAAATGCTCAAATATTGGGAAGAAGGCTACGATGACGTCTATGCTCAGCGGCAGAGTAGCAAGGAGTCTTTCCTGAAACGCTGGTCATCGCACCTGTACTACAAATTGCTGCAGTCTTTGACAAATGTCCCCATCCAGAAGGATACTGGTGATTTTCGCTTGTTGGACAGGTCCTGCATAGAGGCTTTGCGACAGATGCGGGAATGTGAACGCAATACCAAAGGCATGTTCTCATGGATAGGATTCCATAAGAAAGGGATATGGTATCAGCAGAAAGAGCGCCAAAGTGGTAAATCAAAATGGGGACTTAAGTCTTTGATGAATCTTGCCCTGAACGGAATCACATCTTATACGATAGCTCCTTTGCGTTTAGCGACGATATTCGGATTCTTCGTTTCCATGGTAGCTTTTATTTATCTGATTTATATCATAATTGTTGCCAATATATATGGAGATCCGGTTCAAGGCTTTCCAACGATCATGGTCACCATGCTGTTTCTTAGCGGTGTTCAGCTGATAGGTATTGGAATCATTGGAGAATATCTGGGAAGGGTGTTTAACGAGGTAAAAGACAGACCTGGCTATTTTATTAATTCATATAATGGTGTCCGTCCCCGCAGTACGGATAAAGAAAAAAGAAATGTTTAAGGTGTCCAATGATGTAGGCTGGAATTAGTCCATAGCATGGTAGCAAACGAGGGTGCGTTCATTCAGAACACACCCTCGTCGTAATAGTATATTTGTGTTATTATTTCAGATCACGAATCTGCAGGGCCGGAGCGTAGTCAGGATCGATTGCCAGGATCTTGTTGGCGTACTCCTTAGCCAGAGCCTTGTTCTTGCCATAGAGGAAGGCATTCGACATCAGGTAGTGATAGCTGTACTTCAGCATGGTGTTCTCGCTGTTGTCACGGTCAGCCTTGCCCTCAAGCAGCTCAACAACCTTCTGGTACTCAGGTTTTGCAAGTCCCTTCTCACCAGTCTTGTCAAGCTTGTTGTTCATCGTGGCGCACTGATAGGCAGCGTAGATTTTCTGGATGGGGAATTTCTCACCCATGACGTGATAGGCTTCTACTGCCTTGGCGACAAGTTCTGCCTTGTGAGCCTCGTTGGCATCTGCATACTTGGAGTAGATCTTGGCCAGACCCTCATGGTCGTCAGAATTCAGGTCGGGTTTACAAGCCAGATAGTCCTGATAGTACTTGATGGCATTCTCAAACTGCTGATCCTTCAGATATGAGTCAGATACGCTCTTCAGGATAGCATGACGCTTGATCATGGAGGAGTCGTTCACCAGCTCAAGAGCCTTGTCATACTGTGCATACATGTTCTCCTTGTCCTCCAGAGCCTGATAGATCAGGGCGGTGTAGAAGTGGTCGTACTCAGAGAACTTGGCACTGTCGGTCTCGTTGAAGTACTTGTGGATATAAGCCTTGGCGGCATCATAATTCTTCAGCTCATAGTTTGAGAACATAGCCAGACGGTTGAATGTCGGGTTACGCGGCTCGAGTTTCAGACCTGCCTCAGCGGCTTTGAGGGCATCCTCGAAATGACCTGTGAAGTAGCTGGCACGTACGTACTCGTTAAGGTAGGCCTTGTCGAGTTTCGAGATGTCAGCCTTCTTGTAAGACTCATAGGCATTCTTCTCGTCATTGACGAGCATGTACATATGGCCTGTGAAACCGTCAACATCCTCATTCGGGCAGTTGGCCTTCATGTCCTGAAGCTTCTTGGCTGCCTGACTGGGGCTGATCTTACGATACACCATAGCCCACTTCTTGTAGCCCTCGGGGTTCTTCGGGTCGAAGGTGATGGCCTGATTATAGAAACCGGCTGCTTTACCACCATCAGTACCGTAGGTGGCCTCGATGTCACCTAACAGCAAGTAGGCGGGAGCATACTGATACTTGGGCTTGCCAGCCTCGTTGGCGTAGTTGGCGAACAGAATGGCGTTGGCAGTGTCCTTCTGCTCGTAGAAGGCACGAGCCACCTTGATCAGGGCTGCGGCGTCCTTCTTGTTCTTCTTGTACGCTGTTTTTGCCAACTCGGCTACGTTGGGAGCCTTTGACTTAATTCCCTGAAGGGCTGCATTGAGCTCTTCTTCCTGTGCATTTGCGGTGGCGCTGAAACCTGCCAGCAGCACACCCATTACTAAATATTTAATCGTTTTCATAATTCGCTTGTTTTTAAGTTATACTTCTTGTTAATTGTCTCTCGATATTATGATGTTTGATAATTCAATTCGTTTAATTCTCCCTCTCATTTTTTACTCCTTCTTCACAATGACGTTTCTGACATTCATATTGGCTGAACGGGGCAGAAGTCCTGAGCGCAGGATGATCATCTGGCCTTTGGGCAGCTGGATGAAGTGAGTGAAGGCAGTGGGTATGCCGCTGGGACGAGTATCGTTGAGCAGGGCATAGATGGTACGGCAGAGGGGGTAGTTGCCGTTGTATAGATAATACTGATAGGGTTTCCAGCTGTTGTAGTGCTTGGCACTGTCCATCTTGGAGACACCCATCACGGTAATGTTCTTCTTGAAGGTGACGTTGGTGGTGTCACGTTTGTCGTTGAGCCAATTGCTGCCTATGATGCCAAGGGCATTCTCGTGTTTCTCGACATAGTCGATGACGGCTGCACTGGTCTGTACGGCACCTATGTTCTTGGCATTGAACTGCTGACCTCCGAGGATGGAGTCGACACACCAGCGTACTGTGCTTGAGAGGGGATTGTCGAACACGACGTCAATCTCTCCGAGCTTGTTCTGTGGATAGAGGTCACTCCACTTCACCACTTCTCCCTTCAGCACGCGTGCAAAATCCTTGACGGTGATACAGGTGTCGGGATTGGCATTGTTGACGATGATGGCCAGTCCGTCGTAGGCGATGGGGATGGCCCTGGGTAGGAAGCGGCGGTCCTTGAGGTTCTGACGCTCTTTCTCCGTGAAGTCACGGGTGGTGAAGGCCAGCCACGTCTCTTCGGTCATGAGCTTCTTGACGGCGTCCTGCTCGTTGATGTAGAGTGGGGTAATAGAGTCGAGGGTCTGTGTTGTGAAATAATACAGTTCCTCGTCTAGGATGGGATAGAAGCTCTCATCTGCAGCAAAGATCGATGCAGCCTTCTGATAGGCTTCTTCCTTAGCAGGATTAGGCTTGTTCCCACATGAGAGGAACAAGCCTAATATCAGTGTTAATCCAAATGTTTTCTTGGATGCGTTCATTTCAAATCGGTTACTGAAGCTTGAAGGTCACAGGCACGGTGTACTTCACACGCACGGCTGAACCGTTCTGCTTACCAGGAATCCAGTGAGGCATGGACTTCACCACGCGGGCAGCTTCCTTGTCGAGTGAGGGGTCAACAGACTTGACGACCTTCACATCGGTGATAGAACCGTCGCGCTCTACGACGAAGGTCACGATGACACGACCCTGTACGCCGTTCTCCTCGGCCACAACCGGATACTTGATGTTCTTCGACAGATATTCGAACAGAGCTGAGGGGCCGCCAGGGAACTGGGGCATTTCCTCTACGACGTCGAACACCTTGGTCTCTTCCACCTTCGGGGGCTCGGGTTCTGCGATGACTTCCTTGGCCTTGAGTACCTCACCGGCGGTCTCATCGTTACCCTCTACGTTGAAGGCACCGATGGCGGTGTTGGTCTCCTGCAGTTCGTCCTGAGACTTGATCTCCTGCTCTTCCTTCACTTCCTCGTCCTTCTTGATCTCAGGCACGGTGAAAGCGACAGAGCTCTTGACACGCTCAATCTCGATCTTCTCAACCTCGGGTTCGTCTTTCCTCTCAACCTTTGCCTCTTTCTTCTCAGCCAGGCTCTGGAGCTCTACGTCAGCCTCAATCGCTGCATTCTGTTGAGCGATGTAGTTTTCAATAGAGACCTTTGCAATCACGATGGCTGCGATAGCGGCAAAGATCAGGAACATGGTAATCAGGGCTTTCAGGTTACGTCTACCTGTGTCCTTACGCAATTGATAAGCTCCATAGGCCTGGTTCTTGCCATCGAATACGAGGTCAACCCAGCCATTGTCTATAAGATCTATTTTTGCCATAGTTCTTTCTTACTTTTAGGGGTTAATCACTTGACGCCAGCCTTCTCGATGAGTGCCTTGTCGTCGTCACTCATCTTGTCGACATTGTCAATGACGTACTTATCAATATTGCTGATCAGCATCTCATCAAGAGCTGCCACCATGTTCTCGTATGTAGCAGTGTCGAGAGGACGGATGATGACGGTCATCGTAGGCACCTTCTCACCGTTGGGGAGTTCACCCTTCTTCAGTTTCTTCAGTGCTTCCTGATACTGCTCGTCGGTCATCTTCGAGTTATACTCGTTCTTCTTGGCATCGAGCTCCTTCTTGGCCAGTTTGATCTTGGCCACGGGGTTGACACCTTCCTCTGTCGTGTGCTCGTTCAGGACCTTCTCGATGCCATCCTTACCATAAGTGGTCTGCTTCACGCAAGAGGGGTCGTCATAGTTGGGCAGACCAGCTATGTACCACACCTTGTCGTTAGAACCCAGATAGAGGGTGATGGTGTGAGAAGCCTTCGTCACCTGCTTGTCTTCCTCATTCAGATTCTTCGTGTCGTCGTTCGACGGCATGGTCAGCTGCATAGCCTGCGGCTTGGCCAACGTAGTACAGAGCATGAAGAAGGTAATCAGAAGCATCATCATGTCTACCATCGGCGTGAAGTTCACGCGGGTATCCATTTTCTTCTGCTTGGACATATTCTTTTTTGCCATACTACTAGTCATTTAAACGTTTAACATCGAGATTCGTAATGAGCTGGAAGCGGTTTTCGCTCATGTCCTGAAGTTCCGACATCAACTTCTTGATGGTTCCGTAGGGAGTCTTCGAGTCGCACTTGATGGCGAGCTTGATGTCAGGGTTAGCATCGCGGGCCGCAGTGACCCACTCCTGGAATTCGCTCTTGCCCTTTGAGCCGTCTTTGTTCTCAATACTGTCGAGCGGCAGGCCGAGCTTCTGGACTTCTTCAGCCATCTTCTCCTGTTCGAGAGAGAGGTAGCTGGCGAGCTGAGCCATGCTGGCACCGACCATAGCATCCTCACGGAAATGCTTGATCTGCTCGGCATTCAGCTGGACACCGAACTTGTCGGTCATTTGATCCAGCATAGCCTGCATGTTGTTCTTGTTTTCCGTACCGCAGTAGACGCGTCCCTCTGGTGTTACCAGAATGTTCAGCACGTCCTGCTCCGGAATCTTCAGCTCTGACACCGAGTTAGGCGCGGTGACTGATACTGGTTCTGGTGTCAGGAATGTTGAGGTCAACATGAAGAAACACAGAAGCAGCGTCATCACGTCTGACATGGGCGTCATGTCAATCCAGATGTCTTTTTTCTGTATTTTAATTTTAGCCATACTAAAACTGATTTAGAGAGTTTTAAAATGGACTAAAGATTAAGCCTCGTTGTGGTTAGAATCGTATGTTGCAGCGATTGTGAAACCGATCTCGTCGAGGGCGTATGTCAGCTTGTCGATCTTGTTGGAGAAGAAGTTGTATACAACGGTAGCAACCCAAGAGGTCAAGATACCAGATGCTGTGTTCACAAGAGCCTCAGAAATACCAGCAGACAGAGCCATAGAGTCAGCGCCACCACCAGCAGACAGAGCCTGGAACGATCCGATCATACCGAGCACAGTACCGAACAGAGCGGTCAGGGTACCCAGAGATACGATGGTAGCAACCATAGGCATGTTCATCTGGAGGGTAGGCATCTCGAGCTGAGTAGCCTCTTCGTGAGCCTGAGAGATCTTGGCAATCTTAGCGGCCTTCTTCAGTGTGTCGTCGGTCTCAACAGTCTGGTACATGTTGATAGAAGCCAGAACGACGTTACCTACAGTACCCTGCATCTTGTTGCAGAGATCCTTAGCCTTTGAGAAATCCTGAGCCTTGATGGCAGCCTTCACCTCAGCAGTGAACTTGGCAAGGTTCATCTTACCAGAAGCAGTGCGGATAGCGAAGAAGCGCTCGATGCCGAGGCAGATAACGGTGAAGAGCAGAGTCAGGATCAGACCTACGACGAAACCTCCCTTATACACTGTACCGAGAAGGTTGGCGGGGTGACCAGAGCGATCGCCACCTACGAAGTTGTCGGGGTTACCCATGACGAAATACCATACGCCATAACCTGCAAGAGCGCAAATCACGAGGATAATCCATGCAGCTTTAACACCTTGGAAGCCCGATTTTTTGGCTGGGGCTGCAGCCTTTGTTGCTTGTGCCATAATTGAATGATTTAAATTTTTTAGTTATTAAAAATGAAAGTTTATAAATAGTCTTTTTTAAAATTACCTCGCAAAGATAGCAAATTAAAGTGTTATAGAAAACGAATTAATAACTTTTAACTATGATTTTATCGTTTTATTTCAATTCTACTACTATCTCTTTGATTCGTTTCATCGCTTCGACGATGTTTTCGTCACTTGTCGCATAGCTCATCCGGAAGCAGTTGGGATCTCCAAAAGCATCTCCTCCTACAGTAGCCACATGACCTTTTTCCAATAGGTACATGGCGAAGTCGGTGCTGTTGTTGATAACGGTCTCACCGTCGCTCTTGCCGTAGAAGCTTGAGCACTTCGGGAAGAGGTAGAATGCACCTTCGGGCACGTTGACCTCCAACCCGGGAATTTCTTTTGCCAGGCCGACGATCAGGTCTCGACGGCGCTCAAAGGCCTGTCGCATGTCTTCCACACACTGCTGGTCGCTGATATAGGCGAACTCTGCGGCCTTCTGACTGACGGAGCATGGACCGCTGGTGTACTGTCCTTGCAGTTTGTTACAGCCCTTGACAATCCACTCTGGGGCGGCAATGTATCCGATACGCCAGCCTGTCATGGCATATGCCTTGCTCACACCATTGACGATGATGGCACGATCCTTCATGCCGGGGAACTGGGCAATCGACTCGTGTTTGCCCACGTAGTTGATATGCTCGTAGATCTCGTCTGCCAGCACAAACAGGTCCTCATGGCCCAGGATGACATCCGCCAGGGCCTTCAGCTCTTCCTTGTTGTACACGCTACCCGTAGGATTGCTGGGCGAACAAAGAATCAGCATACGTGTCTTCGGTGTGATGGCTGCCTCCAGCTGCTCAGGCGTCATCTTGAAGTTCTGTTCAAAGCCAGCCTTTACGATGACGGGCTTACCGCCTGCCAGGAGCACCATCTGCGGATAACTGACCCAGTAGGGTGCTGGGATGATCACCTCCTCACCGTCATTGACCAGAGCCATCACAGTGTTGCACACGCTCTGCTTGGCTCCGTTCGACACGAGGATCTCCTCCGGTGTGTAGTGCAAGTGGTTTTCGCGCTCCAGTTTCCTGGCAATAGCCTGGCGAAGGAAGGGGTATCCTGGAACAGGCGAGTACTTCGAATAGTTCTCGTCGATGGCCATCTTGGCCTCCTTCTTGATATGGTCGGGGGTATTGAAATCAGGCTCACCGACGCTCATATTGATCACGTCGATGCCTTGGGCTTTCATTTCAGAACTCTTCTGCGACATTGCCAGCGTGGCAGAGGGTGCCAGACGCTGCAAACGATTGGATAATTGTGCCATTGGTTTGATTTTGGGTGCAAAAATACAAAAAATAGTGAATAGTGAAGAATGAAGAGTGAAGAATTTGCTTCCGCATTATGATTTTTTTATCTTTTTTACATTTATGCCCTTCGTGGCGCAGCCTATTCTTCACTCTTCACTTTTCACTAACGCCCTTCGTGGCGGAAGCAAATTCTTCACTCTTCACTCTTAACTCTTCACTTAAGATGCAGCGTATGTCCCATTCTGTTCTTTTTCGTCTCGAGATAGCGCAGGTTGTAGGGGTTGGGTGTCACCTCGATGGGCACATTCTCAATAATCTCCAGCCCATAAGCCTCGAGTCCCACGCGCTTCACAGGGTTGTTGGTCAGCAGGCGCATCTTGTGGATACCCAGGTGCCTCAGCATCTGTGCCCCACAGCCATAGTCTCGCTCATCGGGCTTGAAGCCCAGGTGTACGTTGGCATCCACGGTGTCAAGTCCTTCTTCCTGCAGTTTGTAGGCGGCTATCTTGTTCATCAGTCCGATGCCTCTTCCCTCCTGTTGCATGTAGATCACCACGCCCTTGCCTTCCTTCTCGATGGTCTGCATGGCCTTGTGTAGCTGTTCGCCGCAGTCGCAACGCTTGCTTCCGAGAATGTCTCCTGTCATGCACGAAGAGTGGACCCTCACCAGCACAGGCTCGTCTTCGTCCCAAGTCCCTTTGATGAGTGCCAGGTGTTCCAGTCCGTTGCTCTTCTGACGGAAGGGCACGAGCCTGAAGTGTCCGTAGTCTGTAGGCATGTCCACCTCCTCACCTACCTCGATGAGCGATTCCTTCCTGAGCCGGTAGGCGATCATGTCCTTGATGCTGATCACCTTCAGGTTCCAGGCTTCAGCGAATGCCAACAGCTCTGGCAGCCGTGCCATGGTTCCGTCTTCATTCATAATCTCCATGAGAGCCCCGGCGGGGTATAGTCCTGCCATGTGGCAGAGGTCGATGGCGGCTTCGGTATGTCCGCTACGCCTGAGCACACCGTTGTCCTGTGCATAGAGTGGACAGATGTGCCCTGGTCTTCCGAAGGTCTCTGGCTTCGAGGCGGGGTCTGCGAGTGCCTTGATGGTCTCAGCCCTGTCGTGTGCCGACACGCCGGTGGTGCAGCCTTCCAGCTTGTCCACAGTGATGGTGAACGGTGTCCCCAGTACCGAAGTGTTGTCCTGCACCTGGTGGGGCAGGTCTAGTTCTTTGCAGCGCTCCAGGGTGATAGGAGCACAGAGCACGCCACGGGCATGCTTGAGCATGAAGTTGACTTTGTCGGCAGTGATCTTCTCTGCGGCGATAATCAGGTCGCCTTCGTTCTCTCTGTCTTCGTCGTCAACGACAATCACGAACTCTCCTTGTCTGAAGTCCTTGACGGCTTCCTCTATCGTGTTAAGTTTCATTTTTCCGGTCATGTCTTATACCTTATTTATAATATATAGTGATAATCTATTCCTACCTTCGGGCCAGTTCTTCTGCCTTTGGAATGATCCGTCCACTGGTATTGCGTATGGTGCGCAGATCCTTGTAGAGCCTGAACCTGAAGCGGAGCATCCTGATATAGAAGAAGAGTCCTACGGGCAACAGCAGTCCTGTCACGACGTTCATCCACTTCTTGCGGAAGGGTCTGGTATGTGAGTGCGTGGCGAGGATGGGGTAGTGGTTCAGCTCTGTCAGGATGAGCCTGTCCTTCGTGTAGCTCAGGTCCTCGATGGTCTCCTCCAGCCGCTCGTTGATCTCCTCTATCTCCTGGTCGTCTCCGGCATGGAAGAACACTTTCACGGGGTTGGGCCAGTGCAGCAGCTTGTGGTTCTCGCTGTATTCGGCAATCTGTCTGTTGATGTCGGCAAGCATGTTGGCATCTGTCTGATAGTCAGGATCCTCGATGATCACTTCCTTCCTGTAGATATGCCGTTTGGTGCGCAGACCCAGCAGTCGTATGATGAGACTCTTGTAGAGATCCATATTGAACACCACCGAGTCCTTGTTGGCCTTGTAGGTGAAGAAGGCTGCGATGGGTGTAAGTGCCACGGTCGAGATGGTCATGCCGAACCACACGGTCCACTGTCCTTCCCTGGCCATTCTGAATCCTGTGTTGTCGAAGATGTAGTAGATGATGAACACCAGTACCGAAACGATGACAGGCACCCCGAGCCCACCCTTTCTGATGATGGCTCCCAATGGGGCACCGATGAAGAAGAAGATGAGACACGAGAGCGAGAGTGTGAACTTCTTGATGGCCTCCAGCTGGTGATGGCGGTAGTAGCGGTGCAGGTTACGTGCATAGTCAGCTTTGATCTCTATGTCGGTCTTGGCCGATTGCACGTTCGACAGGGCATTCTTGATGGCCGACCGTCTCTGCGCAGGTGTCTGTCTCTCATAGAGCGTGTCGTGGTCGATGTTCCCCGCAGCCAGTTCCTTCACGATCTTGACCGAGTCGCTCTCACTGATCGAGGGTGCCCTGAGACTGTACCGCTTGGCATCGAGGTAGAACGAGTAGCCGATACTGTCATTCGTCAGTTTGATCGAGTCTAGGTCGTGCAGTATCTTAGCCAGACTCTTGGCCCTGGCGTCGCCTGATACATCGGCCATGTCTGCCATGTTCAGCCCACTGTCGAAGTCCAGCACGATACGTTTAGTCGAGAAGGTCTCACGGCGATAGGGGATGTTCGCACTGTTCGCCAGGTCCTGCGAACGCATGTTCTCAAACCACTCGCCGCTGTAGAGTGTCAGCAGCAGGTGCTTCTTCTCCTCTGTCGTCTGCATCTTACCCGAGTCAGCGAGGATGATGGCCTGGTCCTCATAGCTGCCAGTCTGCCGGTAGATCATGATGCCGTAGAGCATGCCCGTGTTCAGATCTTTCTTCTGTACGTAGATGTTCGATCCCGGCAGACCGTCGTAGAAGATGCCCTCCGGTATCTCCAGTTCCGGACTCTTGTGCTTCACAGATATCAGCAGCTGGTAGAATGAGAGGTTGGCCCTTGGTCCCACCACGTCCTGGAAATAGTATGAGATGCAGGAGATGATGAGCACGATGACGATTAGGGGCCTGAAGGTCTGCATCAGTGAGATGCCTGCAGCCTTGATGGCTGTCAGTTCCGAGCTTTCACCCAGGTTCCCGAAGGCAATCAGACTCGACAGCAGGATAGCCAGCGGGAAAGCCTGCGGCATCAGCATCAGTCCCATGTACCAGAAGAACTGAGCCATCACCTCCAGCGACAGACCCTTTCCGATCAGCTCATCCACATACCGCCATAGGAACTGCATCATCAGCACGAACTGGCAGATGAAGAACGTTCCGAAAAACAGCAGTCCGAACTGCTTTATAACAAATATGTATAGTTTCTTTATTCCCAACCGTAAACTGTAAACCGTAAACTGTAAACTGTAAACTATAAACTCTAAACTCTAAACTGTAAACTGTAAACTTTCTCTCAGAGTCCACTTGCCCTGTGCAGCCTGTCGAGGTTGCTCTCCCACAGAATCCTCAGCCCGTCCGCATCATCATCCTCCGCAAAGTCTGTGATCAGCAGGTTCAGGTGGTTGGTCAGCTCACTCTTCTCCACACGCATCTCCCAGTAACTGTCGTCATCCTCGTCATCATAATCCCATTTCAGTCGGATATGATCATATCTCACGTACTCTATCAGCTTGGCCTGGCGGATGTCCTGCTCCGTCCAAGGCTCACCCCAGGTGAAGGTGAATACACCATTCTCTTCAGTCACGTGGTCAGCTATCCACCGCTCAAGTCCGTGGGCACTGCTGATCTGTTCCCACACGAGGTTGGGCGACTTCGTGGCCAGGGGATATTCGATGTCAATTCGTTGCTTTCCCATACGCTCAGGGCTGTTAAATGTGTCTGTTTTCTCTGAATTATGGGTACAAAAGTACAAAAAATCTCCGAAATACAAAATATTTTCCCCAAAAAGTTTTGTCAGTTCCCGAAAAAGTTGTACCTTTGCACCCGCTTAACAAGCAGATGGCGGGATAGCTCAGCTGGTTAGAGCGCATGATTCATAATCATGAGGTCGCCGGTTCAATCCCGGCTCCCGCTACCAGAAGAACCGGCAAGTTACGATTTTCGCAACTTGCCGGTTCCTTTTTTCCCTGCTCCAGACACTCCCTGTCACTAGCGAAAAGACGAATTATAACTTTTTTTATTATTATAAAAGAGGTATATGAAAAAAAAGTTGTACCTTTGCACACGATTTTATATCATGACAGGCAGACAATCCTCGGAAGAGACTCTTCATTCAGCAAGTTTCTCAGGACTCCATCAGGTGCGGATGCCATTGGTTAAACAGTTCTAAATGAGTAGATTAGAACGCCATCAGTCCGCCGGAGACCCCTCTGGTCGGACAAGGCGGAGAAGTATATATGCACGAACAGACAGACAAGAATCCGGCCTCCAATAGGCAGTGGCATGTCATGCGACATCTCAGTCCACAGCAGATTGAGACCATGCTGCATCGGGAAAGGAGGGGAGACCTCCAGCCCAATGCAGAGCCCTTCGACTATTTTGTGCCCTACCTCTATATGCGCCCCGACTCTACCGACGAGGTGCGCGAGCTCTTCCACCACTTTGTGTTCATTAGTGCCTCCCCAGAGCGTTTGCGTTCCATCGTCGAGTCTGAGTGGAACGTCCGTGCACGCCTCCATCTGCGCTACTACCGGGATCGCAGCGGAAACGCTATTACCATCAGCGAAGAAGAGTACCGGCAGTTACGAGCCACCATCCTGAACCGGCAGTTGAAAGTGTTCTTCGGCAAACCCGTAGAGCCCCTTGGCGAGATGGCCGTAGGCGACCGTGTCACCCTGTTGATCGACGACTGGCGGGGCCGTCAGGGCAAGATCGAGCGCATCAGGCTGAAGAAAGGCCGTGTGGCGATGACAGTGGCGGTGAATATCCTGGGACGCACGAAGAGCGTGAACTTCGAGGACCTCCACGATGGCGACGTCATCTTCTCCGACCACGATACCGAACAGTTGCTCACAGGCAGTCTCATCAGCAATATCGAAGCCCCGATAGCCACCATCCTCGAGCATTACTTCCGCAAGGACAATGCCTCCCTGATGCGTCGCGACTTCCCCCTCCTGAACCGTTACTTCTCCTATGCCAGCATTCAGATCGACGATCAGGACGACCTCCGGCGCTTCACCTCCCTGATGTTCATGTGTGCCGTGATGCTCAACGAGCCAGCGTTCGTAGAGCGCTATCAGCCCCTCCTCTCCGAGTGGCTGGGCACCTCAGCCTCTCCTGGCACAGATGCCGATGCATACATCATGCTGGCCCTCTTTGTCGCCACCCGCAACCCCCGTTATCGTGATGCTGTGAAGTCCTATCGCAAGACCCATCCCGACTGTTCACCCATCATTGGCACCTTCATCAACAAAATCCGAGATGTCCCCACCCGTCGTGAGAAATAAGATATATGAGACTATATCCGTTCCTATTCGAACCCAATCTGCACACCGTGGTGTGGGGAGGTCATCAGCTGAGACCCTATAAAGGGTTGGAAGCCACCGACGAGCCTATCGGAGAGAGCTGGGAGGTAAGCGCAGTTCCTGGCAGCATAAGCGTCATCTCCAATGGCGCCTTGTCAGGTCGCGACATCGCCTCAGTCATTGCAGGCCATCCAGAGGAGATATTAGGCAGGGCCACAAGCGAGAAGTATCATGGACAACTGCCATTGCTGGTGAAGTTCATCGATGCCAAGCGCGACCTGAGCATCCAGGTGCATCCCAACGATGAGATGGCACAGCGCGAGCATGGCAAGATGGGAAAATCCGAGATGTGGTATGTCATCAAGGCAGACGAAGGCGCCCATCTCTATGCCGGCTTCAAACAGGCGATCACCCCCTACGAATACCAGAAGAGGGTAGAAGACGGCTCTATAACAGAAGTCCTGGCCGATCACACAGTGAAAGCAGGCGATGTGTTCTATCTTCCAGCAGGCCGAGTCCACGCCATCTGTGGAGGCATCCTGCTGGCCGAAGTGCAGCAGTCGTCCGATGTGACCTACCGTATCTATGACTACAATCGTCCAGGCATCGACGGCAAGCCCCGTGAGTTGCATACAGAGCTCGCAGCCAAGGCCCTTGACTACCATGTGGAAGAAAACTATCGTACGGAATACACAGAAGATCTTAACAGAGCGATTCAGATCGTAGATACCCCCTATTTCGATGTGCGAGTGATGGATATATCCCGACCCTTTCATCGTGATTTGCGCAAATATGACAGTTTCATCATCACCATGTGCATAGAAGGTGATTGCGAGCTCCGGGTTAGAAGCACCGGCGATGTAGTGAAGCTCAGGCAAGGTTCAAGTGCGTTGATTCCAGCCCTTATTGCAGACTATGATGTGATCCCCGTCCATCAAAGCACCCTCATCCTCGATGCCTTCATCGACAATATGGACAGGACAGTCGCCGCCCAACTCTCCAGATTCATGCACATGGTAAAGCAGTGATCATTCAGCGCCAGCCGATAAAAAGACATCGCGTGTCCCGCGATACCAAAACGGAAGGAAATCGTCGGTTTCCGCGATTTCCTGTGTTAAGTCTCTCACCATGTGGGGAGGACTGATGGAGCAGTGAGAGCAATGCAAGTTCGCTTGGACATTGCCGAGTCGCGACAGAAGTCGACAAAGTCAGATTTAGAGAGGGGTAGGAACCCTCCTTAGGGCACGAGAGAAATATGACAGAGAAATCAATAATTAGAATCGGATATGAAGAGAATTATCATACGAGACCTTGGACCAATAGCTGATGCTGATATCTTTCTTAAGGATGTTAACGTTGTTATTGGTGAGCAAAGCATTGGTAAAAGTTGTGTTCTAAAAGTGTCTTGTTTTTGTACATGGGTAGAGAAACGCATAGTGATAGAACAGAACGCACGAAGCTTTGAGAAGAAGGATGTTTTTATTGAAGAGCTGGAAAACTTCCATCGTCTGAATGGATATGTCCATGAGAATACATATATTGGATATGAATCGGATTATATGAAATTCTCTTATGACAAAGAACACGGATTTTCTTTTGAATGGAAGGAGAACAGGTGGGAGTATAAACGACCCAAGGTGAGCTATATTCCTGCGGAAAGGAATTTAGTGGCGGTTATTCCGAACTGGTTTGAGGTGAAGTCCGTTGCTGATAATATCCAAGATTTTATGGCCGACTGGTCCGATGCAAGAAAATCTATTGAAAATGACAAAGAGATCCTTAATCTTGACGTGGCATACCATTATGACGAAGGTAATGACATGGATTATGTTAAGATGAAGGATGGGCGTTTCCTTCCTTTTTCGAATGTCTCAAGTGGTCTACAATCGTTGATACCCCTATATGTACATTTAGTTAATATTACCAGTAAAAAGTATAGGGAGCGAGAAGACAACTCGGTGAAGCATAAGTCGGAAATTGAAAAGTTGGTAAACTCACTGGTTGAATTTTATGGTAAGAACGTAGGTGAGGCTTTTATAAAGAATCCAAAGTATGGAACAATTAATCAAGAAACTGGTCTGGAGAAGGAGTACATACCCAACCCAGAAATGAATAAATGGTTAATGAGAATGTTCCTTAATATATCAAGAAGCCATCATTGTGAAGTTTTTCTAGAAGAGCCTGAAGAGAATCTATTTCCTCCGACGCAACAAATACTGATGAAGTCGCTTCTAAGATTTGTTAAGTCAGAGAAAGGGAATACGCTCTTTGTCTCAACCCATAGCCCTTATATTTTGGACATTTTATTGGAAAGAGAAGATTACGATTTTGGTTTGTTTTACATTAGATCATCAGAGAATGGATCAATCGTAAAGTCTGCAACAGAGACAGATGTGCAGGATATGTTTGAAGGTGGAGTTGATGCATTCTTTAATATAGAAAGACTGGGTGATGAAGTATAACGACATTATGCCAGAGTGCTTTATTGATACAACACTTGTGGGATCGTTGCTTGATGCTAATGTAAGCCATAAACATAGCTGCAATGAGGTGGCTAGGGAAATGGAAAAGGGAAAATATAAAGATGCATTTGCCGTTGGTATAATTGACAATGATAAAAGAAAACTTTCTTATATAGAGGGTTTTGAAAAGATCGGTCAAACTGATAATCTGACATTCCTGAAACATAGAAATAAGCATCAGTATGTAATAAAAGTTGGGAAGGAACACAAGGCTATGGAGACCTTCATCAAAGCAAATGTTGAGGCTATTGGAATGAGGATGGAGGATTTCGGCCTGCCATCTGACATTTCAAAACTGATAGAACAAACAAAAGATAGTGTTTCCACTTTGAAAGATCCCAGAATACTGAAATTGTGCAAGACAATGCGCCAGTCTCCAGAAGTGGCAAAGCTTCAAAACGTGCTTGAATATCTTGCTACATACAAGTATAATGCCGACATAGAAGCAATTAAAAAGATGATTAGAGAGTGAAATATGAACCAACAAGAGAACCTTGCTGTTTATTTCGCTGAGATGCTGGCAAAGCAGAATGCTACACCAGAGGAAAAGAAAATACAGGCACTTATTAAGGCCGCTTTATATGGCGATAACCTTATCACGTTTATAGACGAGGTGTCCAAGGCTTTTAATGGCTGTGGAAAGGTAAAGGTTGATACAGTCAAAGGAGTAACAGAGTATTTCAAGGCAAATAGTGAAGTTCAAATACGAAAAGCTGACTGTTCTGAAGAAAAGAAAGAGCGTTTAATCAATGAAGCATCCAATCGCATATTACAAGGTGAAGTTTGGATGCTTGGAGCACTTGCGCATTTGGGATACTTTCAAAGAATAATACTCTCAAAATTGAGAAAACAACTCGATTATTGTAATAAATGACACAACTATCCGATCAAGACCGCAAGGCCCAGATGGCCGATATGAAATCTTTCGACGAGCAGATGCCCTGTGTAGGCATTTTCTGGTACGATATGGAAACGAAATCCTTCTTTGGGGTGCGCAAACAAGAAGTCACCCCCAAGATGGTAGAGGAGGCCGCAGAAAAGGGCATTCCTTTTATCAACTATCCCCATCTACATCGACAAGTGTGGACAAAAGAGTATTTCCGTGCTCAAGCCAGGAACGAGGAAAGCAAGTTCACTGGCGACTATACCCAAGTGCCTCGTGGTCGTGTCGCTTGGAATGTCAACAAGTTCATAGTCCTCGTAGGTCGTTGGGCAGAACCTATTCAGAAAGAACTCGCAGTCCTCATAGAGCAAGAGTTCTCCCTTCCATATTTCGAGTTCGTCTATGACTACAACAAGAAAGCATGCAGCCGGGCGATGTCCGCACAAATGACTACACCGAGGAAGGAGCTAAGAAAAGCTTCGAATTCGTTCTCAAAGACTATCTCGATTATGCTGTTGAGAATGGTACATTGGAACAAGACCTGATGAATCATGGCTGGCTATACAAGGCCAATTGTAATTAAATAAATAGAAAAATCCGTGTAAAATACGATAAGTTTCAGAAACTTTTTGTATCTTTGTCCCAAATCAAAAAATTGGAATATGAACAAGAAGTCAGTATTGAATCGCCTCTCGTCATTGAAGGCTCCCCTAATGGCAGTGGGAGTTTCGCAGTTGGGCTTGTTTGGCTCGACAGTACGCGGTGAGAACACCCATAAGAGCGATATTGACATCCTCATTGACTTCAATGCCGACCAAGAGACATACTTGAATTTCATCGATGCGTGTAGCATACTTCAGTCAGCCTTTGGTAAGGCCAAACTGGATGTTGTCACAAAGAAGGGACTAAGCCCTTATATCGGTGAGACTATCCTTAAAGAAGTTGAATATGTATAAATCTTACGTTCCATATCTTCAGCACATTCTTGACGAGTGCCTTTATGTGCGTTCTGTCATAAAAGACGATATGCAGAAAGAAGAGTTCCTGCGTGATGAGACGCTGAAGAGGGCTGTTACCCGTAGCCTCTCCATCATTGGTGAGGCCACAAAGAAGATACCTGCTGATGTAAAGTATGCATGGCAGAGTATTAAACAATAATCAACTCTTACCAACAAGGTGTTTAGACGCTTCAGATGGCGAAAGCTGCCCTAAATACTGCGGTTAAGCGAGTATAATATGAGTTACTCAGTTATTATCGAACGTGAGCAGTTTCGACAAATAGTCAAAGGCTGTTTTTAAGCCTGAACGTCAAAATTGACAGTTTACTTGGTAAATCTTCCCAAGCAGATTCGTTAATCGTTTCTGCCCTTTATCTGAAAAACCTCTTGTTCAAGAGATCCTAAAGAAAAGACAATTTTACAATGGCTTCTCTCAAAGGAAATATCATCTTAAACTACATTAATACGATATCGGGATTGATCTTCCCGATCATCACCTTCCCCTATGCAGCCCGCGTGCTGATGCCGGAAGGCATTGGTTTGGTGAATTTCCAGAACTCCATCATAGGCTACATCGTCCTGTTCACCAGCTTGGGCATACCCCTATACGCTGTTCGTGAGATAGCCAAATGCCGCAACGACTTAGAGCTTCGTGACCGTACGACGATAGAGATACTTATTCTCAGTATCCTGCTCAGCCTTTTGGGCTATGTCGCAGTCTGGCTGCTGGGCGCCTATGTGCCTCGCATTCATGAGGAGGCCACCTTGTTCTATATCCTTAGCCTGACGATTGTCTTTACGGGTATTGGTGCACAGTGGTTCTATCAAGGTGTCGAAGACTTTCTTTTCATTACCGTTCGTGGCCTTATTGTCCGTATTCTGTGCACGATAGGTCTCTTCTTATTTGTCAAGGATAAAGACGATCTGCTGATATATGGTCTCTATATTATCGGTGCGACAGTAGGTAATAATTTGATCAATTTCATCCACCTTCGGAAATACCTGAAACCCGCACGTGTTAAATGGAACCAATTGAACATCACCCATCACATACGGCCTACATTGAACATTTTCCTATTGAATGTTGTCATTAGCATATACATCCAATTGAATACGATTATGCTGGGCTTTATGACAGATGACAGGGCTGTCGGCCTGTTTACCTCTGGCACCAAACTCACTCACCTCATCACAGTCGTGTTAATGTCATTAGGAACAGTCATGTTGCCACGTTGCTCAAATCTGATAAGTGAAGGAAAATACGATGATTTCAATGCTGTCATCACCAAATCTTATCATCTATTAATGTTTTCGGCTATACCTCTGTTCGTAGGCACAATACTGTTGGCGCGTCCCTTGGTATATTGTTTCTGTGGTGGAGAGTTCACAGGATCTGTGCCTGTTGTCCTTTATACAGCTCCAACCATCATTCTGATTGGGATAACACAAATGATTGGTGTTCAAATATTCTATCCGTATGGGAAAGAAAATCTGGTTATCATCAGTACTCTGGTAGCTGCAGTTGTAAATGTCATTCTCAATATTTTATTGATTCCTCTTTTCGCAGAAGTGGGTGCTGCGATTTCTACATTGATTGCTGAGTTTTCGGTATTAGTAGCTCAAATCAGGTTAGGAAATGAATTCATACCTTTCAGATATATAGATAAGCAAATATCTACTTATATCCTTGCTGTCATTCTGATGTCATTTGGTATATTAGCATGTTTATATATTCCTAATATCTGGTGGCAGATGTTTGCAGGGATTGTAGTTGGAATGGTCATCTATGTATCTGTTCTGTATTTTAAAAAGGACGAGATCCTTAATGATGTCTTTGCATTATTGCGAAGATGTAGATCTTAAATTATGTCTCAAGGAATGGACTGGATTGATACTGCCAAGATGCTGACGATATGAAAAGAATTGTAAGATTCAAATAGTATTTTAAAAGTGATAGAGTTAGTCGTTGTTTCGTTATTGATAATTCTTGTCCTGGCATATTATACTTTGGGGCGAAATACATCTCGTCCTACGATATTGTATGTGTTAGGATTTCTTTTCTGTTCGATTGTTGCCTACATTTATAAAGAAGATTGGGGACTACATAAAATGTCTCCAACAACAGCTTTTGTCCTTATTGGTGGAGCATTTATTTTCTATTTAGTAGAGCTATTTGAATATAGGAAGTATCCTTTTTCTCCTCCACATTCTATCCAGATAGATTCTGATGATTTCAGGCCAATAGCCCCCATAAAGCTTGTTGCTTTTCTTTTATTTCAGATTATTGCCCTTTCAATGATGGCTCGTTCTGAGATGAATTATGCTATGACTGACGATCTTTCTGATGCGATAGGTACGGTTAATCAAGACCTTAAATTTGACCAAATAGCCATCTCTCATCCTTTTTATATACAATACCCATATAATATTTGTATATGGGCTCTTTCCCTTTGGTGTGTCTATTTCCCATACTATCTTTTTAAATCATCAAAGTATAACCTACATAAAATATTAATTGCACTTAATCTTTTGGTAGGTACAGGCGGATCATTAGTAACAGGCGGGCGCACAATCATATTATATGATATTATTGCTGTTATTTTTTTTAGTTATATTTGTTATCAGTTCAAAATTAAATGGATTGGTGGTTTGTTCTCCAAGAAGGTACAGCTCATATTGATTTCAGTTGGTTTAATATTTAGCCTCCTATTTGCGGAGTTAGGTTACGCTATAGGGAGAAAAGAAAGTGACCAAACTATTGCTGTTTTATTTTCAATCTACTGTGGTGCAGAAATTAAGAATCTTGATGATTATGTTCAACACCCTTTTAAACAAGGAAATGAAAAGGGCTGGTTAGGACAATATACGTTTTGCGGACAATATGATGATTATCAGCGTCGGTTTGAGGGTGCAAATGGGGTTCGTCTGAATCAACCAGATTTAGCATTTAACTATTATGGCAATCTTCCGTTAGGTAATGTCTATACTACTTATTATAATTTTATTCTTGATTTCGGCATTTTAGGAGCTGTTTTGTTTACTGGTTTCATGTCTTGGCTATGTGCATTGTTATATAGGAAAACAATTACTTCTAATTTTTGGATTACCGGACGTCCAGACCTATGGATGCTTTTTTGTGTTTACAAAGTGCCAGGAGCATGCTTTTTGTCGTTTTTTGCCAATAAATTTTTTGAAGATTTTACATTGATTGGGACTTTGAAAATGCTGTTTTTCTGGTGGCTAATTATTATTTTCTTACATGGATTCCCCAATGTAGGACGTAATACAAAAGCTGTTCCTAAACATTTGAATATTTAAATTAACTTTTGATAGTAATTGATACATTAAAAGATGAACAAAATATTGTCTATTATTATTCCAACCTATAATATGGAGAAATATCTCCGTAAATGTCTGGATTCACTCATCGTTTCGGATGAGAATATGCAATTATTGGAAGTTTTAGTAATTAATGATGGCTCGAAAGACTCTTCGTCACTAATTGCTCATGAGTATGAAGAAAAGTATCCTCAAACGTTTCGGGTGGTTGATAAAGAAAATGGGCATTACGGTTCATGTATTAATAGAGGATTGAAAGAAGCAACAGGCAAGTATGTAAGAATTCTGGATTCGGATGATTCTTATGATACAAAGAATTTGTCTGCATACATTACCAAAATTGCAAATATTAATGTAGATTTGATTATGTCAGATTTTGATGTGGTGAATAACGACACTGTAGTTAAAAAATATAGATACAATTTGCCACACGAGATTCTTACAGATTTTTCAGAAATGCCACCGACAATTCCTATGTGGATGCATGCGGTAGCATATAGGACAGAGATATTGAAAACGATGAACTATAGACAAACAGAAGGTATCTCATATACAGATCAGGAATGGATATTTTTGCCAATGTCTAAGGTAAAGTCATTTTGGTATTTTCCTCATGTGGTTTATAAGTATTCCACAGGTAGAGAAGGGCAAACAATAGATAAAGAAGTGTTTGTTAAAAATATTGGGCAAGAGGTAAAAGGCTTGTTTGTTATGGCCGAAGAGTATATGCAGCAAATTATACCATATTCCAATCCAAATATTAAGTATCTCCAAGAGCGTCTGAAATACAGAATGAAAGCTATATATATGTCTTATTTAGTAAGATATAGTGATAAATTGCCTGTGTCAGAACTACAATCGGTTGATACTAATCTTAAGGAATATCCAGAAATATATAAGATGACTGACGAGATGATTTTCCACCCTAAGTTTCCCGTCAGATATGTAGAATTCTGGCATAAAAGGTATATTGGTAATAAACTTTTGTTTTTGATACTTCGTTATTTAGAGCAGTTTATTGAGTTTAAGGAAAGAATAAAAGCTCAAAAGAATGAAAAGCAATAAAATCCTTATAAAATAAGAAAATATGAGTAAGATATTGACAATTATAATTCCGACCTACAATATGGAGAAGTATCTCCGTAAATGTCTCGACTCATTGCTTGTATCGGATGAGAATATGCAACAGTTAGAAGTTCTAGTTGTTAACGATGGTTCAAAAGATTCATCATCGTCAATAGGTCATGAATACGAAGCAAAATATCCGCAGACATTCCGGGTTATTGATAAAGAAAACGGGAATTATGGTTCTTGTATCAATCGAGGATTGAAAGAGGCTACCGGAAAGTATGTTAAAGTATTAGATGCTGATGACTATTCTGTTCCAAAGAATCTCAATGACTATTTATCTTTTTTGTTAAAAGTGGATGCAGATGTCATTATTACAGACTTTGATATTGTGGATATAAATGGAAAAGTAACAGATAAAAGAGAATTCCACTGGTTGTTTGGCCAAGGAGAGTCTATTATTCTTTTCTCTCAGTTATTAAAGGAAAAGAGAGACGTTGCTTTTCAAATGCATGCTCTGACTTACAAATTAAGTATTCTGAGGGAGATGAATTATAAACAAACGGAGGGTATTTCTTATACAGATATAGAGTGGGCTACCATTCCAATGACTAGAGTTAAGACAATCTGCTATTATCCTCGTTCAATATATAATTATTTAATAGGACGTGAAGGTCAGACAATGGCTAATTATTTCGAAGTAACAAACCATAAACAATTATTCAAGGTAGTGGAAAAATTGTCGAAGTTTTATATGTCTCAATCTTATGAAGCTGTCTATAATCAATATGTCGAAAACAAGTTGAAGAAAGCATTGGCAGGAATATATGAATCAGGATTGAAATTTTGTTCTTTAAGTATAGAAGAATTAAAGTATTATGACGAACTGTTAAAATGTTATCCTCAAGTATATGAATTGGCTAATAGTTTGAAATTATTGCGTGGTCATATTGAATATGTTCGTCATTGGAGATCGGGGAATCCTATTAGAGTGTTATTGTTAATAAAAATGCCAGTAGTAATTAAAAATAGTATTAAGAAATGGATAATTTCGCTCCACTAATTTCAATAATTGTTCCAATATTTAAGGTGGAACAATATTTACCAAGATGCATTGATTCACTAATTAATCAAACTTATCAGAATCTTGAAATAATATTGGTCGATGATGGTAGTCCTGACAGATGTGGGGAAATATGTGATGAGTATGCGAAGAAAGACAGTAGAATTGTAGTTGTTCATAAACCCAATGGAGGGCTTTCGGATGCAAGGAATAAGGGTTTGGATGTTGCTAATGGTGATTATGTGATGTTTGTTGATAGCGATGACTGGATTGAAAAAGAATCATGTGAAATTGTAAAAAATATCATCTGCGACAACAATGCTGATTTGGTTATCTTTGCAAGAAATAATGTATATGATAATGGGAAAATTGTAAAAAGCAAGACGCACGGTTCACGTATTGTTTATAGATCAGAATGTATGAAATCGCTCGTCTATAGAGTGATTGATGGTGGTATTTTTAATAGCTCATGTAATAAGTGCTATTCGCGTCGGCTCCTTTCGGACTTAAGGTTCCCTGTTGGCAAATTAGCAGAAGACCAGGGATTTACATATAAGGCAATCCATCGAGCAGAAACAATTTATGTCTCTGATGCACACTTATATAATTATTTTAAAAGAGGGGGTAGCATTTCGCATAGAGAGTTCTCTGTAAGACTTAGAGAAGATGAATATGAAATGTGGTTTGATCGATTGTCTTTTATAAAAGATCATTATCCAGAATTAGTAGACTATCAGATTGCCCAAATACTGGGTGATATGTATGTAAGTAAGATTTTGATAAAAAAGAATAATGAGAGTCGAGAATTATACAAAACAATTGATGGTTATATAAAAAAATATGGGAAAGATGCTAAACACTATGCGAGTTACAATAGACGTGTGAAATTGCATTATTATTGTTATCCATTGTTTTGGATTTATGTAAAACTTAAAGTTAAATAAATTATGAATATAGCATTATTAACTGCAGGAGGAACGGGCAATCGTATGGGACAGGATATACCCAAACAATTTATGCCGATTGATAATAAGCCAGTTATTATATACACAATGGAATCATTTCAGCGACATCCTGAGATTGACGGAATTTGTGTAATTTGTCTGAAAGGATGGGAAGTCGTGTTGCAATCATATGCTAATCAGTATAATATCACCAAACTAAAATGGATTTTCGAAGGTGGAAACAGTAATCAAGAGTCGATTTTTAATGGTCTTGTAGGCTTGAAAAATGCAGGTTGTTCGGACGAGGATATTATTTTAGTACAAGATGGTGTGCGCCCATTGGTGTCTAAAGAAATTATTTCAAATAATATAGAGACCTGTCGAAAATATGGATATGCTGTAACTGGCCTTATCTGTAAAGAGGCCATTATGGAAAAGGTGGGAGATCATATTCATGAAATAGAGATTCCAAGAGAGAGGCTTGTCCGAACCCAAACACCGCATACTTATAGGTTGGGCACACTATTAGAAGCTCATCAGAAGGCGAAGGAAATGGGTATCACTAACACCGTTGCCTCTTGTACACTCATTGCGGCGGTTGGCGTTTCTGAACAGCATCTTGTTGAGGGATCAGAGATGAATGGATTGAAATTGACAAGGCCCCAAGATGTTGAACTCTTCAAGGCTCTTCTCCATAGTGAAGGGGAAGCATGGATGAAATAGCGTTGACTCAGTGTTAATGACAGTTGATGTCGATTTCTGATTGAAATAATTATGGGTCCATATAAAGAAGATATCCTAAAAATATTCTCTCAGGATTTACCATGGGGGAAACTTTCGGGGACAAACATTCTTGTGACAGGTGCCACGGGATTAATTGGGGGCTGTCTGGTGGAAACGTTGATGATGAATCCCAAACGGGATTATCAGGTTTATGCTTCAGGGCGTAATGAAGAGCGGGCGAGGCTACGGTTTAAGGCTTTTGCCAATGATCCAGCATTCCATTTTGTCAAATATGACGTGATGCAGCCATTGGAGTGTGATGTAAATTTTGACTATATCATCCATGCTGCAAGTAATGCAAATCCTAAATTCTATGCAAGACAGCCTGTTGAGGTGATGAAGGCTAATTTTGATGGCGTCGCCAATCTTATAAACTATGGTTTGAAACATGGCATGAAACGTTTCCTTTATGTATCATCAGGTGAGGTTTATGGAGAGGGTGATGGACGGGTTTTTACAGAGGATTATAGTGGCTATGTAAATTGTGCAACCCCTCGCGCCTGTTACCCTTCATCTAAGCGGGCTGCAGAAACTCTTTGTGTCAGTTATGCAGCAGAGTATGGGACTGACATCGTAATCGCACGTCCTTGCCATGTCTATGGACCTTATTTCACAGAACAAGATAATCGCGTTTATGCACAGTTTATCCGTAACGTACTTCGTGGTGAGGATATAGTGATGAAGTCGACAGGCGAACAGTTCCGAAGTTGGTGCTATGTGGTGGACTGTGTTTCGGCTCTATTACATATTTTGTTAAAAGGCGAATGTTGCGAAGCATATAATATTGCAGATTCTGCCTCTAATATCAGCATTCGTGAGTTGGCAGAGACAATAGCCACTTTGGGAGGCAAAAAGGTCGTTATTGACGTTCCCGATGTAGATGAAAAGAAAGGGTTTAATGTGGTGACGAAGTCCGTCTTTTCAACAGAAAAGTTGGAATCATTAGGGTGGAAAGCATTTTCAGGAATGATAATAGGATTAAATCATACTATACAGGAACTGAGATAAATACTAAAAGTGTCTTTATATGGTTAAATCTATTAAGAATATTATGAGGGAGCGGGGGACAGACTCAAACCTCCTTCATCAGTTAACAGAATCAGAATTGGCTCAACTTCACAAGACTCTTTTGGGGATGCTTGTTGATGTTATGGATGCATGCAAGAAGTTGAATTTGGAGTTGACGCTTATTGGTGGCTCTGTACTGGGCGCTATTAGGCATCAGGGCTTTATTCCCTGGGATGATGATTTGGACATAGGAATGACCAGAAAAGACTGGGAGGTCTTTAAGAAGAATTTTAAAATTATATTAGGTGATAAATATGCATTAGAAGCTCCGAACTATGATAATAAAGATACAAAGCAATTACTGAGTAAAATATACTTGAAAGATTCTGAGTGGGTAATGCTTGAGGAAATGAATTTCCCTTTTCATAATTGTATATATATTGATATCTTTATAATTGATAGTGTTTCTGACAATAGGGTAGTACGAGCATTTGATGCATTTGTAGCTAATATTTTGAGGGCTGGAGCAATTTCACTGCAGGAATTCAAATATCCAAGCCCAATATTAAAAGAAGCGATGATGACAAAACTGTCTACCAAAGTTTATTATTATATAAGGCAGTTTGTCGGCTTTTGTTTTTCTGTGGTATCTCATAAGTCATTATGTGATTTCTTTGATACTTTTGTATCCCGCCATCATGGAAGAACACATAGCTCAACTGTGGCAACAGGTTTGAAAAAGTATAAGGCAGAAACACTGGGCAATGAAATCTGGTTCCCATTTAGTAAGGGAATCTTTAATGGTATAGAAGTCAATTTGCCACATAATCCGGATAATTACCTTACATATATATATGGAGATTATATGAAGTTGCCTCCTGTAGAGAAGAGAGAAACGCATCCAGTCGTCCGTTTTAGTTTTCCTAAATAAAATCTTACAGATGAGGTCAATAACCACTTACAAACAGAAATTAAGAAATTTCGTTCCATCAACGGTGATTGCATACGCTGTGATGAAGCGGGAACACCCAGATTATGGCTTTAAAGATGTTTTGGTAAAAACCAGATTGGTAAAAGGGGCATTCTCAAAGTCTCCAACAGACTCCTTTGTCAAACAGACAGAAAGGATGTATGGGATGATAGACATTGATGTCAAAGACTATTATGTTTATCCATATGATTCGTGGGTGGGACGGATAGTCCACCGAAAGCGGACAATGATTACCAGTGTGACCGTTGACTATAAAACGGTCTTGGGTTCAAGCCTCAAAGAGCTGTCCCTGAATCTTTCGCAAGCCGACAGCAATGATTTCACCAAGCGGGAGAAGCAGACTATTGATCTCATCAATCATTTAAAAGATAGAATAATAGAACTTTTAGAATCAAGAAATGATTTGAGAGGCAAAGTTGTCGTAGAATACCTAAAAGTGATGCTTGACAGGAAGCCCGAATCCTTAGATGAAGCTATTCAGAAGTTGTTGTTCTATAATGCTTTGTTCTGGCAGGCTGGACATTGGCAGAATGGTCTGGGACGTTTAGACATGGTGTTGGCTCCTTACTATGAGCATGACATAATAGCTGGTGTGTTGACACGAGAATCTGCTAAGATGATAATCCGTGAGATGTGCCTTGTCCTTGGTAGGGATATGAAAGCCAAGAGTAGGGCGCTGATTGGCGACACAGGACAATATATATTGCTAGGTGGTGTTGATCAGGAAGGGAGTACCGTTCAGAATGATTTGACAGAAATTTTCTTGGAGGTCTTTACAGAACTTAGGGTTCCCGATCCTAAACTGATACTTCGAGTTAATAATGATACGTCTGATAAAATTTGGCGCAAGGCTATAGACTGTATACTCACTGGGTGTGGTTCCCCACTCATCATCAATGAGAAGAAGGTGATGGACGGAATGGTGGAATTCGGTTATGATGCTAAGGATGTTTGGAACTTTGGTACGTCTGCATGTTGGGAGCCATTGATTATTGGAAAGTCGTTTGACCAGAATAATCCTTTGCTGAATATTCCCGTCATTGATTCGCTGAACAAGTTGATGATGTTAGACGAGGAGTGTACTGACTTTGATGAATTTTTGACATCATTTAAGGTGTTGCTTAAACAGCAAGTCTTGGATAATATTCAGGATGTGGAATTTGATTGTTCGCCACTCTATTCTTTGTTCTTTGATGACTGCATTAAGAAACGGAGAGATTTCTCAGAAGGTGGTGCAACCTATGCTTATCATGGGATCCAAATCGTAAGTTTCCCCAATCTGATTAATGCCTTGTTGAATGTAAAAGCATACGTTTTTGAGCAGCATTTGTTTACATTGTCAGACTGTGCTAAGGCTCTGAAACTCAACTTTAAGGGTTTTGAAGATATGCGTGAAGTGCTGAGGACTAACCCGAAGAAATTTGGCAGCACGGAAGCGGAAGTCGTAAATATGACCAATGACCTGATGCAGTTCATAAGTGATGTAGTAGCTACAAAGACCATGAATGGCAAGAAAACCAAAGTGGGCTTTAGTTCGTCTCATTATCTGATTGTGTGCAAGGGTGTGGGCGCTTCGATGGATGGACGTCTGGCAAGTGCTCCTTTTGCTGTGCATATATCTCCTGTATCACAGAAAATTGATTTGCAGGAGGTACTAGACTTTGCAGGGTCATTGGATTATTCTGGCAATAAAATGAATGGTAATGTCGTGGACTTTATTGTGCCCAAGGCGTATGCTGATGCGCCAGATAAGTTGATGACCATATTAAAAAATGCGATGACGACAGGTGTCTATGAGCTTCAGTTAAATGTGCTTGATGCTGCTACTCTAAAAGATGCTAAAGCGCATCCGGAAAATTATCCATCACTTGTAGTTAGGGTTTGGGGGTTCAGTGCATATTTCAATGATTTGCCAGAAGATTATAAGGATAATCTGATAGCAAGGGCTGAAGCGTATGGCAGCTAAAATACGTGTAACAGCCATTCAACGTCTTTGCGTGAATGACGGACCTGGAGTCAGGACTGTCGTATTCTTGAAGGGATGTTATCTCGAATGTCCTTGGTGCTGCAATCCTGAGGCCATCCACTATGAAGGGGATGAGTATTTCGACAAGGGAAGGTGTAAGTGTCCTGAAAAGAACCCAATATGCCGCAATTGTGAACTGCATGGGGGGAACATGCCTAAAGACGGATGTCCCTTCGGCGGTTATGAAAAGACTTACAAGGACTATACTGCCGATGAATTGTATGGCCTGTTGATGCGGGATGAGCCCCTCTACAGGGATGGGGGTGGCGTCACATTCTCTGGCGGCGAACCCCTTCTACAAGCATTTGCTATAAAACCCTTGTTGCAACGATTAAGGAAGGAGAATGTACATATCGCTTTTGAAACCACTCTTTATGCACCAAGAGAGCAATATCAAGCGGTAAAGGAATATGTCGACTACTGGCTGGTAGATTTGAAGTTCCAATTTGGTTATATTGCCAATCGTGATTATGATATAGGTATACATCGTTTTGAAGAGAATCTATTGGATCTACAATCATTAGGAAGAGACATATTATATCGTATGGTAGGGATGGAAGAGATGATGAGTCTGAAAAACAAGATTGTAAACGACTTGTTAATGCATGAGATAACCAAGTTAGAGATATTGGATTATCATGGACTTGCTGAAAATAAGTATAAACAACTTGATAAATCTTTTAAACCATTTAAAAAGTTAACAGACGTAGATATTAAGGAAATAGATTATTTGTTTAGTATCAGTGGAATTATTACTGAATATAAAAGATTATGAAAATAAAAGTAATGATTGCCGCTCACAAGCAGTGTGAGTTGCCTACGGACAAAATATATCTACCCGTTCAGGTTGGTAAGGTTTTGCATCCAGAGTTAGCACTGGATGGCTATCAACCAGATAATGAAGGGGAGAATATCTCAGATAAAAACCTACATTTCTGTGAGTTGACGGCTTTATACTGGGGCTGGAAGAATGTCAATGCTGATTATGTCGGGCTTGTACATTACAGAAGATTTCTGGGTGTCAGACGTGATAAAGAAAAGTTGTCTTCAGTGCTTACGAGCAAAGAAGCAGAAAATCTTTGTTCACAATATGAGGTCATTCTGCCGCAGAAACGACGTTATTTTATAGAAACAATTTGGTCGCACTATCAGCATACACATGATATCACTCATTTGGAGAAGACTCGGAGGATAATAGAAAAGTATTCTCCTGATTATCTTTCTGCATTTGACAAAGTGATGAACCGAACATGGGCACATATGTTTAATATGTTCATCATGAAGAAATCATTGATGGATAATTATTGTCAATGGATGTTCCCCATTCTATTTGAATTGGAGAAGCAGGTTGATTTGAAAGGGCTCTCGGCTTTTGATGCTAGATTGTTTGGTAGAATCAGTGAATTCCTTCTTGATGTTTGGATCCTTAAGAATGGTTATCCCTATAAAGAAGTGAAGATGATTCAAATAGGAGATGAGAACTGGCCCCAAAAGATATGGTCATTTCTCATGGCAAAGTTCTTCGGGAGGAAATACTCTCAAAGCAGATAATAACTAAGTTGAAAATGCTATGGCTGGTTTTGTTTTAGACAGACGAACATAAAAGACATATTAACAGACGAACAATATTTTGCGCAGGATCTCGTAGTTTGGTTTGAAATGTCTCGATTATCATTATTTAGCCAAACATACTAATCACGGGTAAAGCTAAGTAAAAGACATTATGGATAAAAAATATGATTATCTGATAGTTGGTGCCGGATTGTTCGGCGCCACTTTTGCATATAAGGCAAAGCAGGCAGGGAAGAAATGTTTGGTGATAGACAAGCGTCCACATCTCGGAGGAAATATCTACTGCGAGAATGTGGAGGGTATCAATGTACATAAGTATGGGGCGCACATCTTCCATACAAGCAATAAGCAGGTGTGGGAGTTCGTGAACTCTATCGTGGAGTTCAACAGATATACCAATTCGCCTATAGCGAACTATAAGGGCAAGCAGTATAACCTGCCGTTCAACATGAACACGTTCTATCAGATGTGGGGTGTGCTGACGCCTGATGAGGCGAAGGCCAGGATCGAGGAGCAGAAGGCTGAGGCCGTCGCTGCGATGAAGGCTGCAGGAGTGTCAGAGCCCCGGAATCTGGAGGAACAGGCGCTGATGCTGATAGGCAAGGATATCTATGAGGCGCTGATCAAGGGGTATACGGAGAAACAGTGGGGCAGGAAATGCACGGAACTGCCTGCGTTTATCATCAAGCGTCTGCCTGTCAGGTTCATCCATGACAATAACTATTTCAATGATAGGTATCAGGGTATTCCCATCGGGGGGTATAACAAACTGATTGATGGTTTGCTGGAGGGCGTGGATACTCTCACGGATGTGGATTTCTTTAAAGGTCACACAGAAAACACGGAAATCACAGATAAGGGCCCACTATGTGAGCGATGGAGAGAGGTGGCTGAGAAGTTGGTGTATACAGGGGCACTGGATGAGTATTTCGGTTATAGGCTTGGAAGGCTCGACTGGAGAACCGTTTCGTTCGAGGAGGAGGTGCTGGACATGCCTAACTATCAGGGGAATGCGGTGATGAACTATACGGAGGCGGAGGTGCCTTATACGCGTATCATCGAGCATAAGCACTTCGAGATGTTCGGACAGGAGGTGTATGACTGTCCGAGGACGGTCATCAGTCGTGAGTACTCGACGGAATATAAGGAGGGCATGGAGCCGTATTATACTGTGAATGACGAGCGGAACAATGCCTTAGCTGACCAGTATCGCCAGTTGGCTGCCAAGGAGAAGAATGTCATCTTCGGTGGCCGACTTGCAGAATACAAGTATTATGATATGGCCCCGATTGTGGAGAAGGTACTTGGAATGGAAATCTAATATACTAAATAATTACGACTTAGGCTTCGTCTCGCGTTAAGCGCGATATGAATCAGAGCGTTGTACTTCTGTAGCAGAGTAATCAATTATGGGGAAAGATGCCGTTTTCACATATGGTATTGAATGAATAATACGTCTTCGCTCAATTGTTAGAGTTCTTGGATAGTGACAAGTTTCGTCACCTTGTTGACAAGTACGATAGGAATCGATATGTCAAGCAATTCACTTTTTGGAATCAACTCCTTGCTCTGATGTCCGGACAACTCAGTAATCGTAAGAGCCAGCGTGACTTGTTTGTGGCCTTAGAGGCTCATCAGTCAAAACTCTATCATCTCGGCTTATTTGGTTCCCTCATTCCGGGGCTATTTGATTAATATTTTACTCGTCCCGATTTTATGGGACGCTAATGATTCAAAGTTATGACAAACGACGAGATATTGTCAAAAACCATTAGTTACCTGCGTTTTCCACTAACAGTTGGTGTTGTGTTTATTCATTTTGACTTGGCAAGAGGTCTGGTTATTAGAGGTACTAAACACGGATTAGACAATCCTGATTGGTATTTTTATATTATTCGTTTCATAAGTGAGGTAATAGCTGAAATAGGCGTACCTTTATTTTTTATCATTTCTGGCTATTTGTTTTTCTATCGCAAAGATTTCAATGGAAGAGTCTATAAACAAAAATTGAGGTCGCGTATCAAGACATTATTGATTCCTTTTATTTTGTGGAATCTTATTGCTATAATGTTGATCTTTCTAAAACAACTTCCAGGCATCTCATCATTTTATCAGCCAGTAGAAATCCATCTTTCTGTCATCCGTATCTTTAATACTTTCTTTTGGAATACTACCGATAATGGTATATTTGTTGGTCCGCCTCGTATTAATCCAATACTAATTGTTGCTCCAATAGATGGTCCTCTTTGGTATGTACGAGATTTAATGTTAATGGTTATCCTGTCACCAGTAGTTTATTGGCTAATAAAAAAGATGGGAGTATGGTATGTAGTAACCTTATTTTTTGTGTGGTTCTTTTGCCCTTCCTCCCTTCTGCCAACATTGTATGATAACGGACAGTGGATCACAGCATCGTTCTTCTTTTCCTTTGGGGCATTCTTTAGCGTAAATAAAGAGAACTTTGTCCTTTCTTTCCGTAAATTGAAGATGATTCCTGTCCTATTTATTATTGTTGCAATTGCAGACGTTTTTACTAAAACTATGGAGTATAATGGATATATTCATAAAGTTGGAATTGTTTTCGGAATCGTTTCTGCTGTGGTTGTCGTATCTTATTTGCTAGAGTATGAAAAAATAAAAGTGAATCCAGATTTGGCAAATAGTAGCTTTTTCATATTTGCACTTCATTCTTTGTTTATTGGTGATGTTGGAAAGTTAGCATTTACAATACTTCATATACCTGAGAACAATCCGTGTGCTATGTTAACGTTATATTTCTTAGTGCCTATCTTTTCAATTATAGTTTGTCTGAAACTATATTTCCTATCTAAAAGATATACGCCCAAAGTATGCGATTTATTGACAGGAGGTAGGTGATTTCACGTACATCGGGGCCAGGCCTCGCTGTGCATGAGTATTCTTATATCTCAAGGAAGGACGGAAACCGGGATGGAAAAGCAGAATCACTTTCAACGTAGAAGCCATGCTTTCGACTATGCGTAGAATCTGCTGATTACGAGCATGTATTCCTGTACATTGCCCAATGTCGGAGACATTCGCCATGTTGAGGTGAAAGTGGATGGTGAGGTGGTTGGCGTAGATGTGGAAGTTGAGCCGAGGGCCAAACACGTGAAGTCTCATGCTGGTATCTTTACCCGTTATGGAGGTAAGAATATTAAGACAGAGCAGGTGATTAAGATTGAAAAACAGCAGAAGGGTATTTCTTCTGATGATATATTATTGGATGTCAGGTTGTCGCTGCTTGATATCGCTTCTGTTGAGAATTATATCTTATCAGAGAGCAAGGAAACAACTTAGGCTAGTAAGCCATCATTTTAGCGTAAGTTCATTCAGACAGAAGAATATAAAAGACATATTAACAGTCGAACAATATTTGGCGCAGGATTTCGTAGCTTGGTTAGAAGATGTTGAGTGAGCTATATGTTGCCGTAAAGGAAATTGACTATATCAAGGCAAAGATAGATGCCTTGTGTATACAATAATGAGGTGTACTGATTTAGGTTGACAGTTTATACTCTTAATTTCAATACTGGTTTACAAACCATTTTATTTACATTATTTGTCTATGTTCTGCTTATTCCTAAGCGAGTTGACATATAGAGCGCTTTG